>MDSW01157891.1_pt1 | contig 24649 bp, 16 predicted proteins | sample 811171 | NCBI WGS metagenome assembly MDSW01 (sample SAMN05326641, study PRJNA326480) | marine metagenome | isolation source: seawater | place: Atlantic Ocean: North West | collected 2012 | reverse complement strand
TCTGCGAGCACGGGAGGCAGCGAAGCAGGTGCAAGGAGTGCGGGGGCTCGGGCATCTGCGAGCACGGGAGGCGGCGAAACCCGTGCAAGGAGTGCGGGGGCTCGGGCATCTGCGAGCACGGGAGGCGGCGAAGCTTCTGCAAGGAGTGCGGGGGCTCTCAGATCTGCGAGCACGGGAGGCGGCGAAGCAGGTGCAAGGAGTGCCGCGCCGCTTGACTTGCTGCGTCTTTGGAAACGTTTTTAATACAACTGGTAGAAACGTTTCCCATCCCTCGCTCGCGTGTCCGAGGGCGAGTGCATCGCGCCGCTTCGCGACGCGATGGAGCGCTAAACCCACGTGTTCCCCGCTTGCCGACTTATCCGCGTCGCGACAATCTCGGCTTCGAGCTCAGAAAAAGCCGCTTTCAGTTCGGCAATCGCGGGGGCAGTCTCGTCGGATCCACCTCCCGAGGCATTTTCGATGGACGTGAGGAAGCGCTCGATGACCTCCGAGATGAGCGTCGCGTCGGCGCCGTGGTCCGCGCAGGCTTTCACCGCGATCACAGATCCGACCATGCGCGCCTTGAGCGCATCGAGTGACGCGGGAGACGATCGAACCTCCGCGGTATCACTTCGAACGAACCTGCAGGCCGCGGTGAACGATGACGCGGCGACAATCTCCGCAGCGGCGTCAAAGGGCGCGTCACTTCTCGGGCGCGCGATCAGTTTCCCCGCCGCCTCGACCGGATATTCGTCTCCGTCCTCGTGACTCATCGGCATGCCCTCATCCGAAGCGGAGTCCTTCGTGAGCGACGAGGCGGGACGCGACGGGCTCATGTCCTTCACCTCCGTCCTTCGCGCGTGCAGCTCGCGAAGCTTCACCAACGAAGCATGCAGACGCGCGTTGTTCTCGCGCACTTTAAGCATCGTGGACGCGTATTGCCTTTGGAATGGCTCGAGCACCGTGCCACCCGTCAAATGGTCCTCATCCGCGGCGTCTGCCTCCTCCGCCGCTCGCCGCTTCTCTGCGGCGAGGTCGTTCATCGCGCGAATCTCACTCACGAGCGTCTCCTTCACGTCGAGCGCACGCGTGACCTCCGCGAGCGCACGAACGCCCTCCTCGTGCGCCGCGATGGGATCGTCGTCAACGTTCGAATTCAGAGCACCGCTCCCTTCCTGTCCCGCGGCGTTCGTTCCTTCAGCGCGCGCCTCCGCAGCTTCCGCGCGTCCGTTGGAAACGCCCAGACCACGCTCAGCGATTCGGGTAGCCGCCTCGATCGCCGCCGTCGTCTCGGGCGCGCCGGCGATCAAATCACCGACGAGTGAAAACACCAACCGGCCCTCCTCCGCGTTTCTCGCGAGCGACGACGCCGCTTTCGTCGCATCCGCCATGGCGGACGCCGCCGCCTCAGCCGCCGCCGCCGCCGCCTCAGCCGCTAAAGCTTCCGAGTCGGCCAACCCAACTCCCCCAGACGCGCTCGTCGTCGCCGCCGCCGTCGAGATCGCTCTGCCCGCGACGGTTTGTCCACCTGCGGGAAGTGCGACGTCCGTTTGCTTGCCCGGTACGGGCGACCCGTGCAAGATCCACTCGCGCGTCGCGGCGTCGTTCGCGGCAGCTTCTCTTTCCTCCGCCTCCATTTCTTCCTCTTCCTCGAGGAGACGCGAGTCGAGGTGCAACGGCAAGTGCGCGATCGCGATGTCGCGCACGAGCTCAACGCCGAGCTCTTGACGATCGAATTGCACGCGGCAGACGCGGTTCTGAACCGTGAGCACGGAGCCCGTGTTCACGTTCAGGACGCGGGGATGCCGCGCGGCGACGCGATCGCCGACGCGGAAGGGAGCGGGAAAGTCGTCTGGCGCTTGGGTGACCGGGACAGGAGCTCCAGCATCCTCGGCGGGCGCGCCTTTCGCGTCTGACGCCGCGCGCTTCGCCGCCTTTTCCTCGTCGATTTCCGCGGCGACGGCAGCGACGCCCATAGGGGCGGCGTCGTCGTTTTGCTCCTTCTTCGGCTCTCCCGTCGCCTTGGCCTCCCCCGCAGTGTTCATCCACGAGTTTCGAACGTGGATTCGCCACCGTTCGAGCCTGATGCGTTCCTGGCGCAAAAACGGCAAGGAAAGCCTGCGAGGCGTCCCTAGCGCGCGCCGAATCTCCGTCCATTCCTCGCGAGTGAACTTTACCCGATCGCCCAAGCCGACGTGTCGCAGAAACTTGCCGTAGCCCTCAGGGACGAACCACGGCTTGTCCATGGACGAGTAGAAGTGCTCGGCCAAGAACCAGCGCCTCCGCGCCGCGGAAGGAGCTCCGCGGTGCACTCCCGTCTGAACGAGGAGCGAAGGCGTCGCGGGCGTGGACGACCCAGGAGGGCGCTGCTCCTCTATGACCTCGTCGAAATCATCGACGTCCACGTGTCTCGGTCCGATGAGTCCCAGCCCCCGTGCCAGGAACGCGATACCGCGCGCTCCGCGCCCCGCGATCTCCGTCGCAGTAGTTGGGGCGCGGTAGAATCCGCCGCCGGAGACGCCGTCGCGCAGACGCACGGGGGGCGTGGACTTAAGAATCGTCTTCCGGCTCGTTCCCGGCGTGTGCGCGCCGTACGTCGAATGCGATGGGGAGCGAAATCCATCGACGAGGCCCAGGCTGATCCCGTCGCGCGTCGCGAGCGCGGCGTCTTTCCTATGTGCGGTGGACGCGACGCCGCCTTTTCCGCGGCGCGCCGGACTCGCGTTCGGGGTTGGCCGGGGCGGCCTCCCGCTCGCACCGCCGACTGTTTTGCGTTTCTTCTTATCTCCCTCCGCAAGCGTCGACGCGTCCGCGAGCATGAACAGACCGTCGAGCGCGCCCATCGCCTCGTCATCCTCCGCGATTGCCCCGTTCGATTTCTTACCGGCGTTTTCGTGGAACAGCGCTCGCCCTTTCTTCTCGCCTCGCCGCCTCCCCGGCGAGGGGGAAGGTGACCCGAAAGGACGATCGAAATGATCTTCCTCCTCCTTCACCTTCTTCCGCCTCGCGGGCGAAGGCGAGCGCGCCCCCGCGAACGCGAGCCCAGACGCGACCGCACCACCGGGGCTCATCGACACGAGCGCGGCGCCCGCCATCTCCAGCACGTCTTTCTCCACAGCCGCAGCCGTCTTCTTTCCCGGATTTGATCGCGGCGTGCGCTTCCCGACGACTCGCCCTGATCCCGGTGTGGCCGCGGGGCCGCCTCGCCCGCCGTTTGACTGAGGTGCTTTCTCATCCCTCTCAGGCGTCGACTCGCGAAGTGCGACGATATTGTTATAATGGTCGTTCATCATCGCCGAGAGAGCCACACCGTTTATGGCGTCAATCGGGAGGGACAAGAAGGATCGGTTTAGTTTGAAGAGCGCCTCGCACATGGCGGCATCGCGACCAGGCACGTTAGCGGCGACGGCACCCCAGTCCTTCGTCGCCGCAGCAGCGCCTCCCTTGGCCTTGAAGCTCTCGAAAAACACGATGCATTCTTCGTCGCTCCAACGTGGACCGAGGGCTGGGCCAGAAGTAGAAACGTCGTCGGCGGATGGTCTCTTCTTCTGCGAGGGAGGGTGGGAAACAGGGTGGGAGAAATTAGACGGCGAAGCTGGATTCGTGTTTTTCGACCGAGCAAAATGCCTGCTGTCGTGCACAGGTGGCCCATCTGTCGCTCGCGTTAAACCCCTCGGAAGAGGGGTGAGAGGGGCTGTTCGGTGCGATGGGTACGCGAAAGGAAAGGTAGCGAGCATGCCATCATTCCCGCGCGAGATATATCGCGAGCGAGCGAGTCGCGCCGTGAAGGCGCCGCGGCGGCGGTGAGCCAAAGCCGCGCACGTCGGGTCGCGCTCCGCGGTTCAGAATTTTGTCACAGACGCGCGCAGCCTCGACAGGCGCGAAGAAATTTGCCGCAACGTTGAAGTGGGATCTCGCCCGGAGTCGCGAGGGGAACGCACCTCAGAATTACCGCCCTCTTTCGCTCGCTTCGGCGGCGGTTCATCATCCGCGGCGTCATCCAGGAACCGAGCCGGTTTGTTCGCGACCCGCGCCCGCACCGGGCGCGCGGACCCGTCCATCGGTTGCCCAACCAACGGCGAAAACAGCAGACACCAACTGCTTGGAATTTTCGCGCCTGGATGCGCTCTCGGACACTCGAACACACGTGGACGCACAGAAAAGGTACGCCCTAGCGTCGCGACGCCTCCTTGACACCTACGAATGAGCCCGCCGCCTCCGATACGAGCGCGGGGTCACCCGAAATCGCGAGCTTGGAGACGTTGAAAACCCGTCGTAGGTAACCCTCACTCTCGGCTTTCGACGCGACGGCTTGATTCGCGCCTCTCTCGCGGTCTCGTCGGACGCCCCCGCCGTTCAACGAGACCTCCCTCAAATTCGCCGAGGCGACCACACCTCGCCACCGGTCCGCGCGAGACCCCCCGGCCGTAGGAGCCCCCAGCGCTCGCGCGTGTGACTAGCCGCGGAGTCCGTCTCGCGGAACTGGCCCATCTGTTTCGGATTTTCCCCGTCTGTCGAGGGAGCACCGGGCGGGGAGTTCTCCTCGATTTTGTAATTCGTATTTTCGCACACGCAAATGGATAGCCTGGAAACGAGACCCATATTTGATGTTTTTTCCATCCGCCGAGCGGACTGCTGCTCGCTCTTCCGAGCTCCTTCTCTCTGGATACAAGAGTTCACGCCATCACTGCGAATATGAGCAGCGACCCCTCGGATGCGTCGGTTGAGCCACAGCCCACGCTCGGGGTGCCGGCGAACCCGTGGGAGGACGAGACGTTCCCTTGGCGAGACAGGCCCGCACCGCCGGTCCCTTCCGGAGGCGTCGTTGACGACCCTGACGCGCCGTCCTCGTGGAAGAAGTTCCCCCACGCTCCCCCGCCCGTCGTCATCGAGATTGTGATTCAGCTCAAGAAGTGGGAGGTTGTGGCGACGGGCGGCAAGGAGGTGCTCAAATTCGATGGCACGCTGGAGCTGTACTGGACGGATCACAGGTTAAAGGGGTTCCCCACCGCGAACTTGCCGATGCCAACCGATATTTGGCGCCCGTCGGTGTTTGCGAACGCGGGATTCAACCTCGGCGCGGCGGAGAAGTACGAGCAGCTTCCGACGTTCAAGTACCGCGGCGACGACCCCGAGAAGTCCAGCGACGGGACCTTGTGCATGGACGTGAAGATGAACCTCACGGACGATGGGTTCGACATATCGGGCGACGTCGACCGGTTCCGGTCATTCCCTTTCGACTCGACGAGGGTCGACCTGTCCATCTTGTTCATCAAGGGATCCCGACCGGAATTCGATCGCGACGTTCGCTTGTCGTTGCGCCGTCCGCACCTCAACGCCGCGATGGTTGAGAAGTACAACAGCCGGTACCAACAGATCGACATGAACGGCATGTCGAAACACAGCAATGATTACAACCTCGAGGGCATCTCCTTCGCCGTCGGCGCGAACGACCCGCCGGGGCAACACACTAAGAATCGAGTGGCCTACGAGGAAGGGTGCAAGACAAACATCCTGTTCCTGAGCTTTCACATCGGGCGCAGCTACACGTTTTACGTGCAGAACGGGCTCAAGCCCATGTACACGATCGCGCTGTTCGGTTTCGTCGGGTACGCCGTAGAGCCGAGCGATTTATCGAATCGCGTCGCGCTGAACGCGGTGCTCTTCCTCTCCATCTACGCGGTGAACCAACTCTCCGTCGGACACATTCCGAGGCTGCCGTTCAAGACCGTCATGGACAGCGTCTCGGAGAGCGTTTCCATCGTGCTCATGATGATTTTGATCGGGGCGTGCGTCTCCTATCACGTCGCGCGCCCGGCGAGGGACTGCGAGGAGGATTGTGACTTTGACGACGCCCTCGCGGATCGCGTGGATATGGTATGCGGCGTCGTCGTGCTCGTGTACGTGCTGATTTACTCGGTGGCGTATCGGACGGTGTACGCGGCGTGGAAGGCGAACAAAACCAGCGGCTCGGCGCGGCCGTGGAAGCAAGGAACGTACCTGAGGAACAGGTGGAAACCGACGGAGGAGGCGTATCATCTGAAGGTGGACGAGGCGTTCGTGACGAAGTACGGGAAAAAGTATTTAGGGGTGGGCGTCAAGGTGCCGGACGCGGAGGAAAAATGGTGAACGGTTCCTCTCTTCGAGGCCGCCGAGCCGCAAACGTCACGCGACGTCCTCTCATGTAGACTACGATAATACGTATTTGTATAATATTGTCATCGAAAAACTACGAAGCGCGCGACGCCCGTTTCCGAGGCACCTTCCATCCACCCTCATCGTGGCTTGTCCTAGGCCGCGAACGTCGCCCCCCGCTCGGTCATCTTCACGTACACCGCCGAGAAGTCGGCGAAGAAGGCGTTTTGGTCGTCGGCGTACTTTCGGATCCACTCCAAACACGGCTCGTCCACCGCGAGGTTCTTATCCGACGTGAGTCCGATGTGCGAAGCCATCTCGAGATCGTCCTTGCTCGCGTTTGGGTCCGCCCACGGGCGCTTGAGCAGCGTTTTGTAGTATTCGTTATCGAACGCGTACGGCTCGCCGAACCCTTTCCCACCGATGGTGTGCGCGCCCGCCAGCGCGACAGTCTCCCCCACCGAGTATCCCATCGCGGCGAACCGCGCGCGCGTTTCTTCGCCGCTCGCGTTCTCCGTGGGCATCCGCCCCTCTGGGTCCGCGCTCGTCGCGTCCACGCGCCCGAGGCGGACGTCGATCTTCGGTCCCCCAGTGAGTTCAACCGCATACGCGCCGGCGGCGGCGATGACGTCGGCGAGGGACAAACCGGACGCAGGGCCGTCCCGAAGAGACTCCCACGCCGCCGTCACCGGCCCTAACCCGCGCTTCAACCCGAAGGACTCGGGCCGCCCGAGCTCGAAACGCACGCTGGCGTTCATACCGCCGGTCTTGGTCGCCTCGTCGTACGTCCCCGCGTCGTGAAACACGAGGCGAAGTACCGCGGGCGCTTTGGTCTTGACGATGTTCGCCTCGAGCGCGGCACGAAGGGCCGCGCGAACCTCGGGGGTGTCGACGGACGCGGGAGAGGATGCAGACGCGGACGCGATCGGTATCGACGCGAGAAGACCCGCCGCGAGCGCGAGGACGTCGCGTCGGCTGACCGACGGAAGCGTCGCGTCGGACGAGCCCGGGGAAGAGGACGTGGCCGAGGCGCGGACGGGACGCGTGTACCGAGATCGCCGAGTCGAAGCACCCGTGCGAGGCGCGCGAACGGACGCGGCGCGCGGTGCCATCGCGCGCGGCATCGACACCGTCATCGAGACGGTGTGTCGGGGCGTGCGTGAGAGTCGCCGGACAGAAGAGAGCGCGCCACGGACTACGAGAGAGGCTCGACAGCTGCGTGTTGGATAGATGCTGCGTTTTCTTCGCACTTCCAAGTTCAGCACTCGGGCAGCCGCGGGCGCCCGCGGACAAGCGGGAACTCGAAAATCGATTCGCCCCTCCTTCGACTCGCCGTGTGCACACGGCGCACTCCTCTCCGCGCGTGGAGAATCGCACGACGTCGTCCGCGAGTGCGGCGGTGATCATCAACGCGCAGCTCGAGAACGGCCTCGGTCGATCGCGCGGGAGTTGTCTCGCTTGAGTGAGGGGAGGGAGGGAACGCAAAGAGGGAGGGATCGTCGCGCGCGTGTGGGTAGAGGATGGCGAAGGAGCTCACCGCTCTGGTGGACACCCAGATCTCCGTCATCACGAACGACGGGCGGAACATCATAGGCATCTTGCGAGGATTCGATCAGACGACGAACCTCATCCTGGAGGAGTGCTTCGAGCGCGTGTACAGCGCGAAGAGCGGGGTGGAGCAGGCGGTGCTGGGGTTGTACATCATCAGAGGCGACAACATCGCCGTCATCGGGGAGCTGGACGAGGAGCTAGACGGGCAGCTGGACCTATCGAAAATAAAGGCAGCACCGCTGAAAGCGATTCAGCACTGAGCGAGGTCAGGTCGGACGTGGGAACGCGTCGGACTCTGTCGAACGGTCGCCTGGTGGGGAAACGGAGGGAGAGGGCGGGCGACGTTTCGGAGAGAGCCTTCCCGCTGCGGCGACAAGCACGCCACCAGCTTCGCTGGTATATGACCGAGTATAGAAATTCTAGTTGAGTCCCTCCCGGAACCACCGGATTCTGTCGACGAACGAACAAACGCGCCGACGAACGTCATCTTGTCCGCGTCCCTTATGGATGGATGCTCTACAATCGTTCGCGTATGATTACAACTCGGGACGGCGCGGGGAGGCGACTCTGTGAAATCTTCCCCTGCGCGCCGCGCCGGCGACTAAAGCCGCGTCGCGCGTGTGTTCGTTTACGCGCGCTCGCCGCGGATGCGACGCGCGAGCTGGATGTCCTTGGGCATGATGGTGACGCGCTTGGCGTGGATGGCGCAGAGGTTGGTGTCCTCGAAGAGACCGACGAGGTACGCCTCGGACGCCTCCTGGAGCGCGAGGACGGCGTGCGACTGGAAGCGGAGGTCCGTCTTGAAGTCCTGGGCGATCTCGCGGACGAGGCGCTGGAAGGGGAGCTTGCGGATGAGCAGCTCGGTGGACTTCTGGTACTTACTGTGAAACGAAAAAGGAGAGGAGGGGCGAGTCGAGGGGAGGGAGAATGGGGGGTCAGCGCCGTCTCCGAAAAAAACCCTAAATCCAGTGCAGGCACCCCTGAAAATCACCGCCCGTCGTGGTTCGCTACCCCTTGGGCCCCGACACGCGGTTCGAGACCGCGTAATGCGGAGCGGCGACCCCAGCGAGGCGACGTCCCGAGCGGCGTGATTTCGGACGCGAAGCGCGGCGACCGCTAACGAGCTCTACGCACGTGCGTCGAGCGAACGCGCGGTCGTCCGGAGGGGTCGCACGAGCGCGCGCGCGTCGAAGACGGTGCCGGCGTCACCGCGGAAACGCGGGGAAAGGGAATGCCGTCGCGTTGACGCACCGGATCTCGCGGAGAGCGACGGTACCGGGCCTGTAGCGGTGGGGTTTCTTGACGCCGCCGGTGGTGGGGGCGGACTTGCGCGCCGCCTTGGTGGCGAGCTGCTTGCGGGGCGCCTTCCCGCCGGTCGACTTGCGCGCGGTCTGCTTGGTACGAGCCATCGTGCGCCGCGCGGTGACAGAGTGTTTTCGGAGGGGGAGACGTCGCGGAATCGTTGAGAGGGGGGGGGTGCATCCATTCCACGAGCAATTTCGCTCGGGCATTGGCGTTTTCCAGGGTCTAACGAACCAAGACTTCCTTCAACTCAGAAGGCCGGCTCACTCTAGCAGAGCTAGCTTGTAGTGCGTTGCATTCGGGAACGCGAACACGACGCTCCGCGCAACGCGCACGGCGCAGGCAACGCACGCGAGCATGAACACCGTGATTCGAGGCGAGCAGGCTCCCCTCCTCGGGCGAGGTACGCCGAGCGCGCGCAAGCGTGTTGCCCCGCCCTCGCGCCGCTCGAGGACTCGGCTCCGTCGCCCACCCCCTCGCGAAAACGCTATACTCGTGCGTCTCTCTTTACCTACCACTGACGCCGGCCCTCTCCCTTCCTCAGGCCCCGCCCACCCGTCTGGGCGACTCGCCGCGTCCAGAATCGGCACCGCGATTGTGTTTATCGCGATCGCACTCTTCGCCGTCGCGGGCGCCACCGCGGGGTCTTCGTTCTCCCCTCATTCCCTCACCACGCATCTCGTTCGCCTGGGCGAGCCCACCGCCGAGCAGGCGCGCGCCGCCGTCGACGCGGCCAGCGCCGACTTCGCCGCGAAAACCGCCGCCGCGCGCGAGGCGGATAAGACGGCGGACGCCCTCGAGGAGGCCGCGGCTAAGGCTGAGGGCGAGGCGCGCGCGGCGCGCGATGCCGCGATGGCCGCCGCCAGCGGTGCGATCGACGCGCACGTCGACGTCGCTCGCGCGGAGGAAGCCGCCGTCTCGGGATACTCCGCCGACGCCGTCGACGACGCGGTGGCGGCGAAGCAGCGACTCGAGGCGGCGCAGAAGACGTACGAGGAGACCAAGGCGGCGTACGAGGCGAGTAAGGAGGTGGTCGCGAACCTCCAGGAGACGCTGGATGGTGGTCACCAGAACGTTCAGGCTTTGGCGGAGGAGGTGCGCCGGAAGAACGACGAGCTCGCCGCCGCCAAGGAGGCGGCAGAGCAGGCGAGGACGCGCGCCACCCAGGTGGAGGCGGAGGCGAAGAACCACGAGGCCGTCGGCGAAGAGTCGCAGGAAGATGCTGAGAAGCGCGCGGCCGCCGTCTCGGAAGCGGCGTCCAAGGCGCGCGACGCGGAGATTGCTTTCGCGGAGAAGCAGACGGAGGCGACGGAGGCGGTCGCGGCGGCGAAGATGGCGCAGCTCTCCGTCGGGAACGCCACCGACGCGTTGGAGCGCGAGCGTTCGAAGTTGGCCGATTTGAAGGTGGACTCGAGGGCGGCTCAGAAGGCATACCTCACCGAGGCGGCGCGCGAGGCGGCGGCGCGGGCGGGGGGCGACACTGCGGCGGCGGAGAGCGCGAGCGACGTGGACGAGGCCTCGAAGGACGCGGCGGAGACGAAAGTGGCGGCCAAGGCGGCTGCGATGGAGGCGGACGCCAAGGAAAAGGCGGCGGACGAGGCGAGGGTCGCCGCCGACGCCGCGCGGCAAACCGCCGACGAGAAGGAGGCGGAGGCGAGCGTGGCGGAGGCGGCGCTCGCGGAGGCGAACGCCGACGTTGAGGTGGCTGAGGCGGAGGAGGAGGCGAAGGAGAACGACGCCGAGGAGTACAAGTAGGAGGTGTGAGTTGGAATACCACTCGAAACTGCGCTCGACTCTGCGACGCGCGTCTTGAAGCGAGTCGATCTCGCCGGAACCCTACTTTCTGCGGACGGCACGCGCTCCACCCGTCGCGACGACATCGCGCCGCGCTCCGGCACGGCCCGAGCCCGCCGGAACCCTTTTCGTGGACGCCACGCGCTCGGCCCCGTCGTGACGACATCCCACCGCCCCCTGGCTCAGCTCCAACTTCTCCGGCCGCGGCGCGCGTGAGGGGCGCCACCCCGTCGGTCGCGATGATGTCGGCGTCGATCGACTCCTTGGCGGACGAGCGGGGCACGTCCGGGCTCTTCTCCCGCCTGGACGAACGCAGCGACGCCACCGCGGCGATCGGCCTCGAATCGGAGGTCTCCGCGTCCGGAAGGAAGGCGGCCGCTCCCGGGGTGCGCGTGAGCGGCATGGACGACGACGACGAGACGTTCAGCTGGCGCAAGTTCTGCGCGTTCGTCGGTCCTGGCTTCCTGATGTGCATCGGCTACGTGGATCCGGGGAACTTCGAGAGCGACCTCCAGGCGGGGTGTTTGTACGGGTACTCTCTCCTCTGGGTGCTTCTGTGGGCGACGGTCGCGGGTTTATTCATCCAGGCTCTGTGCGTGCGGCTCGCGCTGGCGACGGGGTGGGACCTCGCGCGGGTGATGCGGGACGAGTATTCGACGCCCGTGCGGTACGCGCTGTGGATCGTGACCGAGCTCGCCATCGTGGCGTCCGACGTCCCCGAGGTGATCGGCACCGCGCTCGCGCTGAAGCTCATCTTCGGATTTCCTACCGTCGTGGGCGTCATCATCACGTCGTTCTCGACGCTGTTTTTCCTCGCGCTTCAGTCCTTCGGCGTGCGAAAACTCGAGGCGTTCATGGCGGCGCTCGTCGGCGTCATGTCCGTGTGCTTCGTCGCGCAGATGGGCATGTTGGACCACGTCGATAACGGCGGCGCCGTCGTCGGAGGGATCGTCCTTCCCATCATTCAGGACACTCGGGCGCTGTTCATCGCCATCTCGCTCTTCGGCGCGGTGGTGATGCCCCACAACCTGTTCCTGCACTCCGCGCTGGTGCTCTCTCGCGAGTTCGACTTGGGCGAGCGGCCGCTTCGCTCGGCGCTCAAATACAACGTCGCCGAATCCGGGCTCGCGCTCGCCATCTGCCTCTTCATCAACTTTTCCGTCGTCATCGTCGCCGCGCAGACGATTCGCGAGGCGGACTTCGCGGACGACCCCGGGAGGAAGCAGGACATCATCGACCGGCCTTTGCAGAACGCGCCGGAGATGCTGAGGGACGTGTTGGGCGACGCGGCGAAGGGGCTCTTTGCCGCGGCGCTCCTCGCGTCGGGCCAGAGCTCGACCATCACGGGCACGTACGCGGGTCAGTTCGTCATGGAGGGCTTCCTCGAGATCAAAATCAACCCGGTGCTCCGCGCGTTCCTCACGCGCTCCGCCGCGATCATTCCCTCGCTCCTCGTGACCGTCATCGCCGGGGACGAGTACGCCGAGTACCTCATCGTGATCTCCTCCGTCGTCTTGACGTTTCAGCTTCCCTTCGCGCTCATCCCGCTGGTGAAGTTTTGCGGGTCGGAACGCATCGTCGGGTCGATGATGCTGCCGCGGAAGTGGCTCGCGGTGACGCAAGCACTGACGTTCGCCATCATCTTCGCCAACGTCGTGCTCATCATTCAGCTCGTCGCGCAGTCGGGGACGGTGAACGCCACCGGGGGGGGGGTCGTCGCGGGGCTCTTTTTCACCGCGTTCATGGGGGTGTACCTGGTGTCCCTCGCGGCGCTCGCGTGGAGACCGGTCGCGCAGGATCTCTCCGCGCGGTGGAGCAAGCGGTTACGTCCGCTCGGGGACGGGGGGGAGTACGGCGACGAGGAAATCCTCGGCGACGTGCTGGAGTATTAGTTACAGAGACGGGGGAGGGAGAGCGGAGCGCGCGCTTGGAAAACCTGAAACAATCACGTGCGTCCCCACCTCGCACTCCAACTTTCGCGCCAAGTGTCCGCGATCGGCTGGCCGGATGGTGCATCGGGCGGAAACGACGGTTCGCGAACAGGCGATTCGTAACGACCGCCCTCCGCCGCCCGTTGTTCGTGGGTGCCGAGGAAAAGGCGTTTAACGAACGGGGCGTCGCGGCGATCGAGGTGCGACGCCACATCCCCCTCGCGCGAGCACCGCTCGTGATCACCGCACCCTCCACACTCGCTCACATCGCTCGGGATGGGTGGCAAGAACAGCAAGCCGGACGCGTCCAAGATCATCGATGGTAAGGCCATCGCGGCTGCGATCCGCGGCGAGATAAAGGAGGAGGTTGCCGAGATGAAGGCCAAGTACGGCAAGGTGCCCGGCCTGGCGGTCGTCATCGTGGGCTCCCGCCCCGACAGCGCGACGTACGTGCGCATGAAGCGCAAGGCGTGCGACGAGGCCGGCATCGTCTCCTTCCACAAGGAGATGCCCGACACCGCGACGGAGGAGGAGGTGCTCGAGGTGGTGAGCAACTTCAACGCCGATCCGGACTGCCACGGCATCCTGGTGCAGCTGCCCCTCCCCAAGCACATGAACGAGGAGCGCGTTCTCGCCGCGATCAGTCTCGAGAAGGACGTCGACGGGTTCCACCCCCTGAACATCGGCAAGCTGAGCATGAAGGGCCACGAGCCTCTGTTCATGCCGTGCACGCCCAAGGGCTGCATCGTCCTCCTCGAGCGGAGCGGCGTGGAGCTCAAGGGGAAGAACGCCGTCGTCGTCGGCCGGTCCAACATCGTCGGCATGCCCGCGGCGCTGATGCTGATGAAGAAGGACTGCACGGTCACGGTCGTGCACAGCCGAACGCAAAACCCGGAGAAGATCTGCCGCGCCGCGGACATCATCATCGCCGCCGCGGGATCCGCGCACATGGTGAAGAAGAACTGGATCAAGAGGGGCGCGGCGATCATCGACGTCGGCACCAACAGCGTGCCGGACGCGTCGAAGAAGACGGGGTACCGCCTCACCGGGGACGTCGACTTCGACGAGGCGATCAAGGTCGCGGATAAGATCACGCCCGTCCCGGGCGGGGTCGGTCCGATGACCATCGCCATGCTCCTCAGCAACACCCTCGACTCGGGGAGGAGGGCCATCGCGCAGTGAACGAGGCCGCTCGCTTATTTTTCCTGGCGCGCGCGATCGGGGTCTTCGACCCTCGCGACGCGTCACGCTCGCTACCGTAGTTGCATAGTACGAAATCGTAACAAACAGAGACTAATACCTCTCTTTCCCCGGCTACTACTCGTACGGTTCCTGACGACTCGTCGTCGCGGGCGGACCTTCGCTCGTCCCTTTATTCCTCCCCATCTTCTCCTCCAGGAGTTTCGCCCCCCGCGCGCGCCTCCGCTCATCCTCGTCCGTCGCGGCCCCCGTCCCCGCCTCTGCGGCCAGAAGCGCTCGCGCGTCGGGGTCGGCGGCGGTCGTCGGGATTTCCTGGCGCACCTCCCGTCCTGTTCCCCCACAGAACGCCGCGTGACACGGATTCGTCAGGGCCCTGACCCCACCTTGGCACCAGCTCGGGAACTGCGCGGCGAATTCAAACTCCTCGCGATCGTCCCCCACGCGCACGCGCGCGCCGACCCCGCCCCCGCCCCGCGAGAGATCCTCCACGGTCCGCTGGAAATACCTCAGGTAGACCCAACCCACGTACGCGCCGTAGACGACGAAGAGCCAGAGACCGATGTGGTGGTGTTTCGCGCCGTTCGCGAGGCTCAGCGCGGCGGTGCCCGCGCAGTACGCCCCCGGGAGGTGTTTGTTCCTCAGCTTCACCAATCCCCCGAGCGGCGCGGGGAGTGGCACGCGCTCCTCCGGGAGCTGCTGCCTGAGCGCGACGGTGAGGGCGACGAGAACGCCGTGGAATCCGGAGAACTTTGCGAAGATGTAAAACTGCGACTGCGTCACGACGTACAGGACGTACATCGTCACGAAGGCGGCGACGCCCACGCACGACTGCACGATGACGACGAAGTTGACGAACTCGGTCGTGCCCCAGATGGGCTCGAGGAGCCGACCGAGGTACATCACCCCGACCGCGTCCACGACGAGGCCGACGATGTTCATCTCGTAAAATCCGGAGGTGAAGACGTTCCACACGCAAGGGATCGTCTTTTCGGGCACCAGGGCCAAGAACGAGGCGAACCCGGGGAGGATCAGATTCACGACGTACGAGAAGCAGAGGAGCGTCGCGATCGCTTTCGTCGTCGGCGTGGAGGTCTGGACGAGCACTCCGAGCTCCGACTTGAGGTTGGCGATGAAGCGGTCGATCTCCGCGACCGCCCGGTCCACGCGCTCGCGCCGCGGACCGGGCACCCGGGCTTCCTGGGGGCTCGCCATCGCGGGGGCGGAGGGATGTTGTTGAATCACGGGGCGCTGCTCTCTTTTTCGACGACCCGGTTCCCATCGCCATGTTGCTTGAAAAGAACGCGTCTCGCCGGATCGTGACAGTTTGGAGATTTCCGAGTCCTCAGTTTTTAGACCGTGGTTTTCTGGGTTTCGTCACGTCCGCGCAGAGCCACGAATCGCGCGCTTCTCTGTGTTCCACGTCGCCTCGGCGCGAAAAAAGCGCACGATGCGCTATCTTCCGCGCGGGTCGCGCGGGGCGGCACAACTCCGCGCGCTCGCGTCGAGACCACCAGACCGCCTTCACACCGCAGTCACCCCTCTCCACGCACAATGCACGCCGTGGCTTCCACCAACGCGCTCCGCGTCGCCCCCGTCGTCGCGGGCGCTCGCGCCGGAAAGGCGTCCCCCTTCGCCCTCGGCGCCTCCTCCGTGGCGCGTCGCGGCTCGAAGCCCGCGGCCGCGGCCCCCAAGGGCCTCTTCGCGGCCCCCGCGGTGGCTTCTCTCGAGAAGACATCCGAGAAGAAGTCCGAGAAGACCTCGCTCGAGGCCGGCCGCCTCGCCCTCCTCGCCACGGTCGCGTCCAACCCCGTGCTTTTCGGCGCGCAGGAGGCGTTCGCGAAGGGCGGCGAGTTCGGCATCTTGGAGGGCCGCACCGCCGCGCTGGTGCACCCCGCCTTCCTCGGTATTCTCTGGTTCGCGTCTCTCTACGCCGGGTACACCGGCCTCCAGTGGCGCCGCGTGCGCACGATCAAGGAGGAGATCGACGGCATCAAGGCGAGCGTGCCGGTGAAGGAGATGGTCACCGCCAACGGCGAGACGGAGACGGCGGCGCCCGCGCTCCCCGCGGACGCGCAGGCCAAGGTTGAGGAGCTCACCGCCACGCGCAAGGAGCTCGTGGCCGGCGGGTTCAAGGACAAGCACAACAACGTCGGGTCCTTGATCCTCGCCTTCGGCGTCACCCTCGCGGTGGAGGGCGGCATGAACACGTACATGCGCGTCGGGAAGCTCTTCCCCGGCCCCCACCTCTACGCGGGCATGGGCATCGTGTGCATCTGGGCCATGGCGGCCGGGCTGGTGCCGGAGATGCAGCGCGGGAACCAGAAGGCGCGCGACTTGCACATCGCCCTCAACTGCATCAACCTCGGCCTCTTCACGTGGCAGATCCCCACCGGCCTGGAGATTGTGGGCAAGGTGTTCCAGTTCACGTCCTGGCCGTGAGCGCGCGCGCGGGCGAGACGACGAGTCGGAGGAGGAGAGTTGGTTTTTCGGGCGCGAAGCGAGTGCGCGAGAGCGTAGTCTTTAACGTCTGATCACGGCGAACCGCGCGCTCGTTCGAAACGCGTCCTCCTTTCGCCCGCTCGCTGAATGTTCCCTTCCCCCGGATGTATCCCCTCGATGGTGTTCTATGCACGTCGTTCTCTCACGCGACGACCGCGGCGGTGCCCGTTCGCGTCCTGGCGTACTCCATGACGCTTCCGTACGTCAAGTCGGCGACGCCGACGAAAACCGCCTCGGCGTCCGGGGAGAAGGCGACGCCCGCGGTCTCCCCGAAATGGTCCAGCGTTTGCCTCACCTCGAATCCCGATTTGGTGTCGTAGACGTGCACGAAATCGGCCGGCTCGGCGGCGGCGAGGAAGCGCCCGTCCCCGCTGAACCGCAACGACCGAATCGCGCCCATGCGCCCGCGCAACACCGCCAAGCTCTGGCCGAGGTGTCTCGCGTCCCACACCCGCGTCGTCGCGTCCTGGTTCCCCGTCGCGAACACGTTACCGTCCGGGTGCCACGCCGCGGCGAACGAGAAGTCGAGGTGGCCCTCCATCTTCGCGATTCTCCGTCCTTTCGCGGCGTCCACGAGCCACGCGTCTTTCGCGTCCCCGACGACGCACGCGATTTTCCCACCCGGCGCCGCCGCGCAGTAGTTCACCGCCCACGGGTACTTGTGCCGCCCCACGCACCGCATCGTCTCCAGGTCGAAGTACCGCGTCTGCTGGTCGTTGTTCGCGCACACGAGCAGCGCCGCCCCCGACGGCGTCGCGAGCGCCTCGATGGCGTTGGTGATGCCGTTGTCGTCCTGCGTCACTCGCGCGCTCGCGCCCGCGCCCGTGTCTGGGTTGAGGCACACGAGCTCCCCGGCGAAGCCGCCCGCGGCGATCAGACCGTCGCGCACGAGCGTCGTGCTCACCTGTATCCTGGGGAAGTTCCCCGCGGGGCCCGTCTCGCCGCCGTCGAGGTCGAGCGCGGGCGTGGCGACGCGCTCGACCGCGTTCCAGTGCACGACGCGGTTCTCGCTCATGACGTACGCGTCGTGCTTGGACGTCGCCCACACCAGGTTCCGGAGCTGGAAGTGCACGAAGTTCGAGCGCACCGAGCGCGTGTTGTGCGCGAACTCGAAGAACGGGCGGCGGGGCTCGCGAGGGGCGAGGCACACCGCGTCGAGGTCGCTCGGGGAGAAGTCGAGGTTGGCGTAGTTTTTGTACTCCGCCACGCGCTTCGCGCGGTACTCCTCGCGGGTGAACTGCAGGCGCTCCCAGGGGATGCCCTGGATGTCCCTCCCGCGCTTCGCCTGCGCGCGCGTCGTATCGGCGTACGAAGAGGCGTCGCGCACCAACTGCGAGGGAGAGGAGGGAGGAGAGAAGAGGGAATCAGGAGGGTAAGAGAGAGGGTCCTCGACGCAGAGAAAGAAAAAGGAGCCCGCCACCAAATGCTCCACCGCATTTCCGCGCCCGCGGCTCGGAGACGTCGCTCCCCCGGGAAAGGATCTCTCGCGCGAGTTCGAGCGTGTATGCGTCCAAGAGACGAACGAGTTGGGGGCCGCGGACGCGCGTCTTCGCCGTCGGAGGCGCCTCGCGGCGGCGGTCGCGCGAGGCGCGCGGGGCTCGAGGCGCGGGCGCGCGGAAGCGACCCGCGCGGGGGCGCGAGGGCGCGCGCGCGAGCCCTCCGCTCCACGCGCGTGCGCGCTCGCGTCGAAAAGGAAAAACCCGGGAGAGGACACAGCTGTCTGTGTGCGCGCACCTGGGCGGTTGTGCGATAATCGCTTCGCAGGTCGAGGAAGGCGCGGCCGAGGTCTTCGTCACGCTCCGCGTCCGACGCGGCCTCGGTGGAGCCGTCGCCGTCCTCCTCCTCCGAGTCGCCGTCCTCCGACCGAACAGACGCCTCCTCTTCCCGCTCGTCTCCGGAGTCCTCCGCGGCCATGTTCACATCTTCCGCCTCGGGCTCCGCGTCGTTCGTTGTTGGGGCGACGAGATTATCCTCGTCACGAGGGCAGTCTTGGCTTTGGGGGTGGCCCTCACCCTCACCCGCGGCGCCGTCCTCGGCATGCATCTCCACGTCCGCGCCGAACGTCCCGGCGTCATCCGCGTCCTCGACCTCCTCGTCGCGCTTCGGCGGCGTCGCTTCCGCGCGGTCGCGCGGGCCCTGCTCGGCGCGGGTTCCACCGACTCCCCCGAGAGCGCGAGGACGCTGCTGCGTCGGGGCATCCGTCTCCGCGGAGCGTTGCTCCGGGGTCTCCGGTTCGACTGTCACGAGCGGTGCGCGAGGGGGAGAGCCCTCCCCGTCACGCACCGACGCGGCGGGTGGTATCGGGTCGCTCATCGTGCGCGCTGAGCGTGTGAGGCCGCCTCGGGCGCGCGCGGCGTGACGCTCCTTTCGGGCGACAAAACAAACCCAGCCAAACAAGGTTCTTCCTCTGTTTCCGAGGCGCCGTTTCTTTTCTCCTCGCCCCGACGAGATGTATGCGTCGTGAGTCTCCGTTTCCCGCGCAAATTCCAAATCTTTCGACTGCATCCGCTGTGATGGTCCCCGACATGCACCGCACGCTCACCGCTCGCCCGAAGCAAAGAACAAGATCCGCCGAACGGGCACCCTTTTCCACCTTCCCGCGCGGCACTCTCTCCGGCACGCCCGCGTCGGGGCGTGATCGGCGCGACTGCTGGAGGCGTCGCGATCGATTCGACGCACCTTCTCGACTTGCGCGTCGACTCTCGCTCCGTGGTGCGCGTTTGGTGGTGACCTCTGCGGGTAGGCAAGCGCGATCGCGATGGTGGCACACACCGCGACCGCGCCCTCTGGGGACTCTCGTTCGGGGACGGTCAAGGCCTTCGGCGCGGTCGCGGCGTGGTACGTCAGCACCGTGGTGCTGATCACGATGAACAAGGTGCTGATGCGCGAGCACTTCCGCCTCCCCGTGTTCCTCACGTTCCTGCACATGCTCGTGTCGTACGCGTGGTGCGAGTTCAGCGCGGAGTTGGGGTGGGGCGTGCGCGCGCCGCTCAAGACGCGCGCGGACGCCGCCAAGGTGTTCGTTCTCGCGCAGACGCTCGCGGTGTCCGTCGTATTGGCCGTGGCGAGTTTCAAGTACGTCGAGGTGAGCCTGGAGCAGGCGCTCGCGGCGTCGACGCCGGCGTTCACCGCGTGCGCGGGAGTCGTCATCCTCGGGAAGCGCGAGCGGTCGCGCGTCTGGCTCACGCTCGTGCCCGTCGTCGGCGGCGCGGCGATGTCGGCGGGGGGCGACCCGAAGTTTCACGCCCTGGGCGTCGCGCTCGTGGTCGCGTCGAACGTCGCGAGGGCGACGAAGAGCTGCATGCAGGAGATGCTGCTCAACAAGGAGACCGCGCTGGACTCCATGAACCTCCTGCGCTGGATGAGCCTCTTCTCCATGGCGACGCTCTTTCCGATGGCGCTCGCGCTGGAGGGGGGCACTGAGATCATCGAGCGCCTGTCGTACGTATATAACGACCGAACGCTAGGCGCGGCGCTCGTGGCCAACTGCACGGGCGCGTTCATGGTCAACCTATCGCAGTTCATGGTCACCGCGCACGTGGGGGCGCTGTCCATGCAGGTTCTCGGAAACTTGAAGAACGTCTTCACGTCTTCGGTGAGCGTCGTCGTGTTCCAGAACGCGATCACTGCGCAAGGGGTGGTGGGGTACGCGATCACGATGCTCGGCGCGTTCGCGTTTGGAAGGGAGAAGCACAGAGATAGAATCGCCGCCGCGGAGGCGAAGGCACAGAGCGTGGGGGAACAGGAGAGCGAAGCGGGGGACGCGACGAATAAACTATGACCTAATTTTTTTAATACGTCCGAACGACTGATAGTCACGCCCATGATCCGTCTCTGTTCCATCCCCCTCCGCACGCGCGTCGTCCTCACCCGATCCGTATCCGCGCGAGCGTCCTCGCGAGGGCGAAGCACACCCCCCCGGCCCAGTACGTGGACGTGAGGGCGAGCGGAAGGAACTCCAACCGATCGGCGCCGAATACGAACGCGTGCCCGCTCGCTACGTACCACTCCAACGCGACCGCTCCCAGGACGAGGTACACCCACGCGACCGGATGGAGCATTCGCGCCTCCGATCGATCCCCTCGCGCGCCGGCGCCTTTCTCGGGCGGCACCTTCGCCAGCAGGGCCAGGCGAAGCGCGCCCCTCTGCGCGAGGGTCCCGAGCGCGACCGCGCACCACTTGATCGGTCGCTCCCGCGATTCGAACAGCAACGGGGACAGCGCACACGTGCCGGCGGTGGAGACGAACAGGTACTCCCCCGCGCGCCGCGCGAACTCCGACGCATCCACGCTCGCGTCCCCGGCGTCTAACGCGACGGCGACGGCCGCCGGAACCAAGACGCCCAGGATGGCCTTCTCGTGCACGTGCCAACCGAAAACAAACGCGCACAGCGAGCACGCCGAGACGAGTCGAAGCGCATCCGCCGAGGAAGGAGGAGGGTTCGGCACCACCCGGCGCTTCCTCCCCCCACCCGCGCCCGCGCTCGTGACGTGCGCCCATATAAACGGCGCGGAGGCGGCGAGGGTGAGGAGGAGCGTCGCCCGCGGGGTGATCGTGGGAAGCGCGACGTGCGTCTGCGCGCCGACGCCGCCGTGGCCGCGCATTCCCCCCGCCAGGTTCCCCACGGGCGCCCCGAGTGTCCACCCCGCCACTTTCGCGAGCGCCACGAACGCCTTATCCGCGGCGTTGTACAGCGCCCAGGCGTTCGGGGCCCAGTATGCGTGCGAGAGTCCCCGCCCGAAGGGGAAGAGCCGCGCGAACACCGCCTCGAGCTGGCCGCGCGCCGCGAAGGGGCCGAGCGAGACGGCGGTGACGCCGGCGGCGACGCCCGCGAAGGCGAGGCATCGCGACGCGATGCGCCGTCGCGCGCGCCACGAGCCTTCCGACGCGGCGCCGATGGCGTCCGACCAACCCCCGACGTGGTGCGCGAGCAAGTGCGCGGCGGTCGCGGGGGCGGCGACGGCGAAGACGTGCTTCGTGTGCACCAACGCGGAGAAGAGCGCCGCGCCGAGGACGGGGCGGCGCCGCGCCATCGCCGCCATCGCACACAGCTGTAACCCCAGCGCCGCGCCGTTATACTGGAAGTGCACGTGGTCCACGATGAGCAAGCCCGGGTGGAAGATGACGAGAACCGTGGCGATCGCGAGGGGGGTGAGCGGCGACGAAGACAGCGGAGGCGCCGACGCGCGCGCGCCTCGCGCCCTCGCGGACGGCTTCGTCGCGGACGGGGTCTCGGTCGTCGTCAGGAGGTAGACGCCGAGGGCGAGGAGGGCGTCGGACGCCATGACTGTGCACCGCTGGAATAGCGTCGTGGACGGGGAGTCGTACGGCTCCGCGCGAACCTCGAGCATGCCCGGGTCGACGCGCCACGCGAGCGTCGCCAGCGCGCGCTCGAACCACGCGAAGAGCGGCGGGTAATCCAGCGTCCATCGGCTCGTCTCGTCCACGTACCACCGCGACAAAGGAAGGGTTCCCGTCACCGCGAGCCAGTTGCGATGCACCTCGAAGTCGGTGGACTTGTAGCACGGCACCAGGAGGAGTTTCAGCGCCGTGACCACGACGAGGGCGCGGAGAAACGCGCCCGTGGCCATCGCGCACGCCAAAGTGAACAACGACGACGCACGACAGTCCTTCGTCCCGAACACTGCCGACGAAACGCAATTTTCGCAGACTGGTTGATGATTGCTCTTTTCGGGAATTCCGGGACTCCGGAACCCTCCATCTAGGGGTTAAAAGTCACGGTTCCCAACCCTCTCACACAAATGCGACCAGAGATCGTCGGGCTCCGACGCGATCTCGGCAACCGGAGGATGACGCAAGCCGAGGAGCTCCTTTCCCTTAGCCACGGTCGCAAGCCGCCGATTTCCACCCGTCGGCGACCCATTCTTTGTGTCGTAGGCGGCGGGTCTCGCACGACACCCACGGACGAACATGGCGTTCGCTGTCGCATCCGCCGGGAAGCTCGCCCCCCCCGCGGCGTCGGCGACGCGTCGTCGCCGCGGCCCCTCGGCGACGCGCGGCGAGCATTTTTTCACGGGCGGTGCGCCCCTCAGGAGGGCGGCCGGCGACGCGAGGGCGCGCTCGCGAGGGCGCGCGCGCGCCTCCCCGCGCGCGGAGGCCATCACGGAGCCTGTCGAGGAGGAGAAGGACGCCAAGGCTGAGGAGGTACGACCCCTGCACGAGCGCGTTCCCCCGCTCGTCGCGGCGATCTCGGAGCTTCACGTGACGTCACCGAGACGCCTTTCTCTTCGCTTCCTTTGGGACATTCTTTCCGCTCCCCCGAGCACGCGCGGGTTCGCCTCTCCTCCCCGCGCGTGTCGCGCCTTCCTCGTTTTCGCTGACGCGCGTCTTGTCTTCCCTCCCTGCCACCCCGACGCGTCGTTTCCCAGGTGGATAAGATCCAGAAGATGCTCGCGAAGCCGTACAAGGCCGGGTTCAGCACGGACATCGAGACGGACACGATCGCGAAGGGTCTGAGCGAGGAGACGGTTCGCATCATCAGCGCGAAGAAGAACGAGCCGGAGTGGATGCTCGAGTTCCGGCTCAAGGCGTTCCGGAAGTGGTTGACGATGGAGGAGCCGGACTGGAGCGACAACCGGTACCCCGACATCGACTACCAGGCGGTGTCGTACTACAGCGCGCCGAAGGTGATGGAGAAGAAGAAGTCGCTCGACGAGGTGGATCCCGAGCTCCTCAAGACGTTCGACAAGCTCGGCATCCCTCTGAGCGAGCAGAAGCGCCTCTCCAACGTCGCCGTCGACGCGGTCTTCGACTCCGTGTCCATCGCGACGACGTTTCGCGAGGACCTCGCCAAGGCTGGCGTCATCTTCTGCAGCATCTCCGAGGCGATCAAGGAGTACCCCGACTTGATCAAGAAGCACCTCGGGAGCGTCGTGCCCGTCGGCGACAACTACTTCTCCGCGCTCAACGCGGCGGTGTTCAGCGACGGCTCCTTCTGTTACATCCCCAAGGGCGTCCGGTCGCCCATGGAGCTCAGCACGTACTTTCGCATCAACGCCGAGAGCAGCGGACAGTTCGAGCGCACGCTGATCGTCGCCGAGGAGGGGTCGTACGTGTCGTACCTCGAGGGGTGCACGGCGCCCGCGTACGACGAGAACCAGCTCCACGCCGCCGTCGTGGAGATCAGCGCGGACAAAGACGCGGAGGTGAAGTACAGCACGGTGCAGAACTGGTACGCCGGGGACGAGAACGGTAAGGGAGGCATCTACAACTTCGTCACCAAGCGCGGGCTGTGCAAGGGCGACAACGCCAAGATTTCGTGGACGCAGGTGGAGACGGGGTCGAGCATCACGTGGAAGTACCCCAGCGTCGTGCTCAAGGGCGACAACAGCGTCGGCGAGTTCTTCAGCGTCGCGCTGACGAACAACTGCCAGCAGGCGGACACGGGGACGAAGATGATCCACGTGGGGAAAAACACCCGCAGCCGGATCGTGAGCAAGGGCATCAGCGCGGGGCAGAGCCGCAACTGCTACCGAGGCTTGGTGCAGGTGGCGCCCACCGCCGACGGGGCGAGGAACTACAGCCAGTGCGACTCGATGCTCATCGGCGACAGGGCGGGCGCGAACACGTACCCGTACATCGCCGTGCGCGAGCCGAGCGCGCGGGTGGAGCACGAGGCGTCCACGTCCAAGATCGGCGAGGACCAGCTCTTCTACTTCCAGCAGCGCGGCATCGACCCCGAGACGGCGGTGGGGATCATCATCTCGGGATTCTGCAACGAGGTCTTCAACGAGCTGCCCCTGGAGTTCGCGGCGGAGGTGAACCAGCTCATGAGCCTCAAGCTCGAGGGCAGCGTGGGCTGATGCCCTCGAAGGGAGCGCGCGTTCGCGGTAGAGGCGAGTGATCGACTGAAAGACTTCTTCGTTCAAAGATGGTATGAACAACGCGCGCTCGTTCGTCTCGCTCGTCGCTTTTTTTTTTTTCGCCCTACAAACACCCTCAAAAGTCACTGCTGCTGCCCCGGGGGCGGCGCAGGGTGAAACGGAGGCTCCGCCTGCTGTTGCGGCACCTGCGCCGGCACCGGCACCGGCACCGTCGCGTCGTGCACTTGCGCCACTTGTGACTGCACGCCGGTGGGCGGTGGGACGTCTCCGTTGTACGCCACCGTCGTGTCCGACATCGTCGAACCCACCCCCCCCGCGTACACCGTCGGCTTCACGCAGTGCCCCGTGTCGGCGGTCAAAAGCGCGCCGCCGTTCATCGCCTGCCCTCCCCCCGAACTCGAACTCGGCATCATC
>MDSW01053389.1_pt1 | contig 24651 bp, 20 predicted proteins | sample 811171 | NCBI WGS metagenome assembly MDSW01 (sample SAMN05326641, study PRJNA326480) | marine metagenome | isolation source: seawater | place: Atlantic Ocean: North West | collected 2012 | reverse complement strand
TGCTAATGCTGATGTAGTATTAGCAAAACAATCACAAGTATCATCTAAATCACTTGCATTATCGGCGTTTCCTGCCAAAGTACATGAATTTGCAGTACCCGTTCCCCAACCATCACCATCAGAATCTGTATAATAGGGAAAACCAGAACCATTACATTTATCACATACATCACAACCTTTACGACCTGCAGCTGCATCAGAAGTACAGACATTTGTGAGACCTGCATTATCTCCTATATAGTCACTTGGAGTATTAGATATACAATTACCTAAACAATCGTAGCATGCAGCAAATGTATTTCCTTGAGACTGAGTACAAGCACAACTATCATCAAAATCAGTACTAGTAGCAACTAACGCAGGGCTAGTAGCAGCAGCAGCAACAGTTGAACAATAAGCTCCAGCATCAAGACCTCCTAAACCATCACCATCTAAATCTTTATAATACCATTGAACAGAAGCTGAACCACCAACCGTTCCATCACATCCAATACCGGGGCATTTACCAGTTGCAGGATAATTTATACCAATATACTCTAAATCCGTACATACATTTCTATATTGCGTACCTCCACAAACTCCAGTATCATCTTTACAACTCCCACCTGCTGCTAATGCTGATGTAGTATTAGCAAAACAATCACAAGTATCATCTAGATCGCTTGAATTATTAGCATTTCCTGTCAAAGTACATGAATTTGCAGTACCCGTTCCCCAACCATCACCATCAGAATCAGTATAATAGGGAAAACCAGAACCATTACATTTATCACATACATCACAACCTTTACGACCTGCAGCTGCAGCTGAAGTACAGACATTTGTGAGTCCTGTATTATCTCCTATATAGTCACTAGGAGTATTTGATATACAATTACCTAAGCAATCGTAGCAAGCAGCAAATGTATTACCTTGAGACTGAGTACAAGCACAACTATCATCAAAATCGTTTTCATTGGTTACAATACGAATACCATTTGAATCTACACTTGATCCACTGCAATACCAACCAGCTCCATTCGATTCACCTAAGCCATCATTATCAGCATCATGATAAAACCAAGTGCAAGTAGTTGATCCTGAACATGGATTATCTGAGGGGCTACAGGGCGTTGCTCTTAAAAATGAGAAATTAAAAGCAAAAACTACTGTAGAAAATATTAATACTATTTTTTTATATTCAATCATAATACATTAAACTACTTTTAGGGCATGTTTTAACACGGTAACTTATTAATTTCTTTATAATTATCCAAAGAATATGTTTTTAAGACAATTACAACCTTATTTAAACTCCTTCTAACTCAGAAAAAAAATGTTGAATCTTACCTTTATATCTATCGTGAATTTTATTTACTATTTCAAATTCAAAAACTAATCCAGGTTCTAAGTATTTATTTGAGGCATCAACTATAGAGTCGAAATCATGTTTATCTATTTTTTTTTCTGCTACAATTAAAAATTTAAACTTATTTAATTCCTTTTGTATAATACGAAATTCTTTTACAATATTATTTTTAAAAAATATAGACCTTGAAATGTAATAAAATGTCAATCCTGGAGACTGTTTACCACTTGGTAAATATATCGTATCGCTTTTTCTACCACTTAAACTTTTTAGATATAAAAATGGGAACGTGTTTACCCTTTCAATACTCCCAATATCTCCTATTTCATATCGAATAAAAGGAAAAGCTCTATTATAGAGGTCTGTAATTATAATTCTACCCTCATGTCCATCCTTAACAGGCTTATTATTTTCATCCAATATCTCTAACCACAGCCTATCCGTTGAGATTTCCCAATTAAAATGTTTGTTTTGGATGGCAATAATACTAGTTTCAGAAGATCCATATTCATTAAAAACTGGCACACCTAGCGCTTCTTTAATAATAAGTCGATCTTCTTCACAACACATTTCAGCTGTGACAATACATAGCTTAATATGTTTTGAGACATCTACAAGAGGAGCTAACTTGTTATTAATGAGAAATTTACTAAATTCTAAAAGAATATTAGTATATCCATAAATGTATTTAATTTTATTTTTCTTAAACACATCAATAAAATTTTTGAAATTTGAATTTGAAATTTCAAAAACATCAAACTGAATTCTATTAAAAAATAAACTTTTTAAATATTCTATAAAATAAATACTATTTGAATTTTTTACATGTCCAAAAAATCTAGCCTCCTTATCGTCCACACATACACCTAATTCCTTATAAGAATTATAAATTTTTGCCCAAGCTAAACTATGACACTCTTTATTTTTCCAAAATAGCATTGGATGGCCTGAAGAGCCAGAGGTACTTGCATAATAATACTTGTTAAAAAAAAGCTTCTTTTGAGGATAATTCTTAAGTGAAAAATCTTGCAGGTCACTTTTAGATAGAACGGGAATACTATCCCATCCAGATCCATTTCCTGTAATTAATTTTTTATACCAAGCATTATTATCTAAATGATATTTTAAAATAGAATCTCTATCTTTTTCCTGTTGATTCCAAAATTCTACCTTTGATAATTTCTTTAAACCATCTAAATGATTGTGTGATTCATAAATATCATAACCTAAAACTTTCCAAAATAAACTATTCATTTATATTAGTTTTTCTTAAAAGATATATCCGAGTTTATAGAGTTTTCAATTAAATCAATCCATTGAGGAATTACTATATTTTGATCAAAACTTAATTCAACATACTCCCTTGCATTGGCTGAAATTTCCATTGATTTCATAGTATCAAATAAATATTCTTTAATAGCATTAGTCATATCATTAACATTATTAATTGAAACTAATTTTGCAGTTTGGTTATTAATCAACATCTTAGGGATGCCTCCAGCATTAGTTGAAACTACTAGAAGGCCTAATGCCATCGCCTCAATGACAGATAAAGGTTGATTGTCAAAGTTAGTAGTATTAATAAATATATCATATTCAGCAGATAGCTCTATCCACTCTTTTTTTGATAATTTCCCCGTTAATTTAACTCTATCATTCAATTCATAAAATAATATTAATTCTCTAAGTTTGTTTATTGTATTATCTTTAAAAGGTCCCACCATACACAGCTCTGCATCAGGAGAAAACTTTAAAGTCTCATTCAAAACATGAATAGCCATTAAAGGGTTATATATAGCATGAATGGAACGAACCCACAATAATTTAGGTTTGATTTCTTTTCTTATTTTATATGAATAATCTTTAATATCTATATAATTATGAATTATTTTACAATTCATTTTTTTAGTTTTAAAAAAATCCGCTAAATAGCTAGATGGACAAATGACTAATTGATTTTCAGGAAAAAAAAATTTAAATAAAATGGGGTTATTATTAAATCTTGCAGGTAAAGACCCACCCCTAAGAACAGGCGCTACTTGTATTTTCAAAAACCTAGATAACAGCATAACGATTCCAGAAAAATAGAAAGCTCTTGTACTAAAAACATCAACAATAACCAGATTGCATATTTTTCTATAAATAAAAATAAGATTAATAATATCTATTATTCTTAAAAAAATATTTTTTTTATCTGAAGCAGATTCAATCCTAAAACTTTTACCAAGATCTATAGATAATTTTTCAATAGATGTAGGGTTTAGCCCTCTTGAAGATAGCTTATTACCTATTAATATAATCATATTAATCATAGTATTTAGGAAATATAAATGCAAAAGCTAAACATGGCATAGAGATTCTCATTGCAGCATGAAGCATTGTTAGTAAAGCCAATGATCCAAATAATAATGAAATAGATTTATTATTTATAGAAGAATTGATAAAAATTTTATTAAATGCTATACCAAAAAGACTTATCAATGATAATAGTCCAAAAATACCATGTTCTGCTAACATGCGTGAAAACTCAGTATGAGCTGCAACATGTTTTCCATATCCATAAATATATCGTAATTGATTGCCCTGCCCCGGACCTACCCCACTAAAAAAATTATCTGCAAATATTCTTATATCAATCAAATAAATTTCAGCGCGTCCTGATAAATCCAATTTAAACTTTTCATCTGCATCATCCTGAGATAAACCATATCTCTGACTTATTGCCCCTTCAGTAATTTTAACGACATAAAACCAAGTTCCAATTGCAACAACTAATATTAATATCATTTTAATTACATTTTCTACTTTATTAAAACTAGAGAAATGATAACTAATTATACAGAAAATAATTGAAATGAATGCTGCAAAAAGGCCTCCTCTAGAGAATGTAATTAAACCTAAACCAATGAATAGAAATAAACAAGCAATGTCTATAACTTTTGATTCAGTAATTTTAATCTTAAATATCTGACCAAAAGCCAACCCTGCAATCATAAAGCCAAAAATTGTAGATACCTGATTAGGACCATATCCTCCACTTGTAATTGGATCAGAATATGGTGAAAATTTGTACGACTCAATATCTGGCATTTTAAGAATAATAACTAATGACATGGAAAGAATCGGTAGTAGAGCATAATACAATACATCAGCCAAATTTCTTTTTGTTAATTTCAAATTATATAAATATATAACTAAAGCTGCTAAACAAAGAGGTCCAGATAAATTAAAAGATACATCTTGTCGCCATAAATTAATAGATGTTATAGGGACATTAATAATTGATGGTAAAAGTAATATAAAATAAATAAGAATAGGCCAGTATAAATTAATAATAAATCTTTTTCTTAATAACGCTAAAATTATGAAGTAGATAATTGAATATTTACCAAATTCCCAAATCAAACTAGATTTACTCATTCTTAAAAGAACTTCTACACCAATTATATAAGCAGAAAAGTTTAATGGCATCAAGTCAGTGTATTGCTTAGAGCTCAATATATAATATGTTGCGAACATCAATATTAAAAGACCAAAATATGTACTTATAAATGGGAACAGGTAAAGAATATATCCCAGGAATAAATGTAGTAATAAAATTAATTTTTTACTTTTTATAATACCCATTGATAATCTCAGTATGAATTCTATTAAAATATTTTTTATAAGTAAACAACTTACTAAGGTCTATTGCTGAATTAGCAATAGATTTTAAATCATAATCTTTATTTTCAAGATTTAAAAATACCTGCTTAATATTTGGCACTTCTGGTTTTTCTAATAAAATACCATTTTCCCTATTAAAAATAATTTGATTTATAGGATTAAGATTTGTAACTACAGGAATACATCCAAAAGCTGCTGCTTCTGCAATGACTTTAGGAAACCCTTCTGATTTTGTTGGTAAAATGATTAAATGTGATTTAGCATAGATTTCATTTAATTGAGATCTGGAAAGCCAACCTTTAAAATTAATATTTAAAGAATTAGTATTTTGGTAAGCCTCATCTAAATCAGCTAACTCTAATCCTATTAAATTAACTTCATTCAAAAAATTGATTCCCCTTGCACTTAAAAGACTTTCAACAAGCTCATTAACTCCTTTATTAAATCCGTATCTTCCGACAAAACATATATTTAGCAAGCCTGAAAAATCTTTATTTAAACCTATATGATTAGCATAATTCATTTCATCATCAGTTAAACAAGGATTATAAAAAGATAACAAATGAGTTTGTTGATTCCTCCAAGTCCCATTAATTATCACAAATGATCTATTAAAATTTTTGCTTAACCACCAACGTTGCAACTTGTAAGAAAGAGGTATAGAATTCTGTTTCCAATTGCCAGCATACTTTATCCATATTTTTTTTCTATAAAAAAAATATAATAAAGGTAGAACATATAAGCCTAAATTTGTAGGAGCCCTAAAATGAATACAATCAACTCTATAAATAATTCGCATTATCCTAATTAAATTAATAGGTAAAACTAGGAAAATTCCTATTTTTTTAAATAGAGTCTTTCCTCCAGAAGGAATCAATGGTTTAAATATTATTCTATCTGAGCTATAAGATATATTTGCTCTATGCGGTCTTCCTAAATGCAAAGGTGCTAAATGATAAATAATCTTAAATTTAGAAGTAAAGTGATTAATTTCTCTAATTGTAGGCTCCCAACCTACAATTTCTCCCTTTTTATTTATATAATGCTCTGTATGGGATATAATTGCTACTTTATTCATCTAAAATAACTTTTAAATAATTATCGGCAATTTTATACCAAGAATGTTCCAAGGACCATTTATATGCCTCCTTAGAATATTGTGAATATTTTTCTAAAATTGAGTTTAAACCATTTATAATATCTGTACTAGAAAAAGGATTTACGAGAATTCCAGTTTTATTTTGAACTATAGCTTCTTCAATCCCTGTTCCTTTTGATCCTAAAGCTGGAACTCCAAAAAGATTAGCTTCTAATATAGCAATACCAAACCCTTCCACTGAAAATGCAATATTATTTTGACTTAGCATAACTAAGACATCTGCCTGATTGAAAAAATCAATTAATCTTTCCTGCTTAATAAAACCATGTACCGTTACATAATTTGAGACTCCAAGTTCTTTTGCCAATAATAATAACTTTTTCTTTTCGGTTGGCAAGCCAACACAATGGTAATGCACACTAGGATATTCACTTATTATTTGAGGTAATGCTTTAATTAAATTGGCTTGGCCCTTTCTATTTGAAATGCTTCCTAAAGTAAGCAAAAAAGGATTTCCAGGCATAATAGAGTTTTTTGCACTTGACCTGATTTTAACAAGATTCTCATCGACACCATTTGGTATAACTACCTTTTTTTGATTATTCCGTAAATATATCGGTATTAGTTGATCTGTATAATTTGAAACTGATATAATAATATCTACTTTTCTAAGACTAATTTTTAAAATAAAATCTAGAATGAAATTAGCCTGTCTTAATTCACTTCCATGTAATATACAGACTGTAGTTGTTTTTGCATCTAATAATTTAATAACATATGCAAAAGTTAGTGAAAAAAAACCCGATAAAATATAATGGGTATAATTATTATTTTTGATATGCTTTATAACAATAAAAAATCTATGAAAAAAAGTCCTTATAAAAAATTTATATCTGCGAAACCTTATAATATTTATTTTTTCTAATGCATCAAATTTATCACACTCTTCTTTATGACTATAATCAGATTTCGTAATCAAATCTAAAGGTATTTTACGATTTATATAACGAGCTAGATTCCAAGCATGAGTTCCAATACCACCGGGACCAGGAGGAAATTCTGTTGTTATAAATAAAATCTGCTTACTATCTCTCTTAATCATATTCTTGATATCAAGGGGCCATTTTGGAGCATTCGCGTTGAGGCTTTCCAAGATAAAACAATTTGAATTATTATTATTGGAAAAAGAATACAAAATAAAAAGAAACTTACGAACAACATTAAACTATTACTCTTAAATCTATAAGAGATAATTGATAAGGGAATTTTGAAAAAACATGCTAATATAGCTGATTGGTTACCCCAGTATTTTCTCCAATAATAAAATACACTTGGAACAGGTCTGTATGTAAAGAATGACTTGGAATGAAATGCATCCCAATGACCAAAATTTCTTAATCCTCCTTCATAAGATTTTAGATGCTCTCGACAAGCATATGGATTTGAGATATTTTTAAATCCTGATAGATAAGACCTTAATCCAAATTCACCATCACCCATCCTCATTTTTTCAAACCTCTCATCATACAAACCTATTTTTCTAAAAACTTCCTTCTTTATTAAAACATTACCAGTATCTAATTGACTAGACCAATGAAAATAAGAATAATTCTCTGGAACTTTAGAACCAATCATAGACCTAGAGATTCCTGAAGAAATATCTACTTTAAAATAATCTAAACATTTTAAATGTTGTTCAATCCAATTATGATTAATTCTAGAATCATCATCTAAAAATATAGTATATTCTGATAAGGATTGTTTAATACCTAAATTTCTAGCTCGCCATAATGCTGGATATTTTAACTTAATGAATTTAAATTTCAACTTGAATTTTTTATAAAATCCAGTAGGCGTATTTTCACTTTGGTCAATAATAATAACTTCAAAATTTTTATAATTTTGATTTTCTAGGTCTTTTAATAATTCAACTAAAACATCATATCGATTATAAGTTGGAATAATAATACTAACAAGAGGAGATTCTTTTAATAATGGAGAAGTGAATTCTATATAAAAATTATTATTACTAGATTGCTTATAAACATCAATCGAGCTCACTCTACGAGTCCTCCACAATGCCCTCATTTCTTTATATGGATTATAAAAGTATAATATCCTGAATACTAGACTATATATAATCCAAAAGTGGCTAAAATATTTTTTAATAAATCTATAATAATCTTCAGGTAAAATATTAACTGAGACATCAAAATTATTAATAGAATTTTTACTCCCAACAATACCTTTAATTAGTGCTTGATAAGACGCATCCCAATCACTTATTATTAAATCAGAATAATTATTATCATATTGAATTATTTTTTTTTCATTTTCTGACAACTTATTATAATCCATCCAATAAATACCTTGATTAATACTATAAAGATGAAAATACCAAATTGGTCTAACAAATTTTAAAAAATATTTACTCAAATCTTTATATTTCATCTTCAAATAATCATTTCACCTATTTTTAAATAAGATGCTTTAGTAACAATATTTTCAATATAACTAAGATCTCTAATGTAAATAGTATTGTGACCTTTTTTATTAAAACTATCTAGCACATTTATACTTCTTTTGAATGGATTATAATTTATTGGGAAAAAACCAAATTTTAATAATCTAGTATGTATCTCTAAATTTGAAGAACCATATTTAATTGCACTTCCATTTAACTCAATAATAATCGCTTTTAATTTTTTATTTTCAAGTATCTGTTTAGCCCCCTTTAGAACTTCATCCTCGAACCCTTCTACATCTATTTTTATCAACTTAGGAATTTTATCTCTAATTAGATTATCTAATGTGTTTTGTGACACTTTGATACCATTACCATTCAAGTCTACGCGGTTTAAGGCTCCTAAATTTTTAGTTAAATAAATATTCTCTTGATTATTACCAACAGCAATATTATAAAAAGATACTTTATCATTTAAATGATTAATTTCTAAATGTTTTTGCAATTTTTTATATGTTGATAATACTGGTTCAAAAGCAATTGAATATGATCTAGATACTCCAGATGCCAAGATTGTCCAAATACCTACATTACAACCTACATCAACAAATATATCTTTAGATTTTAATAAATGTAATAAAAATATCATTTCTTCACAATCAGATAAATATGTAAAATAATTAGTAGATGCACCATTTAAATCTTTTGAAATTAAAATTTTTGTATTCCCAACAAAATCTACAAGTTGTTCAGAATTATAAAATACATTAGAAAAGTGAAAAGTAAAATAGCGCAAAAATGCAGACAATCTATTTCTTACTACTAAGGGATGATACCAAATAAATCTAATTGATCTAAAGAATCTATTACCTATTGTACTAAGCTTCATTAATTTTTTTAATTATATCATCTGTAGATTGTTTAATAAAGCCGTTATAACTAAAATACTTTTCCCATAGACTACGATTAGATTTTTGTAATTGAATAAATTGTGATTCTGTAAGTTTATTATGAAAAGATATCAACTTAGCACTAATATCTGCTACCTCCTCTTTTTCAATCCAAACAACATGCCTATCCCATTTAATTACATTACTAAATGGCAAAGTACAATCTGTATTAATAAAAATAGGTATTCTCCCCAACGCTAAAGTTTCATATAATCTAGCTGAAAAATTTCCTGTTCCTCTTATACATAAAGTATAATCAGAATTTACTATATTGTTAAAAAAATCCTTCTTTATTTTTTTATTTTCAGATTGAGATTTCAAACCACCTTTATATTTTTTTCTTTTTATAAAATTAGTTTCAACTATATCAGAAGATTCTAAAATATATAATATTTTTTTTCTTAAATATGTAGCTGGTATTAGGGGTTCAAAAGATCTACTAGAGAATTTAATGTAATGCTTAATATTAATCAAAAACAATCTAATGACTTTTAAAAAAGAAACCATATAACTAAAATCAATATGTCCACAAAATCCAATTACAGGCTTTTCTTTAAAGCTAGCAATTTGAATCTTATCAATTGCTAATATATTAAAAGGATCATTAACAACAACAGGAATTGGTATAATTCTATTACTTTGACTAGAATGATATACACTTACGTATAGACCTATAATATTGTCAAAGGGAGGCAATGCAAAGTGATAATCACCAGAAACCAAAATAATAATTTTTTTTCTTCTTTTATTAGCCTCTAAAATAAATTCTTCTGCTAGTTTAATCTTTTTTTTATGTAAATAATAATTCCAACTATAAGGCAGAAGAAAACAATCAGATTTTTTAATAGATTTAACTATTTCAAGATGCATTTTATCTAATTGATATTTCTTAGTTTGCTCTAAAGGAACTAATGGCTTTAAATAATCAACTAAAAAACTTCGGTCACTAATATTATAATTAAAATTACCAATATATACTTTTAACATAATTATTTAAAATACTATTACTTTGTTAAAATCCATGAATAATGATTTATATCTAAATGAAACTTTTCAATTTCAGACTTACTAAAATTTTTCACATTATTTTTTTCATGACTAGCAAAATTTATTTTATAAAATCTATCACCATAATCTTGCCCACAGCAAAGGACATGATCATGATGCCCCATTTTTTTATTTCTCTCTTCTTTATTTTTACATTCTGGAACGTATGAAATTTTATTACCCCAAGGGAATATAGGAACAGAAAATATAAATTTCCCCTTTTTCTTTAAAAGATTGAAAATATTTTGTACTGCTAAAACATCATCGGTAATATGTTCTAAAACATGCCACATCAAAATATAATCAAAGGAATTTGGTTTTAAATTTGATTTAGTAATATCGCAAACAATATCTGTAAATAAAGTATCTATAATATTTAATACTTTAAAGTCTTTAATTTTTTTTCTTAGCATCAATATTTCAGGCATATCTGGACCAATAATTAAAATTTTTTTATTTTCCAAATTCTCATTCTTTAATATATAACTCATAAACCTATGTCTTGGCATAGAAAAACAAACTGGACATCGTGTTTCCTGAAAAAATCTTGCACCACTCCAATTACAAACATTACAAATCTTAATTTTAGGATAAAAAAACCTAATTAAATGCAAAATACGATAAAGAAACAATCGATTCAACCTATACAGCCTAATAAGCTTGTAAAGTGAACTTTGAACAGGAATAAGTGAGCTAATCAATTTCATAATTTTATTAATTTATAATATTATTCATAAAAACAATTCCACTCTTGCTCCTGCGATAGGAAATTAAAATCTGATTTGACTCTCAACATACCTGCTTGTCTAATTTGTTCTAATTTAGAAAATTTAGTATTTATTATTAAACGAATTTGATTAGCAATTAGTTCACTATTTCGTTTTTTTACAACCCAACCAGTTTTATTATTTAAAACATTTTCTGATAATCCTTCAGCATCACTCACAATACATAAAAGACCCATCGCTTGAGCTTCAAGAGCAGCATTACAAAAGCCTTCTTGAATGCTAGGTTGTAAATAAATATCGGACAAAGTCATTTCTTTAAGAGTATCTTTATGCGATAAAACTCCTTTTAAAACTACATCATCTTGTAAATTAAACTGATTAATTGAATATAAAATAGAATCTCTATATTCTCCGTCTCCAACTATTGTATATTTAAACTTAAAACCCTCTTTTTTCAATATATGAAGCGCCTTTAAACTGTATTCAAAACCCTTCTTCCAAACAAGACGGCCAACAGATAGTATCATAAAAGGATTATTAAAGTTATTTTTTTTTATAAGGGGAAATAATTCAGGATCAACTGCAGGCGTTATCTTATGCACTTTCACTTTATCACTTAAACCTAATTTAAGAGCGCTTGTATACAAATCATTAGAAATAGTGTGTATTTTATCAATTCTTTTCCATAACAAGTCATAACATCCTGGATTTTTAAAAGGATATAAACCAATATCAAAACCTCTAATGCTAGTAGATAATTTAGCTCCGATGGCTTTCGCAACATTTTCCCGACCTATGCCTAAAGTAGAAAATTCAAAATGTATCCAATCTGCTTTATGTAATAAAATATGGTAATTAAGAATTAAATGTTTAAATATATCATATAAAGTAATTCCTAAATCATACTCTATATAGATGAACCTAAACAATACCAAGGGTTTTTTTATTAATAATAAAAAAAGTTTGACAATAATATTAAGTCTTTTTTTAATATTAAGCTGAATATATACTGGAACATTAATTTGAGGATTTAATTTCCTACTAGATTTATTAACAAATAAACTAACCTGCTTTCCATTATTTATTAAACCTTTAATTTTAGACCTAATAAATGTTTCAGAATATGATGGAATATCAGCTAGTATAATTGAAATTTTTACTTTTTCTGGCATATAAATGCTAAATCGTGATTGATTGTAAGACCTAACGGCAAGTTGTAATTATTATTATATTTATAAAGGTCTACTACTTCAACAATATTAAAAACCTTCTCTAACTCAATGACTAAATTCAATCCATAATCCCTATAATGTCCATTATCATCTGGTTCTTTAAAAGTTACTATCTCATTTCTATTCCAGTTACCAGGGACTGTCAATACAAGTTGTCCTAATGGTTTTAGAATTCTTTCTAATTCATTTAATGCTAATCTATCATCTTCAACATGCTCTAAAACATGATTACAAAGTATCAAATCATATAAATTTGATTTACAATCAATATTTTGAATATTAAATTGATAATCAACATCATTTAATTCTAAATCTGCTGTAATATAATCATAATTGCTAAATAAACTGTAGAATACCGGTTCAGGTGCAAAATGTAAAATAATAGGTTTATTTAAAGATTTTAAGATTTTTTTATATTCTTCATACAGCCCTCGATGCCTTTTTCTACCACTACAATTGGGACAAATTGAATCCATTAATATTGTAGTTTTATTTGATGTATTTATAAAATAGGACGAATTATAATTACATAAGTTACAATAAAAATATTTCTTTTTTTTAAATTGATATAAATAATTAAGTAAATTTGTAAAAAAGAAAATGAAACTAATCTGAATTCCCTTTTCAAGGAATTTTTTTAAGCTTTTTTTTAAAAGATTAACAAAAGTTAAGCTCTTCATCTTTTGAAATGCTGCAGGGTTATTTCGTGTTGTTTTATCCATAGAAGCCATTTTTAATATTTAACTTAATAGAAAACTAACTTATGATTTCAGAATAAATCTTACTCATTTTGTTAACTTGTACATCTAATATATGATTTTTTAAAATTGTATTTTTTGCATTATTTACAATTTGCTGTCTAGCTTTAGCATCCAATTCTATAATATTTATTATAGAATTAACAATTGCATTACTATCTCTCAAAGGTATGAGATATCCATTTAAACTATCTATTATAACCTCTTTCATACCTCCACAATTAGTAGATATTACAGGGACACCTAAGGCCATAGCCTCTATAACAACATTGGCTATCCCTTCTTGATAACTTGGAAGTAAAAAAAGATCAGATTTTGAGATCTGATTAATTACATCTATATGATCTAACCCATTTATAAAAGTTACATAATTATTAAGTTTTAAATCATTAATCTGAAACTCTATATTTTCAGAATCTTTGCCATTAGCAATTAAGGTATAATGAAATTTATAACCCCTTTCCATTAATACAGACATCCCATCAAGAGCAAGTGTATAGCCTTTGTTCCAATGGCATCGTCCAACAGATATAATTTTGAATATTTTTTCTGATTGATCAGAATTTTCCAGATTACTACTACAGCTTAATAATTTCTTATCGACAGCTGGATAGACAACTGAAATTTTTGATGCTTCTGCGCCATATTTTCTAGCATCTAAAGCTATTGACTCTGAGACAGCATGAAAAGCTGATATTTGAGGGAAATATATATTATACTTTTTTTCAATCTCTGAGTTTATTGTAGGCGAAACATTAATTTGAGTACCACGAAGACTCAATAATAAAGGACATTTAATATATTGTATAATTTCAGGATAATAAATGATAGTTTTAGCCCACTGAATATGTACCAAGTCAAGATTATCATTGATTGGATATAAAATTTTGATACATCTTATAAAAAATATTTTAATATTTTTAGAATTATACTTTATTTCTTTCAAAAGACTTAAAAAAGAATGCTTTTGATTAAATAAAAGCTTAATTATTAAAATAATACTAGTTGTTAATATTCTTATTTTGCTCTTAGGGAAGATCCTTAACTTTATAGAAGGATTTTGAGAGTATTCCCAATAATTAATTAGAGTCCCATAAACATAAATCTGAAAATTTTTTTTACTTAAATAATCTATTAATTGCCCAATGAAATTAGGTGGTGGAATTTTCCCAACATAAATGCCAATCTTCATTAATCTGAAAAACTATTAAAAAAAACAGCCAATGTTATTAACATACTTATAGAATGAGAATACTTTAAGGGGTTTTTATTAAATTTAATTATATAATCCTTACTAATTTGAGGGCTTACAATTTTATTAAATTTGTTCTCTGTCAAAAGAAATGTATTAAGTTTTAAATCATTTTTTTTTCCTAAAAATTGGTTTTCCCAATTTCTTGATATTGTATTTGGAGTTTTATATAAATACTTTTCTAGCATTCTAATCATTTTTTTTGAAGCACGAATAGGGTAATAATAAATTTTATTGAATCGCTCATAATTATACAAATTTAAAGGATGAAATTTTTGCCAAGATATTTTAGCTAGTTGAGAGGATCGTTTTTTTATATATTCAATTTGTATTTTCCGATTACTCAAATAATATTCAGGTACATTGCAAATATATTTACACATATTATCACTATAATATGGTAAAATGATTTCTCCCATAGACTTGAAATAGGATAAGTTGCTACTAGTCCATCTTGGTGCCCAATATTGTGATTTAAATGCTCGAATCCGGGCACTTGGATGGTCAATATTTATATTCTTATAAAGAAAATCTAACCTATCATTTATATATGCTTGAAAAGAACCCTCAAGTCCCCAACTATTCCAAAGAGTTTCAGCAAGCTCAATACCACTAGGTTTCAATATTTTTGTTTTCAACAAGCAAATCTGCTTATCATATGAAAGTTTTTCAAGTTTAGAATGAGAATCAAATAGAACATCTCCCCAGTGGCCTAATAATAAAGAATCTCCTAAACCCTTCCAATCATTTGACATAACAAATTGCCTAGGATGCAGGAAGTCTGAGAAACAATTATTAACTGAACCTATTTTTTCTAAATTATTCCAAAGATAACCTACAGGTATTTTTTTACTGAAAAATGGTAAATTAAATTCCTTTGAAACCATTCTACCATATTTTATTTCCTTTATACCTTTCTCAAATTCATATGAACCTAAAACAACATCCTGCCTATCTTTAACTGCTGCCATCAAAGTCCTACTATCTAGGCCACCTGAAATTGGTAATAAAATACTTTTATTCAAAGTGTTTTTACTTACAAATCCTTCAAACAATTCTATAAATTCATCTAAAATAACTTTAAAAGATTTATCTTGAGGACTATAGTGCCACTTCCAAACTTCTCTTTCACTCGAGATTTGATTCTGAGTATTTATAGTATATTCCCTAGAAGGCTTACACACTTTAATATTTTCAGAATACGTATCATCATCTAACATATAACCAAGAGCACAAAATGCAGCTATAGCCTTGAAATCAAGATTATCGAAATGTACTTTATTCCACTGAACTATTTTCTTAGAATTAAAATTATAAAATATAGGATCTAAAGGAATAATTGAATTATTAAAACTTTTCATTAAAATTTATTATACCTTGATTTGATTGATGATTTGATTCTTAAATAAAAATATCTTACTACAAACAAATAACTTACAAGATCTTTTCTGATTGCAATAACATCATTTTTTTTTATAATTGAATAATATCCTAAGGAATCTAATTGATCATCAATTAACTCACGTTCTGAATTAGTAAAATGTATATGTTCATATTGAATCAATAATGGACTATAACTTTTAAAATCAAACATTTTTATAACTTCAGCATCAAAGCCTTCTGTATCAATTTGTAATATGTCTATAGAATTAAAATTGTTTTCTTCTACTACATCCATTAGATGCCGTGCTACAACATTTTCAGCAATCAACTTATTTTCGTATTGAGTATTCTCAAATCTATTAGGTTTAATTGATGCCCATCCAGTATGAGAATAATCTTTAGGATCTTTAACTTTAAATAATTTAATTTTTTTTTCATAAGGATGAACTGCGCAATTAACAAACGTTAAATTATCAACTTTTCTATAATTATTTTTACACTTATCAATCATTTCTTTTTGTGGTTCAATTAATAAACCTGTCCAATTATTAGATATAACAAATTTTCTTAAAGGGTCATGCATTTTACCATCATGGGCGCCCACCTGTACAAAACTTGATATATTATAATAAACATTCAAAGTTTTTATTAAAATATCAAATCTAAAATAGTTAATAATTCTTAACATAATTAATTTACTTTTTTATAAATCATTTCACAATATATATCATTAATTATCAAATCAAACAAGATATTTTATCTTATTAAACCACTATTGCTTATTGAATCATTTAAATCAATTTTTGAAAAATAAAATTTGAAAGCCGAAATGGCAGTAAACAATATATAATATGGTAGTAAAATAAATTATTAAAAATATTTTTAGAACGTAATTGATTGTAAACATTTTTATATCTAATTATTTTTTTTTGATAAATTAACCTCATTAAAATTCTAAATGCAATTATTTCACATAATTTAAATGCAGTCTTATAAGGTTCAATATTTTTATTATTTACTAAATATTTTAGTATAAAATTCTCATAAAAACTAAAATATCTCTCCAAAGAAGTCACCTGATTATTTGCATTAGAAACCGCCGATTTTTCATGTCTATGATATGTACATATTGTTTTATCTATTTTAATGATATCATAATCTAAACCTACACTAACATTAAATGCGATATCCTCACCATGTAAAATATCTCCAAATCTAATTTTACCATCCTTAAATATTTCACCTCTAACCATATATGAACAGCTAGTTGGATTTTGAGATAAATTATTAAGCCATACAAGGCCTGCATTAGGAGCACAAGTTACTTCATCAGCTAACCCTGGAAAATCTAAAGTGTAAGACCTTCCATCTTTATATTTCTTTAATGTTTTAGCTACAACCATACCTGCATTTGGATATTTAATAAACTCATTTAAAAGTATTTGATGTTTATCTCTAGATATTTCATCATCGACATCTAAAAAAGATATATAATCACCATTTGCAACTTCAATACCCTTATTACGAGCATATCCTGGACCTTTTATTTTACAATTATATAAATAAGCATATTGAATTTGTTCACAAAAAGATTTAATCTCAATTAATGAACCATCAGTTGAACCATTATCAACAAATATTAACTCTAAATTAGAATAAAATTGATCTTTAAGTGTTTTAAAACATCTCGGCAGATATTCAAGACCATTATAAATTGGTATAATAATTGATATAAGAGGTTTATTCATTTTTTTTATATGCAATAGAAAATATAGAGATCTCAGGTAAAAGTCTTGATAGACTTAGTAATCCAACAGAAAAAAACTTTCTACTAATTTTTCTAATAAAAAATGCTAACCATGATTCTTCTTTATTTTTATAATATTTCAAAAATTCAGGAAATGGATATTCTAAATTAGATAATTCACTAGCTCGAGTTATGCTGATTTTTACTTTTTTATCATCAAAAACCAGATCCTTGAATAACACCTTATGAGCATCATAAGAAAAACGCCAAAAATCTTGAGGAATTCTATGAATTTTATGAATAAAGACATCTGAAAAAAACAATGTCGATTGATCATTCATAACTTTGGAAATATTTTGAGCCGCATAGAAAGGATTATATACAGCATATAATGTTTGCATGCAAATTACAGTATTAAAATATTTTTCATATTTATTAAAAAAAATATCCTCGCCATTACAAATATCTAATACCAAATCTACACCAGTACCAGACTGAATATCTATACCAGTTATTTTTTCATATCCTAACTTATTGAATTCATTGACAAAACTATATTTATCAAAATCATATTCTTTGCTACCAATAATAAGTATTGGTTCTTTAATAACTTGCTTATTAATTGTTAAAAACTTTATATGATTTAAATCAGGCATAATTTAATAAAATCACTGGTTGAAATAAATATTGCATCTGGCCATTTAAATTTTACTATTTTAAAAACAGCATCTAATTCATTTAAAGATCTATCACGATAATTAGAATTAAATCTACCAGAAAAATTAACCCTATGAAAGTCAATAATTGCAGGCATTTTAAGAGAAAATGCCTTTTCTATTTGTGAGATACAATCTTTAGAATAATAGTTGTAATCAGGATGCGGATCAAGTCTCGCAGTTCTAGGTATCCAATAAAGTTGATTTTTTTTTCTAAAAAATATATTTCTATATCTATCTCTATTAGTAGTTATCAATCTATTAGATGCCTGAATAGCACTAATACCCTGATTATGTAAAAAATCTAAATAAAGTGAATCAATTATAAAATGAGGAGGAATTATAGATTTTGGTAAATAATTAAAAAAGTTAGCAAATTCTTGAATAGAGATTTTTAAATTAGTTTTAACCTCTTCTTTAAAATCTGAAAATTCACTTTTAAACATAGATGGGTTTTGTTTTAGAGTACTTTTACCAATTAAGAACCCTACATCAAACAATCTTTTACCCTCTACAGTCTTATAAAATGCTCTTAATGCATCTAAATTATAATGACAATAACCATGTAATTGCGGATAAATTAAATTATTATCTATTCCTTCAAAATATTTTTGTTTTAATAATTTATTTTTCGTTAATAATTCACTTAATGAAATAAAACTCAGTTTAGCCTGATTACTATAATCGATAGTGTGCGTAATAAAATTTGCAGTTATTTTAGGAGGACTTTTAAAATCATTCTTGTATTTATTAAGAATATAAAATAATGCTTCTAAATCCTCAACTGTTTCGAGAGAGTCAGAGGTCCATCGGGAAAATGGTTTTTGAGGATAAGTTTTCTTTAAAAAATCAATTCCATCTTGAGAAACAGCGCCTGTCAACCCCCAGTCATCTGATTCAATTATAATATATTTTTCTTTAAATCTTTTTCTAAGAAAAAGCGGAACATATTTATAAATATTTAATGGATTCATTAAATATTAATTTTTATTTTTATAAATATCTAAATACAATCTCTGATGTCTCTTGACTTCCAGATCTATACTATAGTGTTCTACAACATGTTTACGCAATTTATTAAGATCCATTTTTGAAGGACAATTTTTTATTAAATTATCATATATTTTCTCTGATAATTTTTTTTTAGATTTTAAAGAAAATAATTGACTTTTAAATGGAGATAAAATTTCTCTTATTGCAGGGATGTCAGACCCAAGTACAATAGTACAACTAGCCATAGCCTCTAATAATGCAACAGGAGAACTTTCTTTCTTACTTGTTAGTATTACAATATCTGAGATTGAATAATAATCGACAACATTTAAAACCTTCCCACTAAAAGTAATTTTATTTTTAGAAGCAAGCTTAGAAGTCATTTGAACTAGTTTTTTTGCATAGGGAGATCTAATATCTCCAACAATCAAAAGATGAATATTTTTTTGAAATTTATATAAAATTTCAAATGCTTCAAATAACAATTCTAATCCTTTGACTGGTACGACATTTGCTATAGCAGTAATAATCTTATCATTTTCTTTAATTCTTAATTGAGTTAATAGTTCAATGTTTTTATTTTGAGATATAAACTCTGATATATTAACACCTCTAGGAATAAGACTAACTTTCTTTGTTTTATACAATAAATTTAACATAGTTCTATTTTGGCATATTATATGTTTAGCTAATTTTGTTCTCAGCCACCATCCATTCTTTGACTTACCGCCCCAATTCATATTTTTTTTTGTATAAATCCAATTTATTCTGGCAAGTTTTGCAGATATAGCCTCGCTATAATCAGGAGCGTAATGAAAAGAATGAATTAAATCAAATTTAAATTTTTTAAAAAATCTTGCTACTTTAATACAATATAAAAATCCCTTAATTCTTGGTTTCATATTTATTGTAGTCTGAAATATATGAATTGGAATATTATATGATTCTACAATTTTAAAAAAATCACCACGATTAGTTGAACAACAAATATGTGGTTCAAATAATTCACTGTTTAATCTACTAATGATATTCAATAACGCCTTTCCGCTTCCAGCTGTATCAAAATTAGGTATTGTAAATAATATTTTAATTTTGCGATTCATTATTAAACCATAAAGCCAAGCTATATAAAGAAAATAATGACCATTTATTGTCTATCAAGCCACTTTGATGTTTTTCTAACATTTTAGTAATTATATTATCATCTATACCAAAACTATGTTGAAAATTCTTATCTAATAATTTTTCTCTAAATGGCTTATTATAGTCATTCTTCAACCAATTTGTTAATGAAACAGAAAAACCCATCTTAATATTTTGTTTTGGAATGGAAGGATATAATTTATTTAATAAATTGAAGAGAATTTTTTTTCTAGACGCCATAGGTTGGTGTACTTGAATATTTATTTTTAATATATTTTCTATTAATTTCTTTTGTAAAAATGGAACTCTTGCTTCAAGACCATGATCCATAGAAGCTCGATCAAGTTTGGTCAATGTTTTTTGCATCATACCATAGAATTCCATCTTTCTTAAATGGTACAATAGTTCATTCTGAGATGAATAATGTTTACTTTCATATAATGTAAAATCATGAGGCAAGTTTACAGTACTCAAATCTGGTATTAATTTATTTAATAAATTTTCAGGCATTCTAAAATGCAGTCCTCTTAAGGATACACCTGCAGAAGGGAATAGGGCACCATCATTAAAATGTTTATCATTAAATATTATTTTATCAGTATATCTAATAAGAAACCGCTTAAAATATGGCTTACCCCATAATTTATAATTTTTTGCTACAGATTTGAATCTCTCATAACCAAAAAACAATTCATCACCACCATCTCCTGACAATATAACTTTAACCTTTTCTTTAGCCATTTTACTAATTTGCCAAGTAGGTATAATTGAAAAATCACCAAAAGGCTCTCCTGCAGCTAATATAGATTTTTCTAAAGCTTCTAATGAATTCTTTGAATTCATATAACAATTATGATGTATAGTTCCTAAACTTTCGGCAAATTTACTTGCAGCTAAAGATTCATCATGTTTATAACTATCAGATCCCATGCAATATGTGTTGAAATCACCGGAACTATTTTTTTTAGCGAAATAACTAACTAGAGGAGAATCAACACCTCCTGACAGGAACGATCCTAAAGGTACATCAGATATAAGTTGAGCTTTAACAGCAGATTCAATGTGCTCTTCAACATAATCAATTTCAGAATCACTTATAATACAATCATTACTATATTCTGGAAAATCCCAATAGGTTTTAGAAAACCTTTTTCCATTTTTATCAAATCTTAATATTTCTCCAGGATTAATCGAATAAGTATTCTTAAGAATACCAAAAGGTGATGGTATATAATTAAAAGATAAATATAATTTTAAAACACTTTCATCAATACTTTCAAAATTAAATTTTTCATGCCTAGAAATTTGATTATATTGACTTGCAAAAATTATATTTCTATTTTTAAAACCATAAAAAAGAGGCTTGATACCAGCAAAATCACGAATCAAATACAAAGAAGAATTGTAATTGTCATAAATTCCAATAGCAAACATACCATCAAGCATAGAGATCGTTTTTTCTATACCAAAGTTTTCAAAGCAAGAAATAACAGACTCCGTATCACCAGACCCTTTAAAAGTAAATTTTTTCTTAGGGAGCGAATTTCTCAATTCTAAATGATTATAAATTTCACCATTAAAAACCATTATATATCTACCTGAGGGACTCTTTATAGGTTGACTAGCATTTTCGCTAAGATCTAATATTGATAAGCGGTTAAAACCAAATTGGATATTTTTTTTATTTGAATAGTAACCTTGAAAATCAGGCCCTCTTTTACTTGAAAGACTCAATAGCGATATGAATTTTTCCTTATCGGTTAATTTCTGATTTCCAAAAATTACTTGTCCATATATTCCACACATTACATTAGGTTAAAATAATATTTAATCTTTATTTTCAGCAATAATAGTCCAGCCTTGATTGTTATCAGGCCTATAAATATTTACATTTTTAAATCCATTATCTTTAAAAAGGAACCTGCATTCTTTTTCAGTCCAATAAAATGCAACTCGAGGTAGTAACTGATCAAAAATTATGCTATTTATATGCCTAAATGAAAAATCTGAAATTTGCCGTAAATACATATTTTTCATAGAAAAACATTTAACATATATAAAAAGAGGGACACAAATAAAGTATGATAAAAAATGGAGGAGCGAAATAGGAAGTTTAGATGTTACTTTTCTTCTAATAGGTGAAATATAATTTTCAATCCATTCATTGCCTTCAAAGCTGTATACCCATACTAATAATTTCCCACCTGGTCTTAATAGTTTTTTGAAATTACGAATAGCTAAATTAGGATCATCTAAATGATGGACGACTCCAATTGACATTACTATATCATATTCAGCTGGTAAATTTATATTATTAATATTCATTTGCTCAACTTTAGCATTTTTAAATTCTTTTAAATTATTTTTAGCTGCCTCAATAGTTTTAGAATTATTATCAATTGCAAATACTGACTTCGCACCATATTTCAATACAAAATAGCTATTTCTTCCCATTCCGCAACCTGCATCAAAAATAGTTTTATTTTTAAAATCAGTTTTTACAAATGGTTTTACCCAATTAATAAATTGGGTTTCATATTCAGGTAAAATTTTGGAATACCTATCCCATTCATAACCAAATCTTTCTTCAGAGGCCATATTAATTTTTGCTATTTATATTTAACCAATTTTCTAAACAAAACAATGTCCACAACAACTTTCTATTATCTGTTTTAAAACTTAAATGATCATTTAAAAGCTTAACATTATATTTTTGATTAAATAAAGTATTTATACTTGATGTGGAATCAAATACCATATCTTTAAATTGCTTTTTTAGAGGTCCACATATCCATTTCGCAACAGGTATTCCAAAACCTTTTTTAGATCTATTAACAATTTTTTGAGGCAAATATTTTAGGCCTAATTTTTTTAATAGAAACTTTGAAGTGATACCTCTGTACTTAAAATTTGAAGGTACTCTAGCCATATATTCAACAAGATTATGATCGAGAAAAGGTATACGAACCTCTAATGAATGAGCCATACTAGCTCTATCTACTTTTACCAGCATATCATCTTGTAAATAAAATCTCATATCTTGTTTCATAAATTGTTCCCAATTAGCTGTATTATTCACTCCATTTTGATAATTTTTTAATATTAACGATAGATTATTTTCATTATTTAAATTACTTAAAAATAATTTAGAATAAAGTTTTTTCTTATTTTCAACATCAAATGATCCAAGCCAGTACTGATGACATTCAGCAGGCAAATACTCTAAAGCTTTAAAGAATTTTTTGACTTTAAAATCAAAACTCAAATTATTAAAATTAGAAGGAAGATAACTAGAGACAAATTGCAGTGAACTTATTGAAAAACTAGGGATCCAGTTTGCAATTTTATGTGCAAAGTAAGTAGGGTAACCTCCAAATACTTCATCTCCAGCATCTCCACTAAGAGCCACTGTCACTGATTTCTTAGTAAATTGAGATAAAAAATAGGTAGGTAAAAATGATGCATCAGAGAATGGTTCATCCATGTTTTTCCAAATAGAAGGAAGTTGATTAAGCATTGCTTCAGATGAAAATACTTCCACATGGTGATTAGTTTTCAAATGATTTGAAACAATTTTAGAGTAATAACTTTCATCAAAGGAGCTATCTTCAAAAGCTATACTAAATGTATTCAAATTTTCACATTCATTTTTCAAATAGCTAGCTATAATACTGGAGTCTAATCCACCGCTAAGAAAAGCTCCTAAATCTACATCGCTTATCATTCTTTTTTGAATAGAGCTTTTTATCAAAAAATCTATATTCTCTATATATTCATCTACATCATTATGTTTAAATTTTTTGTCATAGGATAATTCATACCATTGTTTTTTACTCAACGTATTATTTTTAAATTCTAGATAATATCCAGGTTCTAATTTATAAAAATCTTTATAAATTGTAAAAGGAGCCGGGATATTTTCCATAGTTAAAAATAAATCAATTGCATCATGAGATACTTCTAATGGCAAATTTTTAACTTTATGAAAAGCTTTTAGTTCAGAAGCAAAAAAAAATATATTTAAATTTTTATAATAATATAATGGCTTAATTCCATATCTATCCCTTGCAATAAAAAGATCATTGTTTTTAAGATTATATATAGCAAATGAAAACATTCCATTTA
>MDSW01071802.1_pt1 | contig 24661 bp, 23 predicted proteins | sample 811171 | NCBI WGS metagenome assembly MDSW01 (sample SAMN05326641, study PRJNA326480) | marine metagenome | isolation source: seawater | place: Atlantic Ocean: North West | collected 2012 | reverse complement strand
TATCCGACCGGATCGTGCCGGAAGAGAAACTCGACCTCGGCTACATAACGCCGGATGCCCAAGTCCCCGCCCAGGAGCTGACGCGCCTCGAAAGCGGGCCACTCGCGAATATCGATCTCTACATGGGCCGGGACAGCGTGATCGGCGCCCCTTATGACAAGAACGCCTTTAACAAAGACGCCTGCGTGGAACGCGCGCTGCACGGCAGCGTGTTCTGCCTCAAAGCGCTTAACTGGCCGGCGGTGATCGCGTCGAGTTTCAACGCCGACACCGCCTTTATCCTGCCGGGCGAAGGTGTGGTCCGCTTCGAGAACGGCGCCGTCAGCCGGGTTTATTCCGTTTTCAACGCGTCCGACTTCACCGAGGTCGTGAAGTACATGCAGCATCGTTTCGGCCCGCCGCAAGAACGCGAAGTCGGTTGGATGCACATGCTTGAAGCGCCGCAGATGCCGAACACCACGTTTCGCTGGAAAGCGGTCAGCGCCGACCGGCGTGACACAATCATTCTCGAGGTCCGTAACTTCGACGACCTGCGCCGCTCTTTCGCCGATATGGAGCATGGCATGGTGCGGCTCTACCGCCAGGGCTCGCGGCCGATCTTCAAGCACATCTCGACCATGGATCTGATGCTGATCCAGCGCCGCCGCGTCGCCAACGCGCCGGTCGAGGTTAACGCGCCGCCGAAACAGCAATAATGCCGTTACGTTTTACCCAACGATGATCACGGTCGGATTTCAACTGGTCGCCATCGACCCCACATCGTTCAGGGGGCTGGGGCGCGACGGCATCGGTGAAATACCGCTGAAGGACGACGGCTCGCTCGCGGATGCCCTTAAAATGATCGGCATGGACGCCAAGACCGGCTTCACCACGATGATCAACGGGGAACCGGTCCCGCCCGATAATCGCGCGGAAGCCACCCTCAACGACGGCGATCAGGTGGTGATCTTCCCGACCGCCTGAGCGCGCGGTCAAAAAAAAAAGGCGTGATGCGAACACCACGCCCGAGTTTACTTAGGGAAGATTCGTAATATATGCCCCATAACGCTACCCGGCCAGTGCATCCTTCGGAGAAATGTAATTGTATCCAAGATCGTTGGCGACAGCCTGCTCCGTAACCTTGCCGGCATAGACGTTCAATCCGTTCAGGAAATGCTCGCTCGACATCAACGCTTCTTTAAAGCCGCGGTCCGCCAGCATCAGCGTATAAGGCAATGTCGCGTTGTTGAGAGCGTGGGTCGAGGTGCGCGGCACTGCGCCCGGCATGTTGGCAACGCAGTAATGCACGACATCGTCGATGACGAACGTGGGTTCCGCATGAGTCGTCGGTTTCGAGGTTTCGAAACATCCGCCTTGATCGATGGCGACATCGACAAGAACGGAGCCCTGCTTCATGCCACGCACCATGTCAGCGGTGACGAGCTTGGGCGCAGCCGCACCCTTCACCAGCACCGCGCCGATCACGAGGTCCGCCGACAGCACGTGTTGCTCCAGCGCCGCCTTGGTTGAATAGATGGTGTTGAGAACCGGACCGAATCGCTCCGCCAGATGGTTCAGCACGTCGAGATTCCGGTCCAGCACGGTCACGTCGGCACCCATGCCGATCGCCATCTGGATCGCGTTCTCGCCGACCACGCCGCCGCCGATGACGACGACCTTGGCCGCCTCAACGCCCGGCACGCCGCCGATCAGAATGCCTTCGCCGCCCTGCGCCCGCTCCAGGCAGTGCGCGCCGGCCTGGATCGACATCCGCCCCGCCACCTGCGACATCGGCGCCAGAAGCGGCAAGCGCCCCTTGACGTCGGTCACGGTTTCGTAGGCGATACAGATCGCGCCGCTATCGACCAGATCCTTGGTCTGTTCGGGGTCCGGCGCCAGATGAAGGTACGTGAACAGAATCTGGCCTTCACGCAGCATCTTGCGCTCGACGGCCTGCGGTTCCTTCACTTTGACGATCATGTCGGCGCGTGCGAACAAATCCTTGGGGTCACCGACGATTTCGGCGCCCTGAGCGGCGTAATCCTCGTCACTGCGGCCAATACCGATGCCGCAATTGGTTTCGACGATCACTTTGTGGCCGTGCTCGACCAGTTCACGCACGCTGGTCGGCGTAAGGCCGACACGAAATTCGTTGTTCTTGATCTCTTTGGGAACGCCGATGAGCAACCTTGTATCCTCCCGATAAGCCCACCGGCAGACCGACGGACATAAGCTGCAAACTTCGGGGGATTATACGTCACGTGGCGTCCGTGAGTCCTTGCGAAGGTGCGAGAGAAAACGCGGGAATTTGAAATTTATTATTCATATTCACTTTATCTTCGAATATAATTCGACAAATGTTGGATAAGATCGATCATTCCATTGTTTCCGCCCTACAACAGGACGGCCGCATGTCGAACGTCCACCTGGCGGAAAAGGTCGGCCTGTCGCCATCCGCCTGCCTGCGCCGTGTTCAGATTCTCGAAGACCGGGGGATCATCACGGGGTATGCCGCGATGATTGATGCCGCCGCGCTCGGGCGATCCACCCACATCATCGTTGCCATCACGCTGGAACGGCAAAGCGAGGATTATCTGAGCCAGTTCGAACAGGCCGTCGCCGACTGCCCGGACGTGATGGAGTGCTATCTGATGGCCGGCGATGCGGACTATGTGCTGCGCCTGCAGGCCCGCGATGCGGCGGATTACGAGCGCATCCACAAGGAACACTTGTCCCGGCTGCCGGGCGTCGCGCGTATCCAGTCCAGTTTCGCACTCAGGCAGGTGGTCCGGCGGAACGGCATTCAACTCGACGCACACTAACTCGTGAACGTCTCCGGACTGGTACTCGCACCGGGAATGGCCATATCCTGTGCATCAGCATAAGGAGTGCCGCCATGTTCGGATTTTTGCAGAAACCGACCGACATCCCGAAACGCACCGAAGCCCTGCCGGGCCGCGCGGAAGCGATCCCGACGGCGACCCACCATGCCGTCAACGGCAACCCGTTGAAGCCGCCCTTTCCGGACGGGATGGAAACGGCGATGTTCGGCCTGGGATGTTTCTGGGGGGCGGAACGCATTTTCTGGAAACTGTCCGGCGTTTACGTCACCGCGGTCGGCTATGCGGCCGGGCTGACCCCGAACCCCACGTATCAGGAGGTTTGCACCGGGCGTACCGGGCATAATGAGGTGGTGTTCGTCGTTTACGACCCGTCCAAGATCGCGTTCCGCACGCTCGTTCAGACGTTCTGGGAATCGCACGACCCAACGCAGGGGATGCGCCAGGGCAACGACGTCGGCACCCAATATCGTTCAGGCGTCTACGTCTACAATGACGACCAGCGCGCCATCGCCGAGGAAACCAAAAAGGCTTATCAAAAGGCGCTCAAGCACTACAAGTATCCCGACATTACGACCGAGATCATCGACGCGCCCGAGTTCTATTACGCCGAGGACTACCACCAGCAATACCTGCACAAGAATCCTGCCGGGTATTGCGGGCTCGGCGGTACCGGCGTGAAGTGCGGCTAGACCCGATTGGCGCTCGACGGCAGGTCGTCGAGTTTTTTCATCGCCGGGGTCTCTAACACACCCTCATCGTCCAGCCAGTCGGAAAAAAAGCCGAGGGCATCGTCGCCCCAGAACACCTCGCCGCCGGCGACGAAACTCGGGACGCCGAAGACGTTTTCGTTGAGCGCCTGCTCCCCGTTCGCGATCAATTCTTTCTTCACATCCGGATCGGCGATCAGCTCATCGCCGTTGTCGATACCGCACGCCGCCTGGATTGCCTGCCACCCGGCGTCATTGTCGGGAAGATGGCCTTCGCCCCAGATCGCATGGAAAATTTTCCCGACGGCGTCAGGCGTCGCCCCCAACGCAACACATAGTCGAAGCGCGCGGATGGGATTGAACGGGTGCGCATCCGGAAACGTAAACGGCACCCCCCTTTTCGCCGCCATCCACGTCACCATGCGGTAGGTGAAGAGGCGTTTTGACGGTATCTCGGCCGGTCCCTTCTGGCCGTTTGCATTCAGCAGTCCTGCGAACAGCACCGGCTTGAGAGACAGGTCGCAGCGGTCTGCAACTTCTCCCAATCTCAGGAACTGTAGATAGCTAAACGGCGAAATGACGTCGAAGTACCAGTGCGTGTGCATAACAAAACCTCCCATCGCGTGACCGGAGACAACCGGTCCTCGATCGACTATGGTGCAGACATGTTTGTGCTTGTCCATGGGGCGTATCACGGGAGCTGGTGCTGGGAACCGCTGATCGAGCGGCTAAACGCACGCGGCCAGGACGCCGTCGCTCCGGATTTGCCGGGCCACGCAGCCAAGGACGGCTGGCTCGGCCAGCAGGATATGTCGAGCTACATCAACGCCATAGCCGATCTTGTCAAAGGCATGGAGACCTCGCCGGTCCTGGTCGGTCACTCGATGAGTGGCGCGGTCGCGTCCGGCGTTGCTGAACGATGTCCGGACGCATTGGAAAAAGTCATTTTCCTCGCCGCCTATATTCCGGCGGACGGTGAATGCCTCGCTGATCTCGCGAAAATCGATCCGGACTCGCATGCACAAATGAACAAGGTGGACGTCAGCGGGATCACCGCCGTCAGCATCAAGCAGGGCAATCTCGGCGATGCCTTCTACAACGACGCCACACCTGAGCAACTCGCTTGGGCCGAGGACCGGATCAAGCTTCAGGCGGCGCGCACCTTCCGGACGCCGGTCACGTTGTCCGATGAGAACTTCGGGCGCGTGAAGAAAGCCGCCATTATCTGCAGCAGAGACCGGGCAATCTCGGTCGCGCACGAACGCTGGATGGCCGAACGCGCCGGATGCGATCCGATCATAGAACTCGACACCGGGCACTCGCCGTTCGTGACGTCGCCGGACGCCCTCGCCGACGCGTTACTCGGCCTCTAGGAATTTCCGATAGTCGGCGGCCAGGTCCTTGACCGCGGCCGCGCGCAAACGTTCGCCGATCTCGGCGGTCGCCAGGGTCGGGTCGGAACCGATCCGGCCGTCGGGAAAGCGGCGGCGATAATCCTCGCAATCGTAGAAGCTGCCCTCCGGCGCAATTTCCGGCGAAAGCTTCGCTGCGCTCGAAATCCGCTTTCCATCCTCCGGATAACCGAAATACGTCAGCGACACCTCGCCCGCCGTTGCATGACTGCCGTTGGCGTCGCCGAATTCAGCCGCCTCGATCTCGTTCACGGACGGGCATTGAAACCAGTTCCGAAGCACACAACGAAGCCCGGCCCGGTTGTGGCGCGCCGTACCGAGGCTGCTTTCCGAATAGATCTCGTCGAACGCGGCCTTCACGGTGGCGATGTTGCCGCCATGTCCGTTGACGAAATAGAACCGGTCGAAACCATGACGCGCCAAGGACGTGACCATGTCGCCGATCACCGAGATCAGCGTCGACGGCCTGAGCGTGATCGACCCTGGAAACCCCAAATGGTGCTGCGCCATGCCGACGCTGATCGTCGGCGCGACGATGGCGTCGACCTCTTCGGCCAGCTTGTCGGCGACGATTTCCGGGCACAGTGCGTCGGTGCCGATGAATCCGGTCGGGCCGTGCTGTTCGGCGGAGCCGATCGGCATGATGATCCCGGTCGAACGTTTGAGGTAGGTCTCGACTTCCTGCCAGGTCATCAGTTGCAAGCGCATTCGGTTATCTCCTATCGATTGGTGGTCGGATCGACGTCACCATAATTCATTCGCCCGCGAAGTCATGCAATAATGGGTGACCAAAACTGTCATATACATAAGTTAAAACGGTCGTCATGAGCTTGAGATACGAAAAAGCGGACAACCTCCTCCAACTGGCGCTCGAGATGCAGGCCGCCCGGCGGGGTCTGTCGTTGCAGGACATCCAGGAACGTTTCGGGGTCGGACGCCGGACGGCCATGCGCATGCGCGACGCGATCATGCGAAACTTTCCACAGGCCTTGGAGGTCGATACCGGCGACAAATCCAAACGCTGGCGCATTCCATCGGGGGTGCTCGACCGCATGGTGTCTTTCTCCGCCGATGAGCTTGCCGACCTGGAGACCGCCATCCAGATGCTGAAGGGCGCCGGTCAGCCTGACCGGGCGGAGCGACTCGAGAACATGCGCGGCAAATTAAGGGCCTTGATCCCACCCGATGTCGCCAGGCGTACCGAACCCGACATCGACGCCCTTTTAGAAGCCGAAGGCTTCGCCATGCGGCCGGGCCCGCGCCCCCGGGTACCCGGTTCCGTGATGATCGAACTGAGGGACGCGGTGAAGGCGTGCCTGAAGGCGGAAATCGACTACCGCAACCGGCGCAACGGCAAACTCAATACCCGTCTCGTCCACCCTTACGGGTTCCTGTTCGGGCATCGCAACTATCTCGTCGCCTATCACGAACATCCAAAGGCCAACAAGGTGGCGTTGTTCAGCTTGTCGAATATCGAAGGCGTCAGGCTGCTCGACGACTATTTCATCCGCGAACCGGACTTCCGGTTGGCCGACTTCGCGGCGCGCTCATTCGGCGTCTATCAACAGGATCCATACGAAGTGATCTGGAAGTTTACGCCCGATGCCGCCAAGACGGCGGCCGAGTTCGAGTTTCATCCGACCCAGGAAATGGAAACGGCGGAAGACGGCTCCCTGATCGTGCGCTTCCACGCCGCATCGGATCTGGAAATGGCGTGGCACTTGTACATGTGGGGCGACAAGGTCGAGGTACTGGCGCCGGACAGTCTCAAGGAAATGGTCGCGGATTACAGACCCGCTTGGCCAGCGCTGCCCTGACACTGCACCTTGAAGCGTCAGTCGCCAGACATCGTGCGCTCGGGTGGGAACGTGACGAACACCTGGGTGCCTTTGTTGGGGGCACTCTCGATTCTCAGGGTGCCGCCATGCAGTTCGGTGAACTTCTTCGAAAGCGGCAACCCGAGACCGGTGCCCCCGTGCGTCAATTCCGGCCGGTTCCGCACCTGGCCGAACGGCTCCAATGCGCGCGGGATATCCTCGGCAGCGATCCCGACGCCCGTATCCGAAACGACGACCACGACACCGCCGTCATCGCCGAGTTGCGCCCTCACCGCGACATCGCCGTCGTCCGGCGTGAACTTGATGGCATTCGTCAGCAAGTTGACGAGGATCTGTTTCACCAGGCGCTTGTCGGCTTTGAGGTGCGGGAAATCTTTGGGGATGTCGATGGCCGTCCAGTCCCGCTTGTCCTGGGTCCGGTTGTAGGCAAGACGAAGCGCCGAGCGGACGATTTCCGGCATATTCAGCACCGACTCCTCAAGGTCCGTCTCCCCCGCCTCGATCTTCGAGATATCGAGGATATCCGTGATCACGTCGAGAAGATGTTCGCCCGACACATTAATGTCGTTCACGTATTCGATGTACTTGGGTGTGAGCGTCCCGAAGATGCCTTCGAGCATGACCTCGGAAAGGCCGATGATCGAATTCAACGGCGTCCGAAGTTCGTGACTCATGTTGGCGAGGAACTCGCTCTTGGCGCGGGATGCGCTTTCTGCCCGTTCCTTCGCTTCCTGAAGCGCGGTTTCATTTCTACGCCGGTCCGTAATATCCGTGGTGGTCGAACCGAAGCCGATAATATTCCCCGCACTGTCGCGCACCGGGAACTTGGTAACGATTACATAGTGATCCTGTCCGTCGGCCAGCTTCTTAGTTTCTTCCCGTCGGCGGACTTCGCCGCTCGAGAGAACATCCGCTTCCATCATCTCCCGGACTTCGAGTTGATCCTCGGGAATCGGCAGAGCTTCCCTTGCCGTACGCCCCAGTACGTTCCGGACCGGTGTCCCGTACCATTCTTCGAATTTTTGATTGGCGATAATGTATCGCCCGGCCTGATCGCTGAGCGTGACCGGGATCGGCAAATTGTCGACGATTGTCTGCAACAGAAGGCGCTCTTCCTTCTGCGCCTGATCCGCATGCCAGCGGTTGATCTCGGCCCCGATACGCTGTGAAACCAAGCGGAAAAAAGCGGTATCCGTATCGTCGTGCTCCATCGGCTTGGTGTCGGCGACGAATACGTGGCCCACGCGACGCCCGTCAGGCGATGTGAATGCTTCGGCGCGATAGCTCTCCACCCCCATTTCAATCAGATTGCTATCGTGGGGAAACTGCGTGGCGAGGCTGTTTTTACAGAACACATGCGTATCGGCGGACGCCTTCGCATAGACGGTCGCGCAAGGCGTGCCCGCGAGCTTGCAAACGTAAGGTTCAACGAATTCACCGTCTTTGATGAAGCAGACCATGTTGACGCTTATGCCATCCGCGTCGATTTCGCCGACAGCGGCGAGGGAACAATCCATACCAAGCGTCAGCGCGCGAAGCGCCGTCTGCAGGAACTCGGTTTGCGTTCCTGCGGCACCCGCCAGCATCGTCAGTGCGGAAAGCCGCGCCTGGGCCTTGGCTTCCAACTCCAACGAGCCGAAGTCGATCTGCTGAACATTTTCCATCATCGCCGGGGCGCTTGTGCGCCCACCCCCCCACAAGAACGGGCAAATGATAAACGAAAGGCAATCAATATTGAAGTTTATTGTCCCAATGCCCGAAGGGGTCAGGTTCTGTATTCGCCTGACACTTGCGATGATCGTCAAAACACGAAAAAAGCCCGCCCGGAAACCAGAGGCTCCCGGACGGGCTTACTCGCGACCAGCTTCCGACTTAGCTGGCTGCCACGGCGTGCGAGAAGCCGCTTAACACAGGCATACCCACACGCGCGGCTCTGGAGATTACCGAATGTCCGTCGGCAAACTCAGTTCGCGCCTGCGTATCAGGTGTTGTCGCCGGACATTTCGTTCTTGGCGTCCTCGATGCTTTCGGCGAACTCATCGATCGCGTCTTCTGTTGCTTCGGACAGTTCGTCCCAGTTTTCCTCGGCACCCGACTTCATTTCGGCAAGCGCATCGGCCGCTTCCTGGCGCTCTTCCTTGACCTGGGCAACCAACGCGTTCCAATTCTCCTTTACTTCTTCGGAGGCATCCTCGCTGACCGAAGCGGCGTCGCGCTGGACTTCTTCCCACTTGTGGTCGAGCGTTTGCATCTGCTGTTCCGCCCATTTCGAGAAGTCGCTGCTTTCCATCTCCGAGGCTTTGGAGCCATCGGCCATCGCCGCACCGGCGCCGATCATCAACGCGCCACCAAGGCCGATCGCCATAGCCGTGCGCGAGAGCTTACGGGTGATATCTTGTTTATCGCTGAACATGGTTTGATTTTCCTTTCTTCGGTGATGTCATGTTTCACTGTTCGAGCGAACGGATCGCATCGCGAACCCGGTCGATCGAGGGTTGCCGGCTTCCCGGCATGTTTTCGCTCTCCGCAACCGACAGCAGTTCTGCATCCAGTTGCCACTGCTGCAGAATTTCCAGTTTCTGTGCCCGGCTGAGATCGTCGGCCTCGACAACCGCGCTTGGGGTTTCGAAGTATTTGCTCGGGTTCTTTTTCAACTCTTCAAACTGCATTGTCGGCCTCCTTAATACGGGACGTGCCGCCCGGGGCTTGCCCGGGGCGGATGCTGCAATCTTCACGGAATCAACGCAGAAGGTGGGAAAAGGTTCCGAACTTTTTGATTTCACCGGAAGAAATATAATTCTCGTCATCCGGAAATAATGCTCAGGGCAATTTCTCTATTTTAAAAATCGATATTAAATATTTTTAATTTTTGGCGAAGTTGGCGGGCCTCAATACGCCACCCCCTTGCTTATGAAATAACAATCAATACATGTTCTTATGAGTTTAATATTTTTCCGTGCATGACAAGCTGGGTGCGACAACCGACACGCATCCATTTAACCGGCCGGAAAAATAGACTGGAGATAAGACATGATGCATCGCGACCAGCTACGGAAACATCAGATTTCCGTCCGGATTACCGACCACATCGCATTTCTGGAGAACTATGCCCGGTCGCTGACGGCAACGCGTGATCAGGCAGAGGATCTGGTCCAGGACAGCCTCGTCCGGGCCCTTCGGAATATCGATAAATTCGAGGATGGCACAAATCTACGCGCCTGGTTGACCACTATCGTGCGTAACCTGCACATCGATGGCGCGCGCCGGCGCCAGCGGCGGCCGGACACGATTCCGATCGAAGATTGGCTGAGTGAAACGTCAGTTCCCGCGAACCAATTGCACCACCTTAGCCTCCGCGATGTCCGCCGCCGATTGCAACGATTACGTCCGGCGGAAGCATCCGCGCTCAGGCTTGTCGTGGCTGACGGGCATTCCTATGAGCGGGCAGCGGAAATCCTTCACGTCGCCGAAGGCACGGTCAAAAGCCGCCTGTCCCGGGCACGGGACAAATTACGCGCGGCTTAAGACCGTTACCCGGAATTAGAACTGCGACGTGTAGAAGCGTGTCTCGAGATACGCCTCAAGCACGTCCGCACCGCCTTCGGTGCCGTAACCGGAATCCTTGATCCCGCCGAACGGCACTTCGGGAAGCGCGAGGCCGAGGTGGTTCACGGTGACCATCCCGCTTTCCACATCGCGGCCCAGACGGTCGGCAACCGTCCCCGAGCCGGTGAATGCATAGGACGCGAGACCATACGGCAACCGGTTCGCTTCGCTGACCGCTTCGTCGTATTCCTTGAAGCGGTTGATGACAGCGACCGGACCGAACGGTTCGTCATTCATGATCTTGGCGTCGGTCGGGACATCGGTCAGCACGGTCGGCTGGAAGAAATACCCCTTGTTGCCGACGCGCTCGCCACCAGTGGCGAGATTACCACCCTTCGACGTGGCGTCGTTGATCATGTCCTCGATGGCCGGGATGCGGCGCTCGTTGGCGAGCGGCCCCATATCGGTGTCTTTCTCAAGACCGTTGCCGACTTTGGTTTTTTCCATCGCACCGATGAAGCCTTCCACGAACTGATCGGCGATCTTGTCCTGCACAAGGAAGCGGGTCGGCGAAATACAAACCTGACCGGCGTTACGGGTCTTGAAGACGGCCATTGTCTTGACCGCTTTCTCGACGTCCGCGTCATCGAACACCAGGACCGGTGCATGACCACCGAGTTCCATGGTCGCGCGCTTCATATGCTGACCGGCGAGCGCCGCAAGATGTTTGCCGACCGGCGTCGAGCCGGTGAATGAGATCTTACGGATCGTCGGGTGCGGAATCAGGTATTCGGAAATTTCCGCAGGCACCCCGTAAACCAGGTTGACGACGTCCGCCGGCACACCTGCGTCCGTGAAAGCCTTGATCAGTTCGGCGGGCGAGGCCGGCGTTTCTTCCGGCGCCTTGACGATGATCGAGCACCCGGTCGCCAGCGCCGAGCAAAGCTTGCGAACGATCTGGTTGATCGGGAAGTTCCACGGCGTGAACGCCGCGACCGGGCCGATCGGCAGTTTGAGCGTCATGTTGGTGACACCGGGGGCACGCGCGGGGATAACCAGACCGTAGGTACGACGGCCTTCTTCGGCGATCCAGTCGATGGTATCCGCGGCGGCGGCAACTTCGAGCGTCGACTGCGGCAGCGGCTTACCCTGTTCGCGGGTCATCAACCAGCCAATGTCATCCTTGCGTTCGCGGAGCAAGTTGGCGGCTTTGCGCATGACCTTGTAGCGTTCGAATGCCGGGACGTCGCGCCATGCCTTGAAGCCGCGCTCGGCGGATTCAAGAGCGGCGTCGAGGTCCGGCTTGGTGGCATGCGCCAGTCGGCCGATTTCTTCCTCGGTTGCGGGATCGACGATCGGCAGCGTCTTGCCTTCCTGGCCATCGCGCCATTCGCCTGCAATGAAAAGTTTTACGTCGGGATAGGTAGGCATTGAACGACCTTCCTGTTTTCTAAGTGTTGGATGTGGCGGCCAATGTTCACCAAATACCCGGACGACGCAAGACCGCCCGGCACTCGTCATGATCCATCTGCGGAACGCCACTGTCGGGCCCGGCTCGGCGGATAGCCTTTCATCGCCTGAAACGCCCTTGAAAAATGACTGGCGCTCGAAAACCCCGTCGCCATCGCCACCTCGGCAACGGACATCGCACTTTGCCGAAGCAGCCTGCCCGCGTACTCGATCCGGATTCCGAGATAAGTCTTCAGATACGTCGAGTTCAGTTGGGTTTTGAACAGCCTGTTGAGATGGCGTTCGCTGACACCTGCGAAACGCGCCATCGCTTTGCGGTCGAGCGGCGTTTCGGGCGTGTTTTCCATCTTGTCGAGAACGGCCAACAGGACCCGGTTGTTGGTGCCGTAGGTTTCGGCGAGGGACGCCCGCTGACCCTCGGTGGCGGCACTTACATGGGTGTGGAGATACCAGTCGCTGACCCTTCTGGCGAAGCCTTCGCCCATCTGCTCCGCGATCAGCGCGTGCATCATATCCAGCGGTGCGGCCCCACCCCCGCAGGTGATGCGGCTCGCGTCGATCACATAGCGGGATTTTTCCGGGACAAGGTCGGGAAAGGCTTCCATCAGTGCCGGCGCATGCTCCCAGTGTACAGTGAATCGTTTATTGGCAAGCACACCCGCCGCGGCCAACACATAAGGACCACCCGAAATACCACCGACCCGAACACCGGCCCGCGCCAGCAGACGGATACGGTCGAGCAGACCGGGATAGCTCCACTGCGACGGCGCCCCACCGCAGCACACCAGCGCGATATGCAGGTCCGTACCCGCGTCGGAAAGCGGATCGGTCGGGATCATCGCACCCGACGACGACGGGGCCATCCCACCTTCCGGGGAGTAGTGACGGATCCGGTAGTGTTCCTGCCCCGCCAGCAGGTTCGCGGCGCGCAGCGGTTCCGCCGCCGACGCGTAAGACATGAGCGCGTAGCCCGGCAGCAGGATAAAGCCGACTTTTTGCATCGAACGGCGCCCTTTCGGCAATACGTCCTTTTTTATCATTTAAAAGTCTCTTTAAAACAAGCCAACGCTTCGCGGCTGTGTAAACATGATCGGAACGAACGCACCCGGAGCACCCCATGCGCTATTCCGCCCTGTCGATTTTCAAGAACGCCCTTGGCGGCAACAAGGATTGGCAACCTGTCTGGCGCGAGCCCGAACCGAAAAAGAAATACGACGTAATCATTGCCGGCGGCGGCGGCCACGGCTTGGCCACGGCGTACTATCTGGCCCATGAGTTCGGCGTCCGAAATATCGGCGTAATCGAGAAAAGCTACATCGGCAACGGCAACATCGGCCGCAACACGACGATTATCCGCTCCAATTACCTGCTCGAGGGCAACACCCCGTTCTACGAACTGTCGCTGAAGCTCTGGGAGGGGTTGGAACAGGATTTCAACTTCAATGCCATGGTTTCGCAGCGGGGCGTCATCAACCTGGTCCACACCGACGGCCAGCGCGATGCCGCGCGCAGACGCGGCAATGCCATGCGCATGCACGGGGTCGATGCCGAATACCTCGACCTCAAGACGATCCGCGACATGTTGCCGTTCTTCGACTATTCTAACGCCCGCTTTCCGATCATGGGCGGGCTGATCCAGCGTCGGGGCGGCACCGTCCGCCACGATGCGGTCGCCTGGGGTTTCGCGCGCGGTGCCGACCGTTACGGGGTCGACATTATCCAGAACTGCGAAATGACCGGCGTGCGCCGCGAGGGAAACAAGATCACCGGCATCGAGACGTCGAAGGGATTTATCGCGTGCGATAAGCTGGCGCTTTCGGCCGCCGGGCATTCCAGCCACGTCGCCGAGATGGCCGGCATCAAGCTCCCCATCGAAAGCCACGTCCTGCAGGCCTTCGTAAGCGAAGGCTTGAAGCCGTTCATCGACACCGTCGTCACATATGGGGCCGGACACTTTTACGTTTCGCAGTCCGACAAGGGTGGCCTGGTCTTCGGGGGCGACATCGACGGCTACAATTCCTATGCCCGGCGCGGCAATCTGGCGACCGTTGAACATGTGATGGAAGCAGGTGTCGCCATGATCCCGGCACTTTCGAGGATCAAAGTCCTCAGAAGCTGGGGCGGCATCATGGATATGAGCATGGACGGCTCCCCGATCATCGACAAAGCCCCGCTCGACAATCTCTACATCAACGCCGGCTGGTGCTACGGCGGCTTCAAGGCGACCCCGGCGTCGGGGTGGTGCTACGCCCATCTGATTGCCAGGGACGAGCCGCATCCGGTGGCCAAATACCTTCGCCTCGACCGGTTCCGGCGTGGCTATCTGATCGACGAGCGCGGCGCCGGCGCGCAACCGAACCTGCACTAGGGGAATACGATGGCAAGCCTGATCGAATGTCCCCACTGCGGGACCCGTCCAAAAGAAGAATTCACGATCCGCGGCAACGTGGAGAGACAGCGTCCCGCCCCCGACGCGGACCAGGACACCTGGTTCGAGTATGTCTATCTGCGCAACAATCCCATGGGACGCATCAGCGAGCACTGGCACCACACCGCCGGATGCCGCAGATGGTTGGTTGTCGAACGCGACAACACCGATCACACGGTGTTCAGCGTCACCGATGCTGCAGAGGCCACGTCGAGATCATGACCTCCCATCGCCTCAAGACCGGCGGTCTGATCGACCGCGATACGCCTGTCCGCTTCACCTTCGACGGCAAGCCGATACAGGGACTTGCAGGAGACACCGTCGCCTCGGCATTGCTTGCAAACGGGCAGCGCCTTATGGGCCGGAGCTTCAAATACCATCGCCCGCGCGGCCCATTGACGGCAGGGTCCGCCGAACCGAACGCCCTGATCACGGTCGGTGAAGACGGCCGGACCCAGCCCAACTGCCGGGCCACCGTCGTCGAACTGTATGAGGGCCTTACCGGGCGCAGCCAGCATAACTGGCCGTCGCTCAAGTTCGACGTGGGCCAGGTCAATTCGCTGTTGTCGCCGTTTATCGGCGCCGGGTTCTACTACAAAACCTTCATGTGGCCCGCCGCGCTTTGGGAAAAACTCTACGAACCCCTGATCCGCCGTGCCGCCGGCCTGGGCCGTGCCGGGTACGAGGCGGATCCGGACAGATACGAGAAAAGCTGGGCGCATTGCGACCTGCTGATCATTGGGGCCGGCCCCACCGGTTTGACCGCCGCGATCACGGCGGCACGCACCGGCGCGCGCGTGATCGTTTGCGATGAACAGGCGTCTTTCGGCGGCAGCTTGCTTTCGGATACCCGCGAGGTCGGCGGCACCCCTGCCCCGGTGTTCGCGGACAAGATCGCCGCTGAGCTTTCGTCGATGCCGAACGTACAAGTCCTGCCCCGCACGACGGTATTCGGCTGGTACGACGACCGAATGTTCGGTGCCGTCGAGCGGGTTCAGAAACACATCAAGGAACCGGACCCGAACAAACCCGTCGAGCGTCTCTGGCGGATCGCGGCGAAGGAAGCCATCCTCGCCTCGGGCGCGGAAGAACGGCCGCTGGTCTTCGGTGGCAACGACCGCCCCGGCGTGATGACCACCGATGCATTACGAACGTATGCCAACCGTTACGGGGTCGCGGCCGGTCAGCGTGTCGCCCTCTTCACCAACAACTCCGCCGCCTACCGTACCGCGCACGATCTGGAAAAACACGGCGTTGAGGTCGCCGCGATCATCGATTCCCGGACGGAAACGCCGGCATACGACGGCAAGGCGCGCGTCATCGCAAACGCGCGCGTCACCGGGACCAAGGGCCGCCTCGGGCTTTCCGGAATCACGGTCGCGTCCGGCGGCGAGGAGGCGCACATCGCCGCCGATGCCCTTGGAATCTCCGGCGGCTGGAACCCGGTCGTCAATCTCGCCTGCCAGCGCGGCGCCAAACCCACGTGGTCGGACGCACATAGCGCCTTCCTGCCCCCTAACGCGCACAACGGGTTGGGCGCAGCGGGTGCGGCGGCGGGCATCGGCTCTCTCCACGACTGTCTGAAAAGCGGTGCCGACAGCGCGACGGCCGCGCTTTCCAACCTCGGTATCGACGCCAAGCCGTACGACGCCGGCACGGTCGAGGGTGACCCCGACCACGCCACGAAGCCCCTTTGGTACGTTCGGGAAAGCACCGGGAAAAGCTTCGTCGATTTCCAGAACGACGTGACGGCCGGTGATCTCGGCCTCGCCGTCCGGGAAGGGTACGGCAATGTCGAGCACACCAAGCGCTATACGACGACCGGCATGGCGACCGATCAGGGGAAACTGTCCAACGTCAACGCTATCGGCATTCTTTCCGAAGCGCGCGGCGTCAGCCCGGCGGCGGTCGGCACGACGACCTACCGGCCGTTCTACACCCCCGTCAGCTTCGGCGCGCTCGCGGGCGCGCACACGTCTGAACACTTCCAGCCCGTGCGCCGCTCGCCGCTGCATGAATGGGCAAAAAAACGGGGGGCCGAGTTCGTTGAGGTCGGGCACTGGTATCGCTCCGCATGGTTCCCGAGAAAGGGCGAAACGACCTGGCGTCAGAGCGTCGACCGGGAAGTGATGGCGGTTCGCAACAATGTCGGCGTCTGCGACGTATCGACACTCGGCAAGATCGAAGTCACGGGCACGGACGCCGGAAAGTTCCTCGACCTGATTTACTGCAACGGCATGGCCAAGCTGCCGGTCGGCAAGGCGCGATACGGCTTGATGCTGAGGGAGGACGGCTTTGTCTATGACGACGGCACGTTGAGCCGCCTCGAAGAAAACCGTTACTTCCTCACCACAACGACGGCGCACGCCGCGGGCGTGATGTCGCACCTGGAATTCTGTCACCAGACGATCTGGCCGGACCTCGACGTCCGCTTTGCGTCGGTCAGCGATCAATGGGCGCAGATCGCCGTCGCCGGTCCGAAATCTCGGGACTTGTTGTCGACCATCGTCGACGACGATCTCTCCGATACCGCCGTACCGTTTCTTGCGGCGCGAACTGTGACGTTGCTGGACGGTCAGGTTTCGGCGCGCCTGTTCCGAATTTCGTTCTCGGGCGAGCTTGCGTATGAGATCGCCGTGCCTGCCGCTTATGGCGAAGCCGTCGCGGACGTGTTGATGGACCGGGGCCAGCCGTTCGGCGTCACGCCTTACGGCACCGAAGCCATGGGCGTGATGCGGATCGAAAAGGGCCACGTCACCCACGCCGAAATCAACGGCACCCTGGTGCCCGCGGACCTTGGCATGGGGCGCATGGTGTCGGCCAAGAAAGCCGACTTCATCGGCCGCGCCATGCTGAACCGCGAAGCCATCACGGACCCGGACCGAGTCCGGCTCGTCGGGCTCAAACCCATCGACCCGGCAGACGACTTCGCGGTCGGCGCACATATTCTGAACAAGGGCGACGCGCCGTCGATGGCGGCGGATCAGGGCTACGTCACGTCGACCTGCTTCTCGCCGGTGATCGGCCGCCGCATCGGCCTCGCCCTGATCAAGCGCGGGCCGGAACGCCTGGGCGAACAGGTCGTCGTCTGGGACGCCCTGAAAGAGCAATACACCAAAGCAGAAATCTGCGATCCGGTGTTCGTGGATCCTGAGGGGGAAAAGCTGCATGCCTGACACGATCCTCACCCCGGTCCACGCCCTCGCCGCCGCGCCCCAAGGCCGTTTCGGCGCGTCGGATGGCGACGGCCCCCTCACCATGACCACACCCGCCGAAGGCACGGTGCTTATGCTTCTCGAAACCGGTGCCGCTGATCTTGCGGCGGCGCTTAAGGATCACGGTGGTTTCGACGTGCGCGACGCCGGGCCGGGGCAATATCTTGCGGTGCGCGACACCCCTCTCACGCTCGACGCGCTTTCGGACGTCGAAAAGGCGCTCGACGGGAACGCCGACATCGTCGACCAGAGTTCGGCGCGCGTACGCATCGTGATCGAGGGCAAAAGCGTCCGCGATATGCTGGCCAAAGGCGTGCCCGTCGACCTCCACCCCGATCAATTCGAAATCGGCCGCGCTGCGACCACGCTCTGCGGACATATCGGCGTGCATCTGACCCGCACCGGTGACGATCGCTTCGACATTCTGGTGACCCGGTCTTACGCCGTCGCCCTGTGGGAAAGCTTGATCGAAATGGGACTGGAATACGGGATCGACTGTCACCACGTTTAATCGGTCGATAACAACATAAGGGTGCGGCGATGACGCTGGTTTGGCTGGATATGACGCAGGAAGAGCTGGACCGGGCCTACACCCAGGACGCCTACGCACCGAACCGCCTGCAAATCCTGGAACGCTTTCACGTCACCAGTAATTGGATGCGCGCTCGCATCGGCGAACCGAAACGCCTGACATACGGCCCCGGCAAGATGGAAGGCATCGACCTGTTCCGTGCCAAAACGGAAGCACCGTGTCCGGCGGTGATCATCGTCCACGGGGGCGCATGGCGGTCGGGATCGGCGGCGCAGTATGCGTTTCTGTCCGAGATTTTCATCAACGCCGGGGCGCATTGCCTGCTGCCGGATTTCGACTTCGTGCAGGATCACGACGGCGATCTGCTGCCCCTTGCCGATCAGGTCGGCCGCTCGATCGCCTATATATGTGCGCACGCGGCGGACCTCGGTATCGATCCGACGCGGATTTTCATCTGCGCGCACTCGTCCGGCTCGCACCTGGCCGCATCCGTGCTCTCCGGGCTCAAGCATCAATTCAAAGGCCTTAACGACGACAGCATCAAGGCGGCGTTGTTGTGCAGCGGAATGTACGAGCTGGAACCCGTCCGCCTCTCGGCCCGGAGCGAGTACGTCTCGTTCACCGACGAGGTGCTGGATGTGCTCAGCCCGATGCGCCACATGGACAAGCTGACGACGCCAATGATCGTTGCGCACGGCACCCTCGAAACACCCGAATTCAAACGTCAGACGTTGGAGTTTGCCGACGCGCTCAACGAACGCGGCCTGTTGATCTCATCCATCGTTGCCGAGCAGTGCAATCACCTCGAAGTGCTGGAAACCCTCGCCAACCCTTACGGCTTGCTGGGCGAGGCCGCACTCCGCATGATCCGTGACGCCTGAGCGTCGAGACGCCCCGACTGAACCATAAAACGAGAGAGCCAACCCATGAACGTTCGTAAAACCGGCATCATCCGCGAAACCGTCGAAACCGATGCGCACGGCAAGAAATGCGATCCCATCGTCCGGGTCTGCGCCTTCGCCGTCGTCAAGAACCCGGCCGCCGGCCCGGACTTCACCGACGACCTGTCGGCGTTGTTCGATATCGGCGGCAGGATGGGCGATCAATTGATGGGGGAAATCGTTGGGATGCTCGGCCGCGCGCCGGTCAGTTACGGCAAGGCCGCGCTTGTCGGCGTCAACGGGGATATGGAACACGGCGGCGCCTTCATCCACCCGAAGCTCGGCAAGCCGATGCGCGCCTCGGTCGGCGGCGGGCAGTCGGTCATCCCGTCCAACGTCAAGATCGCCGGGCCGGGTGCGATCATGGATATCCCGCTGGGTCACAAGGACGAGGCCTGGTCGTTCGACCACTTCGACACCATGACCGTGATGATCGCCGACGCGCCGCTGCCGGACGAGGCCGTGATCCTGATGGCCGTCGCGGACGGCGGCCGCCCGGTGCCCCGCGTCGGCAACGGCCCGATCACGGACTGACCGGTTTCGTCACGGTTCATTATTTTTTTTTGAGAGAAAATACTGCCCGGGGGCGGCGCAGAAGAATAACGTCTTATTAGAGCCTTAGCGGAGAGTTTGGGACGTCGCGTACGCATACCGTTGCAGGGGTTGGGCGCGCGTTTCCCCAAACCTTCATACACCCGGCGCCCGTTCTGGAAACGAGCCAAACACCATCGAACGAGGTCTGACTGGGCCGCTTCTGATCCGAAGCTGGCAAAATGCCATCTCGGCTCGACCCACGGACCACGGGCGATCGACATCCTAAACGACGGACTTACTGTCACCGTCTTCGGTTTTAATCGCCAAAGCTCTTTGAACGATATAGATTTCTGAGCACACATGAATAGGCGCGCATTCACGCGCTGTGGTGGGGGGCGGCGGCAATGGGGTTGTTCGACTACGATGGTCCGTCGACCGGAACATCGGCACTCTCTGAAATAACGCTTTTAGGCGATCTGTCCGAAGACGACTGGGGGCGCGTGTTGAAAATTGTCGAGACGCGTCAGTTTAAAGTCGGCGAGAACATTATTCACGCGGGCGATCAGGATGACTCTTTTTACATTTTGACCAGCGGGCAAGTGGATGTGATCACCGGGGCGGGGGGTGACGAAACGGTATTGGCAAGCATACCGGAAGGTTCGGTTTTCGGAGAGATCGCCTTTTTCGACGGCATGCCCAGAAGCGCAACCATCCGTGCCCGAGGTCAGGTAAGCGCGGTCCGCATTACCCGGCAGAATTTTGAGACCCTTGCCGCCTGGGAGCCGAAGATCGCCCGGACATTGCTTTACGATTTAGGCCGGATTCTCGCGATGAGACTTCGGTGGACCACGGAGCGCGCCTACAGATGACAATCGAACCTGAAATGTTGAAATCGTTATGAGCGACCTCGCAGAAAAACCGTTTCCCAGCTATCTGGAGATGACATCCCGTGCACCGGCGTGGTGCTGGTGGGTGGCGCGCATCGCCACCGTCGTGGTCATGCTCGCCGTCATATGGAAAGTGTGGATGGAGCCGGAAGTCGGCTTCGCACTTTTCTGGAAATTGTTGATTCCGTCCTTGCCGCTTTTGTTTGCGGTCGCGCCGGGTATCTGGCGACAAATTTGCCCGATGGCTCTTCTCAACCAGATCCCGCGGACGTTCGGTTTTTCGCGGGAAAAAACGCTTCCTGTCAAAGCCAAGAACCTCGCTTATTTCGTTTCCGTGCTGGCCTTCTTTTTTCTGGTGAGTTTACGCCATGTATATTTTAACGCGGACCCGCTCGCCTGGACTGCCCTGATTCTTGGCGCGCTCAGCCTGGCCTTTTTGGGAGGCCTCTTCTTCAAAGGCCGAAGCGGCTGGTGCGGCACGTTTTGTCCTTTGGCGCCGATTCAAAAGGCGTATGGACACGCGCCGGTTTTCACCGTCAAGAACGGCTATTGCCCAAGCTGTGTCGGTTGCCAGAAAAACTGCTATGACTTCAACCCGCGGGCCGCGTTTCTAAGCGACCTCAACGATCAGGATCTTTGGTACGCTGGCCACAAGAAATTCTTTGTCGCCGGGCTTCCCGGTTTCGCAATCGGATTCTTCACCGCGAGCGACCCCTCCCAGACCGGACTCGCGGCGTATTTTTTGCACATGGCCGGCTGGATCGTGACGACGCTCGGCATTTACATGGCAATCCGAATTTTCTTCCGGGTGTCCGATTATCTGATTGCCGGGATAGCGGCACTGTCAGCATTGAACATTTTTTACTGGTTCACAGCCCAGGGGATCGTAGATACCGCATTTTGGCTTTTCGATGCGTCGGCTCCTGACGGCGCTGGCTATGTCTTGCAGGCGGTCGTCGCGCTGGTCACGGTTCGCGTTATTTTGAACGGCATCAAAGCAGAGAAGGATTTCCGTGCGTTAAACGAGGGGAGCAGTCAGCCGAAGGTCGGTGTCAAAGTGGATGCCGTCCGTGCCGGCGGTGCGGCGGCGGCTGATGACCTGGTCACCGATCAAGCGTCGGGCAGGAGTTTTGCCGCCGATCCCGGCCGGAGCCTGCTGGACGGGATCGAGTCGGCCGGACTGACACAAGATTTCGGCTGCCGCATGGGCATGTGCGGTGCGGATGCAATCGCCATCGTGGACGGCATGGAGAACCTCAATCCCCCGTCCGACGATGAACTGGCGACGTTACGGCGGCTTGGCCTGGAAGGGCGCGCGCGCATGGCGTGCGTTTGCAAGGCCGTCGGCGGGGCCGTGACAATCGATCTTGAAATGGACCCGAACGATCTGCCTGAGCCCCCACCGCCTGCTGACGCCGTGGATTTCGGTGAGGAAACCGGCATTAAGAACGTCGTTATTATCGGGAACGGGACGTCAGGTATGGCCGCGGCGGACGAAGTTCGACGCCTCAGCCCGACATGCAAGATCGACGTCATCGCCCGTGAGAACCACCCGTTTTACAACCGCATGGGCATCGGCCGCCTGCTTTACGGGCGGACCGGGTTGAATGACCTCTATTTACTTGCGTCGGAATGGTACGAAAAAAAGAACGTCGACGTCTGGCTCAACACTCAAGCTGTCGATATCGACAGAGAGGGCAAGACCGTGATTCTGGGTACCGGCGAGACACTGCCCTATGACAAGTTGATCATGGCGCAAGGATCTTCCGCTACCAAACCGCCGGCAGAGGGCAATGATATGGCGGGATGTTTTGTTCTTCGCGAGGCGGCGGACGCCCAGGCCATTCGTACTTGGCGGCAGGAAATGAAATGTACGCGCGCCGTCGTTCAAGGCGGTGGCGTGCTGGGCATCGAAGCTGCCGATGCCCTCCGACAGCTCAACTTGGAAACAACGATCATCCAACGATCGGACCGCTTGATGAATCGGGAACTCGACGAGCGTGGCAGCGCGCTTCTGCAGCAATATCTCGAGAACATTGGCATTCAAGTGATTACCGGCGCGTCGGTTAAAGCGGTCCAAGGCAGTGAACGAGTTGAAGGCATTGAACTGACAAATGGGGAAGTCATTCCCGCTGACATCTTTGTGATGTGCGCCGGGGTGAGCGCCAACAAACAGCTGGCCGAACAGATCGGCCTTGAGGTTAACCGGGGTGTCGTCGTCAACGAGGCCATGCAGACGTCTGATCCCGATATCTATGCGGTCGGCGACGTCGCCGAACTGCCGGGGGCTGTCGCGGGCCTATGGGCTGTCGGCACGGCGCAAGCATCGGTGGCTGCAAAATCTTTGTTCGGCCAGGAGGCGACATACGAGGCGCCAAACACCATGGTGAGCCTGAAAATGGACGGGATCGATGTGAAGGGATACGGCCGCTTCGACCTTGAGGAGGCGGATATGATCCAAGGAGACGACGAAACGGCAAACACGCACCGACGACTTGCGATCAAGGACGGGCGCATCATGGGTGCGGTTTTCGTCGGCCCGCCAGGCACCGCCAAGGACCTTCCAGCGGCGATAAATTCAAAAGCTGATCTAACGCCGATTATGGATCGACTTCGCAAGGGTGACTGGGCTGCAATGGGTGATCTCTAGAGTATCACGTCGGGGTTGCCATTGGATGTCAGGAGACGTCATCGGCTAAGCTCGTATCGTCTGGTAGCCGCCCATGACCAAATACGACGGATTATCACGCAACGGCTGCGGCGGCAGAACATGAAAATGATGCCCAGGGGCAGCGCAGAAGAGTAACGTCTTATCAGACTTGGTGGATAGCCTGGGGCGTTTCATGCGCATACCATTGCATGGGCTTGCACAGTTGTTTTCCAAACCTTCTTGATGCACCCGCCGTCCGCTTTGGAGACCGAACCGGACGTCATCAAACGAGCTATGACCGGGCCGCTCATGACCCGAAGCCATTCACCGGCGTCGGTGATCCACATACCGAACGCCATAATCAATTGAGTTGTTAGGCTGGCGTAAGGTTCCTACTTTTGTTAGGACGTGCGGTCCATGCTCACAGAACGGTTTACACGAGCCGAGGAACGGCTGAATGCCGCCACCCATGCTTTTGGTGCGGTCCTCGCCGTGGTCGGCCTGGTTTTTCTGATTATTCATGCCAGAGGCGGCAGTCAGGCAGGAAGTCTCCCGGCGGTCATCATTTACGGTGCTGCCATGATACTGTTGTTCCTGTTTTCGGCTCTTCATCACGCCCTTAAACATCCGCGCACCAAGCAAATTCTGCTCGCACTCGACCACAGCGGCATCTATTTGCTGATTGCCGGCACCTATACGCCGTTCGGCCTCCTCATGCCGCCGACGCATGAATGGAAGCTACTGGTAATTGTCTGGGGCCTCGCCGCTTTGGGTATCGGTGTTAAGCTGCTGGCGTTCTTGACACAACGAAGCAACGTCTACGAACGGTTTGCGTTCATCTTTTATTTAATTCTGGGGTGGCTGCCTATCTTCTGGGTGGGCCGGGAAGTTCTGGATGCGCTGACGCCGATGGGCTTTGCGCTGCTTGTCGCTGGGGGCGTTTCTTTCAGCGTCGGCGTTATCTTTTATCTTTGGCGGCATTTTCCATACGGGCATGCCGTGTGGCACCTGTTCGTCGTAGGTGGCGCCACATTCCATTATTTCTCTATCTATCTGTATGTGGTTTAGCGATCGGCCTGAGACGCTTCTGTCTCCCGTTGGCTATAAACCGCCGTTTTCGGCTTTCGAAATATTACCCGTTCCCGCCCCTTAGCCGCCAAACGTCTTAGGGCAGGAGTAAATAAAACTATTCGCGGTATTTGTTCCGTATGACAAAACCTGTGTGCTCGGGCGTGCGGGGATCACGAACCCATACCTCGCGATTGGGATGCAAGCCGCCACCCCGCGAAGCGGGCACCGCTGAGTGTCGCGCCCGATGCAAAAGCCGGGTATCGGCCGCGCCGCAGTTCGGATGAACGCCGCCATTATCGGCGACCATCTTTTCCCATGCCGCCTGCCGCGCCGCCTTTGTCTCGGCATCATCGAGAGCCGGGCAATTGATCTCGCTGGTGTTGAGGTCGACGATGATTTCGTCGCCGTCCTCGATAAGCGCAATGGGTCCCCCGACCGCCGCCTCGGGCCCGACATGACCGATCACCAAACCGACCGAGCCGCCGGAGAACCGCGCATCCGTCATAAGGGCGATGACGATCTTGCGTTCACGGCAGAGTGTCGTGATGCGCGACGTGGGATCGAGCATTTCGGGCATCCCCGGCGCCCCGCTCGGTCCCGCATATCTG
>MDSW01193054.1_pt1 | contig 24663 bp, 24 predicted proteins | sample 811171 | NCBI WGS metagenome assembly MDSW01 (sample SAMN05326641, study PRJNA326480) | marine metagenome | isolation source: seawater | place: Atlantic Ocean: North West | collected 2012 | reverse complement strand
TATTTTGTTTTATTAATCTTTTCGTCTTTAAATGAATCATATACCCCCAATACATTATCTATATATCCATTAAATTCAAATGAATAATTCATAATGGTGTCTAAATCAAAATTATCATAAATCGTATAAAAATATTTCATTATTTTCCCCATATTAAATAAATTTCTAAAATTCTTACATTCGTCAGGTATAGATTGTATATCTTTTAAAAAGTTTTCTAATTCTTTTCTATTTATAATCAAGTCTTTTTTGAAATTCTTATACTGTTTATATTTGTCTACCATTTTTTCATACATTTTCATTTTTTCAATGGTATATCTCAAATACGTCTTTAACGATGAAATATTTTCTGTAATAAAATGGGCATTTTTGTAAAATCTATAACAAGACAATATATTTTGATAAAAATTATATATGTACATTCCAGCACAAAACATAATATAAACCTTTTGACTCATTTTAACTTTATTAAAAGATGTAAATAATTGTCCAATAGCATGGCTTTTTAATTGTGTTACTAATATACTTTTATACATTTTCCAAGTTATTTTAATTCTCATACTTCTTAAAAGTACAAATGGAACAATAAATAAAAATAACGGTGACATCAAATTAATAACAGGTGAAAATAAATTATAAATACTTAAGATATGTAAAAATATTTGTGAATAATTCAACCACTTTAATTTGTCCAATCCGATATATTGATATTTATTAACAAAATCGTTGTCGCTTTTTATATTATTCCATTTATTATACATATTATCTATTAGATTGGGATCAAAATCTATATCTTTTGATTTTTGTGTTAATTTTTGAGTTTCTTTTAAGTATTCTATATTTGTGGTATAGAATTTTGAACTTTTTTCTAGACTTTTTTGTCCCAATTGTGTTTTAGGTTTTAATAAAATATTATAAATAGGTGTATTTTCTTTACTATGTGTTTTTAACAATTCTAAATCTTCTTTTAAAACTTCTGGTAAAATATGTTTTTCTTTTAAATATTCGATTGGGTATTTAAAATTTAATTTCATAATAAATTTTAAATATAAATTATTATATTTTTTGATACGCAATATTTAATTGTCAATTGATTGTGCATAATCTGCCGGCATTTCTTCTATAACTGTACTATAATATTCTTGAAAATATTTCAACTTATCCACGTCATACTTTGTTTGAAAGTTAATTGCTATACCCTTTCTACCCCATCTACCACTTCTACCAATTCTATGCAAGTATGTGCATTCACTTTTTGGTATGTCAAAATTAATAACAACACTTACTTGCTGTACATCAATTCCTCTTGAAAATAAATCAGATGTAATCAAAACACGACAACTTCCCGACTTAAATTCCTTGTGCGTCTTCTTTCTTTCTTCTGGAGACATTTTACCATGGATCTTTTTCACTGGGAAATTATCTTCTAACATAGCCTCCTCCAAATCATCAACACGTCTTGTACTATTACAATAAATCATAGACTGTGATATAGTTAGTGTCTGAAAAATATCTTTTAATGTGTCATATTTTTCACTGTCATCATTTAAATTAATATAATATTGCGATATACCTTGAAGAGTTAACTCTTCATTTTTAACTAAAATTTTAATAGGATTTCTCATAAAAGAGGATGTTATAGATAAAAGCTCATCTGGTAGAGTTGCGCTAAATAACCCAATTTGAATCTTTTCAGGCATGTAATTTAAAATTTTTGACATTTGCTCTTTAAAACCACTTGATAACATTTCATCAGCCTCATCTAGTACAAGCAGTGATAGATTTTTTGTATCTAAATATCTACGTCTAATAATATCGTGAACTCTTCCAGGAGTACCAATTATTAATTGTGGATGTAAATCCTGAATATTTTTCTTATTCTCTTCAACTGATGTCCCTCCAACTAAAAGTACCGTATTGATATTCATATAATTTCCCAAAGAATCTGCTACATTTTTTATCTGTCTAGCTAATTCGTGAGTCGGTGCTAAAATTAAAGCTTGTGGGACATTTTTAGTTTCATCCAGCATTTGTAAAGCTCCGACAACAAATGTTCCTGTTTTTCCTGTTCCGGATTGTGCTTGCGCAATAATATCTTTTTTCTTTCCATTGATTCCATATACAAATGGATATATAGCTCTTTTTTGTATAGAACTTGGTTTTTCAAAACCATAAGAATATATACCTCTCAGTAATTTTTCTTTTAAATTTAATTCTTTATCCTCCCATGAAACAATATTTCTATAATTATCATTCTTTCCTACCTCTTCTAGTGTATTTGAGTTGTTCATAATACTGTATCTGTATATTTGTATATTTGTATTTAAGTATATTTGAAAAAGTATAACAAATAATATGAATATTAAATGATATTAAACAAAATTTTAATTATATTAATATATGATGAAAGAACGTTATACCCTCAGTGATTATGATGAAATTAAAATGAATTATAATATCGATGAGTTAAATAAAGCATCTATTGATATTATAAATTCTATATCTAAAAAAGTTGGCGCACCAACATATAGAAAAACTCCAGTATTTAAAAAGAAAAAAACCGATAATTTATCTTATAAGGACAAAAATATCAACACATCTTTTAAGAAAACAAAGTTTGAGGAGAAGGAGGATGAAAATATGATTAACAGAGATCGTATTAGGGGGTTATTGAATAAACTTACAAATAATAATTATGCTGAAATTTCTCAGGAGATTATATTAAATATAAGACATTTTGTTTTTTCAAAAAATCAAACTATTTTACTTTCAATTGGACGTGCTATATTCGATATTAGTTCTGAAAATAAATTTTGGGTAAAACTCTATGCGAAATTATTTCACGAATTAATAGATAATTTCCCAATTATGAAAGATATTTTTACAGATAATTTTAATAAATTCATGTCTATTTTTGATAATGTAGAGGTTTGTAATGTGGAAGATTATGATAATTTTTGTAAAGTAAATAAAAATAATGCGAAAAGAAGAGCGCTAACGCTTTTTTATACTAATTTATATAAATTAGATTTGCTAACAAATACAGATATTTTTACTTTATTGAACAAACTTTTTGAAAAAATGTTATTAAACGAACATACTAAAGAATTATACGAAGAAATATTTGAAAATATTTCCATTATCGTTAACAGTTTGGGTGAAAACTTGTCTCGTTCTAACGAATGGGATGATGTTTCACAAAAATTAACAGATATTCATAAATTACTGAGTAAAAATAATAAAAGTAAGAAAATTATTTTTAAGCTGTTAGATATTTTCGATGATCTTGATATCGATTATGATTAAATATATTAAATAAATATAAAAAAATGTGTACTTATTTAATTAATTATGGAAGAGTTAGATAACAATATTGATTATTGTATAAAAGAGATTAATAACTCAAAAAAAAATATCCAACAAAATGAAATAATGGATATAATTGATGAAAGATTAAAAATAATACAGGAAACAAAATATGATGATGCCTTTGACAGACTATTAACAACGCAGATATTTTACGATGAAAATTATACAAAAAAACAATTAACTTTAATATCACAATATTATTCATTATCAACCCGAAAAAAAAGGAAAAGTGATTTAATTCAAGATATTATTTTATTTGAAAATGATCCAACAAATGAAGAAATAACAAACAAAAGAAAATTGATGTGGTTTTATTTAAATGAATTATATAACGACCGTTTTCTAAAAAAATTTATTATATATAATTAAAGTATATAAAAATGCTACAATCTATATTGGATGATTCTATTGAATATATTGAAGATAAAGAAATAGACGAATTAGACGTGGGGAAAAATGTATCCTTATACGAAATGGAGATATTTGGAATTAAACTTGTTTTAACTATAGGTAATATTAAAAATGAACATAAATCTGAAAATATATTATACACACCTGTATATTTGGTAATTTCTAAAGACACTATTGAGAAAATCGGTTATTACGAATTTTATAGTAGCGAATTATCATCTATTTTGGATGGTGATGGTGATATAGATTTATCGAACATGGAGGGACCTTTATTATTTGATTATGTTGACAGCGATTATATTATCAACACTATAAACAAAAGTACATTTTTAAAAGAATTTACTTTAGAAGAAGAAACATACTTGGATAAATTGAGTGAAGATGATAAAAGTAGTGAATCAAAGAAAATTGATTTAGATGTTGATAAAGAAGAGGAAGCAGAAGATATTTACGATAATATTGAACAGGTAGATAATATTCAAAAACTTTTAAAAGAAAACGAGACAAAATTTAAAAGGCAAATATTGTTAAAATATAAAACCATGTATCTTAAAGATAAAAAATCTTCAGTCATTACATCTTCTAGTAATTGGCTTCAAAAACATTTTAAAAATAAGGAGTATGGTATTACAGAAGTTGAAAAAAACGGAGACTGTTTCTTTGCCACAGTAAGAGAAGCTTTAAAGGGTATTAAAATTAATATATCGGCCGAAACACTTAGAAATATATTAGCAAATAAAATGGAAGAAAGTAATTATTTAACTTATAAAGAAAACTATGATGCTTTTAATAACGAATTACTTAGTTTAACAAAAGAAAAGGAAGAATTATTAAAAAGAAATAAATTAATTAAAAAACAATATAGTGAATTTGGTCAAAAAGCCAAGGAATTTAAGGCTGAGAGAAATCGCGAAGAAATGATGAATGCTATTAAAGAGCAACAAAAAATAAAAAAAGAAAACGCAACAATTAAATCTCGATTTGAACAATTAGAAGTTGAACTTAAACGCACCACTTTAAACTTAAACGAATTTAGATTTATGAAAAATATTAATAGTATAGATGATTTTAAGGAAGCTATTAAAAAGCGAAATTATTGGGCTGATTCATCTGCCATACACCATTTAGAAGAAATATTGAATGTTAAATTTATAATTTTGTCGAAAGATAATTATGATAAAGGTAATTACAATGGAATTGTAATGTGTGGTGATATGATAAGTGAAACTATTTTACAACGTGGTTCCTATAAGCCAAAATATTATATCATTGCGACACATAGTAACAATCATTATGAATTGATTACTTATAAAAAGAAAAAAATATTCTCTTTTTACGAAATTCCTTACGATATTCTTTTAAATATTAAAAGGATATGTTCTGTGGAGAATTTGAGTAAAAAAGATAAGAAAACATTGTTTCATTATATTCCTATCTTCGGGTCATTTTTATCGGCATAATATTTAATATAAAATTAATATATAGATATGAAATTCTTACATTTACCAGCATTTATTATTAGTTTATCCATAGGTCTTTTTTTCACCTATATAACCAACCCCAATAAAAAAACTGTTTTTGTTTATCCTACGCCCGAAAATGTAAATGATTTATTGTATAAAGATCATACTGGTAAATGTTTTGCATTTGAAGCAACGGAAATGGATTGTCCAGCAAATCAGAATGATATTGAAAATTATTCAGTTGAATAATGGTCTATTAATATTATATTTTAAATATATATAATATCAATATGTTTATGAAACGATTTATGAAAACCGAATTTGGTAGAATTCTAATTTCTATTCTTTTAGGATTGGGACTTGCCACTTTATTTAGAAAAGTTTGTAAAGACAGGGAATGTATGGTTTTTAGAGCCCCAGAAATAACTAAAATAAAAGATAAAGTTTTTAAATACAATGACAAATGTTACCAATATAAAGAAAAAATTACTTCCTGTAATAAAAATAAAAAAATTGTTGAATTTGCGTAATATTCTTATTTAACGAATCTATTAAATAAGTATATGGCTACAAGTATCTCTGCCTTACCCAATGAATTAAGCAATATAAAAGAAAATGTTGAAATGGATATTAAAGATAAAACAAATATTAAAATGGCTCCACCCGCTCAGCAGCAACGTCCCATTGATAACAGTCAAGCTTCTGAACTTTCAAAAGATTCTATTAATAAAATTATCCAGGGGCTTCAAGACGCTTCGCAGTCAGGCTCAACCGCTTTACAAAGTCGTGATATCCCTCTTCAAATGGACCACATAACGCATGATTTTACCGCCAAACCTAATTTTGTACCATCCCCCGATATTGATAAATCAAACTATATTCAAGATGAAGAAACCATGGAAACCCTTATCAAACAAAAAAAAGATAGACAAAAAAATAAAATGGATTTTTTCTATGATGAAATTCAAACACCTCTTTTAATTATGGTTATGTTTTTCACATTTCAATTACCCATTTTTAAAAAATCGATGGCAACTAATTTTCCCGCTTTTTTCTTACGGTCCGGATCTTATAATTTGAAGGGACTTGTTTTTATCACAATGCTTTACGGTGGCTCTTACTATGGAATTATTAAAACCATTAAATATCTAAGTGAAATATAATTAATCCAGTTTAGTTACTTTAACACTACATTGTTTACAAAATACATTGACTAATGCATCGTTTTTATAATCGTCAATGTATTTTATTTCTTTTATACCAGACGCCAATAACATTCTACAACATATAATACATGGATAATGTGTTACATATGCTGTCGAATCTAAACAACTAACTCCTCGTTTTGCACAATCCGCCAATGCGTTTTGTTCCGCATGTATTGTAGATTGTTCATGATTATTTCTAACAATAGATTCATGAGGACAACCCGGTAAAAACCCATTATATCCCTGACTTATAATTCTATTGTCTTTCACTAGCAAACAACCAACTTGAAGTCTTTCACATGCTGAACGTCTTTTTGTAACAAGGACTATTTCCTTGAAATAATTATCCCAACTTGGTCTTTTAATCATTTCCATAAATTTATTACCTAATATTTAAGTAATTTAATATTATTAATATCAAATATTAATAATAACTAAAATTATTAATATCAAATATTATTATAAAATATATAATTTACTTATTTCTTCTTCCCATTCTTTCTACTCTTTTTTTTCTTTTTCCGCCCTCTTTTTTTGACAATGCGTTTAAATGTTTTACGAACACTTTTCTTTTTTTGTTTCAGAGAGATTTTTTTATTATGAAATTCATGTGGTACATGACGCAAAAACCACCATTGATACTCCTTTGAACGCCTTTTCCCCTTTAGTTTTATATACATATCATTTTTCTCCGCTCGCATAGTCTCTTTTGTTTGTTGTTTTCCATAACAATTTATACTGAAACGTTTCAACAAACCTCGCTGCCTTAATCTATTTTTTTGTTGCGCTTTAAATAAAAATTCACACATACACAAAATTCTATTTTCCTTATAGTAAGGTCTATTTACATACAAAAAAGCTAAATAAAAACTTAACATTGTGTCTATTGTTGCTATTCTAACTTTTTTATTATTCATTGATAAAATATTATAACTATGACATGCCATGGGTTTATATATGAAAATGACTGTCTCATCGCCTATTTTTAATTCAATATGTTCAGCTATTGTTTCTCCCACACTAGGCCTTTTAATTATTTTTACCCCTTTATAACCTTCCGATTTAAGTTTTTCCTTTAAAATTATAGCACATTTTCTTGGATCTTCGGCCAATACATCAAAATCTGGAATTTTTTTTAAAGCATTATCCCTACTCTTTTTTGTTCGCTTGATTAATTTGTAAAACAAACGATTCGCAAATGCACCAAAAAAAATGCAACCCTGATTTACCAATGATTCAAAAATACAATCAAAAATATCTGCCTGAATATCTTTTAATGAATTTTGCTTTTTTTCTTTATCTTTTTTCAATAATTTTTCTTTTCTCAAACTATCGTTTAATAGGGACATTTGCCTTGTACCTATATCAAATATGCGTTGAATAATTTCAGAATTACAATTTTTTCCAACTAAAGGATAATTTTTGTTTAATAAAATCAATCTCTTTAAAACTTTTTCCCAACGCGAAACATTTCCATGTGGGCGACTTAATTCAAGATACATTAACATTCTTAAAAAATTTGGCGGTGAATAAAGTATATTATTAATATGTATTGCTTCTTTCTTTATTCTTTTAAATAATTCGGGTACTAAATAAGTTATGTCGGCAACCGGTAAAAAATTAACAAATACCTTAAATGTACCAGCATGAACTCCTGATTTGGCTTCTACTTCTGTAAACCCTAATTTATAATATAAATCCGCTAATTCTTTGGCATGTTTCATGGGTGTTGGAGAAAAAAAATCATAATCTGGTAACTCAATATTTTTATTGTAAAATTGGTCTTCCGGTGGTAATATATTATTAATAGCTGTCCCACCATAACAAACAAGTTTTTTACTTTTTAAAAAATCTTCAACTATCTTTATAATTTTAATTATTTCTGGATTATTTATTAAGTTCCCACCTAATTCAAGTTCTATATTATCTACTGCGTGACGCAGTATTTGTAATTCACAATCCCCAATATTTTGTTTATCTTTACAATTCATAGATATATATAGATTATAAAATTTTTATTAAAATTTTTATAATTAAAGAGTAACACTTGGATTTCCCTCAAATTCAAATTTCTGTACAACAGGTGATGGATCCGATTTTGGACCAGATGGTTGTGTTATCTTATACCTGTCTCTCTGTATATCCTTATTCTTGAGTAAATAAGCTTTTTGAGAATTTTGAAATTTTGTTTTATATCCTTCTAACAATTCACTATTATAACCACCACCAAAGTTCATTAATGTTCCCTGGATACCATAAGCATGATGTATAACCCATGCCGAATTTCTCCTATCCATTATATTTGGAATTGTTATACAAAATTTACTTTTTGTTTCTTCTATATATGTTTCTGGTTTATTTTCATTTTTAATTTGATAATTATTGTAAAATAATAAATTACCACCCATTCCAGAGAATCCATTTACTATTTCGAAAAATCTAGGATTATCCATAAAATTTAATGTTGTATCATGAACAAATAAAATCACTTTATTTTTGAGATTTTTAAATTCTGTATCTAATAAAACATTTTTGTATGTACCTCCTTTACCAAACTGTCTATTCACTAAATAATCTCCCAAATGTTCCGATATTTTTTTCTCTAAAATATGATATACATTTGGATTTTTACTTAAAATCCTAAAATTCAATATTAATGGGTCCGTACCATTATTTGAGCTATTTATTGCCGCGCTTCTTACATGTGACAAAACTTTACCTATTTCCAATTCATTGTAAGTATCTTTCATGTATACGTTATTTCTCCCAGCAGCAACGACAACCTTTTTATCCTTAAAATATATTTCAAAATCCAATAATCTTACACCCATGTTTAAAACAATACTTAAAGCTTCTAAACTTACGTGGCCATTAATAACCGGTCCAGTACAACAACTGTTAAAACTACCCATAACATGATAATCAATTAAAGTGGCTGGACCCGGGTCTGGTGTTCCAGATTGTTGGATATAATCTGTTTCTGACAAAGAACTTATCGTTGGTTTATCCCTCGACTTATCTAATTCAACTTGTTCTTTCATCAATGCTAAATTTTTAGATGATTTATTTAATTCTGTTTTAAAATATATCGAATAAGATAATATAATTATGAAAATGATTGATATTAAATAAACAATAATCAAATAACAATTGCTATCCATAATTTTATTTGCCAATTCGGTGGCTTTATTTTTCATATTATTCATTGCCCCACTCATTTATAATATATATATATCAAAAATATTAAATATTTAAAATAAAATATTATATTATATTAATCATGACTGGCGGTTTAATGAATTTAACAGCACAAGGAAATGAAAATATTATATTAAATGGAAATCCTAAAAAAACCTTTTTTAAAGCTACTTATAATAAACATACTAATTTTGGATTACAAAAATTTAGAATAGATTTTGAAGGAAATAGGGTATTGGATTTCAATTCACCTACTGTTTTAGATTTTAAAGTACCGAGATATGCCGATATGTTGTATGATAGTTATATATGTATTAATTTACCGGATATTTATAGTCCCATAAAATATTTAGATACTCCCGTTGACGGTAATCAATTAGTTCCTTATGAATTTAAATGGATTGAAGAAATTGGGGCATACATGATTAGAGAAATAGAAATTCATAGTGGTGGAGTTTGTTTATCAAAATATAGTGGTGAATATTTATCATGTTTAAAAGAAAGAGACTACTCTAAAGAAAAAAAGGATTTATGGGATAAAATGACAGGTAATATCCCTGAATTACATAGTCCTGAATATTCAAATGGACGTGTGAATATTTACCCAAATTCGCAATTTTTAAATGACTCGGGCGTTGAACCGAGTATTAGAGGAAGAAAATTGTATATTCCATTGGATGCTTTTTTTTGCGATAGTAGTAAATTAGCAATACCTCTTGTCGCTATTCAATATCAAGAAATTTCTATTAAAATAACATTTGAACCCCTTAAAAATTTATATACTATTAATAATGTAAATGATGTACAATATAGTTCTGGTATTAGTTATCGCTCGGCTCCCAATCCAAATATCGAAGAACATCAACTATGGAGATTTATTCAGCCCCCAGCTGATATAAAAGCTTCTACGAGTTTTTATAATAAAAATAAAAATGATTGGAATAGCGATATTCATTTAATTTCAACATATATATTTCTTGATAAAGAAGAGCAACGTGTAATGGCGCAAAATAGCCACAGTATTTTAATGAAACAAATTTACAAGTATATCTTCTTAGATATGGCAGGGTCAAAAATAGTAGACATTGAAAGTAAAGATTTAGTTGCAAATTGGATGTGGCGTTTCAGAAGAAGCGATGCTTTCCAAAGAAACGAATGGAATAACTACACGAATTGGGCTTATAAAGATATCCAACCTCAGAAAAATATGTTATTAACACAAGATATAATAAATAGGGGCGGTGAATACACAAATTCCAATACACTTTACATTACGGGAGCTTTGGGAAATTATTCAAAAAATGTAAAGGATATTTTGATTGATATGGGTATAATAATGGAAGGTGTTTATAGAGAAAATATAATGGATTCTGGGGTATATAATTATGTTGAAAAATACAAAAAAACATCTGGTAATACGAAAGATGGTATTTATTTTTATTCATTTGCTACAAATGGTATAAGACAAGAGTATCAACCAAGTGGTGCCATGAATGTTAATCGTTTTTCTAAAATTTCGTTTGAATTTAATACAATTCAACCACCGTTAGACCCCACCGGCTCCCTATCAGAATATATTTGTGATTTATCGGGTAATCCCATTGGTTTTAGAAAAAATGTAGCAAAATTAAATACATATACATACGATTTGGCTGTATTTGAGGAAAGATACAACGTTCTTATGATACAGTCTGGTAGAATTGGATTATTACACGCTCTCTAAATTTTTATTAATAATAACTTAAATCATTATTAATAAATTATATAAATGCTTTTTATATCTCCTCCGTTTGGGAATTATATTCATCTCCCAAATACCAAATCTATTAAAGGTAGTTATACTATACACGAAAGAACTGGCTTATTCAGTCAAATATTTAAAACATTAAGATTTAAATTATATCAGGGAGAATATAGATGGATCAATAAAATAGGATTAAGAAATCCTGGAATTGATTATGGTATTAAACATTATAATTCAAAAACAGATATTGTTAGTATCGCTATTATGGAAAAAAAAGAAATAAATATGTTTTTAGATAAAATTCCTGAAGATATGAATCTGGAAATTAATGTTAGTTGTCCAAATACTGATAAACATATGATTAATGATGGTATTCATGTATTTTTAAATCCAAAAAGAGAATGGTGTATTGTTAAATTATCACCAACAATCGATAAATCTTTAATTGATAGTTATTATAAACAGGGATTTCGACAATTTCATTGTTCTAATACACTTCCTTCACAATTTGGAGGAGTTAGTGGTAAAATATTAATACCATATACAAACAGTTTAATACAATATATTCGCAATAAATATGATGATAGTATTATTATAGCTGGTGGTGGTATATATGATTATAAAACACTAAACATATATAAACAGTTGGGTGCTGACCATTTTTCAGTAAGTACATTATTTTTTAATCCATTTAAAACTGCGTTTTTCTTTTATAATTATTTAAAATAATTTCCAAACAGAATTAAAATATTGAATTTTTCTTTTGTTATCTGGTTTATATTGTTCGGTATAAGAAGATTTACTCCCGCCTAATCTATTTTCTTTTTTATTATTTAATATTCTGCGATTATAGTAATCTTCAAGACTCATATCTTTTTTACCTATGTGTGATGGATTTGTCACATCTAAAAACATATTCCCAGTTGTTGTGTCGGCATTATTTGACATAGCAGTAACTGTATTTGCTTTTTCTTCTTTATTTTCCCCTTCGGATTTTTTTACAGCTGCCAATGCTTCGGCTTTCTTTCTTTTTCTTTCTTCTGGTGTCCATAAATCAGCTGGGCAAGAATTTTTATGTGTACCTTGCATTCTTTCTTGTTCGCATTTTGTTATATAACCCTGTAAATATCCCTTGGGTTTATTACTATCATCAAATTTTATAGAATGTTGTTTCCAAAATCTTTTTACAGCAGTTTCTCCCTTTTTCACATATTCCCAAATCCCACTACTACTTGAAATATCAACAGCTACTCTACCGCAATCGTTACACTGCGAATCATATCTACACCCATGTAATTCAACTTTATAATCTGCCATATTTGCTGGCATTAAATTTTTATAATCTTTCATCCCTGGTATCAAACATTTATGATTACAGTTTTTAAATATTGTTTTATTTGCTCTTTCACATGGATTGTCATTGTATCCACGTCTATCTAAAGGGTCTGTTGCCCCAGTACAATTACTATTTACTTTTTCAGGTTTTACGCAATTTTTGGGACATTTTGCTGTATTTGTTTGAACTCCTTCTGGGCATGTAGGTAAAGTGTGACTACCATACCATTTTTGCTCTAACGTTGCGTTAGCTGGAGTAACTTGTGCTGCCGCTTGTGCTGCCGCTTGTGCTGCCGCTTGTGCTGAATTAGCCTGCGATGTTGATGTTGTTGCGGAAGAGGTCGTTGTCGCTATTTCTTCGACTGCCGTTATTTCATTTCTTAAAAATATTTTTTCATTTTCATAGAATATCGGAACACTAAATATATCTCCAATATTAACGGTATATTTCTCAAATATTAAATCCCATGGTACCTTTTTGTAATCAATTATTCTAACAACCTTATCAGTTATTGTATATGAACCTTTATTCGGTAGATTTGGTTCTGTTACTGTATTATCCATATTAAATAACGTAGTTTTTATTTGTCCGGCGACAGGTCCATTAATCATTTTTGCGGTAATACGTTTCCCTTTCACTTGAACGTTTTGTGTCGTGGGAGGAGAGGGAACACCGGGTGGAGGTGGCGGAGGTGCAGTTCCTGGTGGAGAGGTAACACCCGGTGGAGAGGTAAGATCAGACGGTAGTGGTGGAGGGGCGACTCCATTCAGCATCGCCTGGGAAATGTTATCCATTATCTGCTTGACCTTCATTCTAGCCCTCTTCTCGCCCTCCACGTCGCCTAGTTTTCCGAGGTGCTCCGCCTGTTTGTTCCACTTAATCGCCAAGCTCTGCTGTCCCTTGGCGATGAAGTTGAAGCCTTGCGAGAGCTGCTGTCCAGATGCTGTTACTGCTACTGATGTATCAGATTGATTTTGATTTCCTTCTTTAATAGTCATATATTTTTGAACAAATAATATTGAAATTATTATTGCTAAAATTGGTAATATATATATGAACATTACTTATATATACATTAAATAAAATTTTTTAGTCTTGCTTTGGAATAAATTTTAAATAATCAATTTTTCTTCTTCCTTCATCTGTTGAATCTGTTAGTTTATTTAATCTTGTTTCATTTGTTCCTATATATTGAATTTTCCCACTTGAAATTCCTTCATTTTTAATAAATAAATGTTTCTTATCATTTATAAATATTGTAACATCATGTTTTCCTTTTTTGTTTTTTCTTATTTTATATAAAATAACATATGGTCCTCTATCAAACATATACTTGTATCTTTTTTCACTAATCCCTTTAAATATACAACCATCTGCTGAGTATCCATCTCTATAAATACCTGTACTAAATCCAACGCCATTTTCATCTTGGTTAAACCCCCAATTACCTTGAACAGTAGCATTTAAATTTTGATCCACTGGTATACCTATTTCTAAATCATAATCATCAATATCTGGCAAAATTATTTTTTTAAATTTATTATCATCGAAACTTCTCGTTATAGCATTTGTTGCACCTTCAACTATGTATGTTCCCTTTTTTGGTTTTAAATATGTTTTTACATCTATAAATATATTCAAAAAAACAAAGATAAATACAAATATAATAATTAAAACAATGGGAATATATATAATTTTTCCAAACGATAAATTCATATATATTAAATAACTATTTTATTAGCTAACAATATATCCATAATTCTTATATTTTTTGAATATAAATAAGAACTTGTATCTAAATATAAATTATATAATACAAATCCCATTACAACAAAAAATAAAACAACGAAAAAATTTTCCATAAAGTTCATTATATATATAATTCTACTTTTTAATTAACTAAATGAGTATTTAATTGTTGGTTTACTAAAATGAAAGTTGTACATTTCGGTAAATGTTTAATTTTATAAGCATTAACATAAGCACATGTTGACCTCAAACCTCCTAAATAATCTAATACGGTGTTTTCCAAACTTCCACGGTATTTTACCTTTACAACTCTTCCTTCTGATGAACGATATTTTGCCATTTTTCCATAATGTTTTTTCATTGCTAATTCACTACTCATACCATAAAATAATTTATATTGTTCTCCATTCATATCTATCAATTCACCCGGATTTTCATCATGTCCTGAAAAAACTCCACCACACATAACAAAATCAGCTCCGCCACCGAAAGCCTTAGCCATGTCTCCAGGACAGGTGATACCACCATCACCAATAATATGACCACTACATCCATGTGCGGCATCAGCACAATCAATAATAGCTGATAATTGAGGAACACCAACACCCGTTTTCATACGTGTTAAACAAGCAGAACCAGGACCAATCCCTACTTTAACAATATCTGCTTTTCCATTAATAATTAACTCTTGTGTCATTTCACTTGTCGCAACATTTCCTGCAATTATGATTGCTTTAGGATATCTTTCTCTAACCTTTCTACAAAAATGAGTCATCTTTTCCATATAACCATTTGCCACATCAATACAAATCCATTTTAAAGACTGAATTTCATCCATGATTTCACATAAATTTTCAAAATTTTTATCACTAATACCAGTTGAAACAACAATATTTTCTAAAAACACATCTGGGGAAAAATCTTTATTATTTATTTTTTGTTGATTCAAATATATTTGATAATCTTTTAATGTATAAAATTTATTTAAGCACGTTAATATTTTATATCTTGATAAAATATTTGCTATTTTAAATGTCCCTGTAGTATCCATATTAGCAGAAATTATAGGAACACCTGTCCATTCACTAGTACTATTCTTGAAAATAAAGGTTCTTTCTAGCGATACTTCTGACCTAGAAGATATTGTGGTTCTCTGTGGTTTAATTAAAACATTATTAAAATCTAATTTTGGTGTTAAATCTAACTTCATATATTCCCATTTATTAATTACTTTTTAAATAATATTTTTATGTATTATTTATATAGACATGGACAAATATTTAACAGAATTAAAAAAAAACATAGAAAAAATAAATCCATTTAAAAAAAAAATTATAGAAGGAGCTACTGGAGATAAAGATGATGGTGCTAAAGAAAAATGTGAATTAAATGATGAAGCTAAATATGACGGAAAGAAAAAAAAATGTGTTTGTCCCCCTGGTACTTTTTATAATACTAGTGACCAATGTCAGAAAGATATTGGAACTATTAATGTATTTTTAAATACACCTATAGCTAACTGTATAGTTGTGGCGCTGATGTCTTTTTTATTTGCTGGATTTTTATTTAGAATAAAAAGTTCGCCTTTGGCTATTTCAAAAGGTAAATGTAGAGAAATCCCGTTTGATACTATTTTTAAAAAAGACCTTACACAGGGGATTGTTTATCCAAAAATATATGAAGAGGGAAACAAAGCCAAATATGCGAAAATGTTATTTCCCGGATTAAATAAATCGTTATTCCCAGACGAAATGCCAATGGGACCAGAAAATAAGGGTCCTACAACGGGATATATATTAAAAATGCCATTACATTTATCTTTAATGATTTGTTCAATGATATGGTATAAAACAGTAAGTATAATAAAACAAGCGTTATATAAACAATATCAATGGGGGTATAAAGATGAAATTAAAAAAATAAGTAGAACCTGGTGGATTAAAGATTTTCTTGTAATATTCTTAATTATACCCTTACTTTTATTCATTGTATATCCTTTATTTTTTGTTGTAACAATAATATGTTCCTTTGCTGCTCCACTCGCAGCATGGATAATGTTTGTGATGGAAGAAAATGTTGTCATTAAACCAGTATGGGAACGAGAAGAAGATGAATGGAAAAACGGATTTTATAGTACTTTTTGCCATATTGTTAAGTATGTATTGTGGGCCGGGGCTTATTTATTATCTATTATACCATATTCAATCGTCATATTCTTTTTATCACTTAGTTATTTCGGTTCAATATTCACAGGCTTACATGAAGGAAAAAGAAATGGCCCTGAAGTTGTATTTAAAACATGGGCAAATATTGTATGGGATTACAGATATATTTGGGCGATTCTTGCTGGTGGTATGTGGATTCTTCGCTTTAAAAATTACTTAAAAAGCAGTACAAGTGATTGGTATCCTATGAACGTTATGCATGGTGAACATGGTGAAACAGCACTTAGTATAATAACCGTACTATTGTTTTTATTATTGGGTAGAAAACAAGCTGCTTATTTTGGTTCATTAGCAAAATCAGTTAAGCCTAGATGTACTAATAATTGCGACGCACCAAAACAACCGGTTGTGGCTGTTCCCGTAAAATCGAAAAAAGATAAAAAAGATTGTGTTGATTAAAATATATTTTAAAACTATTTAATATTAAATATTAATTAATATTAAAATAATATTATGGGAAAGAAAAAGAAGAAGATTAAGAAAGTATCTCCAAATGGAAAACCTTTTGTTAGTGTTTGTACACCTACTTATAATAGAAGACCTTTTATACCAAATTTAATTCGATGTTTTCAATCACAAACATATCCAAAACAGCTTATGGAATGGATTATTATCGACGATGGTGAAGATTCCGTTGAAGATTTATTTAAAGGTATTGAATGTGTTAAATATTTTAGATATGAAAAAAAAATAAAGCTTGGTAGAAAACGTAATTTAATGCATGAAAAATCTAAAGGAGAAATGATTGTTTATATGGATGACGACGATTTTTATCCCCCAGACCGTGTAAATCATGCGGTTAAACGTTTAATGGGTCATCCTCAAGCTTTAGCAGTTGGGAGTAGCATTGTTTATATTTATTTTAATGATTTAGATAAAATTTATCAATTTGGTCCGTATGGAGCAACTCATGCTACAGCAGGTACTTTTGCTTTTAAACGAAAATTATTAGATCAAACATCCTATGACGATGAAGCCGAAATGGCTGAAGAAAAAAAATTTCTTAAAAATTATAGTGTTCCTCTTGTACAATTAGATCCACTTAAAAGTATTTTATGTTTCGCTCATCAATATAATACGTTTGATAAAAGGAAGCTGCTTGTAAATCCAAATCCAAATTTTGTAAGAGAAACAAATCTTAAACCATCTACTTTTATTAAAGACAAAAATATGTTGAAATTTTATGTTACGGTATAATTTTAAAATAATTATTTCTTGAAAAATAATTATTTATATATATAATATAAATGAAGTTACCCAAACAGTTGACAAAACTCTTAAAAAAACTCGAGAAACAACCTGATTATGTTCGCATTGCTTTAATGCTTGTTATTGCCTATGGTATTTACTATCTTTTTAAACAACTCCGCTGGGGAATTGGAAACAACATTTATTTAGAAGGATTTGGAAATGGCGACTTTAAAGATAAAACATTCGTTTTTTTTAAAATGAAAGGATGCGGACACTGTAAAGCCATGCAAAGTGAGTGGGATACTTTTGTAAGAAATCACAGTGTTTCTTCAACCGGCGTTAAAACAAGTGTAGTAGAATCAAATAAAAATCCAGAACTTTGTAAAAAATATAATGTCCAAGGTTTCCCCACACTTTTAATGATAAAAGATAATGCCATTGTAAAGACGTTTGAAGGCGAAAGAACAGCCAGTGCGTTGGAAGCTTTTGCTAAAAACTAAATACTATTATACTTATCTAAATATCTATATAATCTTGCTATATCTAATTTTGTTATATCATAATTTTCTTTCAAAAATAATTCATAAATATCTTCTACAGTTTTATTTTTTTTTAAATGTAAAAAAAATGAAAATAAGTCTTTCTTATCCATCATTAGCTTATTACACAATGCTTGAATAAAAATAGTATTATTATACTCCGTTGAGTATTTTGTTAATACTTTAGTAAATCTTATTTCCTTTATTTTTTCCACCTTTTCATTTAATATCTCTTTATGTAATATTCTATTATTATAGAATGTTTTTATCAGTGATGTTATTTCATTGAATAACCAAATTTGCTTTTGAAATGTTATTCTATCTATATAATCCGAAAAAACTATATTGTTCAATATATCAATATATTTTTTGATAGAATAATCTTTATCCATTTTTTCCAATAATTCAATTATATTTTCATGAAATAACAAACCTATGCTAGTCCTATCGGTTTCATTCATTAATTTATTGTGCATTTTCAACGGATAATAATCTGCCAAAAGTTGCCTTGTTATATCTTTTGTATCTTCATTATAATTTTTTTTTTGAAAAATTGTATTAAATATATCGTCTGTTAATAAATTTTCCTGATTTTCATATAATTCATAAACATTTTCTAATTTTCTAAGATCATACTGTATATATTCCGTAAGACCCTGGATTGTATTACTATTTAATTTGGGTATTAATTTTAATAATATATTTTTAATTTGTTCTTTTGATGGATTTTTTAATTCAATTGTTGTACATATTTTCATCATTTCTTTTATTTTTTTATCAACATGATAATTTCCTATACATATAATTGGCGTCATTGTTGTTTCTTCTTTTTTTTGTTTATTTGTTTTTTTTGGTCTTATAAGCTTTATTAATGAATTAATTCCACCCTTATCACCACTATTCATACCATCTATTTCATCCATGACAATAGCTATTTTTTTTACCTTCTTTTTTAAAAGACTTAATACGTTTGTATCTGACATGTTATGTTTAGTTATGGTATCTATAACCGATTTGTTTCTCACATCCCCCGCGTCATACATAACAATATCATAATTCATACTTTTCAATAAATCTTTAACAAATCTTGTTTTACCGCTACCGGGTGATCCATAAATATATATACCCCTTCTTGTTAGCAATTCACGTTTATGGCTTTCAAAATATGATAATGTTTTTTTAAATACTTGTTCGCTTTCTACCCTATCTAATAATGAATTAATATTTAACTTGTCCATCTATTATTAATACGCTTTATTTTTTTATGTTTTTTACGAACAATACTGTTATCTTGTTCATAATTTTTCACAATGTTTCTACATTTATTTGAATTTGTTGTAATACATAATTGCTCTAAAAAATAAATATAATTAGAAAAACGATGACCATTGTATTTATAATTTCTTAAGCGAATCCAATGTTTGTATTTATGTTTAATCAATAATTGAAATATATAATTTAAATCATTCTTTATTAGCCTATTGATATAGGTATCCAATGTTATATTATAAAATCTTTTATTGATTGGTCCCTCTTTAAATATATTAAATCTCTCCGTCATAATATTTTTTTCATAATATTTTTTATTTGTTATTAATAAGTCCTCGACAGCAATATAATCTTTTATAATTAATACAACATCCATGGGTATTGTATTTATTTTATCTAGCACATTCATGATTATATAATAATATTATTAATTATTTTAATATTATTATCAAATACATTTAGCAATTTTAACATAAATTTCTACCTGTTATACCGTCCCATTTAATATTCGAATCAGTGGCAACTCTACATGCTTTAACTCTAGCCATAGCCGTATTTGCTTCAAGTGGTTGTACTGTATTTATAGAGCCTGTGTTGGGATTGTTTTCTATTTCAGAGTCTGGTTTACATTCGCCGTCTTTCAATACCCAATAATCCGGACATTTTGATACTACCGCTGGAAACATTTTTGATTTGTAAGAATTTTTAATTACTAAAGCCATCATCAACATCATTACTAAAAACGTTATTGCTGCTATGATTAATACTGTTCTTTTAAATCCCATTTATATATTTTAATGTTATAATATTTTTTCTTTTTAATTAGTATATGAACGGTCGTGTCGATATATTAGGAAATAATCCGGTTGATAGATTTTTATTATATGAAAAACCTAAAGCATATAAAGCAACTAAGTATGCTAATGCTTTAGTTGGTAATTTTCAGACAACTATTTTATCGAATACTTTCTTTTCTGCTGAAAATGTTCAAATTTTACAAAATGCTATTATTGCTGGTGTTTATAAAAAATCAAATAAAAAATATAGAATAGGAAATCAGGATGAAGATGTTCTTAAAACAATTATGCGTGCTATGTATTTACAATTTTCTAAAAATTTAGATTATAATATTAAAGAACAAATTGTTGAATTAAACAATCATGTTACAAAATATGCCATACCGCAGATTTATAATGAAGTTGTAGGATATATGAAATATAAACAAGATGTTAGTAAATTATCTACACCAATAGATCTACCAATTTCTAGTTATCATTCCAATTCTTTAGAATTAAAACCTTTCTTCTAATTTTTATTTATATGCTAAAATAAATAAAAAATTAATTTTTAGATATTATTTTACATGATGATATTATTATTTCTTTCTAGTACCCTGTCTAATTCCTCTAGCTTTCTGATATTTCTCAAATTCATCCAATAATTCCTTAAGTTCTTTCTTCCACATTTTTTTCACAGATGTCTTTTTCAATATTTCTAAAGCTTTTAACTTATCACCCTTTTCTTTCACTAACTTTTCTACATTTTCTTCTTCTACTTGTTCAATTCTCATGGTTCTCAAATATTTAAATTCTTCATCACCATCAATGGTATCGTAATTTCTTTCTTTTAATAATGCTATAACAGCATCCTTTTTCTTTTTCCTTAGATCTATAATATCTTCACATTGCTCCAATATAAATCTTGCCCTATTTGTTAGCAAACAAAGTTGTTTTTCCATTTTATTTATCAAATGTTTCTTTCTGTTATGGTATCCTAACAATCTAATATTATAATAATCATGAATAATTTCATATACATCCTTATACTTTTTCAGTCTATGCTTACTTGTAAACAAATTCATATTTGAAAGTGATTTTGTGGTAGTTAACCCTAATGTCTTTTCCAACATGTTGATATGTTCATTATATTGTTTAGAGATAAGACTAGGTAAAACGCCGGGATAAAACTTTAATGTAAAATCTATCACAACATCTGTACACATATCTGTTTTCTTTTTAATTATTGGTGTTTTCTTTTTACCAGATTTTGTTTTGTCACTCATCAAATTTTCTAAAAATGCGTTATAATCCGTTGTCCATGAACCAATTGGTAACTCCGTTATCTTAATGGTATCTGAACTTATGATTTTATATTTACCCTTAATTAAATATTTTCCTTCCTTTTCATAATTTTTAATAATAGTTCCCTTAAATCCCTCATAATATGGATGTAACTCAATATTATTATCTTTGGGTTTACCATTAATTTTATTTACCAAATACATAACAATTTCTTTTAAATTATACGACATTCCTTCATAACTAAATCCTGTACCAATGCCTTTTCCACCATTGATAAGCACGAATGGAATAACTGGTAAATAATACTCTGGTTCAACAATATCCCCATCATCATCATTGTAATTTAAAATTTCTTTATCCTCATCTCTAAAAATGTATTTAGTAATGGGATTCAATGCTGTAAAAATATATCTTTCACTAGCATGATCTTTACCACCCATAAGTCTTGTACCAAATTGACCATTTGGCATCAAAACATTTACATTATTAGAACCTACATACTCTTGAGCCATTCCAATAATACCTTTAATCAAACTCATTTCACCATGGTGATAACCAGAATGCTCACTGACATATCCTGCCAATTGAGCAACCTTAATTTCACTCACTAGATTTCTTTTAAAACAAGAATACAATATCTTTCTTGTGCTAATTTTCCAGCCATCTATGGCATTAGGAATCGACCTATCACAATCATATTTTGAAAAATGTTTCATTTCTTTATTTACAAACTCCGTATATGTAATCTGTTTTTGTTCAGTATTCAATACTTCATCTTTATTATATGTTTCTAACCACTTCTTTCTATCGTCTGCTCTTTGTTTATTAAATACTTTATCTATTGAATTACCACATTCATCATTATCATATTTAAATGTTACCATTTTCTTTTTCTTAAAATATTCTTTAAACTCTTTCGCAGAACTTGTACCCAATCCCTTAAAATATTTAATCTTCCACCCCTTTCCATCATTATTTTCCGCTTTCCATTTCATATATTTACTTTCATTGTAAAATGATTTTTCCTTTTTTCCTTTTTTAGCCTTTAAAATAGGCGTGTTCATAAATCCCAAAAACTTGTCTAGTTTTACAAGCTCTTCCCACTGTGAATGAAACATATTGATACACAATCCTTTAATATGAGACCCATCTAAATCTTGATCTGTCATAAACAGTATTTTACCATATCTCAAATGCTTCTTCACCAAATCTTTATCATATTTCTTACCTGTTTCCAATCCAACAATTTTTTTAATATTTGTAATCTCCGCATTACTATTAATTTTTATTTGAGATATGTCTTTTGTATTCAATAATTTACCCTTCAACGGAAATACTCCAAAATAATTACGGTCTTCTTTACTCAGACCCGAGACAATTCCTGCCTTAGCCGAATCTCCCTCGCATAAAATTAGAGTACATTTAGTACTCTCAATTGTTCCTGCCTTATTCGCATCCATCAGTTTAGGTATTCCTCTAATATTCGTTGTTTTCTTTCCATCGTTTTTCTTCGCTGCTTTATTTGCTTTTACTTCATTCAGTAAAAGAGCTGATTCCATCACGCCCATCTTAGCTAACTTTTCAATAAATTTATCACTCACTTCACATTTTGAACCAAATTTAGATACAGGTGTATTCATACACTCTTTTGTTTGGCTATCAAATGCCGGATTTTCAATTATACAATTTAGAAACAACATCAACTGTTCCTTAATTGTAATCGGTTTTACCTTAATTTTCTTCTTTTTCTCGATATATACCGATAATTTTTTTACAATTTGATTCATAATATAATCTACGTGTTTTCCTCCTTTTTTTGTATGAATACCATTCACATATGAAACTTGAGTATACTCATCCAATGGACTAAGACATACCGCATATTCCCATCTACTATCTGGATTTTCATAAAGTCTTTTTGTCTCAGATTTTGCTCCAATATATAAATCAATGAAGGTTTCAAACGTTTTAACGGGTATTACTTCGTTATTGAATGTAACCTTTACACTCTTGTCCGTAACAGCTGCTATATCCCATGTTCTCTTCTTAAACATTTGAAACATATCATCAGTAAGATTTTCTAGGCCAAAACGTTTGTAATCCGGGAGCCACGATACTTTTGTATATGGCTTTCCTTTACATGAAGATACCTTAGGTTTACAAATTTTATCTAGATTATTTTCAAAACGCTGTGTATATTTCTTCTTTCTAATATGATCAACAGTTTCAATTTCGCCCCACAGTGAATAAATCAAAACAAGTTTAAATCCAAACCCATTTTTTCCACCTACAATTTTCTTAGCAGATTTATCATAATTTGTCCCCGTTCTCAAATGACCAAAAATCATCTCCGGAATCCAAAGTTTATGTTCTGGGTGCTTTTCAATATCAATTCCATTTCCATCATTATACATTGTAATGACACCCGTTGCTTTATCAACGGAAATCTGAATATTTTTTACAGGCACAATATTTTTTTTCTTTGATTTCTTTTTTCCATTTAATCTAACAAAATGATCACGAGCATTGACAATACCTTCATCAAAACATTTGAATAGTCCTGGAACCCATGAATATTCTGTCATTGCCATTTTTTCATCCTTTAACATCCACCCTCTTTCTTGATCCTCCTCAATACTGCCAATGTAGGTATCTGGCGCATCTTTAATATGCTCTATATCCGTTTTCTTCTGATATTTTTGTGCCAATTCTTTTTTCGAAGCTTTAGACATTATTCAACAATATAATTTTATATATTTATATATTTTTTAAAATATATATTAATCAATTTTAATTGATGCGTTCATTTATATTTAGCATTTTATATTTTTTTCTATTTCTTATATATAATGGGAAGAAACTGGAAAAGAACCTCTGATG
>MDSW01161232.1_pt1 | contig 24670 bp, 17 predicted proteins | sample 811171 | NCBI WGS metagenome assembly MDSW01 (sample SAMN05326641, study PRJNA326480) | marine metagenome | isolation source: seawater | place: Atlantic Ocean: North West | collected 2012 | reverse complement strand
GCGAGGTACGAGAACTCGCCGATACACCGCCAGGGGCAAGGAAACCACTGCAAGTATCTATATCTCGGCGGGTACCATTGGATGGCGACGCCCTCGAGGTATGGCGTCAGAAGGAGGCAGCAAAATGCACAGCGAAGGAAGAAGAGGCGGCTGCAGCTGCGAAAGATATGGCAGAAAATGAACCCAAAATAGAACACGCGGGTCGCGTTGAGGAGAAGCTAACACCCGTGCATACCGCCGCGATAGATGTTCGTCTCCAGATCACTGGAATCTCAGCCGCGGGGACGCGCACGTCAGACCTTCACCGCCGACATTGCTTGGTGGACGGCTTTCTTCCGCCGGCGTCAGCGGCTGCACCAATGTTTGGCGATGAGACATGGGCGCCAGAGATTACTGACTTCGGCGAATTCATTGACGCTGACATGTTTGCTCGGGCGATGCACGAGGCGTCGAGCTCTAATCCTGGAGCAGCTGACGCAGCCATAGCGCAAGCCGAAGGTCCCACTGCGGTGGCGGCATTGGCAGCGGCGGCAGCGGCAGCTGATTCCGATCGGTCTGTTGCATTGCCTTCCCCAGCGCCCCCACCTCCGCCAGAGGAGATTCCATCCGAGATGGTGGAGGAGACGCATGAGGTGCACGTTCGCGCGATTGTGCACGTATGTGACTACGAAGGCAGAGCTGACGGTCGGAGTGTGCGCACGCTCATCACGCACGTCGAGCCGCGGCGCGTGATTCTTGTGCACGGCACCCCACAGGACACTATGCACCTCCGCGAGAGCCTTGAGGCGTCGCTCCCGGGCGTCGTCGTCGACGCTCCCTCCGCGGGTGAGGCGGTGGACTGCACATCTGACACTGCCATGTACCGCCTGGAGCTTTCACAAGATCTCTTGGCACGAACGCGGCTACGACATGTCTCGGGGTACCAGGTCGGATGGGTCGACGGTGTGGTTGGGTTTGCCACGGGAGGACAAAACGCTGAGCAGGTTCCGGTGCTTTTCGCGCCGAGCGGCCCATCCTTGGCAAATGCCCCTACAAGTGAGGAAATCTTCGAGGCAGTGGTATCACCAAACGCGGAAACCGACCCTGTCTATGCGCAGGGCGCTCTCGACTTCGTAAGTCCGGCACAGGAAAATGGGTTTGAGATGGTGGTGACGGACGCTGCAGCTGCAGTGGCGGTGGCTGCGGCTGCATCTAAGGAGCGGAGACGGTCGGCATTCGTCGGCGATCTGAAACTTAGTGATTTCAAGCTCGTCCTAGCAGCGGCAGGCGTGGTGGCTGAATTTAGTGGGGGTGCACTCGTGTGCGCAGGCGGTTCTGTGCGTGTTCGCAAGAAGGCAGGGTCCGAGGATTTGGTTGTGGAGGGGGCGCTCTCTGATGATTTTTATCGCGTGCGGGAGATTCTCTTCGAACGGTTTCAGATTGCGTGAGAAGTATTCTGAGTGGTTTCTACCTCATCTATCGTGGTGTACTTTGTGGTGTAGAACACGTCCTCCTCGGTCAACTTTTGATCCACCATCTCCTCTCATGCAACCTGGGCACGAAGAGGGGTTCCATTACACGTTCAGAGGAACATCTGCCATCTCCAGTTGCTTCAGACACGTTCACGCGGGCCGCATCTTTCGGCCATATCTGAGCCCCCATTTCAGCGCTTCAATCTCCACTTTGTCCGCATCGACTTGCTCGGCATCGTATATTGCCTCGAGTTGCAGTGCAAGGGAACTACGCGCCCTTTCTTTCTCCCTGGTCTCATCTGTCTTGGCTGTGATCTCCGCAAAACCAGCATGGATCCCTGCCAGTCGCCGGTACACTTCCTTCGAAACATCATCGCCGGTTTCTCTCGCATCTCGGAACAACGCCTTGTCGACGAGCGCATGCGCCCGACGCACCGCCTCCCGCGCGTCGTTCACGTCGCTGCGAATCTCCCTTGCGTCCTTGACGATGTTTGCAATATCCCTCTCTTGCTTCTTCACATTGTTCACAACTTCGTTGATGCGTCGAACGAAAGTTTGCCTCTGTGTGCTCTTTGGCGCTGTCTTGTACTCGCGCTCGAGCATGCTCTCGTCTTCCTCGTTTGTTCGAAGCTGTATTGTAATGTCTTCCCCCGCCGCCTCCTTTGACATAGCAACTGCCTCCTCCAGAGTCGGGCGCGCCGGCGCAAGATCCACTTCCGAAGCTGTGCCCGAAGCAACAAAGTGATGCAACGACAGGGAACGTTGTCCGCGAAACCCCATAGCGACGCGCCGAAGCGCGAGACGCCGCTCCTGCGAGTCACCCCTCTCCGAGCCTTGTTTCTCGATGATGCACTCGGGTTCTCGCGCCGCCGCAATACTTGTCGCCGTCGACTCGAGCACGCGCTTCTCGGGTTGGAAAACGCGTTTAAGACGACCGTGGTGAAGAATTGGTGCAGTCCAGCGAGAATGGGGTTGGTAGCCTAGCTCTAGCTACTGTATCATAGCTAGCAGAACAGCGGCAAATGCCGAATATACATACACCTTGGTATGAATATGATGTTAATATAGACTACCTACTTTCGAAGTATAATAATAAGGTATCAGCGGCAATTCAAATGCCGCCGAACATGCATAATATTATTGGTTACTTTCGTACTTGCTTTCGAAAGTATTATGATAGAATATCTTTATCATACGAATATGAATAATGATATCATAACAAGGTATGGTAACAAGGCTGCGCAGTATGCATGTCGCGCGCGCGGTATCCCGAGATGCAATAGGGCCTTACGGCTTTTGCGCGTTGTCACGTCCAAACCAGTTTTCTGGTCCGGCCATATGCTCGGTCGGAAGTGGGCTTCTCGTAGACTGTGGAGGGCACTTGCTCCCGAGTATTGTCCTCAAGAATACTGCCGCTGCACAGGCGGAAAGTCATGGGGATGGTGCTATCGCTGCATCCGTTTTCGCTTACAACCTAGTTTGCATGCTAGATGAGCGAGCTGCGCCGAGCAACGCGACCCGTTTCATGACGGCAGAAGTGTTTCGTTGGTGTCTTGAGTGGTGCGACGAGCAACTTTCGTGTTGTGACGAAACGTTTCGAGCTTCTGCACTGAGAACGTCAACTCTGTCTCTCGATGACGTTCCGACGTTGACCGCACTGTTTCGCGGAATGTTCTTGACAAAACCATTTGCATCGACCGACGCGTGTGCAGTCGATATGATTGCCGCTCAGCTCGTGAAGACTGTCACTCTTACTCGGGACTGGTGCACAGGTGAAAGTGCAAATCTTTTTGAGTTGCACAAGGTCTTGGAGGACACTGCAAGGTTGAGAACCCTGAAAATTTTGGGCTCACCGCAAGAGATGTCGAGGTGCCTGGAGGGAATCTTTATCGAGAAGCCGGCATGCATTCATCATCTTGACGAGCAATTTATGGAATGGTGTCAAGGCGGACGTGTCCTACTGTTCACACAGTCTGAATTGCTTGTTGACAAACGAGTCCAACGCACCAAAACTTGGCGGTGTACGAAGAGCTTTTCATCGACGCGTGAACATGTAGAAGATGACGTTTTTTCTGTAGTCGCCCGCGCATGCCAGAAACTAGATGTTCGCGTAGTTATCAGCCAATGCGTGCTTAGCATGAGCCTACAAGAGAAACTTTTGCGAGTCGGAGTGCTTCCCATTGAGAGGGTCTCTGCGGATCACATTGACGCGTTGACACACTTGACTGGAGGATCTCCGGTATTGTTATCGTCACAAATGTGTAACGATGTTGAGGAACGAAACACGAATTATGTATCCGAAAGTTCTTCATTCCTATCTTCGATGTGGTCTGAATCTCTGGGTGTTTGCGGGGAGATTACCTCCGTAAAACTCGGAAGTGAAAGGTACATCATTTTTCGCCCTCCATCTGATGAATATGTCGTTCGACTCATGGCTGCAAACGGGATGAAGCAACTGTCTACCCGTCAAAGAGTCTTCACACTTGTCTTATGTTCTCCAACCAAAATGGAGATGAATGAGCTCAGCTTGGCTGTCCACTCTGCGCGAAAGGTGCGTTGCGAAATCTTTTACCTTAATCGAGAAGGGTTTCCCAAAAATGGATCACCAACTCTCGTTTTTGATTTCAAACTCAGGTCCTTTACTCTGAGAACGGAAAAGTCATAGTTGGGGGAGGTTGCGCAGAAGTGTTCATGGCTGAGTACATTAGAGATAAAGCAAAATCAATACGTGATGTAGATGAGCAGGAGCGATTTCGCTATTCATCCGGTGGGCATATCTCTTTCAAACGATCATTATCCCTAGAAGCCAAGGTTGAGCAACAGGCTATGGAAATCTTTGCGTCGGCCCTTGAAGACTTGGTGTCACTATTAGTCCCTGTGGAAGCTCGTGAAGGCTTTGTGAAGATTATCGGACTTGCAAACGAGTGCTCGAATCGAACGGTGATGACCACTCAGAGCAACACGTGCAGCATATCTTTGTGTGCGAGACATGCTCAAGGGAATCTCCATAGTTCGACGCAGGAAATCGTATGCACCTCTGCTTCGACAGGAGTGTTGGATTTCCTGCCGTCAAAGTGTGAGGGGCTACGCAAGGCTGTTGAAATTGCGTGCACAGTTATCACGAGTGACTTCTATCGAAAACAGAACACACACTCAACTAGCTTGACTAAAACTATTTGCCACCTTTGACTTCATCAAGAAATGCGTCCAACCCGAAAGGATCTTCAGCATGTTTATGATTCCCTTGGCGCTGAAAAGCAACGGGGCCAGCCCGAGACGAATCCTAAGATTAGAGAACAAATGGTGAGTGTGAGCGCAACGTGTACACCTTTCTGAACCAAAGTTATTTCAGGTGGGAGTGAACCAAAATTGTATCAAGATTTAACGACCTACCAGTAGATGTTGAGGAGTATCTACTTCAGATGTAGTGATGTTGTTCGGTTTATACATACCAGTAGCCTGCTGATGCGATGCAGTCAGAAAATTTGTTTTAGCTAGAAATGAAAGGAAGGATCTCCTCAGCTATAGTCGGCAAGTTCCCCTGACCTTCTCGTGGAACAGTGGCTCATCGTATACGTCATACGTCTCGTCGCCGTGAAAGCCGCTTGCGGCACCTTCATCTTGATCGAAGAGACGTTGATCGTATGTGTGTTCCACACCGCCAGAAGCTACAATGTTCGATTGTCCGAGCGCAATTTGTTCACTGACATCGCGGTCACGGTCACGGGTGAACTTGCTCCTTTTCCCGAGGCGGGCTTCACTTCCCTGCAAACAGTCATTTTCGAAGAAAAGTTAAGGAGTTGAATCATCCGTCAATGCATGCGGAACATGGAATGAGCATGTTAACACTTACCTCGTGACGTCTTTCCTTCTCCCTTTCCCGACGTCTTTCATCGCGAACTTCGTCTCTTCGCCGTTTCCCCTGTTGGTAGAGTGCAACATTTTTAGTGAGGAACATTCTAAAACTGACAAATGAAGGTAATTTGCTTCTCACCTCGTCGTCGGTGTTATACTCATTCTGAGTGGCTGTAGACGGGGTGAGGTGATTTGATGGGGGTCAGCGATTATATTTTCACCTGGTTTGGTTTCTCTTAGAGACACGCAACAAAAAAACTGCTCGCAGTGAGGGCACTCACCACACGTTTGTTCTAGATCTTGAGTGCTGTCAGCCAAAGGTCCACCAACACGATTGATTCGGGCTTGCTGGGCAAGCTTTCTTAACTCATCCTCCTTACGATCTTTCTGGTTGTTCAAAATCTCATGTTGAATGCGTGCTCGGGTCTCGACTGCTTCTCTCGCTTTCTGCTCAGCAAGATAGAGTGCCTGTGTGTATTGTTTCATGTTGTAAGAAGAGTTGTGGTAACAACGGTGTCGTCACACAGTCACGTCGTCACACATACTACGATACCATGTCAGCATGAAGGACATACCTCAGAAAACTTTGCGAAGTTATCGTTGATGTGAACCTCTTGAAGACCCCTTCCATCGGCAGCGAGCCGTTTGTCGAGAGGGATGGTGTACCCTTTCGCGTTCTGCAGGGACAAGGACGAGGAGAAAAGAAGAAGGTTTGTCACCTACTCTAGCTAGGTTTAGGCAGGCTGAATATTTGCGAAGCAGGGAACGCACCTTCCAGTTTGAAATCGAGGGAGGAATTTTCCAACTTGTTTGGTCCTTGGCCGTGATCGACCTCGGTGGACTGTGCATCACCGGGACTGGAGGAGAACACGGACCTTGTGGTACCTGGAGGCGTCGTGGTGAAAATCCTTTAGTCAAGGACAAGTAGATGAAAGAGGGTGAAGACAAGACGCCGTCAGAAGCCATCATCCCTACCTTCTTATGACGGAATTTAGGGGGCTCTAAAGGGTCATGTTGGACCTCGTGCATCTTGATCAGACGATGCGATGCACCAGAGTTGTATTGAGCACTCTGTTTTGAGGGTGTGTACTTGATGTACTCCGGAACAGCTCCAGCGCTTGGAACTGGTAGCTGTTCAACGCCAGACTTCTTCTCGATACGTCCAAGGATGACGTCCCGTGTTTTTGCTAAGGTAATCTGTGTGATATCATCCGGAGGTCGGTCGATAATCTGGAACGAAAAGAGCATGACGAGTCTAGTCGTGTCAGAGTTGAGCGAGATGAGGTAAAGGGTAAATTTCGGTTTTCGCAACAGCTCTGCGCCAGCCTCACTCACGTTCAGGGATGCCGGTAGGACGTCGGCATGTTTCGTTTGGATCACGTTGTTTGATGTGGTGTCCACGGTCATTATGCCGCCGAAGGTTGCATCGCCTATCCTTGTCGAAGTGATGTCCGCTGCGGCGCCTGGCATCGAGCTGGTTGGGCCGCCGCCAAAAGGGTACTGAGCGACGTGAATCTCAGGGAACGCACCACCTTCTGCGAAATGGACAGAGTCGCGAGGGACAAACCCGTCCCTGTGCCCATAAAAAGGTATATCAGATCGCATCGAGGAAGTCGAGGTGATGCTCGCTGTAATTCGCGTAGTTTCGCCGCCTCCTGCAGGTTCTTGACAGATTGTACTTGTGTAACGAAGAAGACCTATCCCTTTGGTAGCTACTAGCTAGCTAGCTCCCAGTCTATGATTCTCCGCGATTCTTCAGAACTTGCTTGTACATATATACTTGTAAGGTCGTTATTATCATAGCATACGAATGACTTTCTTGATTTTTACTTTCGAAAGTACTTCCGAAAGTACAAGTACCCGTGCTGGTGTGCGTGGCGGTCGTTGAATTATAAAAAGCTTCCATTTATTTTAGAGAATTCCTGAGATCATGATTACAAGTTTTAAAGCGCACCAGATTATTACCATTTATTTTTCGAAAGTACAAGTAAACACCAGGATGTGGACAGCTAGATATATCTAGCTAGCCAGTCCGCGCAAATTAATCTGTTTTTTTATCATATATATTACTTTCGAAAGTACCTTGCTTCGTATGATATTATGCACGTTTTAATTCAGGAACAAACTTGTGGAGCAAGCCCTACTTCTGACACAAGTCGCGGAAACTGGATTCAGAGATGTTCTAGCAGGTAAAGAGGCTGAGGGAACGAAGGTGACCATACCATGTTCTGCTATCTGAGGTCCGTGGGCTTCTAGTGTATTTTATCTTCAAGCTTTTCATCACACCTGTTCCTCAACGGACGGACGTTGATTTTCACTGAGTGCATTCAAATACTCGCAGTAAGAAAATCGCCATACCTTCTGGCGCTGCTCTACGATGTGCGTCATGGGACTCACATCAGGACTGGATCGCTTGCGGTGGAGATGACGGATTGTTAAAAGTGCTGAAACTTGATAACTCGAGTGTGAAGGTGCGGCCAAGACGCCTGAAATTATTGTTACACCGTGGCAGACTCCAACAGTCCTTTGACAAGTTTGCATCTCTTAGGAGGGGCAACAAGGAGGGACTCTCTCTGTGAATCAAACTCTGGAAGGACACAGTGGTGAGTGAATGGTCTGCATTCTTGATGTCTTTGTCTGTAAGCCCTCGTTTTTACCTCCTATCTTCCGTTGTTCGCCTCATCGCAGGATCTGTTACTGTTGTTGATTGGAATCCACACCACCAAAAGTTGACTACAAGTGATCAAAATGGCTTGGTTATTGTTTGGATGCTACACAAGGTGCGAAAGGCGTGTGTAGATCCCTATAAATACGTTTCATCATGATGTTGGGATGATTCATCAGTTTTTTTCCATCGTTTCGCAGGGCATGTGGTTTGAAGAGATGATAAACAACAGGAACAAATCTGTCGTACGCGATATGAAGTGGTCTGGGGACGGGCAGAAAATTTGTATAGTATACGAGGATGGTGCAGTTATCGTTGGGTCAGTCGATGGAAAACGCTTATGGGGAAAGGAGCTTCCGCTTCAACTCGCACTGATGGAATGGTCACCTGACTCAAGATCAATTCTTTTTTGCTCAGTCCAAGGAGAGTGCCACATGTATGACTGCGATGGGAACCCGATGTCTGTTGTCTATCTGCTTGCAAGTGAGGGTAGTGGTTCATCGCCCCTCACTGGAATCGATTGGTACGGTGGAGCAGCGAATGCTGAAGGTGAAATCCCTCCCACTTTAGCCATTGCTTTCGAAAATGGGAACGTGCAGTTGATGCGAGGTGCTCGTGATGATGAGTCACCGATTGTTTTACGAACGGGGTTAAGGACCTCTCACATAAAATGGAACTCTTTCGGAACCGTACTTTCAGTTGCTGGCACGTCTTTGGTAGTCGAAGATAGAGAAGTAAACGTAGTCCACTTTTACAGTGCTTTTGGCAACTTGCTTTGCTCGCTCCGCGTGCCAGGATCGACCATCAATGCGTTAACATGGGAAGGAAACAGTCTTCGTGTTGCCCTTGCTGTCGACAGCTTCATCTACTTTGCAAATATTCGGCATGAACACCAATGGGGCTTTTTCGGCGATACTCTCGTGTATGGGCTCAAGAGGCAGGACAAAGCGGAAGCATGCATTACATTCTTAAACACGCGGACGAATGATAGCTTTGCTAAGTATGTCAACCGTTTCGTTGCCATTCGCGCGGCTGGGGAACGCTGTATTCTAGTCACGAAGGGTGAAACGCATGGGCAATACATCCTCATTCTATGCAATGCGTTGGGCTCGCCTGTTGACAGCAAGTACATTGAGGTTGAACCTCTTTCACTCGCCATGACGCCCGAGTATATTATTGTCGCTTCTAAATCTTCCGTCTACTGCTGGCATCATAGTTCTGTTGCGTCCTCCCAAACTCGATTTGGCAGGATTCCGACTGAGAAGAAGCCCATAGATAGTGGACAAGAAACTATATTTCATGTCGATGATTGGTCCATTTTGTGTGATCGTGGCGGAGGACGTGGAAGCTTTGCGTCTTCTTCAACCAGTGACCCCATCGCTGCAGTCGCTTCGTCTGACAAAATACTACTCATTGGTCGCCAGTCAGGAGCAGTGAACTGCTACACCTTGCCTTACCTGGATTTGAATGCACAGTATGTGCTGAAACACTGTCCTAGGGTCATGGCTCTAAATTGCTCGAGCACGAAGATCTCTGTCATTGATGTAAATGGAAATTTTTCGTTGTATGATATTGCCTTTGGATCATCCAACATCCTGGCCCGTGAGACTTCTGTTTTGGACGTAAAATTAGAGCGTAAAGGTGCCTGGGAAATGCATTGGAGCGATGATGACCCTGAACGGTTCGCTCTCATGGAAAGAAATCGGATGTACATCTTCAGGGGTACTGAACCTGAAGAGCCTGTTCTTTCGTCGGGATATATATGTAAATTCCGCGATCTACAAATAACGGCTGTTCTGCTGGATGATATCATTCGGTCTCCAGAGAAACAGAAGAACAGGGACATCCTGATCGTCTTTGAAACGAAGTCGCTTCGCGATACGAGAAAATTGCTTCAAGATGTCTCGATTCAGGATGCGTATCAGTTTGTCGAGGATAACGGCCATCCGAGGCTCTGGCGGCTGTTGGCTGAATATGCCCTCGAAAAGCTCGAGCTCGTCATCGCTGAAAGAGCTTTCGTGCGCTGTTCGGACTATCACGGCATCCACTTTGTTAAACGTCTGCAGATGTTGGATGATCTTCACATCCGACGAGCCGAGATCGCAATTTACTTTAAAAAATTTGACAATGCTGAACAGCTCTATATACAGGTTGATCGTGAGGATCTGGCTTTGGATCTGCGGAAGCACCTCGGTGATTGGTTCAAGGTTGAAAAACTTGTGAAATTAGCGGCTTGTGATGACGATACACTCAGGGTAGCTTGGAACAATATCGGGCAGTACTTTGCAGACAGACAGAAATGGACGAAAGCTGTTGCGTACTTTGCCCAGGCAAAGAATTTAGAAGGGTTGGTTAACTGTTTCTATATTCTTGAAGACTTTCAAGCTTTGGAGAAGCTGATTGCCATGGTGCCGGAAGGAAATAACATTCTGTTGAGTGATATGGCGAAAAAATTCTTCAGCGTTGGTCTATGTCAACCATCGGTTGAAGCACACATGCGGGCGGGAGATGTTAAAGCCGCTATTGATGTGTGTGTCGAGTTAAATGAATGGGATTTCGCGATGAGTATAGCAGAGCAGCACAGCTTCCTACAAATCGATGCCCTGCTTGGAAAGTACGCTGCGTATCTTGTCGAGAAAGATAAGCATATTGAGGCAATTGACTTATTTCGAAAAGCCAACAAGCACACAGACGTCGCAATTTCGTACACAAATATCGCCAGGTCAGCTGCGCTTTCGAGAGCAATTGCTCTCCGAGTCAAGAAACTATATGTACTCGCCGCGCTTGAGGTTTCGAAGTCAAGACACACAGCGCTCATTGCAGAAGTGCCTAGAATGAGCGCGTGCGGTTCTAATACGACCTCTGCGGCGCAAACTTTGGATGGATTGATGTCTCTTGATCAGGCGACGAATACAAATTATATCATGGACGGTAGTTGGCGAGGCGCTGAGGCATACCATTTTTTGTTGCTTGCACATCGACAGCTCTATGACGGACAGTTTGAGTACGCCCGACGGACATCACTTGTCTTGCAACACTTCGAAGATATTTTGAACCCAGTCGAACTATATTCATTGATCGCAATATCGTCTCATTGCAGCAAGTACTATGGTTGCTGCTCTAAAGCACTCATGAAGCTCGAATCGATTCCAGAACTGCGCAGCGATAAGCTTCCAGCTTACACAGATCTTGCAACTGCAATATTCCTCAGGGTGAGATGAGATCGTCTAACTTTTGCCCCATATCCTCGTGATGTTTTTTTTCGATTTCTAACTTTTGTTCCTCAATTTTCACTGCTTTTGGGATGTCTCGAGAAGCATCCTCCGAGTGACCCGGCCTCGGCTCGCACAAAAGACAATTGTGCAGGTTTTACCGTCGGTCACGCTTCGCAGGTTCTGGCACAAACGTGCGTTGCAAGTGGTCGAAAAATAGGCACTGCAGACAAAGTGTGGTCTTGCAAGAGCTGCACTCATAGGTGCATAGTTGGAGAACTTCGAGGGCGATCAACATGTCCGCTTTGCCACTCCAGATTCGAGAAGACGTCTGCGTCGCCACCTACTGCTGACAATATTGTCACGATTAGCTCTCAAAACTGCTCGACCAGCTCGCAGCACAATTAATTTCCCTGTGTTTTCTTAAATTACGTTGAAAATCAGAATGAGTTCATCGAGTCTCAGCAACGCGCTTTCCAGTCGTGCCCCTATCGTTCTCATTCGCATCAAATTTTGACGCTGCACGGAAGTCAAAGGAACTTTTGACTTATCTTGCGCACTCTCTAGCAGCATGAGAGTCTCTTTTTCTTGTGATAGCTCATGAATCAGGCGAGCCCGAAGATTTGAAGTTGCCTGGTACAGCTCCCGTCCTACTTGCTCTACCACATTGAGGAGATCAACACGCCACAGATAAAACGTTCTCGAGGGGGCATGGTCCGAGGTCCGAGCGACTTCTTGAATTTGAACGTATTCCGACTTCAGTAGCTTGTATAGGAGCTCGCGCGTGTCTTTGACAGGAATCATTGCCATCTCGGCAATCTGCTTCTGCTCCAAGTTTCGTTTCAAAAGTAGCAGTCTGAATATTCGGCACGCTGGTCCACCGAAGCGTTCTCGAACAACCGCTTCAATTTCCTTTATACGTATAAGGTCAATGATGCGTCGCATATTCACGCAATAGGTGGCGTGTCCATACGAGTCATCGACACATGAGATAAGCTCAGATGTGTCGACAGAAAGCATCTCTAAGGCAGACTTGATCGTCACGACCTCAGACTTTCCATCTTGTCCGTGAGAACTCTTCAAAATGTCAGCCTCACGCACCGGCGCTGAGCGCTCCTCATTAAACCTGACCTCATGCCCGCGAGAAATATCCAGCATTGTGAGGAGTAGATGACCCGCCGACTGACTAACCTTTTCGCGAACGAGAGTTGCACACGCGATATGTCGAAAACGCCGATTGAACTCTTCTGCATTCACCCGCCAGAGGGCATCATTGTCAACCTCGCCTGCAGCATGTGAAAACCTTGTTTGGACTCTTGAGACGGTTTCAAGCTGATTGGAAAGCGCATGCACAATTCCAAGTACAGGTGGCACCTCTCGATCTTCCTCCCTGCCATCCAGAAGGATTTGTCGATTCGAGCTATACCCCACTGGCACTTGTTCGATAAAGCGTTCGTCTACAAGTTTTGCGAAAACTTTCTCGAGCGAATTTCCTATTACTGTTCCTCCAAGCTCCTGGCTCACGAGCGCGATTAGGTGTCGCGAGCGGAGCCGACCATGTTCTAGCAAAGTTTCCAAGTAAAATTCGTGAGTCTCACCGATATACTCCCGTATGTGCAGCAGGAAGCGCGGGTATCGCAGGCGATGTAATATATGGTCAGTTTCAATTTCGTACTCAACGTCGTGATTTGCACTCGTTTGCAGTGGAAGTATGCAGTTATGCTGTATCAATATCAGCAGCGCCTGCTGACAACGGCTAGGTTTAAGTGCCTGATGAACAAGGAGCATATTCCGTGAGTGTGGTGATCATAAAGAAAACCCATGATGCGTGACACATGGTTTTACTTCGACGTACCGTATCCCTCACTAAGTCGCGCAAAGTTCGAGGACCTTTTTGAAGAAGAGCTCGACACACCAGCCCTGGATAATGTCCAAACGAATCAACGATTACATCACACGCGAGATGTAGCGCTTCCGGCACTCGTTCATTCTCTCGAGGCGAAGCTTTACATACTGCCATCATCAGCCACACCAGGACCTCGCACACGAAGGATGTCTATTCTGCGAGTTAGGCGAAAACAGGAAGAGGATGAAATACCAAAATCGGCGGCGCGCCTATCATATACAGATAGCAGATCATCGTCGATGTTACTTTCGAAAGTAGACTAGACTAGACTAGTACGAAGGTATATCATATACGCACTGTCACTAGACTATTCTCCTCTCCTAATTTTTCTCACAATCATCCTACAATCACCTGTCTATATCTACCCTAGAAAGACTATTAGCATAATCAACTGATTCAGTCAACGACGATAGCACTTTAGGGGTGGATTAGACACTGTATAAATAAACACAATTGAGTGCACAAAGCCGTAAGTAGCGTGCGCTTAAATATCCACCGTCGACAATATTACTTTCGAAAGTTTAGCCTGTTTGTCTGTAGCAGACTACACAGAATAGAAATAGAAAGAGTCTGACATGTTATGAAATCCACATTCTATTAGCTAGAGCTAGTTAGCTGTAATGTTAGATTGGTAAATCGCGAATTCCGCTTCCTGATGACGTACTATTCCTTCGAAGGTGATTTCCCGGGATCAGTAGCCTATGAATTATCCTCGAAGATTATACCTTGCTTCGAACGAAGGTACATTCGAAAGTACATATATACACGATGGTAGTATGTATATGATATCTTAATATAGATAGCTAGCTTGCAAGCTAGATAGTCTACTAAATGACGATTTCGATCGTCTGTAAAACGTAGCTACCTGTTGCCTCGGCGCTATTTGGGGAGATTTTTTTAGAGAATTCCTGAGATCATGATTATTTTTTTTGGGGAGATTTCTTCTCAAATCTCTAGCTAGAGATAGCTCTACAGCTACAGCTACCAGCAAGGGTTTGGATAGACCATCAAACACCTTCGGTAGTAGCAAAGCAACATAACAGTTCGCAAAAACACTTCCGATGCACATCTGCTTCACCGCACAGCGTTGATGAAGTATGGACCTCGCATCTGTATATCTTCAGGTTATCAGAAATGTTGTAGACGGTGTTCGGGTACGCCCCTGTCAATTTTGCTTTGCAGATTTACGGCAGATCCCTTGACTCACAAACGGAGACCTTCCCGTAGGCTGACTTCAGCACGGAGCAGCTCGATGAAACGTCCTTGAGAACGTTGGCAGCGGTACGCGGTCTGGACTATGTCTGCACGACCTAGAACGTCGCTGACCAACTGTTTTGCTCCCCGTGCAGCTTTGGGAACACAAGCTTCTTGAGACTGGATCTCTCCCCAACGATTTGGATGGGAACAAGCGTAACGTCGAGGTGCGTGCAGTGACGAGACGTTCACCCTGTCCTCCGCCGAATCCTGTTTTGGTTCGAACATTTGCGACCACATTTTCGTGTTGGAGCCACCTTTTTTTTTCCTCCCGGTATTTGCCAAGGGATGTTATCTCATCCTTAAATTTTATTCTGACCGCGTCGAAGAAGCATGTGCAGGCGAATTCCTTGGACCAAGCAGAGAAACGAGGGGCGAAACGGAAAGAAGGCATGTCCTCAAAGGAGGCAGTAACCACTGCAGAAGAGACTCACGTCGAAGGTGAGATACCTCGACATCAAAATAATGAAAACCTTTTACAGTCGTCACTAACAAACTTGTTGTGCACACACAGACCGTGGCGAGGCATCATTGGATAAAGCAGCTGAACAGACCGGTGCCGGTTTGAATGTGTTTGTTGCGACAGCTCAAATCGCTGCTCAGCTGGATGCCACTATAGATCGTGGTGAAACACTGAGTTCTGACAGTGATGAAGAATCCCAAGGTGCGACAAAAGGGACAGACATCAAGAAGTCTCGGTGACGTTAACACTGTATCCCACTCTGCAGGTTTGCACGGAGTGGACGTCCATACCAATAATCTCGCACTCGCTCAGTTTGACAAGGTAACACGAGCGAAGAACAAATGGAAATGCTCTCTGAAGGGAGGTGTGATGTCGTTGAATGGTAAAGACGTACTCTTTGGTAAAGCAAGCGGTGAATTCTTCTGGAATTGACAGCTGTGGTGATGACGTGTTTTTTTCAATGTAAGACGAAAGGAGTCACTGATCTTATTTTCGCTGTTAATTTCGTGAAATTGTCGTATCAATGTTAACAAACTGTGATTTGAAAAATCCGCCAACTCCGCACGCATCACGAAACAAGATCAATTAGTCTAGGACCGTCAATAGTGAACTGAGAATCACCCTCCGCACTTTCTTGCAGGCGCTATTTTCCCATCAATGGTTTTTGCGGCTTTTCGGGCTGATGTGGGGTATGTAGTAGGTGGCCATGAGAAATCCAACACAAAGCAACACCTGCGACTCGAGAACGGTATATGAGGAAATGCATGGCGTTCATGTGCTTTCGCTGCATCGCTTTGTTCGAAAATATAACGCCCTGGAATGAGTGACACGCACCTCAACGACGGGTGTCCCAAAACCGTAAACTGGCCAGATAAGGACTCCGAATCTGGTGTGTCATTGGAGGAAATGTGTGTTAAGGAAAGAAATTTGAGACCAGGCAGCATAAAATTGATGAAGAACGAGCTCGAAGAAATCTCACCCGACAAAGGCCGCTACTCCAAAGGTGACTGAAACGGGCATCTCCCACGAGGCACTCGCTTTCCATTTTGAGCCTCTCACGTGGAACTGGTGATTCACGACGAGATGGCATAGTATGCAGAAGTTAGCTGCAAGTGAGATTATCGCAACGAGGAGCCATGCCCTGCGACATATTCCAGAGGCCGAGTTCGTAAGTTAAGAACAACTTTTGACCGCTCGGTGTATCTCCGATCCGCACCTCTGCGCCTTCGCCCGAACGACAGCCAGATTAACTAAGTCGGTGGAACCATCCCCGAACCAAACGATCGCTACTGAGGTGAGTATCCACACGATTCGCTCCAGTTTCTCCCTTACGATCATCCTCTTCCTAGCATTCTCCTGGTCCGCAACGACGGCATCGAAGCCAGAAGAAGAGTATTGAAATTCATCGCTCGCAACAAGACGTTCGTAAGTCATACCGGTAGCTGCGGCGAATGGTCTAACTGTAGACGCGCCTTCAAAATACAAGGTCATACAGACAGGGATCAGGGATATACCTTCATAACACCTTACTTCGAAGGTAGTAATGATGATAACTAGTCTAATAACCTTCGAAAGTAGACTCGCTAGCCATTAATAGTAAGATGATACTTTCGAAAGTATGATATGATAATGACAATGAACGAATGATGAACGAATGAACGAATAAAATCTACGAAAGTAATATCATACTTTCTGTCGATAATCTTATCATAATAATTGCTATGATCTTAGCGACTACTTTCGAAAGTAGACTACTTATACAGCAGGAGAATCGTGGTGAGGATCGATATGATGTCAGTGTTGAAACTTTCGAAATATTATCATAAATATTAATATACCTTCGTTCGTGTTATTCATACTACGAACGAACGAAGAACGAACGAAGGTAAATAAATACGCATAGTCTATATCTAGCGAGCTAGCTAGCTAGCTAGACTACATTACTTCGAACGAAGATACACCTTTGAAGGTAGTGTAGTCTGTTCTACCGAGAATAGGATATGATATGTATTTGTAGCGCTCGCAGCTATGTAGCTGTCTGGCGGAGTGCAGGTATATGAACGTTTAATCAGTGGAAGATTAATGAGCTCTCCTCCATCTGGCCTAGACACCATACTGCCAGCTAGCGATGTGACCACGGAACCTCCAACTCCACCGGTGTTGAGCTGGAACGCGATTCAAGCGGTACAGAACGCCATTCCCGAGACGTACAAGGACCCTAATTGTCGGGCGATTCAACAGGTAGCCGAGATTCTGAACTCAGCGGAGCGTTGCAGCCATATACAACAACTCATGTGTTGGCAGAGCGCACTTGAGCGCATCGTCGACGACGTTGTAGGCAAACATCACAACAGCTTCAGTAGCTCGATAAAAAAATACGCAGAAATTGTTCATCTGTTTGAAAGGAGCCACCAAAATGTTACTTCGCTGCGCAGAATTTTGAACGCTGCAGCGAGTCGGCTCTCAACGGATTTACTTGTGCACAATCCAATCGAGCTGACTTTGCATCAATCTCTTGTTCTGCGAGAATTGGCAAAAAAGCTCAGTCAGCTTGAGCGACTTACATCGGTACCCAAAGAGTTGTCGAGAAAACTCGAGAGAGGTCAATTCAAATCTGCTGTGGACCTAGCTATTGAGGCAAAGTATGTACTACGTATTATTGAGTGTTTGACCGTTAGTGGTGCGTTCAATGACCTACATCGAGAGTGCATAGCAAGCTCAGAGGTGGTGGGCAGCGAGCTTCTCATTTCACTACTGGACACCCTGTTTTGCAAGACTTCGCAATTTCGTCGCGTTGTCCATCGCGTTCTCAGGGATGGTGGAATAGGTGAAAATTTCGCTGCAGGAGACTATCAGAGGTATACATTTGGCGCTAAGATGGATGCTGAAGCGTCGGACACTCCCTGTTTTCGATGGATGAAAAAAAGCTCGGTCAAATCGACAACGACAAACATGGAACCAAAGAAAGTCGCAGAGCTTGAGTTTTTACTCACACCTCCTTCCATTTCAGAAAATGTCAAGGCAGATATTCAACATCTTCTGGAATGCCTCTTCCGTATGCAATCGACTGAAGAATATAGAGTGATCGGCTCTGTGCTGGAATCTATGCGGAGAGAGATGGATGAAATCGTATGCGAAACTCTTCTGTATTGTTGTTTGCGCAAGGATGTCATTATTTCTTTCGCAGTGCACTTCTTTGGAACAGCAACATCTGTGTCTTCACAGTTCGGCGAAGCGTTTGACGAAGCAGAGAGCACTGCTGCTATTTCCTTGATCACTGAGTGCATCTTCAATTCTTTTCGACTGGTGTTCCTGAATTTACAATTTCTCGACTCGCAGCTAAGTAAGACAGTCCCAGGTTCGGAAGTGTACACCTGCGCAACCTGCGCTTTTCACGCAATGGCTTCTAGCTTTAAGTCTGCCATGAAAGGATTAATTCAAACGGAAGATTCTGCAGTGGACGTGTCTTCTTCAGTCACACAGATGCATAGAAGTGATGCGTGGTGGCAGAAGGGTACTTTGCCGAGTAAAGTCGATGTGACCATCGATGAAAGCAGTTGCGCACTTCGGTTTTTTAAATTTCAGCGCACACCTGGCGACCAATATTTTTTTGAAGACACTTCGCTTCCTGGAGTTGAAAGAAATACGACTGACTTTATCAAACATCAAGCGCTAGATGACATAAGCGAACGGAACGAAATTGAGCATCAAGATGTTTTTGCCGCAGCACGACATCTTCGGACAGTGTTAGGCATCACCTACACGGCTCAAACTTGGGACAAAGTTTCAGAAGTGATTCACTTGCTCTTGTCTGAGATGACTTCGTAGCAGCATAGCACTGCATGCCAAAGGAATATCTCTGAGACGATAGCTAAAGTGACGATGTCAACGTCGTAGAATCCCACCAATGTATGCGTATCATGCCATATCTCAACCAAATATTTCCAACAAGCAGTCAACAACTGCAGCGTTCACCCCTGCCTTAAGCGTTTGATTTCTTCATCCTTTCGCTTGATTTCCTACGGTTCACAACCGGAGAGATCGTTAGAGGAGGTGTGCCACGCTGGTTGAAAATGGAAGATAACGGGCAAATACCATCACTGCCGTGTTATATAGACATGATATGTTCCTTTCGAGCGTGGAATTCTCTTTCCGAAGGTGCACCTGAGACTGCTCGTCACGTCGCAAGCGCGACTTGAGCCAAGCGATTTCTTCTTCGTACAACTTCACTTTCTTCCTCAACGCCATGTTTTGTGTGCGCACTAGGGTCTCACCTGATGCGCCCGTGATCTCAATTAGGTCAGAGTAGAGATCTTCCGACATCGCATTACCGCAGTGTAAATTTGCGCGAACGAGGATAGTCTATGGAAGTTCGCGACGTTTGTTCTTTGGAACAGCTTTGTTTCCAAAATTGGGGCGTACAGATAGTTGTGGTAATATAATATCTTATACTGGTAACGGGATTAATGCAGAATGAATGAAGGCAGCTTCGTAGAGTGAATATCAGGACTTCTCTAAAAATTACAAGTAAACAGCTTTCCTTCTTCGTTTCTTGCTGGCATCAACAATACGTCGAATATTGGTCGCAAACGCGTTGATGATTTCGTCTTCAGTTTTGATCCGGTCATTGCCACGAAACTCATCATATGTGTTGCGTTTCTGACTCATGGCATTCCCTTCGAGGCCTGCTGCTGTGAACGGTTTCACGCCCTCGTCGCAGAGCAAAGCTTGAGTGGCAGGTGACATTTGTTCCCCGGACTTCGACACGACCATAAGATTTTCGGGCGGCAGGTGTGGAGATCTGATCGAGAAAAAGATATTAAGGGTCAACGCTGCTGCATCGGAAAAAGTGTCATTTGTGTGACCGGTGCGACGGGAGAGTCATTTTTTTGTTGATGGACGTGAAGGGAAACCACCTGAGTAGCAATTTAGACGACCCAGAAGCCTGAGATGCTGACAGCTGCACAAAACACGGATCATTGACAGTTGAAAATGAGAATGAAGGAAAGTGTGGAGAGGAAATGGGCTCCAAGATTATCGCAATTTTGCTTCACTCACCACAACCTGCACGCGAGAGAATCTGTTTGTACCGTCGACAGCCTGCTTCTAAGCATAGTATCAGGGATGGATATTGAGATGTGGTTGCCATCACTCGTGACGCGAAACAGATGTTGAGATGAAAAATTAGATCCGCCGTCGCACCATCATCAGTGAGCGCGACACTTCACTGACATCACTCTCAAGGATCACTTCGTCAATATGTTGACTTCCCTGGATAATCGGGTCACACATCAGCAAGGGCATCTGTGAGTGTCCGCGTGAAACAAAAAGGTTGTTCTGTGTCGACGTTGTTAGCTCGCACTTTGGTAGAGTCCTCGATAACTTTGTGATGTAACACCCGTGAATCACAGACGCCGCCTCCTCGTAGCGGGTCCAAACGAGTGTCACTGCGTTCGTATATCTTCTTCCCCTGTGCACGAAATTCAGTTGTTAATCTAACATAAATCTTGTTTTTGTTTGTTGCTCGTCGTACGCTCACCCGTGGAACGTGCGCGACACCTGAGCTTTGACAGACAGCAGACTTCCGCGGTGGCACGTTCGAGTTGTTGTTTCTAGCTGCCTTTGCTTTGGTCAGCTCACGCTCAGCAGAACCTTCAAAGTTTTTACAATCGACACATCTACGTTAAAGGTTAAAGATTAACATGTCAGAGTTGTTGGCATGAAACGCGCACTACTCGGTTTGGACACCAGTCGAAATAGAGATATGTCACCTGCATATATCAGCACAGAATATGTTCGCCTGAAAGCATTCGCAGTATTTCTTCAAGCAGCTGCTCTTCTTGCAGTGGCAACCCTAAGCTCAAAGGCACGAGATCTGATCGTCAGCTCGTCCTATGATGTCCGTATGTGTTGGTTCGTACCTTATTGTGCCTACCAATGCCTTCAGCATTTTCCTCAGCACCTGGACTTGGCGCAATTTTCGGCCTGAAAGCGTTTGGGTTCCGCTCGAGTGTGGCCTCCACCGCCTCCTGGCGCACCGGCGCGTTCTCGGGATTGTTGCAACAGTTTGTACAGTTGCAGCTGTCACAGTGCAGTCCGGAAGCAAAGCATTCGCAGTACAGCTTCAAGCACCTCGAGTTACGGCAGTTACAATTCCGCTTCTTCACAGGCATGATCTTCCTTGCGCAACGGAGCCCTCGCGGAGGCGGTGTGCGTGCATCGGTCGGAAGTCAGTCAGCAGCCAACATCTTTTTCAACTTTCGAAAGTAGTCCAGTCTATATTTTGTAGACTAGACTATAGAATACGAAAGTACAGTAGGTCCTTTAGTTAGACGTTCTATCCTACTTTCGAAAGTATTTAGCTACTCCGATTCGGACGGAGTATATAGTCTATTGTAATACGGAGCGAGGTAAATATACTTTCGAAAGCTCTCGTCGATTTGGATAGTCTACTCATTTTATGTTTATACGACATATTAAGAATAATATCTACCTCGCTCTACAAGTAGACTAATAATAAGGATAGCGTGGTCAGGATACTTTCGAAAGTATGTTGGTATTAGGGAGTTTTTGTGGAAAATCGGGACTAAAATCGGGTGGAAAATCGGGTGGAAAATCGGGTCGGTGACCCGATTTTAGACCCAATTTTGGCTCAACAAAAACCCACTATTGAGACTACGTATGTCTACCTAAAATGTGTTTTTCGAGCGCAGGACTCTTGCGAGAAGAAAAGGTTTAACTTCCTTTTCCTTCCTGGTAATCAACACCTTCGTCCTGTTCCAAGCCCCCCCTCCCCCAGTCCTAGAAGCACAAGCAATTTGCGGGGCCGCTCGCGTGGAGAGACGAGCCGAGAGATACAAACGCCGGAACAATGTCAGAAGGCGGAGAGGTAAGCTGTGGAAGCGTTCTCCCGTAGGTCTTTGGCGTGGATTCGACCTTGCGCGGGGTGTTTCACGCTGCGGACCACTTGTTCGCTCACACCCCAAACCCCCCTGTTCCTCCCTCCTCGTTGCTCTTCACAGACGGCCGCGCTTCTCGCCTCTCCTGACGAGCTGAAAGTAGCCGGCGGCGGTGCCTTCGCCGCACTAAAACGTGTCACCCTCTTCGCTCTCGTCACCGGCGTCGCCGCGCTCTTTGGCGTCGTCGTGTCCTCCCGCGCCTCCATCGAGAGACTCAATGGCGAGGACTACTACACCGTGGATCGATGCATCATCTACACGTACTACCCCAAGGGTCTTGACACACGCGATGCTCTCCAGGCCAGCATATGGAAAAAGTCGTGGAAGCAGGCCGGATGGAAGCCCGTAGTTTTGGACGAGCGCCATGCAGCCATCCACCCGCGGTACAGTGAGCTTCGCCAGAAGTACGCCAACATCCCAAGCGAGGGCGCAGCGACGGTGCAGGACAAGACTTCTTCGTACATGCGCCACCTCGCTATCGCCGCTGTCGGTGGCGGATGGCTCTCTGAACCTGACGTTTTTAATGTGAACATGCCCCCGCCGCCAAAGTGCGATTGGATTCCCAACGGAGGTAAGGTGACAAGTCATGACATCTTCATCCCGGGGTTGGTCTCCGGGGACGCCAGGAACTACGAGGACCTCGCCGTGGCGTTCGCAGATGCCCCCGCCTCGGATGTCGCGCACGCCACGGGACAGACGGCCCTCTCAGACGTGGTGTTCTTTTCGTACTTTTATCAGTACGCGGGGATTATCACGACGCGAAAGACGGGGCAAAACAACCCAGAGATGATGCGAGAGCCTCCGTGCGACAAGAAAGGCGTGGAATACGCGCCGATGATTTTTCACATGTCCCCACACATGATGAAGATGGTGGGTGCGGTTGGCGTGAAGAACCAGCCCGACAGAACCGTCGGGGCGGTGATGGACGAGTACTATGAACGGTTGATGTCCGCGAAGACGGCGTGCAAACCATTGGAGTACGAGTCCACGCATGACTACCAGAAGCTTTTCTTCCCGGAGCAAGGCGAGGTTACAAAGCTGCAGGCGTCGTACAATCAGGAGTACCTGTGCGAGGTGGCGCCGGAGGAGGCATTCTGTAAACTTACGCCAGAGCAAATATCGGACGGGTTTGAGGGGATTGTCGACAAATATGGAAAGAAAGTGAAGATGCCCAAGGGCTCATCGGCGGCAAAGGCGAAAAAGGCTCTGCTGAGGAAGGTGGAGGAAGCCAAGGGTCAGGGTCCGACCCTCAAGGCGGTCACCGTGGACAAATCGCAACGCCTTCTAACCAAATATGTGGACGCGGCGCTTGGGAAGTCGTAGAGGACACGACACGGAAACAGAAATCAGGAAGAGTGGAAGCAGGTTGAAATACCCCGAGCTACGGTGTCGGCTGAGGAACAAGCAAGGTTATGTGAGCTTCCAACTTTAAATTTCATTCATCATTAGTCTATGATGCCCACATCACATTATGCCGTCGATCACACTGATCGTCGGCAAGCTCTGAATGCCTGGCCAACACTTTTGGCGGGCGATTTGTGCATGTTTCAAGATTCACATCACCTATCTACCAGACTAAAACGTTGCCTTCGCTCGACACTACCTCCCTGCACTCACTCACTTGTTCCTTCACGCGATCCGATTCCCAAGACGGATAAGTGCCTGAGGCTGTGCAGGGGCGCGACAAAGCGGACATTCAGGCTTTTGCGTGCACCACGCGGCGACGCACTGCCAGCAATACACGTGCCCGCACGGAGTTGCCGTGGGAGTATGATGCGGCGAGAGACATAGCGCGCATTTGACAGAAGAGATACCTGCTCCGGTGGGAAGTTCTCTCGTTGGCGAAGCCCTGTCGTCCTCTGCCAGTCGACGCCCATCCTCGTCCAGCACTGCAAAGCCCCTAGCAAAGCTGCACCGAGGATTATCGACTGTTTCATCGTCTACCATATTGTCACTTCTGCCATCGACTCCAGCGAGTGCTCTTCCTCTGTCGCCTTTAATGACACGTGTGATTTCATAGAGCGCGGCTGCGGCAAGCTGCACGGCGATTATGCCCCCCAAGACGACGTATCTTGGCCTTCCCTCTGGCCCCTCGGTCCCCGCGAAGACGTACTTGGTGCCTGTAAACCTTTTAGCGAAGTCATAATATGCTCCGAAGGCGTAAAATGCCGCTAAGTGCACACGGGGAAAGAATCCTCGAGCCGAATCCGCGGGCTCGGGGCGATCCGGATCAGTGGAAGGGGAGAAAATGTAAGAGAGCGTGGTGTCCGTCAGGTGCGAGAGATGGGACCAAAGAAGCGAGCCGCGGGCGCGAGCGGCAAGCGGCCAGTCGGTCGACAACGGAATGGCAGAAGCCGATCTGGCGAATGTTGACCCCTGTTCCCGAGCCTCGATATCTCCACGCGCCTCCACCGACTGCGCCCGGGTCCTCGCTCGTTGTAGGAGCGACGGGATGAACGCCTCGAGGAAGACAAGCGTCCAACGTCGCGTGGACCTGGGGAACCGCCCGACAGAATCCGTCTGGTATATATCGCAGTACTCCTCGCCGAGCGTTTGCGTTCCGAGGCCGGTCGTCAGGGCATGGTACCAAAGCGTCGCAATTACCCCGAAATATTCCTGGTACTGCACGACACGCCGTGCGTTCGTGAACCGGCGAGCAGTGTCTAGAACAGAGTCGCGGAGCATCTGACAATGGTTGGATGAATGGTTGGTTGAGGGAGGAGATCAGACAGAGGTGGGTGGGGAGGTGCCGAGGGGAGGAGATAGTCGGGAGAAAAGCGCACGCACCCGGACGTAGACTTCGTCCTTCTGATGCGCGCGGACGATGTCTGGCTGCGCGGCTGGTGGGAACATCGCGCCCACCTGACCCGCTATTCGGGAGGCGGGCGCGAGTCACTGCCCCAGT
>MDSW01135097.1_pt1 | contig 24683 bp, 23 predicted proteins | sample 811171 | NCBI WGS metagenome assembly MDSW01 (sample SAMN05326641, study PRJNA326480) | marine metagenome | isolation source: seawater | place: Atlantic Ocean: North West | collected 2012 | reverse complement strand
CCTGTAAATGTTATTGCTCCTATTGCTGCCCCTAAAGACATTTCAACTAAACTAGCTATTTTAATTTTACCTGGAAATCCTAAATTAAATATTTCAGGATTTAAAAAAGCTGAAATAGCTACAAAAACAGCAGCTAATCCAACTAAGCTATGAAAACCAGCTACAAGTTCTGGCATTGCAGTCATTGGTATTTTAAAAGCAATAAATGCACCTATTGATCCCCCAATAAGTAGTAAAATTAATAAATATAAAAAACCTGATGAAAAGTTACCAACCGAAATAATTGTAACACCAATTGCTATTATCATTCCAATTATTCCAAACAAATTTCCTTGCCTTGATGTTTCCGGTGATGAAAGACCTCTAAGAGCTAAAATAAATAATACACCTGAAATAAGATAAAATACTGCCAATAAATTTTCTGAAATCATTTTTTATCTTTATTTTTTTTTTTATACATAGCCAACATTCTTTGAGTAACTAAAAAACCTCCAAAAATATTAACCGCGGCTAAAATTATAGCCAAAAATCCGAAAATGTTAGCTGTATCAAATACATTTCCAGATTTTCCTGCTAAAGCTGCTATAATTGCTCCAACTATAATTACTGAAGAAATTGCATTTGTTACTGACATTAAAGGTGTATGCAAGGACGGAGTAACACTCCAAACAACATAATATCCTATAAAAATAGAAAGTATAAAAATACTAAATCTAAATACAAATGGGTCTATTTCCATAAATTTATTTTATTATTGTTTTAGCAATAATTTCATCTTCTAAATTAATATTAATTTTTTTATTTTCTTTGTCATACAAATTTAAAACAAAATTAAATACATTTTTAGCATAAAGGCTTGATGATGAGGTCGGTAATCTATTTAAAATATTTTTTTCACCCATTATTTTTATACCATTTTTTTCAATAATTTTGTCTACTTCAGTAAATGCAACGTTTCCACCATTAGATGCCGCTAAATCATATATAACTGATCCTTTTTGCATATTTTGTAACATATTTTCTTTAATAATTAATGGCGCTTTTTTTCCTGGTATTAAAGCAGTACAAATTACAATATCAATTTTTTTTAGTGTTTCTGCTAATAATTCTTCTTGTTTTTTTTTAAATTCTTCAGATGCTTCTCTTGCATATCCACCTTCGGTTTCCAAATTTTCAGATCCTTCTACAGTTAAAAATTTTCCACCTAAACTTTCAACTTGCTCCTTTGAAGTCATCCTTACATCTGTAGCAAACACAATTGCACCCATTCTTTTTGCTGTAGCTATTGCTTGCAGTCCAGCTACTCCTGCTCCTACAACTAGTACTTTTGCTGCAGTAATAGTTCCTGCCGCAGTCATCATCATTGGTATAGCTTTTTCAAAAGTTGAAAACGATTCTATTACAGCTTTATATCCAGCTAAATTTGCTTGAGAGGAAAGTATATCCATTGACTGTGCTCTTGTTATTCTTGGTAATAACTCCAAAGTGAATAAGTTGATTTTTTTTTTTGCTAATTCCTCAAGTTTTTTTTTATTTTCATATAAGTTTAAAACACCAATATAAGTCTGATTAGATTTTAAATAAGAAATTTTATCTTCATCTAATAAACCCATTTGAACTAGAATATCTAAATTTTCTATTATTTTTTTATCTTCACTAAAAAATTTTGCTCCATACTCTTTGTATTGATTATCTTCAAAACCCAGATGTTTTCCATAATTCTCACTTAAATGAATTTCAAATCCTAAATTTATGTACTTTTTTGCTACCTCAGGAGTTATCGAAATTCTTTTTTCTATTTCCTTATTTTCTGATACAGATCCAATTATCATGAAATAAAAAAATTATTTTTGTCTTGCTTTAAATTTAGGATTTTTTTTATTGATTATATAAATTCTTCCTCTTCTTCTAACGAGTTTAGAATTTAAATCTCTTTTTTTTAATGACTTTAATGAACTAGCAATTTTCATAAGGTTTTTAGCCTGGCAACGACCTACTCTTCCATGTCTTAAGACAAAGTACCATCGGCGCATAAGGGCTTGACTTCCGAGTTCGGAATGGGATCGGGTATTACACCTTAGCAATAATCACCAGGCAAATGGTTTATACACCAAATTTAAATGTTGTAAACTATGAATTATTTTTTAAAAAATCAGCAAAAGTAATAGTAAAGCCTTTTTCTAGACTTGTTTTTGGGCCCCACCCGTATTTTTTTGAAAGTTCAATATTTAAAATTTTTCTTTTAGTTCCGTCTGGCATTTTTTTGTTAAATTTTAATTTTATATCTAAGTTTAATTTTTTTAGTATAAAATTAGCATACCATTTAATTGTAAAATCTTTTCCGGATCCAATATTTATAAATGGTTCTTTAATCTTTTTTTTAAGGAAAAAAATTACAGCTTCGGCAAAGTCATCTACGTATAGCAGTTCTCTTTTAGGTTTTCCTGTTCCCCAAATTACAACATTATTTTTTTTATTTTTACTAGCTAAAAAAATTTTTTTTATTAAGGCAGAAAAAAAATGAGAACTTTTTAAATCGTAATTATCTTTTGGGCCATACATATTGCAAGGCATTAATGATTTATAATTTAAATTAAAATTATCACTATAATCTCTACACATTTTGATGCCTGCAATTTTTGCGATAGCATAAGAGTCGTTAGTAGACTCAAGTTTACTAGATAGAAGCATATTTTCTTTTATCGGTATATTAATATTCTTTGGATAAATGCAGCTTGAGCCCAAAAATAATAGATTTTTAACTTTTGCTAAATAAGACCCATGGATTAAATTATTTTGAATTTGCAAATTTTCATAAATAAATTTAGCTTTATCTTTTGAGTTAGCTAAAATTCCTCCAACCTTTCCTGCCGCGATTATTACATAGTCTGGTTTTTTTTTTTTTAAAAATTCATGTACTTTTTTTTGATTTAATAAATTAAGTTTTTTTTTACTAACTAATATTAATTTTTTAAATTTTTTTTCTTTTAACTTTTTTAAAATTGCACTGCCCACCATTCCATTATGTCCAGCTAAAAAAATTTTTGAATTTTTATTAAGCATTAATTTAATTAAGTTTCTTCAACTCCGATTTTATCATATCTTTAACTAAATTCTTAATATTAGATTTTGGTTTCCAATTCAATTTTGATCTAGCTTTTTTAGCATTTCCAAGCAAAGTATTAACATCTAAAGGTCTAAAATAATTATTGTCACACTCAACAATTACTTTTTTTGTTTTTTCATTATAACATTTTGCATTTTTACCCTTTCCAACCCATCTGGTTTTAATTGATAATTCCTTTGCAACAATATTAACAAATTGTTTTATTGAGTATTGTCTTCCAGTGGCAATAACAAAATCTTCTGGTTTTTTTTGTTGAAGCATCTTCCACATTGCTTCAACATAATCTTTAGCATGTCCCCAGTCTCTTTTGGAGTCTACGTTTCCTAAATAAAGTTTTTTTTGTAAACCATATTTTATTTTACACATTGCGCTAACTATTTTTTTTGTCACGAAAGTTTCTCCTCTTCTTGGGCTCTCGTGATTAAATAAAATTCCATTAACTGCAAATATTTTATATGCTTCTCTATAATTTATGGTTATCCAATGTGCATATAACTTAGCAACACCGTAGGGGCTTAGTGGGTAAAAGTTAGTTTTTTCATTTTGTGGCACTGATTGAACTTTACCAAACATTTCTGATGTGCCTGCTTGATAAAATTTCGTGTAGTTTTCTAGTTTATGAAATTTGATTGACTCTAAAATTCTTAACGCTCCTAATGCATCTGCATTAGCAGTATATTCTGGTACTTCGAAAGAAACCGCTACATGTGATTGTGCTGCTAGGTTATAAATTTCGTGTGGTTTTATGTTTTTAATTACTTTTGAAACAGAGGTTGAATCCGTTATGTCACCGTAATGTAAAATAAAATTTCTACTAGTTTGATGAGGGTCTTGATATATATGATCAATTCTGTCCGTATTAATTGATGATGATCTTCTTTTTACACCATGAACAATATATCCTTTTTTAATCAAAAATTCTGCAAGATACGAACCATCTTGTCCAGTAATTCCAAAAATTAAAGCTTTTTTTTTCATTTAAAAAATAATTGAATCATAGCCGTAAGAATTAAAAAACCATCTTTTAAAGCATTTACTTTTTTTTTTCCTCCGATTCTACTCCTTTCATAACTTGAAATAGATATATATTCAAAATTTTTTTTTTTAATACATATAGGTAATTCAACACAGATTCTAAAATCCCCAAATTTAAGGTTTAAATCTTTAAATTTTTCTGTTTTTCCTAAAATGTATGTAAACAAAATGTCGGATATTTTTAAGTTAAAAAATATTTTTCCAATAAGTGAAAATAATTTATTGCCAATATATGTTATAATATTATCATCATCACTGCCTCCTCCATTAGAGTATCGAGATGTAAAAACAAAATCTGTATTTTGGCACCTATTCAACATTTCGTGTAAATATTTAGGATCCATAGATCCATCAGCATTAATTATGCAACAAAAATTTGTAGTCGTTGCATTAATTCCTTCAATTAAAGCATTTCCGTAGCCAATTTTTTTCTGTTCTAAAATTTCAATGTTTTTTACATTTAAAATAGATTCTTTTGTTTCAATATCATTTTTTTCTAAAACAACTAACTTTTTAAAATTATATATTTCTAATTCTTTTAAAAAAATAGGCAGAGATTCAGACTCTTTTTTACTAGGTATAATTAATGTTAAATCATTCATTTTTAATTTAAAGTATTTTCATAAATATATTCAAATGATTTTCTAAAAGGCATTTTGGACCTATAAACTTTTTTGAATTTATTTTTTATAAGAAAATTATTAATATCGGATAAATTATAATTTTTAATTATCATGTCATTAAAATGATGTTCAAAATATATAAATTTAACATTTCTAATTTTATTCTCAGCACCTTTAATTACATTAAACTCATATCCTTCTGTATCGATTTTTAAAATATCAATTGAAGAAATAGAGTTATCATCCATAAATTTTTTTAAAGTAGTAATTTTAACGATTTCCTCCTTATATTCTGATTTATCAAAACTAAAAAGATTTAAAATCTTCATTTTTTTTTTATAGTAATTTGAGTCTTTGTTTATTTTAGACATTGTTGAAGAAGAGCTTTCTTTAAATTGTTTAAAATTTGCTGTTCCTGAAATATCTCCAATTGCAAAATTATAAATATTTATATTTTTTTTTTTCATTCTTAAAACTTGATTCTGTAGATAAATAAAATTTAAATTACTGGGTTCAAAACAATAAAAGTTTTTGATTTTAAAATTTTTTTGAAATAGTTCAATTGTTTCTCCTTTGTGAGCTCCTACATCAAAAAAGACATTTATATTGAAATTTTTTTTTATAAAAAAATTTATGATTTTTCTTTTATGAAAAAAATCAAAAAAACTTAATATAAATAATATAATTTTCACTGATTATAAAAAACTAATAATTTTACTTAATTAGTTGTATAATTATTTAAATATTTAATTTAATAAAATTATAAAACATATGCATTTAGTATCAGTAATTATGCCATATTTCAAAAAAAGAAATTATGTAGAAAAATCTATTAGATCAGTAATCAATCAAACTTACAAAATGTTTGAACTAATAATTATTTACGATGATGAAGACAAATCTGATCTAAATTTTATTAAAGAAATTATTGGAAATAATGAAAAAGTTAAACTTGTTATTAATGAAAATAATATTGGTGCAGGAAATTCTAGAAACCAAGGTATAAAATTATCAAATGGAGAATTTATTGCATTTATAGACTCTGACGATTATTGGAATGAAAATAAATTAGCTAGGCAAGTTGACTATATTAATAAAAATAATTTTGATTTTGTTTTTTGTAATTATGAAAAAATAATAAATGATAAAAAAAAAATAATCCTTAGTAAAAAAAGCTTAAATTATAATGATCTTTTAAAATCTTGTGATATTGGATTATCTACAGTTATTTTAAAAAAAAATGTTATAAACAACATTTCATTTCCAAATTTAAAAACAAAAGAAGATTATGTGTTTTGGCTAGATTTAACAAAAAAAAATATTATTGCACACAATCAAGGAGATGTCTTGGTTTCCTGGAACAAAGTAAAAAATTCATTATCATCTAGCGTTATTCAAAAAATTAAAGACGGATTTATTGTATATTACAAATATCAAAATTTTAACTTTTTTAAATCTTTATATTTTTTAGGAAGATTAAGTTTAAATTCATTAAAAAAATAATTTTTAAGTTCTTTTTAATAGAAAATATATTGTAGAGTAAACAATTATATTTAAAAATATAAACAAAATTATTATCTGTGATTCATATACATACTTTAAGCATAAATAAAAAATAGTGAGATTATAAAGATTAATTATTATTGAAGATATCAAATGATTTATTTTTTGGCCATAACTATTAAATGAATTAATTTTAAAAAAAATCAATTGATGTAAATGTTTTAAGTCTGGTTTATAAGATCTATTTTTAGAATTTAATCTTCTAATCATAGAAAATAACAATTCAAAACATGGATACCATAGCAACAAAACTATTAAAAAAGGTGAAATTGATTGGTATGAATTGGAAAATTCTATTAAATTTATTCCAAAATATAGAGAGATGCCATAAGCCCCTGAGTCTCCAAGGATAATTATTCCTAAAAGGTTTAAAATAAGTAAAAAAGTTAGTATTAAAAAAATATTATTATTCATAGAATTAAATTCTATAAATTCTGGAATAAAATTTAGAGTTAAAAAAATTACAAAAAAGTATCCGATAGCTAATGTGTTGATACCATCAATAAAATTTGAACCGTTAAGAAATACCATCAAACAAAATACTACGAATAAATAATTATATATTTTATTTTCTAATAAAATATCTAACGGAAAGAATCTGGTTTTAAAAATAGTTATATCTAATAAATAAACAAATAAAGTAATTAATAAAAATTGTATTATAAATCTTTTTTTTGGGTCATTTAAAACTTTTAAATCTGATAGCAAGCCTGTAATAAAAATAATTAAAATAAAACCATAACTATTTAAATCCTCTATTGTCGTAAGTTCATAGCTTAAGAAAATTAAAAAAAATAATCCACCTAAATATAAAGTTTTTGACTTATTTAACTTTCTTTTATGTAATTCAATTTTGTTGTCTTGAAAAATCCTATATTTTTTTGAAATAAATATTAAAACAGTAGAGGCTAAGAAAAAAACTATATAAAAAAAATATATATTCATCTTAATATTTCATAGTTTTATTAACTTTTTTACACAAAATTTCTAATTTAATTTATATTTAATATAGCAAAATTAATAAAATATATTTTGTATTTTTAAATTTCACTTTAAGAGTAGTAAATATAGATATATGTACAGCTTTATAATGAATATTACAAATTTTTTTTTTAGATCTAAAATTGACGAATAATAAAATTATTTACTTGATTTATTTTTTACCAATTTCTTTGATGATTGGCTCACTAGCAGTAAATATAAATGTATTAATACTGGTTTTATTTTTTCTCTACGAAATAATTAAAAAAAAAAAATTTAATTTTTTTATAAAAAAAGATCTATTTTTTTTTATAGCTATATTTGTCTACTTAATTTTAAATTCTATTTTTTTAGCTCAAAATTTAGACAGCTTCATTAGAGCTATAGGATTCTTTAGATTTTTTATATTAGTTTTTGCATTAGTTTATTATTTTAATATAGAAAATTGTAAGTATGAAAAAAAAATTTTAAAAGCTTGGTCAATAGTTTTTTTCATTATTACTTTAGATTTAATATTTGAGTTCTTTTATGGATGTAATATTTTATGCTTTGAGTCAACAGATAATAAAAGATTAGCAAGTTTTACCGGTGACGAAATGAAAATTGGCGGTTATTATTTTGGATTTTATTTAATTACATTATCATTCATATTTAGAAAAAATAAAAAGATGCTTTTTTATGTATTTTTTTTATTTTTTTTTACAATTGCATTTCTTATAGGAGAAAGATCAAATTTTGTTAAAATACTTTTTATAAGTTACTTTTTTTTTATTATATTAATCGAAACAAAGTTATTAAATAAATTAATAATTTTAATATTGCCTATTATAATTATAGCCTCTGTTATAAATTTTAATCAGAATCTTAAAAATAAATACTATCTTGAAATTATTAAACCAATTTTAACAAATGAGTATTCCCATGTTCCAGGTAATCAGAGTATTACTTCAAAATATTTTCAACACTACTATTCTGCTTTAGAAATATTTTATGATAATAAATTATTTGGAGTAGGAATAAAAAATTATAGAAATGAAAGTGGAAAGAGATATTACAACAATGAAACAATCTATCCTTCAAGCAATCACCCACACCAAATTCATTTTGAATTATTAGCTGAGTTAGGTCTGGTTGGATACCTATTAATATTTATTTTTCTTATTACAATGTTAAAAGAAGGAGTAAAAATATTTAAAGCTCAAAAAAACAACGAGTCATTAGCTGCTATTCTATTTATTCTAGCAACAATATTGCCTTTACTTCCATCTGGTAGCTTTTTTACCACGTATGGTGCTACAATTTTTTGGATTAATTTTTCTTTGTTAATAAAAAATAATTATTCAAATAGAATTTAGTTTATTTAAAAATTATATATTTATTTTTAAAAATTTTTTTTATTTTAAAATCATCAAGATTACACACTGAGTTCTTTATATCGCAATTTTCTTTGTTATCTAGGACACTTTGTATTTTATTATTTATTCTAAAATAATCATTATTTATGTGATAATTAATACTTGCAGCTGGGTTAAAATTATACGTTTTAACTTCATAATATATTCTATCTATATTTTTATAAGTAAATATTACAAAAACTGAGATTAAAATAAATTTAAATTTCTTTAATAAATTTTTGGACTTAAATTTTGATAGATAAATTGACAAAGGTAAAAATATTAAAATAAATACTAAATGGTATCCTCCATATCTCAATGTAGGAAATTTTAAAAACCAAACAACAAGCAAGACTAATATAATTAAATAAATTGACTTATAATTTATTTTTTTAGATCTTTGTTTCTTTCCATTGGCAAAAATTAGCAATAATAAAATAAAAATTAATAATAATGATAAAATTAAGTCACTTACTTTATTGAAAAAATACTTATCGATCCAATTCGGTAACCAATTAAAATTTTTAACATATTCATATTTATCTACATTTTCATATCCGGCTCCTGCTCCACTTTTGGACCAGTTTTCATAATGAATATTTAAATTTTTAACCTGATCTAATGACTGAGACCAGGAAAATTGTTCAAAACAAGTAATTGATTGAGGAAAGAGTAGACAACCAGAATTATTAAAATTTGTTAAAACTACCATAATGCATAAAAACAAAGATAAATAAAATGCAGGATTTATAACTTTATTTTTAAAGATATTTTGGTGTCCAAGAAATAAAAAAACTGGAACTAATAAAAAAAAATACAAAACATAAAAAGCTTTTAAAGATATTATTAAAGCTAAGATTATTAATATTATTTTTAATTGATTAAGTTCAACTTTGTTATTTAAAAAATAAAATATTTTTATAATTAACAAAAGTATTAAAATCATTGCGGATCTATCTGTCCCATGTTCTGCAAGCCTATAGAAAAATATATTTATAAATATTAAGGTAGAAAGTGTTAAGAAACTTAAAAACAAATTTTTATTTATAATTCTTTGATTAAATAATATTTTGATTAAAGTGAAATTAACAAAGATAATATAATAGGCAGCAGGTAAATGAAATAAATTGTAATTTGCATGCGGTAAATGAAAGAGTGATGAAAGTAAAAAAATTGATGAATGAGTGTTGAATCCTAAATTAAGATTTCCCATGCCAATTAAATGTGCATAATCGACTAAGGTTATTATGTACGGAAAATGATAATAGGGAAAATCGTCATGATTTTTATGCAAAATTATAAAAAATATAAAAACAAAACATATTAACAAAAATAATTTTAAATCTTTTTTTGATAAAAATTTTTTTTTAAGTGAATATAAAAATAATATAAAACCTGTTATTAAAATGATCGAGTTAAAAATTATGGTATGAGCTATAAATTGAGTCGAAATATAAGAAAACAAAATTAAAAAAAATAAACCAATTATACCTAATAATCCTAAATCGTTTGTTTTATATCTGATTATATTGTTATTAATCACTGTTCCATAACCAATTATTGAAAAAGCTATAAAAAAATAATAAAAAATAAGCATAAAGTTAATTCATTAATTTCATCAAAATATTATATTTAAAAAGAAATTGTAATTTGATATATGTTTCGAAAAAAGCATTAATCTATTTAAGTTTTAATATATTTAATTTTGATATAAATAAAACAACTAAGATATTTGTAAAATTTGTTTTAATATTAAATAAATACCGTAACGTGAAAAATAAATGTAAAATTTACATATTTCATCCATATTCTAATATAGGTGGAGCTGATTTATCAATTTCTAGAATTATAAGAAATTTAAAAATTAGAGATTTTGATGTTGATTTTATATATTTGAATCAACAAAAAATTTCTAAATATTTAGATAAAAGTCAAATAAATTTAATTAAAGTTAAATCTAAAAGGTCTATATTTTCAATCTATAAAGTCCGAAAGTATCTAGTTAAAGATAAAGAAAAAAATTACAAGAAATATATATTTATCTCCAATCAAAACTTTGCAAATGTAATATCTTTTTTTATACTTTATAAATTTACATGGATTAAACATATTCTAATTGAAAGAAATCATTTAGATGAATTTAAGTTTAATAAATCTATTAAAAATTTTTTTATCTTATTTTTAATGAAATATTTGTATAAAAAATCAGATTTAATAGTTGGTATAAGTAAAAAATTAAGTAAAGATCTTGCAAATTTTGTAAAAAAAAGAGTTTTAACAATTTACAATCCTGCGTTTGATAAAAAAGTTTATAAATTATCTAATAATAAAATTAAAATTAAAAAACAAAAAAATATAGTTCTGTCTGTAGGAAGGCTTGAAAAACAAAAGGATCCAATTACTATTCTAAAAGCTTTTAAAATAGTTTTAAAAAAAATAGATGCTAATCTAATTATGGTTGGTTATGGGTCCGAATATCTAAGATTAATTCAATATATAAAGATTAACAACTTAGGAAATAAAGTTAAAATTTTAAATAATATTAAAAACCCATTTCCATATTTTAAGTTAGCAAAAGTTTTTGTTTTATCATCAAAATATGAGGGTTTTGGAAATGTCCTAGTTGAAGCCGCTATGTTTAAATTAAAAATTATAAGCTCAGATTGCAACTCTGGACCAAGAGAAATTTTACTTAATGGCAAAGGTGGCAAACTATTTAAGATTGGAGATCATATTGATCTTGCCTCAAAAATTTTAAATTCACTTAAATCAAATGATAAAAAATCTGAAAATAGATTACATAATTCATTAAACAGATTTAATATAAATAGAATAGCTAATAAGTATATAAATTTATTTAAAAAAATATAAATGTTTAAAAAATTAATTTTTTTTTGTCCATCTATCGAAGAAGGAGGTGTGGAAAAAAACCTCATCATATTAATTAATAATTTAGTTAAAAAATATGATTTAACTTTAATTACAGCAAACTCAAATAAAAAAAAACTGTTTAATAGTAAAATTAAATTTCTTTCGCCAAAATTTTTAAAAATAGAAAACATGCCAAGAATATTTAAATCAACATGTTGTTTTTTTCTTGCAATTTTTAGTAAAAATCTAATTAAAAAAAAATCAATAATAATTTCATTTGAGTCAAATATATTTGCAATAATCTTATCTAAAGTATTAAAAAAAAAAATTATTGTTAGATCAAATTTAAGTCCTAATGGATATTTAAATAATTCAATAAAAAAAAATATTTTTAAATTTTTTTTTAATTTTGCTGATAAAATAATTGTTAATAGTCATGATTTTAAAAAACAGATTGATAGAATTCTTAATATCAAATCAGACGTTTTAAATAATTCAATTTTAAGCAAAAAAGAGATTTTTAAATTATCAAATAAAAAAATAAAAAAAATAAATGTTAAAAAAAACACATATAAATTAATATCTGTTGGAAGACTTGTAGAACAGAAAGACCACCTAACACTTTTAAAAGCATTAAATCTTTTAAAAAATAATTTAAGCTTTTATTTAATAATTATCGGCAAAGGCAGGCTAAAATATCAGTTGCAAAAATTTTGTTTAAAGAATGAATTAAACGACAAAGTTAAGTTTATTGGCTATAAGTCTAATATATTTCCATATTTAAAATGGTCGGACGCATTAATTTTATCATCTGTTTTTGAAGGACTTCCAAATGTATTACTTGAAGCAATTTCTATGAATAAATTAGCAATATCTTCAGATTGTCCAACAGGTCCTAGAGAAATATTAATTAATGGAAAAGCGGGGTTTTTATATAAAACATCAGATTACAAAGATCTTTCAAGAAAAATCAAATATAGTTATAAAAATAAAAAAATTTCTGAAAAAAAAATTAATATTGCATATAAATCTTTATATAAATACGATTATAAAAAAAATATTAATCAATTTTTAAAAATAATTGATAAAATAAAATAATAGTATTAATTTTATTAAGGATTTAATTAAATTGTTTACAATATTGCCTATTTAAAATAAATCAAAAGCTGACTTATGACAAAAAATAAAATAGTTGTTACTGGAGGCGCAGGTTTTGTTGGTTCAAATTTAATTAAATTTCTCATAAGAAAAACTAAACATAATATTATATCTATTGACAATTATAGTTCTGGTACAAAAAAAAATCATATAAAAAATAAGAGAATAAAGTACATTAATTCTGATACTAAAAATATTTTTTCAATTTTAAAAAAACCGAAAGAAATAAATTGTATTTTTCACTTTGGAGAATTTGCAAGAATCTATCAAAGTTTTTTAAAAATGGAACAATGTATTAATTCTAATTCAATTGGAACAAATGCTGTTTTTAATTATTGTTTAAAAAATAGAATTAAATTAGTTTATTCTGCAACATCAGCTTCTCTTGGAAATAAGGGCATGGATAAAAATCTTTCTCCATATGCTTTTACTAAGTCAAAAAATCTCGAACTATTAGAAAATTTAAAAAAGTGGTTTAATTTTAAATATGAAATTGTTTATTTTTACAACGTTTATGGGCCAAATCAAATCACTAAAGGAGAAATGGCAACAGTAATAGGTATATTTGAAGATCACATCAAAAAAAATAAACCTCTTCCTGTTGTTAAGCCTGGAAGCCAATCAAGAAGATTTACACATATAGATGATACTGTTTTTATATGTTATTTGGCTTGGAAAAAAAAACTTTGTAGACATTACAGTATTTCAAACAAAAAAAGTTATACTATACTCCAGGTAGCAAAATTGTTTAGTAATAAAATAAAATTTTTACCATCGCGGTCAGGTGAAAGATATGCATCAGCACTTACTAATATGAACTTGTCAAACAAAGTATATAAATATTTTGGAAAAATTGAATTAAAAAAATATATTAAAGACTTAAAAAAAAATAAATTTTAATAATTTACTTTTTAAAATCTGCTAAAATATTATTAATTCTATATTTAGGTTTAAAACCAATTTTCCTGATTTTAGAAATATTAGCAAGAATTACTGTTTTCTTTAAATTGTCGACAAATTTAATTTTTTTTCTTTTAGAGTAATATTTTGCGATAAATTTCAGATTTGTTTTTTTTCCACTTGCAATATTATAAACACCTGTAGATTTTTTTTTTATTAAAATAGCTATCGCATTACACAAATCATTTAAATGGCAAAAATCTCTATCATGATTTAAATTTTTAAAAATTATTTCATTTTGAAAGTGATGTTTTTTAATTTTTGAATATATCATTGGCACAACATAATATTTTTTTTGTTTAGGATGGGTTATGCTAAATATTCTACCAATACAAATTTTAAGTTTTTTTTTTTTTAATATATTAAATAGAAAATTTTCAGCTAAAAATTTAGTCTTTCCATATTTTGAATATGGTTTTCTCTTAGAATTCTCAGACAATTTATATTTATTGGGCCTGTAAACATGGGAGGTGGATGAAAAAAAAAACCAAGTATTCATTTTATTATTTAAAATTTCGTTAATTAAGTTTTTTGTTCCTATAAAGTTTGTATCGATAGCTTTCTTATAATTATTATTAATTATATCTGTTGGGACTATTGCGGCTAAGTGTAATAGAGCGTCAAATTTTTTGTTTTTCAGCCATTTCCTAATATGGTTTTTATTCTCTACTCGACCTTTAAATCTATCAAATTTAAATTTATTATTTTCATTTATAAATGTTCTGCCAAGCAGACCTGTACTACCTGTTATTCCAATAATCTTTTTATTTGACATTTTCTATTGATAACAAACTATCTACAAGCAATTTAAGTTTAAATTTAGAAATAGGTTTTGAATGCAAACCTATAAAAAAACCTCTTTCTTGTACCATCTGTGCCCCAGGAAAATTTTTAGCTTTTTGATTAAATTTATAGAGTTTAGTTGCGGGTTGATTTAAAAAATTTCCACTTATAATTGGTCTATTTTCAACTCCATTTTTTTCCAAAAATTTTAATAATTTAGATTTAATATAAGAGTATTTTTTAGACACAAATATTGGAAAACCAAAAAAACTTGGATCAATATGTTTATTTATTTTAAAAAACTCATATTGATTATTCCATTTTTTTGATTTTTTAAGAGCGTATATAATTTTAATCCTATTTTTTTTTCTAATTTTTTTAAAGTTGTTTAGTCTTTTAAATTGACTTTTCCCTATTGAAGCTGAAATATCAGTCGGTCTTAAATTAAATCCGGAATTTACAAAAATAAATCTATTATCTAATTTAGGATATTTTTTTTCTATTTTTTTTTTATAAGATAAATTTCTAGTCCAACCGTGTGATCTTAAAGATAATAAAAGATCATAATCTGATCTATTATTACATACTATCATTCCACCCTCTCCAGATGAAATTTGATGGGAATAATAAAACGAAAAGGTTCCAAAGTCTCCAAATGTTCCTAAATATTTTTTTTTATATTTTGATCCTAAAGACTCACATGTGTCTTCTATAACAATAATCTTTTTCTTTTTTGCGAATTTTGAAATTTTATCAATTTCTGTAGAATTACCTAACACATGTATCAATAAAATTACTTTTGTTTTTTTATTTATTTTTCTAATTACATCTTTTGCTTTAACATTTAAAGTTAATGGATCGACATCGATAAATTTAGGTTTTAATCCAGTTTGAACTAAAGGCCATAAAGATGTTGGCCAACATAAAGCTGGAATTAAGGCCTCATCTCCCTGCTTGAATCTTCTTTTTCTTAGAGGATTACAAGATGCAAATGTAGCTAATAAATTTGCCGACGAGCCTGAATTAACCATAACCGCATATTTGGCATTTAATTTTTTTGCAAATATTTTTTCAAAATCCTCTGTTTCTTTGGACATTGTTAATTGACCAGATAAAATAACACGTATTCCTTTCAATAAATCAATGTTAGAAAATGCATCATCTAAAAGCGGGTAATTGTATTTAAAACTTTTTTTTCTATACTTATTAATTAGGGTATTTATTTGTTTATTTTCTGAATAATAATTCATATATTTTATTCATGATCATCGATGGATAGTGTATTAAAAGCATATTTTAATTTTATTTTTTATGAATATAGGAATTGTTATACCAACATATAATGAAAATGAAAATATATTTGATCTGATAAAACAAATAGATCAAAATCTTTCAAGTAAAAGTATTGAATATAAAATAGTTATTGTTGATGATTCAAGTGATAATACAATTTTAAATATATTAAAACCATATCAAGACAAATTAAAATACCACCATAGAGGAAAAAAACTTGGAAGAGGATCTGCCGTAATGATTGGAATGAAGTATATATTGGAAACAAAATTTACAGACTTAATAATTGAGATGGATGCAGACATGTCACATGACCCAGGTGAGTTAGAAAAAAAAATAGATTATTTTTTAAAAAATAATTTAGATTTGTTAATTTCTAATAGATATTTAAAAAATAGTAGAATAGAGGGCTGGCCTATTTCGAGAACTATTTTATCCTACTTATCAAATAAATTGGCAAAATTTTTATTATCTGTGCCTGTATCTGATTATACCAATGGATATAGATTTTATTCTAAAAAAGCTGTTGAATATATAACAAAAAAATGTGGAAAAATTGGAGATGGTTTTATAATGCTATCTGAAATACTTTTAGAGTTATATTATAATAATTTTAAGATTGGCGAAACTGAAACAATATTTAGAAATAGATCCAAAGGATCTAGTAAGGTAAATTCAATTTTACTTTTAAATTCATTAATTGGATTATTAAAATTATTTATAATTAAAATAAAAAAATATTAGTTTAATTTAAGTTATATTTCAATGGATTATTTAGAAAAAAATAAAAAATTAATTTATATAATATATATCATTTCATATTTATCTTTACTTATTGGTTTCTTTTATGGAGAAGATTCCGCTGGAGGAGCAAAAAAGGATTATATTCTAACTCAAACCATGATTATTGGTGAAGGTTTTAAATTGGGAATTTATAATTTTTTATTTGAAGTATTTCCCATTCAAAGATTACAACACTCCCCCTTTTTTTATGTATTAGCTTATATCTCTCAGAAATTTTTAGGTATTAATTTTACCAGATTATTAATATTGCATTTATTTTTATTAATTCCTTACTTTTTTTACAAGTCATTAAAGACAAAGTATGAAACGAAAAATTATATTTTAATAATTATCCCTTTAATTTTTTTTTTATCACCAAATTTTAGATCTATAGCAATTTGGTCTGGTAGAGAATGTATATCTCTGATTTTTTTAAATATATCATTATTTTATTATTTTAAGTTCATTCGCAAAAAATATCACAATTATATATTTTATAGTTTTTTGTACCTTGCTTTAGGAAGTTACGTTGCGCCAGAAATTGGTATAATTTCGTTGATATATATATATCAGTATATAAATTTGTATGGATATAAAAAAATTTATACTCTAATTGGCTTTAATATTTTACTTTCTGTTCCATTTTTTTATTACTTTTCCGAATATTTTAATTTCGAAAATTTTTCGCATCCAATATATTATAATTTATATAAAAATTTTCCGTTTTTTTTTAGTTCTTTATTTGTTTATACAGTGCCATTTATAATTTCTAAAAATTTAAATGAATACTTTCAGTATTTAAAACGTTATATTCTTATACTAATAATAATACTAGTATCTCATTTTTTACTTTTTAACCTCGAAAACAATAATATTGGTGGCGGTATTATTAACTTTATTTCTAATAAAATAAATTTAAGCGAATTAGTTTTAATTTTTTCTAGTATGGGCATTATGAACTTCTTTTTTATTTTTAGAAAATATTTTTTATTAAATATTTTTATTTTAATAGTGTTATTTATACAAACTTCTTTAAATTTTCATTTTTTTCAAAAATATATAGAATTAACTTGGATGCTTTATTTCTTACTTTTATTTAAAGATGAAAAAATTTACAATTTTTTGTTAAACAAAAAATTCTTAATAATTTTATTTTCTTTTTATTTAATTTATTTTTTAGCAAGTCTCTTATTGAGATAAAAAAAATTAAATTAAATTTTTATAAAATTTATACCAATTATAAGTTTTTAAGACCGAATCATTAAAATTAGAATTAAAATTATGGTTTATAACTTTAATGAGCTTTTTGTTGCTACCATGGGTTTTTAAAACCTCAACATGCTGTCTTTTATTATTTTTAATTTTTTTAAATTTTGTAATTTTGATTAAAAAACTTATTATAGACGATAATTTTCTTGGACTACTTGAACAAATATTGAATATTTCATGTTTATTGAAATTTTTTTTCATTAACTTTTTAAGTACTAAAACTACATCGTTTATATGTGTAAAATCTCTATAATGATTTCCATTATTATTTAAGTAAAAAATTTTATTTTTACTTACTTGTTTAAAAAATTTTAAAAAGAGCATATCAGGTCTACCCCATTCTCCAAAAACAGTAAAAAAACGAAGTCCAACTATTTTAAGACCATATGTTTTATGAAACAATTCTGCCATTTGTTCATTATGTTTTTTTGTTAAACCATATATATTTTTAGGCATTAAATTATAATTTTCTTTTGAAGGATAGATTTTCTGATCTCCATAAACTGAACTTGAAGATGCATAGTAGATTTTAGTATTTTTTCTAATTTTAATATTATTTAAAATATTAAAAAAACCTACTTCATTATTGTAAAAATATTTCTCTGGGAAATTTTTTGTATCTCTTACTCCTGGTTGGGCTGCCAAATGAAATATGTGTGTAAAATTGTTTTTTTTTAAAAAATAATCAATTTTTTTTTTATTTTTTATATCTAATTTATAAAATTTTAATAGCTTATTTTTTTTTAATATTGATAATCTTTTTTTTTTTAGTTTGATTGAATAATACTTATTTAAATTATCAATACCAAAAACTTTTATTTTATTATCTAGTAAACTTTTTGCTAAACTAAAACCTATAAACCCACAGATACCAGTAATTAAAATTTTCATTTTAATTAAAATAGTATAATCTTTTAATTTAACAATTAAAAAATTTAATATATTGTTTTTTGAAATGCATTTTATTGCTTAATTATAAAATTTACTTGCAAATATTATTTTTACTCTTTTATCCCATGTGTTTTTGATGGCTGTTTCTTTTGCACCATTTCTTATATACTCGTATTTTTTTAGATCGGAAAAAATATTTGAAATATTTAGGACCCATTCTGATATTTTATCAGAAGAGGATAATAAACAGTTATAATTATCTACTAAAATATGTGAATATACATCAAGTCTTGAAGCGATAATAATTTTAGATGCGGCTAAATATTCAAATAATTTTAATGGAGACATGTATTTGGATACTTCCAAATTTTTAGATCTCACAAATACTTTATTTAAATATGGCATAAGTAAAATTTCATATTTATTCATAGTGCTAGGTATTTTGCTATATTTTAAATGATCAAAAAAAATAATATTTTTATGATTTTTCAAATCTAAATCTTTAAAGGCACTTATTGATAAGTCTCCATAAATATGGAAATCAATTTCTGGTAATTTTTTAGCAATTTCAATTATCAGTTCAATTCCCTTTCCTTTGGTTAGACTTCCAAAATAACCACAAGTTTTTGGAATAACTTTTGTTTCAAATGAGTGATTAAATAAATCAATATTAACTGCATCATCTAAAATAAAATATTTATCTTTTTTTAAATTAAAAAAATTTAACAAATAGGAATTTATTAAAATATACTTAACATTTTTTTCAATAAAATAAAATTTAGTTAGTTGAAAAAATATTTTTGAAAATCCTTTTAACTCATGATGAATTTCCAAAAAATTTTTTACTTGAAAAATAGCTAAAAAAATACTTGCTATTACACTTCTGGAGATAACTAAATAATTTGTTTTTTTTTTTTTAATTTTATTATAGCATTTAATTGCATAAATAATTCTGCTAATGAAATTTAATATTTTCATTTTTTTAAAAATTGGAAAAATTTTAAAATCAAATTTGATACCATATTCTTCTTTGATTTCTTCATATTTTATGTCTTGATTTGGTATTAATAGATTTACATCTTTTTGATTTTTTGATATGGCATTACACATCTGAATTACATGGATAGTATATGCTGACTTACTCGGTAAAGATAATTCAGCCAAATAATAAACTGTGTCAAACATTAATTTTAAGTTTTACTTAATTTTTTTAAAAAGTACAGTAATGTATTATTTATATAAAAATTTGAGTCTTATTTAGAATGAAAACAGTAGATTTAGGAATTTTAATAGTTACTTTTCACAGTGAAAAAATAATTGAAAATCTTTTAAATAATCTAAAAAATTTTAATGTAATTGTTATAGAAAATTCAAATAATGAAAAATTTAAATCTTATTTAGAAAGTAAATTTTCCAATGTAAAATGTATATTACCTGGATCTAATTTAGGCTACGGTGCAGCCTTAAATATCGGCTTCAATAAATTTAAATTTAAAAATTATTTAATACTTAACCCTGACATTGAAATTTCCAATCAAAAAGTCCTTGAAATTTATAATAAAGCAGAGTCATCCAAAAATATTTCTGTTGTTGCTCCATCTACAGTTAATAAAAAAGGTGAAATATATGTAAGACATGGATTTTTTAAATTTAAAAAAAAAAAATCCTCTGAATTTAATGACCTAATAAAAGCACATTACGTGAACGGACATGCATTTTTAATAAAAGCAAGTGTAATTGAAGATGTAGGAAATTTTGATGAAAATTTTTTTATGAATTTTGAAGAATATGATCTTTTTTTTAGAATATATAAAAAAAATTACAATATATACGTAATGAAAAATTGTTTTGTAAAGCACTTTGACGGAAAGTCTTCGGATTTAAAATATTACCCTGAAACCTCTATAACCTCTAAGTGGCATTACTCATGGGGGTTTTATTATTTTTTTAAAAAGAATTATGGAAAAATAATTGCTATTTTCTTATCTTTTTTTCATATGTTTTCATGTTTAATTAAATTGATTTATTTTTTTATTAAAAAAGAAAATCACAAAAAAAATTTAATGGTGTATTCATTAAAAGGATTGTTAGAATCTGTTAAAAATAAAAAATCTTATTACAGACCTAAAATTTAATTTGTTACAAAATTTTTCTTATTAGTTATAGAATTTTTTAATCTCTACACTTCTTGGGAAAAATTAATATTTTATTTTTATTCTGATATGAATAAGGTAAATCTATAAAAATCATTTTTTCCTTTAAATTTATATTTCTATCCAAAATTTTTAAATACGGATAATTAGTTTTATCGCTATATATTAAAATATTTTCTTTGTTTATATGGCTTTGCAAATTAGAAGGTAAATTTTTATCAAAATACTTCAAAAAAGTGTTGAAATAAATACTCATCCATCCCTCGCTATTATCATACCAAGGTATTTTTTGTAAAAGATTTAACTTATCTCTAATAATTACAGAAATTATTCCATCGCTAGATAAATTAGAACCATGAGTTAAATTACAGTTTTTTTTTAATTGTTGAATTTTTTTGTCAAAAAAAATTAAATGATTCCATGTATCTATATCGAGTTTATTTGATGCAAAATAATTGAAATGTGAATTTTTTATATAATCTTCTTTTTTGTAATCGTACACATATATTAAATTTCCATCACTTTTTACATTTCCAAAACAAGAAATTCCTAATAAAAGAGTTATGGTTGATAAAATAATTCTATTATCTTTATTTTTAATATTATCAATAAAATTGAAGAATACGATAAAACTTATTACTAAACCACAAGCAAATTTAAAAGTGGTTATGCTGTGTAATGTTTGGAATAGCAACGTTAAAGAGCAAAATGATACAAATGCTAAATTACTCTCAATCTTATTATTTTTACCAGAAAATAGTTTTAATAAAAATTTTATTAAATAAAATAAATTAAATAATATTAGTACTGAAAATATTATCCACTGAGGTTCTGAATAAAAATTATAAATTATTTTATTTATAATTGTTAAAATATAATTGATTATTAAATCTAATAATCCAAAGTTGTGTATTTCAAAAAATACTTGGATCATTTGGTTATAAATCTTCCAATATCCAAAAATATCATTTAAAAATAAATACAAAAAAAATAAAAATAAGGGTATTGAATAAAATAATAATTTTATTGAAAATTCTTTTAAAGAAAAAATAATATTTTTTTTTTTATTAAAAAAATTTAATACAAATTCAAATATTAAAATAACTACTGAGGGAATAAAAAAACTTTCACTAAATAATATAATTAAAGATAAGACAAAATATGAAAATTTTTGATAATATTTATTATCGGATGTTCTAAATAATAAAAAAATACAAAATAAAAAAAATATATAATATGTGTGCCAAGGAAATGATGCATAGGGATGTATAAAAAAAATAGTTAAACTTCCTATTAAAGCATAGTTTGAATTAGAATATTTTTTAATTAATAATCCAATAATAAAAATTGATGAGCCGTATGCAAAAGAGGATGCAGAAAAAATATAAAAAAAATTATTATTAAATATCTTTAGCAATATTGAATTAAAATAAGTCGTTAAAATTCCGTAATGAATAAATAGCTCTTTATATGGTATTAAATTTTTATTAATACCGTCTGCTGAAAAAAGAACTAGGCCCCAATGAAATCCATCATAATTATATGTGTATTGATAAATAGAATTAAAAAAAGACCATGAGCATAAAAGTAATAAAAAAATATGTGTTTTATATCTTAGTATTTTTATCAAAATTATTCGATTTCTCTTTTTATCTCTTCAAATAATGGTTTGTAGTTAAGATATATTTTTTTTAAACTATCCTTATAAAAAATATATTCTTCATCATTTAATTTTTTATTAGATAAATCTTCGAGCTTTTTATTTATTTGATTAATTATAAAAGTTTCAAATCTTTTTGAATTTACTATATTAATCGCTTCAGATTTTATTAAATTTACAGCAAACTTTGATACAATAAAAATAACTAAAACTACAGATACAGCCGTAAAAATAATTTTTTTATAAAAATCATTTTTTTTCATTATTATCTTTATAGCAGAAATTATACTTTTTGTTTAAAATAATTTTTTAACAAATGTTCATTCAATCTAAATGTTAACTGCATTATAGTAAGAGTTGGGTTAGCATGCCCGCACGAAGGAAATGAAGAACTTCCTAAAACGAATAAATTTTTCGATCCATGGATCTTTAAGTTTTCATCAACCACTGAGTTTTTATTGTAATCTCCCATTATTGTCCCTCCCATATGGTGCCAACCTGCTTCAGAAATATAATCAACATTACTTTCAAATAAGAATGAATTTCCCACAACTCTTCCTAAATCATTTTTTATCAAATAGTATCCTATTTCCTCAAATACTGTTCTAGCAGTTCTTCTTACAAGTTCTGATTTTTTATATATTAACTTAGGTCTTGGATTTCCAAATTTATCTTTTTTATCTGATAAAACAACTTTATTTGAAAATTCGGGATCTTGTTCCCATGAAGAATATATAGTTGCACCACAAGAAACACTTCTATTTATAAATTTTAAAAATTTGTTCGATAAGTTTGGGGCTTCACAAAGAAGATTTTTTGCAATATTTTTCCATCCTTTGTTTGATCTATCGTGAGTAACTAACCAACAACATGAATTTAAAATTTTTTTTTCTTTCATCAATTTAGATGTTGGTGCGAAACTATATGCATCTGAATTATCTCCAGCATTAAACATATTAACAAAGTGATTTAACGAGGTATTTAGTTTATTTTTAAGTTTTTCTTTGTTTACTATCGCTTTTCCTAATTCCATAAATGGATGCTCATACCAATAATTTCCTATTGGTAAATTATGATTAAATAAATTTTTTTTTTTCATTTTTTCAATTAAAAGCATTCTTGAATTTTCGATTCCTCCTGTTGCTAAAACAAATACCTTTCCCCATAAATTAAATTCTTTTTTATCAGTTTCAGAAAAACATTTTACTTTTGAAACAATAAAGTTATCACCAATAATTTCTATAACTGGGCAATTTAGAAATAAATGAATAAATTTGGATTTTTTAATTTTTTCATAAAAAACGTTACCAAATTTAACTTTGGAAACCTGAAATTCAATTAAGTTTAAATTTGAATTAATTGATTCATTTTTAAATGAATTTTTAATTTTTAGTATTTTAGTTGAATCACTTAAATAAGTGTTAAGATTATTTTTATTGATTGGCCATTTGTTAAAATCATACTCATCTAAAGTTCTACAAGTTCCGCCCCAATGACCTGTGGTCCCACCAAACATTCTTAATCTTGAAATATCTGGGTCTCTTGGAAATAAACCTTCTATTTCTCCTTTATAGTTGCTTTGAGATTCATTTGAGTAGTTCCTTTGCCCAGCTTCAATTAAAGCAACTTTTATTTGTTTCTTTTCAAATTCTAGAGCTAATGTTATGCCTGCTGCCCCTGATCCTACAATCACAACATCAAAAATGTTTTTTTCAATTAAGTTAGAATTGGTAAAAATCATTAAATACTACAGTCTTTTGGAATTAAAATAATTTTTTGTTTATGTTGTGAAGAATAGGGTAAATACTTTGCAGTATAATTACTTTTAAAAGATACTTTTTTATTTAACAAAAAAATTTGATTTTTATTTGAAACATCAGTGATAAAAAAAATATTATTGTTTTTCATTTCTTCATTAACCTTTATTGGAAAATTCTTATCAAATAAATCTGTTAATGATTGGTAGTATTTATTTTTATAAAATTTATCTTGGTATTGATACCAATAAAGAAATTGGGGAAATTTAAATTTTTCTCTTACTAAAAAATAATAATATGCATCATCAGTTAAATTTGCAAAATACTCTATATTGCATTTATGTTGAATTTTGTAACTTAATTTATCAAATGATTTTAAATG
>MDSW01222195.1_pt1 | contig 24712 bp, 36 predicted proteins | sample 811171 | NCBI WGS metagenome assembly MDSW01 (sample SAMN05326641, study PRJNA326480) | marine metagenome | isolation source: seawater | place: Atlantic Ocean: North West | collected 2012 | reverse complement strand
TATATCCACGCCAATTTTCCATTAAGTTTTTCATCTTGAAACTCCTAAATAACTTATATAAATAGTTAGTTAGCCTTACTTATCTCTTTCTTTAATGATTTTATTCATGTAAATAGCCAGACCCAATGATGTCATCGATAAGACCGACACCATCATTCCCATGCCGCTATCAAGATAAACTGATTGTATTAAAAAAGAAATGTTTAAACCAATTCCAACCAAACACAAATCTCTCATATCCAATACTCCTTAGCTATAGGAAACCCCGTATGACCCAATTATCCACCATGCCGACTGAACCCAGACTAAATGAGCCATGTCTCCAGCCGCAGAGAATGTTATAGTCCCATTCCCACCTGCCCAAGAGGCTGTTGTAACTGATACCGTTAAGCTGTAAGATGCGCTGAAGCCTGTGCAAAGAATAATCTTTCTCTGTCCGATATAAGTTGCGTTGCCCAGGGTTGCATTTAATATACCACCAGTGTTTGACATCGCTGTCAGCGGCACCGTCGTGCTGACACTGCCTCCGTTATTGGAGTTTGTCAGGGTCTCAGTTCCTAGGTGATAGCCTCCTGCCAGATAGGTGCTGCCATTGAGTGTGGTATTCCCATTGGAGCCCACGATAAGCGGATCGCTAGCAAGATCGAAAGGACCAAAACCTGTGGTGATGTGAAAACCATCCCGCACTGCCTCATTTCCAATACTCCATTTAGTGGAGCCGTTGTTCATAAATGAGACTTGTGTGTCTGCGTTGGCTGTAGAGTCAATTGTGATTCTAGAATAGTCAGTGTCTTCTGAGCGGAAGTTTGCCGTGATCTGGCTCGTGGTGTCGTCAGCGGTAGCTCTCACATCTAATTTATAGTTTGGACTGTCTGTGCCGATGCCCACTCTGTTGTTAGTGCCATCAAGGTAGAATGTGTTATCACTTCCATCCATTTGGATGTCGTCGTCCCCGCTTCCCAGGTCAATATCGCCATCAACCTGTAGAGATCCGGTGATCTCTGCATTTTCTCCATAAATTGTTGGCATAATATTACTTAAAAACCTTTTCTTTAGCGGTGTTATAAAGCTGGGGGAGGAAGGACTTCTTCAGCTTTAGCAGTCTCTCAAATTTAACTCTTTCGCGAGCGTCTGTGTAGAGGGTCGTTGGCTTCTTGACTTCACCATCAATAAGTTGTTCGTTGAAGTCATAGAACTTTGATCTAGGGGACTTAGCATTTGCTGGAGTGGCTGCTGAAATTAAGACAACCCACAATATAAACATTAATATAAAAAATAATATGTGAGAAACCATCTCTCTTTTGCTTCGCATTCATAAGCCCCCCTATTTTAAAAATCTACTGAAAAGCTCCTTAAGGTCTTCTTCTGACTCTTCTTCGGCTGCGGCTGCTTTCTCTTCGGCTTCTTTTTCAGCCTCTTCTTTCTCTTTTTCTTCCTCTGCCTTTTCAGCTGCTTCTTTATCTGCCTCTTGGCGCGCTTCTTCTTTCTCTTTTCTCGCCTCTTCCTCTTCCTTTTCAGCCTCTTCTTCCTCTTCTTCTTTCTCTTTTTCCTCTTCTTCTTTCTCTTTTTCTGCATCGCCGTCGTCTTCGTCTTCTGGCTCCTCTTCAGCAGCTGGCGCAGCGGCGGTCTCTTCGCCACCTTCTTCTTCTGACGCTGCTGCGTCCGCTGCATCAGCTGTCTCTTCTGCGGCATCGGATGCAGCTTGATGTGCTTTCTCAAATTCTTGACTTAGCTTTTCCGCTTCTTCAGAAGCCGATGCGGCTGCGTCTTGTGCAGATTGTTTTGCCGATGCTGCTTTTTGAGCGACATCCTGAGCCTTGGCAAACTGATCGTCTAGTGCTGAAAATTGTTTCGATGCATCATTTAACTCTTTGTTGGCGTCGGCAAAGTCTTTTTGCAGCTGCGCAAGCTCTGCTTCTGCCTCGGCAGCTGTTTCTTGTGCGCTGGCAAGCTCTTCAGCGGCTTTAGCTGCTACCTCCTCTGCCTTCGCTCTCTGCTCTTGCGCAGCTGCGCCGTCTTCTAAGGCGTCTTCCTTTGACTTGTGTGCCTTCTCGGCAGAGTCGCGGACTTTTGATGCGTTATCGCGTGCTGAAATAGCAGCCTGATAAGCCTTAGAGCGCTCTTGAGCGATCTTACCCACTTGCTTTGCCACATCCTGATCTTGTTTCGAAGCATCCGCAAGATCGCCCATGGCAGCTGCGCGCTCTTTGGCGGCATCCTGAGCCTGCTTGTGCAGCGCTGCCAGTTCGCCACTGGCTTCGGCGCTAGCCTCTGCGGCATCTGCCTGCTCTTCGGTTTCAGATAGAAACTTCAGCCAACCTCTATGAGCCCTTTCTGATAAAAATTTCTTCACGCTTCACTTCCTAACTGTAAAAATATTCGTAGAACTCTTCATTGCCGAATCCCTGCACCAGTGATTTGAAACGAGAGTCAAAAGCTGCTTGCTCTGGGGGCGTTCCGCGCTCAATCTCCTCAATCGTCTCGCGAGCCGACTCCATGACCGCTACAATAAAATTAATGTATGCTTGATTCATATCAGGCTCTTTTTCCTGCATCTGCTGCCCGGTGAGTTCTGTCAGGCTCATCACCTCGCGGATAAGATCCTTTATGTCTTCTTTATTCATTTTCATGTGTCAGCTCCTAAAGCCACTAACTTTCCATATAAATAGTTGGAAGTCTTGTTAAAACACCAAAAAGGGGATGAGGTATCCCTCATCCCCTTGCCTAATTATAACATATCAGATTATCCAATTTTTACATTAATTGGATCTGTCTCTGGTTTAGTTGGAAGATTAATCCTAAGTAAGCCATTTTCGTAGCTTGCCTCTGCACGGGCTAGGTCTAAGTCGCTATCATAGTTTACAAATGTCTTATGGAACGCTCTGCGCGCTATGCGCCTTGAGCTGAAGCTTGCATGCTCCTCGTCTCCGTGAGAGTCTGCACTGACATGGATCTCCCTCTTCTCGGGAATAATCTGAACATTCAGGTTCTCCCTCTGGAATCCCGCTAGTGCAAATTCCATAACGGTTGATCCGTCAGTTTCTTTATAAATATCAACCACAGGATACCCCTTGGTGGTCTTATTAATAAGAGTTGGCATGTCCAACATTGAATCGAAGATGTCATCAAAAATTCCGCCTGCGAGAAGACTCGGGCGACGATAAGCTGTAAGTGTGTTAGTCATTGTAATTTCTCCTTTTAAAGCAAGTTAACACAAGCATCAGGATCCTAAAAAGCAATCTTGATGCTTACACATAATATAACAACAAACTACCCACTAGTCAAGAACTATTTCTTATTTTTTCAATAATCGGGATGCCTAACATAGCTAGTGCGCACCCTATAACGATGCCGAGTGTTAGCCCGCTGGTGGCTGGGTCCAGCCATGCGGCAAAGCCATCTGACACAGTGTTGAATGCAGTAGCGCCAACAACAGCCCCCAGAAGCGGATTAGCTTTTTTATTTAACTTCTTAGCCATCCACCCTTCGATGTCAACACCCATATACATGCCGATTAATACAATAGCATTATCAACAAGCCCAAACACAAGACCCTCAGGCAACATCTAGCTTCCCCTCTGTTTCGGGTAAGGCAATCCTTGCTTTTCTGGGCTATGCTCTGCGAATTTCTTGAGCAGCCGCCTTGTGTCCTTTTTGCCCTTGCCCAGAATGTAACAGTATTTATGCTTAGCCGGCACTAAGCGCTTATCACAGCTTTCTCTAAACTTCTTTTCCTCAGCCTTTATCTTGACCTTGATGTGAGGAGGCACTAGTGTCCAGTCTGGAGAATACTTCTTCATCCAGCTTTTCCAAGTCTGCTTATCAATCCCGACAGCCTGAGCATAGCGAGAATATTTTGACTTCTTGCGAAACTCTCTGTCGCTGAACCAACCCTTCTCAGGGTGCTTAGGATCGAGATACTGATAGGTGGTGCCACTAGTCTGCCCAAGATAGTGAAAGTTGCAAGCCTGATAGATCGTGCCAAGCTCCTTGGCTTCTGGATCTGAATAAGCTGTGAAATACCGGAACTCGGTATTCTTAACCATCCACTTGATCGACTGCATGATCAGCCACGACCCGAGATTTTTAGGACCCCAAGAGATGCAAGCGCCGCGAGAGATTAGTTTTTCTTTGTCTCGGTTTTCTCTCCCCAATAAGTTTGAAAATGCATTTGGGGTTGCCATAATAATAGTGCCTGCAAGAATTCCATTCTTTTTTAACCTCGCTGTAAATCTGTGTGTTGGTCGATTAGGGAGCTTTGCGAGCCATTCATGTCGCTCAATAAATTCCTTAACTTCTTTACATAGGTCCTTCTCATCTTTAGAAACATAAGAAAACTCAAAGTCACTAGTTCGTAACTTTGAGGCTTCTAATTCTGTGAGGCTGGCAGACTCTAAATCTTCATTTCGATTTATATCTGAGATATAAGCTTGCCAGCATTTTTCACCGACATAGGATTCAAACCGCTCATGTGGGCAGCTAACATTCATACTAATTAATTAACAGGCTTAAGCCGTGGTCTTTAAGTTTAATCTCGCTGGCTGCGCACATGGAGATATAGAATTTCATCAGCAGCATTTGCTCAGGCGGCAGCACATAATCATATGTGCTTGGGTCCTCTCCTGGCACTACAGGTAGAGTTCCTATCTCCTCAAGTAAATTAATATACCCCTGCAAGAGAATGTAATACTCACATATATCAGATAATTTAGAACCTACCACCTCATGCGACGGGTCAGAATAGTGATGTATGAGGTTGCGAAGCGATTCACAATCTTGATTTGCCTCATTGACCTGTATGACATAAGCATCAGTATTTAAAAAATATACCTGACTCTCTTTCTCGGGCTTCTTTGACATTATCCCTCACCCCAGAAATTTTTATTCCTTCTCTGGTTTGTTGTCAGGATGACATCAAAATATGCAACACCATTACTCTTCCTCTTGAGTTCTGCTCGATATGCGCGAAGCTTTCCATATAATGGCTTTGGCGACCGCTTAGCAAACCTCTTCCTAGGTGGAGGCGTGTTTAGATATTCCAAACATCCGTTAATGATCTCCTCTGGATCAGCACCAGACATAAGCATATCCTCAAATTCTCCATCGATTCGACCAAGAACAGGATACTCTTTACTTTTCATATTCCCCCAGCGGGAACAGGCGTAACGACCATTCTTAGTCTTGCTCGGGTTCCAGTTTGGCAATACAGCGCTAAACTCTGTCATCTTCCTGAGGCTGCAAGCAATACCCGGTCGGGGCTGCTCAACTTGTTCAGTTTTCTTCCTGCGTCCCATCAAAGTGCTCCTTTAATTCTGAGAAACCACCAATAAAAGTCTCGTCTTCACCCATCACTTTAAAGATAATGGGCACTGTTTTCCACTGACAATGTGACTTGAGGTTATCAAGTGCAGACGGCGCCGAATCACAATATGTGATTACATGATCTAGATTTTTATTCTTCAACAAGTCTAGCGCACCTTTGCAATGTTTGCAACGCTTTTTTGCAAAAACATGAAAATAATTAGCATTCATAATTTAACCCTTCAGCACTCTTCTGCTTTTGTTGATCTCTTCAATCTTCTTCTGAATTATGTCTGGACTACCAACTACAGTAACATCCAGACCCATCTGACCCCTGTTGATATACAACTTGGTAAATCCAGTTCTAGGGTCAATACCTTCAGGAAGGTGCCCCTCGTCTAACCGCTGACACATGTTATCGTCGTGGCGCATGCAAACCACATGCTCTGGATTAACATAAATCTTTCGTAAAGAAAATATCTCATATGCCTGAGCTGTGCCGTGTCTTGAGGCACTTCGCTTAAACACTTCTACTAGTTCAATATTCACCTTTTCACCTCTCCCATGGGGTATAGATCCTCTGCTGGCACGCGCCAGCGCTCGCCTTCATACAAAACTGTGCAAAAGCCATGATTTTTTCCGTCCATCAGCAGCACACTTATTGGTTTTGATATTGTTTTATATCTCACGGGGATGTGGCTATCGGACAATTGATATAGTTTTACGCCCATTGGTAGATGCACCAATGCGCCCTTCTTAATATTCATATTTATTCTTCTCTTGGCGGCTCTCCAGTTGCCTCCTGTAGTTGAGTCGTAGCAAGCTCGGACCAGATTGAATGACAATCCTCTAGCATTAAATCGATACCCATTAGTTCGATTCTAGCCGCCTCAATGTCTCCCAGTGGAGACAGGTCTTTGCTATCTGTTGTAGCAGCCTTAGATACAGCTTCGCTAACAAGCCTAAGCTTCTCAGCGGCTTGAAGCATCCTAGATGAAACAATTGATGGCACTTCGTTCAGATCGACAGTGATGGCAATCTTAACCCTTGTTGGGCTTTCCATATAACCTCTTATTTTTTATTCTTTGGAGCGCGCTTAATGTCGCGTTCCTCTACAAGCATCGTGTTGGGCTGACCAACAGGCAAGACGCGGTAGATCTTGGAACCTTTTGCGGCGCTTTTGACGGGCGCAGCGTTGACTTCGATAACCACAAGCAGATTATCCCGAATGTCTTTTCGACTAGCAGTTGCACGACCCATAACCATCGCGCCAACCTCAAACTTATTCTCAGCAAAAGTTGCCGCAATAACTTTCTTAGCGTATTTGTTTTCAACTAGTGAGCGGTATTGGCGCTCAGTAGGCACAAATTCTGATTCAGACAGGATACGGCGGCTAAGATCGCCATAGTAGGGCGGGTTAGCGATGTAATACTCGGCGCAGATCTTAGCAATAGCACGCTTTTCTTCATCGTATTGGGAAGTCCAGGCTTGTCTCTCAGCGATACGCTCAGGCGAGAAGCGCTTTTCTACTTTTTCAAACGCCTCATACTGGCGCTCAGTAAGACCCTCATACTTATCATAGGCACCTACCAAGGACTGGAGAAAGTCCTTAGTGTTTTGAGGCACCGCTTCATTCTCAATTGCAGCCTTAAGACGCGCAGGGATATCTTCGCGGGTCACTCGATTGACCGGCGTGCGACGATAGTAATTGCGGTAATAGCTCATTTAAAGTCCTTTTCCCCTAAGTTCATCTTGATTAGACCACATATTTGACCAACTGTCAAGGGAAAAATATCTTTTTTTTAAAAACAGGTTTAACTCCCAAGACACTCTATAAATATATAGCAGCTGTCAGCAGAAGTCAAGAACTTTCTACACTCCGAAAGCTTTAAATATGACAGCCATGACGGCTGCGACAGTGGTGCCTATGACCATCCACTGTAGCTTCTTAATACCCTCTATGGTATCTTCCATCTTTGCCATTCTAACTTCGCCGTCCTTGACCATTTCCCTCTCAAGCTCTCTGATACGAGCATATATACCCTCATCAGGATTATAAACAGCTTCTTTAAGTTTTGAAATGTTCTCAGCTAACTCATTGTGAGATGTAATAAGCCGCTCGATCTTATTAGATAGATCCAGTAAGCAAGAACTTATTTGTAGCTGTTCATTGTGTTGGTCATTAGACATTTTGCGGAGCCCCCTACCATCTGTAAATAGTAGGCTTGATCTTATTCCGTCTCGACAATCGCGTAGTTCGTTGTAATCAAAGAGGAAGAAACTGAGACTGCATTCCGAAGCGCCGTAGTGGTCACTCTTACGGGGTCAATGATACCACCCTCCAGCATGTTAACAACCTCACCAGATGAAAAATCAATACCGACAGGATCGCCACTTTGAGACAATGAATCTTTAACCGTAAGCTCTGCCACATCGGCAGATTTGCCAGCGTTCATCGCCATTTGTCGCAAAGGTGCTGAAAGACTCTCAAGCACGATCTGCACACCCATAGCCTGCTCTTTGTTGTCGGTGAGGGGGTCTAGACCTAAAGACGCTCGCAAGAGCGCTGTGCCGCCGCCTGGGACTATGCCGTCTAATCTTGCAGCTCTTACCGCCTCTAGTGCATCCTCAAGGCGGTGCTTCTTCTCGATCATCTCCACCTCGGTGGCAGCACCGACACGAATGATTGCAATACCACTAGCTAGTCTTGTGATGCGCTCTTGAATCCTTTCACACTCATACATCTCCTCGGTCTCTTCTAACTGTGCTTTAAGCACCTCAATCTGATTGTCCACCTCATCGGAATCACATGCGCCACCAACAATTGTCGTATTATATTTTGTAATGTCTGCTGTTTTAATATCACCCAGGTGAACAAGCTTGACATCACGAAGGCGCAAGCCAGCTTCTCGACTCACAAAAGACGCGCCAGTGGACAGGGCTAAATCTTTAAGAATATTTCTCCTCTCCGACCCATAGCGAGGAGGCTTGACTGCCGCTACTTTAAGTGTTCCCCTGACCGCGTTCATGATCAGAGCCGCTAGTGCCTGCCCTTCAATCTCCTCGGCTACAATAATAAGAGGGCGACCCTCCCTGGCAACGATCTCTAAGACTGGCATCATGTCATCGACTGCTGATATCTTGGCATCTGTCACTAGAAGAAGAGCATCATTATAGTGAACAGCTCCGCGCCTCTCATCAGTTACAAACTGTGAAGACACCCAACCACTATCAAATCGAAAACCCTCTTCGATTTCAAGGCTAGTCTCTACCGAGCGCGCCTCTTCAATCGTGATGGCACCATCTTTACCGGCTTGATCAACCGCTGTGGCGATCAAGTTAGCTATGGTCTCATCTCCATTGGCAGAGATCTTTGCAATCTGTGCGATATCATCCACACTCTTGATTGGCTGTGCGACCTTACCCAACTCAGTAACAATAGCTTCACATGCTAGGTCCATGCCACGCTTAAGTTCTACTGGGCTAGTGCCAGCCGCTAGATAAGCCTGAGCCTTGACCAGCATCGCTCGTGATAGAACGGTGGCTGTAGTGGTGCCATCGCCGGCAATTGCGTTTGTTTGCGCTGAAACTTGCTTAAGCAACTGGGCTGCTGCATTCTCTGTAGGATCGTCGAGATCTACAAACTCTGCCACAGTGACACCATCTTTTGTAATGATTGGGTTCGAACCCTTCTTGTGAAGAAGAACATTTCTCCCTCGCGGACCTAGGGTGCTGGCTACATTGTCAGCCAGCTTGTTAATGCCATTAAGGACTTTATCTTGAAGTTCTGTATTAGAATTATAAACCTTGCTCACTTAACCCTCTTGTTTTGCGATGTTAATAAGTTTGACTAAACCGTCTTGTTTTTCAATATAGTGGCGAACGGTCTTTCCACCGCCCTCTACCTTAACCCTCATTGAGACGAGATCACTATTATTTTCTCTATCAAAAATAATTATCTTTGGAGATAAACCGCCTCTAGAGCTTTCTTTCTGTAGTCTAACATCCAAATCAACATTTGTTAATACATCTTCTAGTTTATCAAAATCCAAAACTTTAAAAGTTCCACCGCTCAATTGAATAAGACGGACGCCCTTTTCCTCTAGCACGGCTTGATATCTGGTGCCACGGGCAAGGGTTTCAAAAAACTTTAATTCTTGATCTTCGTCGTCGCCAGCAAGATATCTTTTAATTTTTTCGGTTGCGCTTTCATAGATTTTATACGCGACCTTTTTAACATTTTCTGTGTTTCTGAGACTGGGATCTGTCAGCACCTTAGTCCATTCTTGCTCTAAGGATGGATCGGGATTGACTCCGAACATAACCTTAAACATCCCGGTATCGCCTGCCATAGCCTCCCATTTGTTGCCAATTTGACCAAGCTGTTTGGTTGAACCAGCTTTCAAAGATATCCTGCCAATTGGTATTTCTTTTCCATCCATAAAGATGCGAACATCTACTTTTGTTCCCTTTTGATCACCTACGCCGTCTGAGAGAACGGTAATATTGCTCTCGTTATTATCAACTGCAATTGCCTGAGATGCCTCCAGAACTTCGCCGGAATTGGCATATGCTACGGCAGATTTAAAAAGTGATGTCAGTTCGGCGCGCTTGCGAGGATCCATCAGGTCATCAAAATTAACCTTCGCCAAACGAATGTCCAAGGTGATTTCATCAACAGTTCCATCTGGGCGCTCAACCTTTTTAGTTAGATCCTTTGAGGTCTGCTTTTCGCTCCTATTAGTGTCCTGCTGCTTTGCTAGTTCCTCAAGCAAAGCCTCCGCTTCGGCTATGGAAATATTTTGATCTCCACTCAAAAAGCTTGCAGCCACCGCTGCCCCAAGAATGCCCTCAGCGACATCGCCCTTGTTACGAACGCTCGCTCCCTTTTGGGGCTTGAGGCGCACCGCCACCGAGCCCTTGATTCTATAGCCGATCGGAAAGCCGGAAGAGCCCTTTATTGGAGTGATGGGGGCGCCATCAGTGTGTCTCTCCAATACTGATTTAATATACTCAGCAAGCTCCTTTCGCCCCGAATTAGTTGGGACATTGATGGTGACTAAGTTACCGCTAATTGTCACAGCAGACTGATCAAACTCTCCAAGCTCTAAATCCTCCACCGCCTTGTCAATTGCCTTGGTGGCTTCTTCAGCTATCTCCTCAACCCCTGGCGAGTCGGCGTCCTGTTCAAGCAGCACCTCACGAACAATCTCAACAAGATAGTCTTTTAAATAGTTTACATCATGCTCGCGAAATACGCTAATCTTCTTTGCCATGACGGCTCCCCCTTCGGCGCTTTATAATTAGTTTTTACTCTCTCTAATCTCTTCTAAGATACGATCCATCTCAAGATTAGCTGTATCAATCTTACCGCGAGTAATGTGGAAGTGATTTATAACGCCGCTGTATTTCGCTTTGACGGATGGTTTATGCACCTTTCTAAGCATCTTTCCATCGTCGTCAAGCGGACACTCAACTGGAATGTCATAATGATCGCAAAGAGCCTCTACAAGCGCCTTGTATGCCTCAATCTGCACGGGATAAAAGCCCAAGCACTCTTTGATTGTTGCGCCATGCACTTTGACATTGGTCAACACAGGGCGGGTGCCGTGACCCTTTGTCCTATAATACTTCTGATACTTTGTGTAAAAAGCGTTGCTGATGTCCACACCCACACTGGCTCGATTAACGCGACCGTTCCCGGCGTGCCAAGCTTCGTTAGCAGTGTCGACCATCTGATAAATGGTGCCATCGTTATCAATGACAAAGTGGCTGGAGATCCCTTTCTTTTTAAGAACCCTATAGCACGAAGTAGCAGACAAGCAAACATCAAAATGGGTGACGATCATTGAAGGCTTATCAACCCCTCGTCGCCCATGCCTGTATGTGCCCTCTGGCAAAACTTTAGACTCAGGATCTCTTAGATTGACAACCTTTTCCCACTTGATAGGAACTCGCTTGTCCTCGCAAATTATAAAACTGCTAGAGTCGTCAACAAACTTTGACAAATGCTGAACCACATGGTGAGCATTTGCTTCTCGCTCTGTGATCATGTGCCTATATGTTATAGGTCCACACAGACCGTCAACCCCAAGGTCATACTTCGCCTGGAACTGTTTAATTTTCTCAATTAACTCATCGTCGAACTCATCAACACCAAACCAAGATGGATCCCATCCCAGCTTTACAGCGCTGGCTTCGTTATAAAATATTTTATTACTAATAGACATTAGAACACCTCATCTGCGATGCCGAGTTCAACTGCCTCCTTCGCAGTAAGGTAGACATTGACTTTTCTTCCAATGAGCTTTTTTATATATGCCTTTGTCATATCCGTCTCTTTGGCTAGTGCAGCAATATACTGCTCCTGAGTCCACTTGACTTCATCTAACTCATTTTCCAAATTAAAGATCTGACCAGCATGACCAGAAGCTACACCATGAAGCATGATTCTGCAATTCTCGCCCACCCTACGGTGCCCACGAGTGCCAGAAGCCAATAATAAAACCCCCGCTGACATAACCTTACCAACGCCAGTAGTGGCAACAGTTGTCTGCTCTCTAACAAGCCTGACTGTATCATACACAGCAAACATATCAGACGCACTACCACCGTGTGTTGAGATCACTATCTCAATCGGCTCAGAGTCCTCTTTCGAGGTTTTTCCATAGTATCTGAGGGCATATGCGATTTCTCCACACCTCTCCTCTTCGATCTCGCCAAATAAACTAAGCATCCTGTTCTGCTTAGAGTCGTCGTCAGCCGCTTGACTTAGCGAGATAATTGAGGTCAGAAGCTCTTCAGTGTCCGCTATTTCCTCAGAGGCTGGAGCTTCCTCCTCTGCTTTCTTTTTTGTTGCTGTCTTTTTTCTTGTAAGCTTCATAAATTATTCCCGCCTTCTAATCTAGGGTTGTGACCTCAAAAGGGAGAGTCTTTGAATACTCTTCCCAATCTTCTCTAGTTTTAAACTTTTTCGAAAACAATAAAAGCCTGTGGCTGCTTTCCTTGTTCCAACCATAACCTCCATTATGCCAATCATTACAGAGTTTTTTAATCTTATTTATGGATCGACCATCTATTTCTCGTATCTGAAGTCTGCAAATATAGCCACGACCCCTTGATGGTATTTCCCATGCCTCTGCTTCCACTGGCTGACCTCCTTACAACATCATCTGCTCAAGTTGTTCTCTTATCATATCAGTTAAATCTTCAAAGTCAATCTTTTTTGTCTCATTTTGCGTAAGGTCACGAATTGAAGCTCCGCCTGTTTTCTTTTTGCCCCTGACTGCTCCCTGAAGAGACGGCTGCTCTCCACCAGCCGCTGGGGCAAGCCTGGCTCCGCCGCCCTTCTTCTTCTTCATAACCATAGTAACGCCGCCAAGATCTGACAACACCTTAGCTCCCGCCACAACCTCAGGCATAGAGGAGAACTCTTCATTAGCCATAGCTATAGCCAGATCATTCATATTCTGACCTAGCTTACCTCCTGACGCCTTAACAAGCGCTCTCATCCCCTTGAGCAAGGCAGTGCCGCGCTCATTGGACACGGGAGTATTGATCCATTTCTGTAGGCGCTGATTAGCTTGGTCCATCTTAGCCTTCTCGTTCGCGGCAGCTTCTGGATTCTTCTCTGGGTTTAATTCATCTGGCAGCATATCAGGGGTGATAGCTGTCGGCTTAGTTAAAAGTTCGCCCGTGCTCAGATCAAAGATATTATTAAAAGGTTCATCAACAAGCATTGTGACACCCTCAACCCCATCAAGAGCAGAGTGATACTTCTTCATCTGAACAACCTCTTGCTGGAACTGCTGGGAGATGTTAGCGGTGCGGCTAGCTCCCACTGTTCTATCTCTTTGCGCGTCTCGCTCCACAGAGGCTTGCGTGGGCACATTGATGATCATCACTGCGACCTCATAGCCCAACTTAGCGAGAGCCTTGATTCTCCCAACCATCTTGCCGACGCTCTCGCCTGTAGTGTCAAAAATAATTGGATTAGCAATTGACAACAAGTTAGACGTGTGTGCTCGGCTAGCATTCTGAAGGATCACCCTGGCTTTCTGTTGAAGCGCCTCAAGCTCTGCGTCTCCGCCTTCGGCTGCGTTTGCAAACTTGGTGCTAATGCCAAAGGCTGGAAAAACCTCCTCGATACGGTCATCTGGGTTAGCTGTAGCAAAATCTGCCAACAAAGACTTAGTGCTGGCAGCATTAGGACCTGTGAGCACATTCTTGAGGATATACCCCTTACCTGCGCCGGCTGGTCCAAACATAAACACAGCCTTAAAGGGGTGCTTATTCTTGAGAATGCTCTTCTCGTCTAAGATTTCTGGAGCCTCCAATAAATAAGATAGTCTATCCTCTGTCAAGATGGCTCTAACCATGTCTTTTAATTCTTGAAAACTCACCTGACTCATCTTCTTTGTCTCCTTTTAATATCAACATATTTGTTTAACGAGCGCATCGCGCCTTCCCAATCATCAAAGTCAAAAACTCTAGCCACTGAGGTTGGAATAGTGCTTTTAAACTTCATTATAACCGAATTCTTCCAATTTAAAATAACTTGCTCGTCTATTTCCTTAATTAGTTGCAGCTCAGCCTCAGAAGCGCCATTTTCTTTTAAATTTCTATATTTTATGGACTGCATGAACGCGACATCTTGCAGCACATTTGCAGCGACCATAAGTATCTGAAGACCAGTCTGCGCGGTAAAGTCTACCAGTTGTTTATATTCCAGCAGTTTTGCTATCAACTTAAAAGATACAACACCTGCAAAAAACCAAATAGCCTGTTCCATCTTAAACCTCTAAAAGTTGTTTAATCTCAAAAATCTCTGGCGGCAAATTTTCGCCGGATTTGATATTTTCAAGTGACTTTTGTATGTGAGATGCAACCAATCCGCGAAAAGGCATCATCCAATAGTAATTACTCTTCGCAAACTGATCTTCGATCCACACGGTGTTAGTTTCCACGCCGCCGACATACCAATTAATAGCCATGGTCATTCGATACCCTCGCATCTCTAGCCATGCCCTGCCTGGGCTTGGCAGAGGCAACAGAAATAAAAGCGCCAGCAGCCACCACATGTTCCATATTGCACCCAAAGAAAGAAGGGCGAAGATCTGCGGCGACAGATATAGTATATTAAAAAGCAAACCTAGTCTCTGCCTATCCTTTAGATGCACATATTCATGCGCCAAGATAGAGAGCCTCCCAAGCGGCTTATCCGGTGCCCATGGAAGCTCAGGCACATACACCTTTGGATAGATCGTTGTAATATATCGAGTCATAAACACCTTATTAAAAAACAAGACAAAGGAGAGCACCCTCATCAGGGCACTCTCTCTCTTGTCTATTATTTTAAATCCAGCGATCGACGACTCTATATGCGCTAGCAGCTTGTCATACTTAGACTCTAGCTCATTAGTGCTTGTCATAGGCTTTGCCTTGGATTAGGACTTCGAAGCTTCTTTGACCAAACGAGCTGCAACTCGACGGGCAACTTCCTGAACGATGGACTCATTGTCGACCAGCTCGATGTTAGCCTCTTCAAGCTCGTCTTCTTCCTCGTCCTCGACGCGATATTTCATCTCGTCCATCGCGGGCTCGGGCTCGTCATCCATAGGAGCGTCATCCATAGGAGCGTCATCCATAGGAGCGTCATCCATAGGAGCGTCATCCATAGCAGGCTCAGCGCCAGCCTCTCCAGCTGTAACCTCAACACCGTGCTTTCCAAGGACATCACTTAAAGCATCAGCAACAGCATCAGCAACATCATTTGCCATCTGTGTGGCAGCAGGCTCAGCATCTCCACCGTCAGCAGCAGGCTCAGCATCTCCACCGTCAGCAGCAGGCTCCTCACCCATGTCTAACTCTGCGTCCATCTCCATGTCTGCCTCTGGAGCAGGCGCTGCCTCCGCTTCTTCTTCGCGAATTCGATCAATAAAGTTTTCGCCAAGTGGTGTGAGACCAGAAAGCCCCATAAAACGACGAATCTGACTCTCGTCCAACCTGTTCTTACTCATTTTTTTCTCTCCTTAAGGATAAAGTAGTTGTCCTACTAATATACATAGTTTAATTAGCGCTAATTAGCCCCATTTTGGCTAACAATAAATAGCTGTTTCTCTTACAAAAAGTCAAAAGTTATTCTGTCGGACTACTGAGAATAAAATCCTTGAGTTCCGAGCGCTTAACCCCAAACTCCTTGCACAGACCCGACTCCAGCTTGCCCATTACCTTGTCCTCTATCTGTTTAATCCTGACAAAGCTAACACCCAAACGATCTGAAACCTCTCTAAGAGTCATGCTACCATGCTTTTCAACAGCTATCGAAGTGCAATTTAAATCTTCCTCATAGTCTATCCAGCTGCGACAATCTTTAATTGGGCAAGATACTGAATTTTTTATACACGCTTTTGAACATTCTGGTATATCAGTGTTTAAAAGAAATTTTATTTTTTTCATAGATCTGGGTGTTCCTTTTCAATTAAATCAAATATATTTTCCACTTCAGAGTCTTCAAAGATAGCAAACTTATTTTTCAATACCTCGCCCTTCTCAATTAAAGACTCAGAATCCTTTCGCTTCTTAACAGAATGTATCCCATCAGACTCTTTTAGTCTTGTGATATAATCCATCATTGCTGCATCTTTTTCCAAGTAGCCAGTTATCATACTCCTGAAAAAGTGTGACTGAGTTAATCCGTCATAGTGAAGTCTTATCTTAAGATCTGCATGCCTTTTGTCTGTGTCGTAAAACACAACCTTCTTCTTTGCTTGGTCTGCCAATTAGTTACCTCGGCTTAATATGTGTGTGCCGCTCTCAGTCTGGCTCGCATTGGTCTGACGAACAAAGACAGCCTTCGCCTGAAATTCTCTAATCGTGCGGCAGCCAGAGTAAGACATACCACTTCGGAGTCCCATAGAAAGGTCGTGCAAGATATCGTCAACAGATCCATGATATGCAACTGTCGTCGACACACCCTCGGGCGCAGAAGTCAACTTGCCTCTCCATGACTTTTGTGCGTCACGGCTAGCCATTCCTCGGTATATTTTATATCTTGCACCTGATTTGTCTGTCACAATAGATCCAGGCGTCTCGTTGGTGCCAGCCAACAAGGAGCCCAACATTACAAAGTCAGCACCAGCGGCTATCGCTTTAGCAATATCCCCAGAGTTTCTAATTCCACCGTCTGCAATAATCTTTGCTTCTGATGCGGAAGCTGCACAGTCAAGAATGGTCTGAAGCCCTGGGACGCCATGACCTGTTTGAATTCTCGTAGAGCATATCGATCCTCCGCCGATATTACATCGAACCGAATCAGCCCCCCACGCCGAGAGAGCTTCAAATCCCTCAAGTGTCGCGACATTTCCAGCCATCACATGAATATCCCATCGATCTTTAACTTCTTTAAGTGTGCGTTCCATCATTGAGTGATGCCCGTGTGCGACATCGATGCAAAGGATGTTGGCACCAGCCTTGATAACAGCAGCTGCCCTCTCCAAAAAATCACCACCCATGCCAATTGCAGCTGCGATATTCTTACAATTGCCATAATAGGCTTTGCTCACTATATCAGCCTGCTGATCAATCGTGTTGTATCTATGGACAACCCCTAGACCACCTGCATGACACATCGCCATAGCCATTGCACCCTCTGTTACCGTATCCATGGGGCTAGAAATAATTGGCATGTCTAACTGAATACCGTCACCTAGCTTGTTGGATATGTTGACTTCAGACCGACTCTCAATATCAGAATATTGAGGAACTAAAAGAACATCATCATATGTTAGCGCCTCTCTCATTTTGCAAACTCCTGCATCACCTTTTTCGCCTTATCCCAGCAAGTTGGACAATAAAGCCTGACTACATTTTCGTCGTTTCTAACGACTACATTCCATGATGATACCATGCTTTTGTCAGTCTTGTCAAATGTTTTTGTGCAGGCGCTGCAACTATCAGGCAACCTATCAAACATGTTCATCTTCTGCGATACATCTTTTTTAGCCGCTTTCTTTGCCGCCTTCTCGGCATTGCGGCGCATCTTTCTTTTAAGTGAGCCCATTAGGAGTCACCTGTTGACCCAAAGCCGCCCTCACCTCGTGAAGAATCATCATTTAATTTCGCATCCGTAACCACAAAATCACATGTCTCGATAGGGATCAGCACCAGCTGTGCCAACTTATCCCCCGGCTTGATCATCTGTTCAGACAAGCCTATATTGTGTAGGTTAACAAACACCTGTCCGTCATAACCTGAATCGATAACACATGCGCCAACAATCAGGGATCTTTTCGATGCGATCCCTGACTTATTTTTGACCTCCAGCATGTGACCGCTGGGGACCTCGACACGGATTCCTGTTTCAAGGACAGCCGTCTGTTGAGGTAAAATAATTACCGGCTTGTTATCATGTGGGCAATAAAAGATATCAGCACCCGCATCAGTATCGTGTTCTCTTCTTGGAGGCTTCGCGCTGTCATGAATTAAGTTAACTCTAAGCTGGCTCATTTACTGCTCCTCTTTTTATTCTTATAATGTTCAAAATTAAATGCGTCCAAAACGCTTGCGGCTGTTTTTGCTAAGCTCCTTAAGTTCTCACGGATCTCCTGCTCACTTGTGCCGGTGCCAAGAAGCTCTAGAAGCCTTCGTGCTTCCATCCTCATCATGTCATGATGGTATGCCCTGCGATCTGCGTTACAGGCTTCCTTAGAACATTCTCTCATCCTATCGTGTAACGACTCAATAATCATGTAGATCTGGTTATTATTCTTCACTTTATTACTCCTTGTCGATAGCTCGCTGAAAAGCTGCGAGAACCCCATCAAATCCTTTTTTATTGTATATTGTCTTAACTTGTCTCGCGTATGTCTTGGTGTGCGACACTCCATCAATATACACATCGCACACTGCCCACCTCTGCTTGCCTCTGCAAAATATAAAATCTACATCATATTTAACATCTTTCTTAGAGACGATCATAACTGGCACCTTAGCCTGATCAGCCTGCTTACGAGTCTGATAAGTAGTCTCTTGATTGAAGCGAGCAGAGAAGTCAACATCTGGAGAGAAATGCTTACCATATTTCTTTATAGCCAGTGTTCTTGCTAGTGACATAAATTCTTTACGCTGAGACTTGTCAAGGTCATCCCACTTAAAAGAAAATATAGCCCTCGAATAAGAAGCCCAATCTATATTTTTATTTAAAAAAGAATTTAACTTTCTAGGTAGTGGCTTTTTATTATCTAACATATGCCCTTGATAGTCACTTATAGATTGCGGTGAAACATTTTTTACCACAACGAAAACTTTATATTGATTGTTAAGAGTATCTTGTGGGTCACCATTTGTAAAGTCCAGCTTGCCACTAGCATGGGAGGCTGGTAAATTAAAAGCCAAAATAATTAAAAAAGTTAAAACAGCACTTGCTTTGTTCATTTCTTATCCTAAGCCAAAAGTTTAAAATTATACCTAATCGAGCGAGTGCTAAATCCCCACTGCTCGTCATAATCAAGCTTCGCCATGTAAGGGCGGTTAATGTGAACCATATCGCTACCCTTCTTGACTGCCCAGCACTTGATAGATGTGCTTTTATTAGTAGAATCAATAGCCTTCACGATCCAGTAAATCCTACCGTTCTTAGTCTTTTTCTCTACTACCTCTCTGGGTATGAACCATGCGACACCAATGTCATTGTCCCAATCCCCCAGGGGTGGCACAGAGTGGCGACTAAGTTCATCAATTATCTTTTGTTCCATAACCAAAGACAGGGGGAAGACGCCAGTCAAATCAACTGAGTGTTCGATCCTTTCCTCTGGCGAGAAGTCGCCCTCTGGAGAATAAAGTTCTATGTTTTCCCTCAGTCGTTTGAGAGACTTAGGTCGATCAACGGCAACCGCTGACCAAAAGTGCTTGAGACCTGTAAACCTATCATCGACCAGCCCATCCAAAGCACCGCCGCGTATCATAACATCTAGCGCTTTCTTATTCAACTTGGAATACGAAACCTGTTCATTAAAAATAAATTCTTCAACCGTGTTGAAGGGGCGATGATCTACAATCTGATCAATCGCAGCGTCTCCCAAGCCCTTGATTGAGTTAAGTGGGGGAATCAAGGTGGCGCCATCATCAGAGATTTCCCAAACACGCCCAGATGTATTCACATCAAGCGGTGCCAAACCAAAGCCCATCGATTTAGCAATGTTAATTGCCTGCTCCTTCCTACCCTCTGGCTCTTTATCCAAGAAAGCAGCCACCCACTCGGATGGGTAATAGTTCAGCAGGTAGGCGCACTGGTAGCTCAGGATAGAATAACTAACTGCGTGACTCTTGTTGAATCCATATCCAGAGAAGTATTCAAACTTAGCCCACAAAGAAGACGCTTCGCCTCGTGTCAATCCCTTTTCGACACAACCATCGATAAACTTATCATGAATCTTCTTCTTCTTGCTATCAGTAGAACCAGTGCCCTTTTTGGTTAGCAACTTGCGCAGCATGTTACCCTCATCAAGTGATAGGTTCTTGCCAAGCTTGTGTGCTAGAAGTGCAATCTGTTCTTGGAAAATTAAGAAGCCATATGTCTCCTCTGTAACTTCCTTGATCAACTCGTGCCCATATTCAATCTGCTCTGGGTTATTTTTAGCGTTGACATAAAGATCATGCACTTTCGCGCTTAGAGGACCTGGGCGATAAATTGAAGTGATAGCGGAGATATCAATAATGCTAGTTGGCTTAGCCTTTTGACAAAAGCTTTGTGCGCCCTTCTCTGTAAACTGAAAAACGCCTGCCCACTTACCTTCATGGAAAATGTTCTTATACACCTCTTGGTCATCGAAATCTATACGATCTGGGTGTAAGTTAGAGTCGTAGTATTCTTTAATCTGTGCAAAAGTTGGCTCTTGAATTCCGTGATGTCTAGTGAGAATATGCTTAATTGCACCCTCCATCATGCGCAAAGAAGCAAGCCCGAGAACATCAAACTTAATAAAACCAAGTGGCTCAAGGTGCCGAACATTCTGTCCCTCTGACCAAGGGGTCTGACGAACACCACCGCTATTGATCAGCGGCATCCACTTATCTAAGTTCTCGCCTATAACAACACCGCCTGCGTGGCGACTGACACTGCGCACCTGACCGTGTAGCGCTTCAATGTGAGTCTTAACATCAGGATACTTGTTGAAGAAGGACTGTAAACTAGGGGAGAACTCTATAAGTTCCTCAAAGGTTGGTGTATAGACGCCTGCCTTGATGCCATGCTTTTTCTTGGCTGCTGGTGTAGCTTCGTGAATCATCCTTGAGGTGACTGGGTTGACTTCTTTAAAGGGGATCTCATACAGCTTGGCAATATCTTTAATCAGCGATCTAAGCTTTAGAGTATTGAAGTTTGAGATCGGAACAACAGTTGATTCCCCCCATTCCTCAATAAGCTGCTCTTTGAGTTGCATCGGATCAGAGACATCATAATCAATATCTGGGTAGTCCTCCTGATCCTTGCGCATGAACCTCTCAAACAGCAAATCATACTTCAGTGGGTCGACCTGCGTGATACCAATCAAGAAAGACACCAGAGACCCAGCAGCAGAACCTCGACCAGCTCCGACGAGTTGTATCTCAGATGCCCTGTCTGCAATTGCTTTCATTGTTAGAAAGTATTTTGTGAAGCCTCGATTTTCGATAACCTCTAGCTCTAGAGATGCGCGCTTTATGTAGGCTTTAACCTGTTGCTCGCTCAGTCCTGAAGACTGCTCATAACGCTTAAGACCCTCCACTGCGAACTCTCGCAGGGCTCGCTCGGCTGTCTTGCCATCAGGCACAACAAAGTCTGGTAAGCGCACTGTAGCGTCTGGCATGAAGTCCTCAATGCGCTCGTGAGCGATCTGATGTGTTGCAGTGATAGACTCCATAACCAAGTCATCATCATATTCAACGCCTAGTTGCTCCGAATACTTCTTGTAACTCTGCCACATCTCATCGCCGTTCTTAGGGTAGAGTTCATACCCAATCTCGTCCACTCCATCAGGAAGCTCAGAACTCATCCAAGATGGCATCCCGCCTTTGCCTAGCCACCCAAGGCGCTTGTAAAGCTCACGGTCTCGCCAAGCGTCAGGATTAGGATAGTGACTGTCGGCGGTTGAAATAAGGTTAACGCCATATTCTTTAGAGACTCTAATAATATAATTATTAAGCTCATGCTGCTCAGGGATGTTATTCCACTGGAGTTCTCCATACCACCTGTCACCAAATATCGACTGCATACGCTCAGTCGTTAGCCGCATAGCAGCCATAACAGCGTCTGGACCGTCATCTTTGTTATCCCAAAAATCGCCAGCGTAAACGCCCCCCAGACAAGCACTCGCGGCAATAATACCTGCGTTGTTATTTTCCAGAAGATCGTAGTCAATACGAGGATACTTGTAAAAATTTTCACTCTTGAAGCTCTCCGATATAAGTTTAAATATATTGTTCAAACCTGTTTGGTTCATCGCGAGCAAAATAAGATGGTTTCTTTTGTTCAGTATTGACTTGACTTGTTTGCTGGCATTTTCATCTTCGATGATCGCTCCTGAAGATTTTGCAGCCTTTGCAGCCTCCTTTGAGCTTTCATATGCCTCGCGCCATTTCTTTATCGAAGGGTTGAAATATGCCTCAACTCCAAAAATTGGCTTGAAATTTTTTCCAGCCTCTTTCATTTTCTTAGCATGCAGCACCTGATAAGACAGACCATTCATGTGCCCATGATCAGTTAAAGCTAGCGCGTCATTGCCATTAGAGTAGGCAAAGTCCATATGGTCCTGTGGATATCCAAGACCGTCGAAAAGAGATAGTCCACTGTGGGCGTGAAGACCCACGAAAGGGATCTTAGATTCTGTTCTAGCTTCAATCGTCATTATTTACACCTATTGGGTTCCATTGTCTAAATGCCAGTATATGTTTGCTCGGTCTTTCTAAACTACAAGAGTCAACCGAGCCCATGTATTCGCAGTATTTTTTCCATCCGTCGATGCTGTGATACCAATCAACATCAATTGTCTTTCCGTCTTCTATTCTAGCAGAACCAAAAACCTTGTCAAGAGAAAAAAACCTAGCAGACCATCTTTCTTCAAGAGGTAGATTTTCTTTTGGCAATTCTGTTTCTTGACCCGGCTTTCTCATGCCAGTGCCTTCTTTGCGAACTGTATCTCTATAGCGCTTATAGCCTTCGAAGTCAAAAGTAAATCCAAGATACTCTCCATCTCTCACAGTCTTGCCCAAGTGAGACAGAAAAAAATCTTTTTTACTCGAAATCTGCGCTCGATGCGAGCGAAGCTGAGAAGGTTCGTAAACTCCATAAGGGAAAGCTACATAGTAACGATCGGGAGATACCCATTTGCTAATTGTTCTACACACATGATATGAGGAGACCGCTCCATGCAACACGCTCCAGCTTAGACAATCCCTTTTGTCTCGATCTTTGGGGTGTATTGGCACATAAAAGATGGTAATCGGTCTTCTTTGGTCACCGGGAGTCGGAGAATAGTTTCTTGCTAGCGACACAGGATCATATATAATGTCCCCTAGCCTATATCGTATGAGCGGCTGCATATCATCGTTGCAAACGATCCATACTGTTTCGCAGCCAGCGTATGCGCACTCCACCACAGCGCGCTCCACAGCTAAATAGCTTGGTGCAACTGGGGTTAAGCAGTCGTGCCATGGGCATCCAAAATCCAACGGTTGTCCCGCTACAGGCACAATACCAGCTAGATGAAATGATTTTTCGCTAACATGTCTCGACATGTTTCCTATAATATAACAATAAAATTAAATTGTCAAGAACTCTTATTCATTTCTTGTAATAATTTTATCGCCATCATCATCTCGATTAGTTTTTTAAAATCAATGTTGGCGCCATCTGTCTCATTAACCTGATTTACAACCTGAACAGAAGTATTATGTAGGTTTATAAAATTTTGTGTGCTCATCTGCCCGTGTCCGTGCATGTTGGGCATATACTTCTCTGAATTTGAACTGCCGCCAGAAGAATCATCTGATCCGACGCCTTTAACAGAGTCGCCGCCTCCCGAATAATCTCCAGAATCTGGGGCGCCTGATGCTGGGCTTACGCCCTCACCTCCTGAGCCTCCGCTTGACGGCGCGATTGCACCACCGCCACCAGCGGCGCCCGCTGCTCCTACTCCACTCATACCATAGGTCCTCCTTTTGAGAGTGCCAGTTCTTTTTGCTGAGCATCTCATACTATAAGTAGTCCATGGTTAAGCTTGTCGGCATAACTGCTTTGAGCGGGTGTATCTAGAAGGATATCTTGTGGTGTGCGTCGATCAAACAAGACAGTATCCGAGTTCTTATATCCAAGCCCTGTGTGCCTGTAGACCTCGCGATGCGAAGATTCTAATCTAAGGGCATAATATTTAAATTTTTCAGGATTGTTGACATCCCGACCATTTCTAGTGCCACGAATCCCATTATCTTTCATTATAGATGTGACTTTCATTCTGGCATATGTATCAGAAAATTCATATTGATTTAGCTGATCATCCGTCAAAAAGGACACAGCCACAGCGTCTTTCATTGTGTGGTTTCCACAAATACGATCAGAGGGGTAGAAATATATGTGCTTTACAAAATCTCCATCTCCAGTCAGGTAATCAAATTCATGACGACAGCCGCTGCGGACATCCATCCAATCGATCACCCTATGTTTATTTTCGACAGCTTGATAGACTGTTCTTAAATCGTCTAAGCCATATACCGAAGTGTCATTGAACACTCTTAATGTATCATATTTTAAATCGATCGAAGCTCCGCGACCTGCTGCCGTCACAGTCTGCGACTCGGTATTAACCCTGATCGATTCCAGTTTATTAGCCATCGGCATGTCGCCAGACAACGATTTTATAAAAATTAAGCGCTCCCAAAGATCTCGCTTTGAGGCGCCAACAGTCATGCAAGTCGAACCGAATAGGTCATAATTTGTATTTTCTGTATTAACAACAGATAGATCTAGATCAGGTGGAAAAAAGTCAAAAGGAGCTGGACCCAGCGATGTATCTCCCAAGATGACACAATCAGTCAAATAGGCATACACAACAGCACTAAGCCCAGCCCCTATAACTATCTCCCTATGCTTTCGCATCTTCCACGGCGGCAAGCATATAGTTCTCCAAGATAAGCTTGTATTCCTTACCAGCCACTTCCACCTTTTTGATCATGTGACCTTCAACTAAGGCTCGCATACCAAGCGCCTCATGTGTGCTAGCGGAACAATCAGGAGCAAGAGCTAGCACTTTAACTAGTTCATGCTCCTTGGCTGTAGCTTGCACATAATCATCTGGCACTAAGATCTGCGGCTTACTATCGTCAGTCGTATCAACAGTCTCAATAAGCATATGTCTATTTTTAGGTGAAATATTCATAG
>MDSW01121781.1_pt1 | contig 24712 bp, 2 predicted proteins | sample 811171 | NCBI WGS metagenome assembly MDSW01 (sample SAMN05326641, study PRJNA326480) | marine metagenome | isolation source: seawater | place: Atlantic Ocean: North West | collected 2012 | reverse complement strand
GCCTCGCAGGCGCGAACGCCGACGAGGGTGAGCCGCCATGGCGGTCGTCGTCGTGTTTGGATGCGCAGCGGCGGAACGATCGCGTCCCGCGCCGGCGTCTATGCCGCGTGGGCTGAATCGAAGCAACTGTATCCTTCTCTCAGTACGTGTCCTCTCGAGTACTCTCGAAAGTACTTGTACGAAAGTACGAAAGTACTTTCGTACTTTCGCGTACTGTGTAGATCTGAGAGTGTATTTTCTGACTATTTCTCATACAAACATTTCTCATACGATTTTCTGACTATTTCTCATACAAAAATTTCTCATACGATTTTCTGACTATTTCTCATACAAAAATTTCTCATACGATTTTCTGACTATTTCTCATACAAAATCGAGTCGTCGTTTTTGACACCCTATCGTGATTGCCGAAAAAGGGTGTTATGAAATCGCTCTCGACTGCGCAATTAGTCTGGGTGATTTTTTTGTAAAACGACGGCGCGGGTCGAGCCGTGTAACCTCCTTTTTTCAAATCGACCGCAGCGCCCCTTTTCGTACGCGAAAATCTGACTGCTCGCCGTACGATTTTCTGTTGTTGACGCGCGCTACTGCACGAACTCCAGTCAGCCTGGAGACTGATTCGGGCGCCCCTCGGCCCTGCCGAAATCGCGTCTTCGACGACGACGCTCGCGTCGATCGAGGCCGTCATTCGACGCCGCGCGCTGGAGGTATCACCACCACCCGCGCGCGATGCGTCGAAAACACATCGCGTTCAGCTTTCGCGCGCTGATCGCGCTGATCGTATGCTTATCGCTCAGCGCGCCGCTCGGCGCGCACGCGGGCGGCAAGGGCAAGAAGAAGCAAGGCCTCGACGGCGTGGACGTGAACGCGGCGATCGACGATTGCGAGCACCGCGTATCGGGCCCCGCCGACCTGATCGCGAAGCTGCAGACGCCGCCGATCAAAGGAAAGACGTGCGTCGTCGTCGACGTGACGCTCCCGAGAGGCGACGGCGGCCTGACGCTGACGACGACGGTCGGGCCGATCGGCTCGGGGGAGCTCCCGTGTCGATCGCCCTACGTGCACGCGGACGTCCCCGGGGAGGTCACGATCGCGACCGGGGGACTTCCGTTCCCGTTCAGCGCGGACGTGATCGTGCAGCTGCCGTGCGTTCCCACGGGATGGCGCGGCGTCGTGAACTCCGCGATGAAAGCCGTCGGCTGGCGAGACCAGCCCACGATTTTGATCGCGGGCCCGGAGCTCAAGCAGCAGCATAAATGCGTCGGAAGCGCGGCGTGCAAATTGGGCGTCATAGCGTCCTTCGTCGAGAGCCTCGCGATTCGCGAGAACGCTGCGGTCTTACAGCAGATGATCGCGTTGGTTTGGGACGACAAGTCGAAGAAATGGAGTTGGAAGGGCGCGTTACCCGCGCGCGATGCCACCGCGGTGGGTCCGGTGGCGACGTCGGCGCTGGAGGACCCCGCCTCGCTGAAGATCAACTTCGACGTCGCGCACGGGCGAGACGTCGAGGGCGAGGACGGGACGCGCGCGCCGCACGTCGGCGGCTACGCCAAGTCGAGAGTGAATCTCGACTTCGACGCCGCGGGGTTCGGGTTTCATCTCGCCGGCGACCTCTTCCTCGGGGAATTTTGCACTCCCGCCAAGATGACCGGGAAGCTCAAGCTCGCGCTCGACCCCGAGGGCGTCCAAGCGACGGTGGACGCCGCCGCGAACGCGAACCCGGCGCCCGCGAACCCGAGTAAACTTCGCGCGTTCGACGTCGTCTCCGCGACCGGGGCGTGTCCGGCGGAGGGCGCGAGCCCGTCGTCCGGGGTGGCGACGATCGAGGCGGACGTCTCAGGTGCGTTCTATACAAAAGTTTTTCACCCATCGTCCGGTTTCAACATTTGATCGCGTCTCCTTTCAACTGACCGATGAACTATTTTTGTATGGAATGGCCCTCAGGGTGGTCGGTCGTCCCCGGTCACCTGAAACTCGCGAACGGGAAGGCGATCGTCACGGTGAAGGCAGCGCCTCGACCGGGGACAGGGACGGGGGCGGCCGGGACGACGGCCGAGTTGCCGGCGGCGCTGCCGCCGCCGGGCGACGCGTCGACGTCGCGCGGGCGCGCCTTGCTCGCGCCGACGACGCCGCCGACGACGACAAAGCCGACGACAAAGCCGACGGCGACGCGGGCCGCGTCCGCCGCTTCGTCCTCGGCGGCCGCGACGCCCTCTCCCGCGCCCCCTCCCGCGCCGATCAACGCGTGGGAGCTCGTCGTCGTGAAGGGCGTCGTCGAAGGCGAAGTCGTCGCGGACGACGCGCACGCGGACGCGATCGCCGCGGGGAAGGCGAAGATCCCGAAGGGCATCCCCCCTCTCTTCACCGGCGGCGGGTTACGCCTCAGCGCCGCGTTCGAGATGATCGAAGGGAGAGCGTCGATCGATAAGTTCGTCCTCACCGGCGACGTGCGCGTCGCTAGCGGAAGCGAAGACGACCCTTCGCGGGCGTATTTCCAAATTGTCGGGCGAGCGGTGGTGCCGTATCCGTGCGAAGCGGGGGACGACGTCGAGGCGAGCGTCACCGTGTCCGCGCTGATTGGCGCGTTGAAGATCAATCGTCCCGGCGTGGAAGCGAAACTGTTGTACCACTGCAAGGCGTTCCCGGACGAGCTGACGGCGACGACGACGCCGCCGCCCGGCGAGCGAAGGAAAATTTTCCAAGTCAGCGTGAAACCGCTCGACGCCTCGGTCTCGAATTACGTGAGCAACTACGCGCTCGAGGATTTCGCGATGACGTTCGACGGCATGCGATCGGTCGCGGATACGCCCGAGAACGCGGCGGCGATCGAGGGCAACGCCTTCGACGATGTAGAGTGGCGGTGGGACTTTCAAGGGTCCGTCCGAGGAAAGACCCGCGCGAAGATCGGGGAGGCTGATCACGGCGTGAGCGTAACGTTTGGCGCCGCGACGTTCCCCCCGCCCGGGCGGTGGACCTTGTCTGCGTCGTACGCGTACGATCACCCGCCGCTGTCCCTGAAGCTCGCCGTGTCGGACGCGTCGAGCGACGGGTTCGATTGCGACGCGGCGGACGCGCCGACGGATACCTCCGTGGAGGGCGTCGTCGAGCTCGAGCTCGCGAAGACTGAAGGGAAGATTCGCGCGACCGCGAGCGGGACGCACACGTGTCGGGAGGATACGCCGGAGTGGGACCTGCACTTCATCGTGGACGAGGCGACGTTCGCACTCGGCGACGGCGCCGGGACCGCGACGTTGAGAGAGTTCAACGTCACCATGCGATCGGAAAAGATCGCGAAGGCGGAGACGGACGCGGCGGCGCCGACGCCGACGCCGACGCCGATGCCGACGCCGACGCCGAAGCCGAAGCCGATCGCGGCCGCGGACGAGTCGAGCGGCGGGAAGCGAACGCTCCTCGCGCTCGGGGACGCCGAGAAGCGGACGACCGTCGTTCCCGCGACGACGCCGACGACGCCGGACGTCGACGCCGAGGAGTACGACTGGGAGTTCCGAGCCGTCGGCGGCGGTTCGATCGATTTCCCCGCGGAGGCGGGCTTCATTCGCGAGTTCATCTCAGACGTCGACTTGGACGTCAAAGCGCACGTCAAGAGCGGCGCGTTCTCCGTCGAAGAGGCGACCGTCAATGGGATGTTTACGTTCACGAATAACGCGCTCGCGCTCGCGGGGAAAGTGACGATTCGAGCCCCGTGCGTCCCCGATGGCCCGCCGCTCGCGGAGGGCGAGGTCAGAATGAATTTCGTCGACGGCCCGTTGAACGTCGAAAATGCCGTCGCGGAGGTGAAGTATTTTTGCGGAGGCGCGACGGGCGACGCGGCGGCGTCGACCGGGGGCGTCCTGAAAGCGTCCGCGAAGATCGACGAAGTAAAGATCAAGACGAAAGACGAGCCCGTGACGCTCAAGAACGTGGACTTCGACGTCACGGGCTCGGAGGGCGCCGCCGGCGCGGCGGATGGGAAATCGAGCTGGACCTACTCCGGGTCCGTCGCCGGGGAGATGGAGACGATCGCCGGGGGCATCAAGACGACGACCCGCGTGGCGTTCTTCTTCGACACCGCGCCGCCGAAGTACTGGGCTCTCGGCGTTGTTTTCTCCCTCCACACCGACGGCGTGGACATGATGCTGCGCGGCAGATTACAGCAGCCGTGCGATCCGGAAAAGCCAAACATGCTCGAGGGCGACGTCGAGATTCACCTCGAGCATCAGATCGCGTTCGCGGCGACGATGAGAGCGCAGCACTGGTGCGACCCCGCGCCCGCGAACCGGTTCATCGCCGAGGCGAAGCTCGAGCACCCGATCAGCGCGTTCGACGGCAAGCTCGACATCGAAGACGCGCGCGTGCTGTGGAAGGCGATGCCCAACGCGGACGGCTCGCAGAAGGACGGCACCGCGCTCGCGAAGCTCCGACAGGAGGGCACGATTTTCGGTAAGGTCAGCGCCGCGCCGATCGAATACCCGGGCGTGTCTCTCGTGATCGACGCGTCCGTGGAGGTGAAGATCGCGTACTCCCCCGCGGGCGAGTCCGCGACCCCCGCCGGCGAGGGCGACGGCGGCGACGACGCGGACGCGTCCGTCGTCGTCGCGCCGGTTCCGGCGTCGAACTCGAAGTTGAAGCTCGACGGCACCTCGGTGAAAATTAAAGCCGCCCTGGAGGTCATGGGGACCGCGAAGGCTGGTCAGAAACCGATGCTGACCGCGAACCTCGAGGGCGTCGCGAAGCCGTTCGACGACGTCCCCGTGACGCTCAACGGCGACGGCGTGATTCGCTTCCCGGGGAAGTCCGCCGGGGACGCTCCCTCGGAGTTGAACATGAAATTCGCCGCGGAGTTTTACGGCGAACACCTGCCGAAGAGCGTCAGCAAAGGGAAGAGCGCGACGTTCACGGCGTCTATGCAGATGGGGAGCTCTTCTAAAGGAGGGTCTACAATATATGGGTTTAAAATCACGCGCATGTCCGCTGTCGGGACGCTGTACGGCGCGCTGGGCGGCAAAAGCGGCCGGGGCGCGAACGCGATCGGCCTCGCGGAACTCAGCGCCGGCGGGGACGACGCCGCGGTGTCGGCCTTGGGCATAGGACGCGACGCGCGCGCCGGGAGCGTCGTCGCCGAGGCGAACACGGCCACGAGCACGCCGTCGATCACGGCGCCGACGCTGCCGGCGTTGTCGTTCGACATGCAGGACCTCAACGGCGAGATCACGTTCAGAGGCGACGTCGAGCTGACCGCGCAGCAACGCGTCGACGCGGTCGAGTCCGAACCCGCGGGCGGGTTGGACGCGTCCGTCGCGGTCATCTGGAAGGGAGTCCTCGCGCGCGAGCCCGGAAGGAACTCAGAGTGGCGCGTAACGTCCGGCGAGCTCGCGTTTTCCGTCGCCATCGCGTACGAGACGCCGCAGCTGTCGATCGACTTGAGAGCGGAGGGGAACACCGCGTGCCGCGAGGACGCGGACCCATGGCGGCTCCAGGGGAGCGTCAAGGTTCCGAGGCTCAAAGTAGACACGATCGCGGAGGCGACGTACGCGTGCGCGACGAGGAAAGTGGAAGCGAAGCTGCGCGTGCCGTCGGTGAACATCGAGACGGGCGGTTTAACGCTGAAGATTGACGACGTGAAGGTTGACTTCAAAGGCACGGTGACGCGGTTCCCGGTCGAATCCGCCCGGGGAATCGCGACGGGGACGACGAGCGCGGACGCTTCCAAAGGCGAGACCGCAATGGACTGGACGCTCGAGCTCTCCGGAGCGATCTCGATCCAGACCGGCGACGCGGGGATGCCGATGATCGACGGCTCCGCGACGGTCAGCGCGCTCGTGAGCAACGTCAACGCCACGGGCGTCGCGTCGGACGCGAACGCGACCAAGAGAGCGGCGCTGCTGACGACGGGCGACGCGTCCGCGCCGCCGTTTGAGTATAGAGAAGTCTCCGTCGACGTGCACTTCGAGTACGCGCTGAACGGCGTCGAGATCGTCGCGGACGCGTCGTACGACTACCCATGCCGAGACGCCGCGGAAGGGTCCGCGACGATCTCTTTCGACGAGGAGAAGACCGGGATCGCCGTCGCGCCGGTGAAGGCGGCGGTGAGCGTCCCGTGCGGAGGCGGCGCGAGCGACGACCCGAACGCGGACGCGACGATATTCATGATCGTCAAGGGCGAGATCCAGAACTTGAGGCTCACGGACGCGATCGTCGTCGACGGCGTGTTCGTGACCGTGACCGGGCGGCGCGCCCCCGACGGCGGCGGGAAGACGTGGACCGTCGAGCTGAAGACGACGGCGGGGATAAACGCGGAAGCCGCCGCCGCGGCGCTCGCGCCCTCGCCCTCGCCCGCGTTTGTCTTCGACATGGACGCCACGCTGTCCATCGTGACGCCCGCGCCGGACGCGCGCGAGCGCGCGACGCCCTCTTTCGCCGTGAACGCGAAGGGGATGGCGACGTACGCGAGCGAACACGCGACGATCGTCGCCGTCGGCGCCTTTCATTTCGGCGCGTGCGCCGAGGCGCCGACGCCGACGCGCGCGGACATGTCTGGGAACGTGAAGCTCACCCTGCCGAGCGTGAAGACGCCGCTGGAGCTCACCGCCACGGTCGCCGTGAAGTGCGTGGACGACTCCACGGAGTTGTACCGCGCGTTGGACGTCGTCGACCCGATCGACGCGCCGCGCCGCGAGACGGAGGACGCGATCGAGGCGCTGACGGCGTCGGCGCGCGAAGAGTACTCGTACGCGGCGCCCGTGGAGAAGGGCACGTTCACGGAGGTGAAAGTCGCCGGGACGCTGAAAGAGCCGATGGATATTGTCGAGGGCGTGATGCGCGCGATGACGCTCACCGCGGACGTCGTGATGATCTTTCCCGAGGCGGAGAACGCCGGGTTGGTGAAGACGCGATTCCGCGGGAAGTGCGCCGGCGCGGGGGAGCTCGTGGGCGAGCTCCCGAACGCGGACGCGATGCGCCTGAAGGGCTCGGCGCTGACGTTCGAGGTGCATTTCGCGACGGACGATCGCGGGGCGTTACAACTCGGAAAGTTCAAGATCACGCTGACCGTCGAGATCAAGTATTACATGAGCGGCGGCGGCGGCGCCATTCCGATGTCGACGCCGGCGGCGCCGCCGGCGCGGACGAGCGGCGCGACGGGTCCCGCGAACTTGGGCGGCGAAGAAATCGCCGGGGACTTGGGCGAGACCGTCGGCGTCGCGAGAGCGGCGGTGGCGGCGTCGACGCCCCCGGACACGCCCCCGAACATCTACCTCAAGTCATTCGCGACGTTACAGTACCCGTGCGGGTTAGACGAGACGCAGAACATGGACGCGGAGCTCGCGATTCGCTTCGGGCGCGTCAACGTCGAGAACATTCGCGCGAAGTTTGTGTACCACTGCGCGCGCGTCGGGCCGAAGCTCCCGGCGTTCACGCTCGTCGCGGACGTCGGCTGCGACGACACCGCGGAGGGATGCAAGGGCACGGACGCGGTCGAGATCGTCCCGAACGTGTTGATTCGTAACTTCAACGTCGAAATCAAGGGGAAGTTCATCGACGGCGCGACGGAGTACGTCGGGAAACTCAAAGGACAGATCGCGCACGCATCCGCGTCGTTGGCTTTCGGCTTCGATTTCAACACGCAGTTGGGGATGTACGGGATCGTCACCGCGATCGTGTTCGAGAACGAGTACGTCAAGGCGACGCTGGACGCGCGTTTGCGCGTCGGTGGCGACTGCGGCGCGACCGCGTCCGCGTCCGCGACCCCGGGCCCTGCGGCGCTCGGCGCGGCGGCGCGCGTCCGCGGCCTCGTCGCGCACCTCGGGGAGAAGACCGGAATGACGCCCGAAGATTTCCAGTCCCCCGCGGACGCCGCGCCGGACGCGATGAACACGCTGTCTGGTAAAATTGCGATGAAGCTCCCGGGGATGACCGAGATGACGGTGTCCGTGAACGGGCACACGAAGTGCGACGTCGAGGACGCGCGCGAACCCATGGTGGACGTCGTCGGAAGCATGGGCGACGTCGCCGTCGCGATCAGCGAGGATTACAAGCTCGTCGTCAAACGCACGGGCGTCTCCCTGCGCGGGTACAAGAAGAGGCACGGCGCGAAGGGGGCGAGCGACTTCAAGCTCGCCACCCCGGACGATTTCAAAGAGCTCTCGTACAGGGTGAAGGTGCGCGGGACGCTGTCGCTGACGCAGAGCACGGGCCTCCCCGAGCTCGGCGCCGGGTACGACCAGACGGACCGCGACGAAGAGGCGACAGAGGAGGAATTGGCGGCGGCGCGGGGCGAGTCTGCGTCTTCGAAGTCTTCGTCTTCGACACCCCCCGCGCCCGACGCCGTCGTCGTCGGCGCGGACCTCGGCTCGGAGACGGGCGCGTACGCGATGGCGACCGTCGTCGCGACGTTCGACGGCGACGCCGCCCCCAAGGTGGACTCGGCGGTGATCCAAGCCGCGATGCGATACGCCGCCGGTCCCCCGGAGGCGCCGATTTTCGAAATCGCGGGCGCGCTCGAGTTCAATTACCCCTGCGCGGCGGGCGTCTCCGTCCACGTCGACGCGACGATGAGCTTTCACTACCTCTCCGTGGTGAACGTGGACGATCTCGTCGCGTCCGCGACGGTGCCGTGCGGCAGGGCGTCCGCGGAGGTCCCGGTGGCGACGGTGCATCTGACGCTGGCGCAACTGAAAGTCCAGCACGTCCTCGTGAGCGACGTCGACTTATCCGCGGACGTGTTCCAAACCTCCGGCGGGTTTGGGATCATCGGGACGATCACCGCGAGCACCAAGTCCTCGGACGCGGCGGCGGCCGCCGCGCTCGGGCACGAGCTCTGGGGCGATCACGTGTCGTCGCTCGGGCACACGCACGCGTCGTTGAATGCGCACGTCGCGAGCCTCGGCGATTTCGACGCGACCGTGACGTTCGAGTTTAACACGATTCAGAACACGTTCAAGGTTGCCGCGAGCATGCGAATCGACGTCGGCCCGCTGAAGGGTACGATCTCGGTCGCGCTGACGTCCGCGGAGGAGTGCGACCCAGTGGATGGCGATCACATCGTCGGCATAGGGACGCTCGCCGTCGGCGACGGCGAGTCCGACGTGACCATCTCTGGCGTGAAGAACTGCGGCGTCGCGTACGCGAAAAAGATGCGCGCGGATCCGAATAACGAACCCGTCGCCGTCGCGCCCGCGTACCACGCCGCGCTGCGACGGATGCTCGCCCCCGTGGGCGCGGCGAATCAGCACCCCAAGTGCGTCGACGACAGCGGCTTGTGCGGCCCCGATTTTGGCGGCCGCGTCTGCGACGCCGGGCGGTACTGCGTCGGCGGGATGTGCCGGTACGACATCGAGAGCGAGGAGGCCCGGGCGACCGCGCCGGAGCCGCCGCCGTCGCCGCTCGCGCCGCCGGCGCCGGCCGCGCCGACGCTCTTGCCGTCCGATCGCCAACCGGACGACCTCCTCACGAGCCAGATACCCGTCGTGGATGCGAACGGGCGCGTCGACGACTCCGCGCTCGCGCCGCGCACGAAGCAGTGCTGCCACGGCGAGGGCAAAGGCTCGGAAGGCATCGTCGCGAACTCGAACAGGTGCTGCGACCAGAAGACGCTGCTCGTGACGACCGGGAAGCAGTGCTCGGCGACGAACAAGTGGTGCGACTCGGGCACGCCCGGGAGCTGCCTCGTCAGCATACCCGAGGACCGAAGGTGCGCGGCGTCGAGCGCCGCGCTCGGCGCGCCGGTGCCGGACCACCACCCGTACGACCGCGGCGCGCGGCACAGACGCTTCATCGCGTCTTTAGGAGGTGGCGGGACATCAAAGTCAGACGACGACCACGACCACGACGCCGCGGCGGCGGACCACCACTACCCGCAGTTCTCGAATAACTTCGCCGGGTCGTGCGGTCGATGCAGCGCGGACGATAAGTGCGGCCCGGACCACGGGAACACGATCTGCCCCGGGAACCGCGTCTGCGTCGGCGCCGGGGCGCGCAAGAGCACGTGCGTCGTCGAGAGCGCGAAGGACCCGATGCCGTCCACGGTGCTCGACGCGATGTTCCGATTCTCGAACAACTACGGGTACCACTGCGTGGCGCCGCCGTGCGCGCACGACGGCAAATGCGGCCCCGACAACGGCGAGAAAGTCTGCCCCGCGGGGGAGACGTGCAAACCGAACGGCGAGTGCGAAGGCGCGAAGAAAGCCGCCGCGCTCGGCGTCGGGTCGAGCGACGACGCGCTCCTCGCGTCGTATTCAAACAACCACCTGAACGCGTGCCCGAAACGTGCGGCGACGTGCGCGATGAACCAGTTGTGCGGCCCGGAGAATGGCATGCAAGTCTGCATGAGCGGCCAGACGTGCGTCTCGGGGCGTTGCGTCATGAACTACGTGTTCGAGTCCAAGAACTACCCGAGCGAGGACGTGCAGCCGCGGTACAGCGACAACGCGAAGGGCGCGTGCAACAAGTGCGCGGGCGGGCACCGCGCCGCGTGCGGCGGCGACAAGAAGCTCCGGTGCCCGGGGACGCTGCGATGCGCGGTTCCGAAAGTATCCTCGAACGCGACCGCGATCGCCGCGGACGCGAGATCGAACGTGGACCACTCGGGGCTCGTGAAGCCGAAACCGAAGCCGTCGTCCGAGGCGAACTCGTTCAAGGACCTGACGTCGAAAACCGGCGCGTCCGCCCGTGGCGCGACGTTCGGCGACGCCGTGTGCCTCACCCCCGAGGAGATCGCGGAGATGAAGATCGCGCCCGCGGAGATCGCGACGCACCCGGACGACGCGGAGAACGACGACGCGTGCGACCGCCCCGAGCTCGTCGCCGTCCCGGAGTTTATCTCCCGCGTCGTGTACAAGGACACGTTCGCCGCGGTGCCGCCCGCCGCGCCGATGGACCACGTCGTCGTGATCAAAGAGAAGGACCCGGATCACCCCGGGCGCGAGATTGACGTCCCGCACCGTCGCTACGTCATCGCGTGCGCGACCCCAAAGCCGGGGCTGAAGACGCCGGAGGGCGCGCCGTGCGGGAGGCTGGGCGCGTTCGCGGAGACGGTGTGCCCGCCGACGTTTCGATGCGTCGACGGCGCCGCCGCATCGCGCGTGGGCGCGGCGGATCTCGCCGCGTACACGCCGCGGCCGAAGAACGTCTGCCTCGCGGACGACAAGGACGTGAAAGCGCACGAGCTGTACGAGTACCCGAACGCGGACGACCCCGGACGCGCGACGGACCTCTGCGACGCGGAGTCGATGATCGCGAAGAAGTGGATCGCGCGGACGTCCAAGTCGGTCGCGTCGCACGAGGCGAAGGACGCGGCGGCGGACCACGTCGGCGAGACGATGACGTACGATCAGCTGTTTGAACCGTGCGGGCCGACGCACGGCGGGCTCGTGTGCTCGGACGCGAAGATGTCCTGCGCCGCGATGGCGGGCGTGTGCTTGCCCACGATCGAGGCGATCACGGGGCAGTACGACGTGTTGAGAGAGTACAGCGCGAATTTTGGCGCGTTCGCGAGCGAAACGACCGCGGCGGCGATCGCGAAGAAGCGCGCCGAGGCCAACGTCGCGCGCGTCGACGCGGTCGTGAACATGGATGGCGTCGCCGTGCGCGACTTCCCCGCGTACGAGCTCAAGGTTGAGCTCGCGGAGGCGTCGTTTTTGGGCGGCAAGGTGAAGCTCGCGGGCGTCGTCTTCGACGCGTACGGCGCGTACGTCAACGAGGCGGACGATAAAGCGTGGGTCGCGTCGCAGAACGCCGCCGCGGAAACGCCGACGCCGCCGACGACGACGACGCCGACTCCGAAGTCCACTTCTTCGAAGGTTGCCGCCCTCGGCGGCGATTTCGACGACTTGCACTGGGACGGCGAGATGACCGGTGCGATCGTGATGTCGACCTCCAACGCGGGCGGCGCCCTCCCGAGGATCGAAGGGTCGTTCTTCGTGACGTCCGCGTGGGCGAAACCCCCGCGCGGGAAATACGAGATGAGGGGCCTCCTCGCGGAGGGCGAAGTCCGCGCCGCGTTCGGCGGCGACGCGAAAGCGCCGAGGGTCACGATCAAGGCGAAAGCCGCGTTCCCGGTGCCGTGCAAGAAAGAATTCGCGTTCCCCGCGTCCGGGTCGCTCGTCATGCGCAACCTCGGCGGCGGCGTCAACGGCGTCATGAAGATGGCGGCGACGTACTACTGCGGCGAGCAACCGGACGCGAGGATCGCGGATTACAGCGCGAAGCTCACGGAGCCGATTGAAATCGCGGGGATGCTGACGCTGAAACACATGGACGTCGTCGGGACGCTGTTCCGCACGTTGGGCGGCGAGCAAGACGCGGAGGACGGTCCTCCGTCAAAAAACGTCGATCCGGTCGCCCTGGAGGAGGCGCGCGTCGCGTCCTCGCTCGCGAACGCTTCGTCCGTCCCGACCGCCGCGAAGCCTCTGGCGTCGGACGTGGCCAAGTCGAAAGCGTCGCTCGCCGCGCGCGCGCGATCCGCGGACGGCGAAGACGCCGTGGACGACGAGACCGGCGTGCGCGACAAGATGCAAGGCAAGCGTTCGTCGAGGTATTACACCAAGGGAGTCATCAAAGGCGAGGTGTCGATTTTGTCGCGCCTCAAAGGCCTCGCGATCGCCGCGGCGGTGAACTTCGACACGTCGCTGGGCGCCGCGGAGGTTGTCGCCGCGATTCGGTTCAAACGCGACGAAGTCTTCGCCTTCGACGCGCGCGCGCGCATTCCGATCGGGTACTGCGACGACGCCGGGACGCGGATGATCGGGACCGTGATGGTGAACGCCGCGCCGTTCGACGCGATCAACGTGCACGGCACCATGGTCCGACACTGCGAAGGCGCGACGAGGGCGACGGAGAAGCACGGCCACGTCTGGCGCGTCCGCGTCGCCGCCGATAGGCTCGAGGCGTTCGACGGCGCGCTCGTCGCGAAGCAGTTGACGCTGACGGTGACGGGGAAACAGACCGCGCCGGAAGACGCGGGCTTATCGTGGTTCCTCGACGCCGAGGGTGCGATCGAGCTCGGGAAGCCCGCGAACGCGGCGAACCCGAGGGCGCCGTCGATGCTTTCGAAGGTACGCGCGGAGGCGTCGTTCAAAGCCGGCGTGTCGCTCTCCACGAGGACGCTCTCGTATTTCGACGTCAACGCGACCGCGGACTTCCGCGTCGGTTTCGACAAGTTGACGAACTCGCCGAAGATCGCGATGCGCGCGAACATGCGATTTTCGTACCCGTGCACAGCGCCGTTCACCGCGAAAGCGACGGGCTCGATCAACCACCTCGGCGGTAAGGCTGGCCTCTCCGTCGCCGACTTGGCCGTCGATCTCGTGTTTTACTGCGACGCGGGCGTCTCCGAACGCCAGATGTCGTTCGTCACGACCGTCCGAGGCGCGACGATGAACAGCCAGGAGGTCGACCTGGAGATCGCCGCGAGCGCGTTTAACATCCTCGACCCGGACGCGCTGCCGATCGAGACGGGCGCGCTGAACAGAGGCGACGGCGAAGCCGAGCGGTGGTACTGGAAGGGCACGATCAAAGCGAGCGCGGGGATCGTGCTGTCGAAATCCGCCGAAGCGAACTTCGGTTCGCAGCTGTTTTTCAACACCGCCGTGCATCCCTTGAAGCTCATCGCGGTGGTGAAACTGACGATCGAGACGGACGCCGTGAAGATCCAAGTCGAGGGCGAGACGTCGACGACGTGCGAGGACTCCGGCTCGGAGCTCACCGGCTCGCTCACGGTGAAGAAAGGGGCGAACCTCCCGTTCAAGATGCCCGTGATTTCGGTCGCGATGACGAAGACGTGCAAGCCGTACGCCGCCGCGGTGTACTCGCTCACCGCGAACTTGTCGCCGGAGGAAGTCGAGTCGTTGAACGAAGGATACACATCGCCGGCGTCTGAGCAGCCCGCTTCGAAGGAGCCCGCGCCGGCGAAGATGACGCCGACGCCGACGAAGCCGACAACGAAGCCGACGCCGACGACGCCGACGAAGCCGACGCCGACGCCGTCCACGAAAGCGACGCCGACGACCCGACGCCTCCTGTCTACGCACGCGCACCCCGCGTCGCCGGTCGACTCGTACGCGATCACGATGTCCGTGCCCGCGTCGACAGACGTCTACGGCGTCGTCGAAGCGCTGCACGACGACCTCGCGACCTTTGGCGCGTCCGACGCAGCGCCCGCGACGACGACGACGACGCGTCACGACTCCTCCACGGTGCGCGTCCACGGCGTGTCCGCGGAGACGTGGCGACGCGCCATGCACGACGTCTTCCATCGCGAGCTATCCTCCAGGCTCGGCGCGGACCCGGCGCGCGTGCGCGTCGTCCCGTCCGCGACGTCCGACGGCGACGTGCAGCTCGCGATTCGCGTCCGGGGTGTTACAACCGTTTTGGCGCCGTCGCGACGCGCGCACGAGATTTCGCATTCCCATCGTCTTGACGTTCGGGGCTTCCTCGGTCCGGACTACGGCGTCGCCGGCGCACTGTCGCGCGCGGCGGCGCTCGCGGACGCGCCGGCGGCGCCGACGTTCGCGTCCGGGCACCACGCGAGCGCGATCCACGTCGTGACGCGGTGCAACGGCACGCGGACCGCCGAGGCGTACGCGCCGTCGCCGAAGCTCCGCGCGTTTTTTACGTCAGGTTACGGGCTCGACGCGGACGCGGACGTGCACGTCGACCGCGTCTTCGGCGCGGCGGCGTCGGCGCCAGCGCCAGCGCTCGGCGCGTCTTCCGCGATCGCGCGCCTCGGCGACGACGACGCCGCGGACGCGATGAAGATGAACTCGTTGATCGTCACGCTTCGCGGGCGTAAGATCGCGGCGTCGGATCCCGACGACGCGGCGCACCTGGCGTGGGAGTTTGACGTCAACGGCAAGTTTGAATTCAAACGCGACGCCGGCGCCGGCGCCGCGTCGATCGTGCCCGCGTTCATCCCGCGAGACGCGTCCCTCGAAGTCTCGTACGTCTCCGCGTGGAACGGCGCGGAGCTCGCGAAGAAGCTGGAGCGTTCGCCCCGCGGCGGCGACCCCGGGAATTGCGCGACCGAGGCGTCTCCGGCGTGCGGCGCGGGGAAACGCGTCTGCGCTTTCGGCTTCGCGTGCGTCTCGAACAGATGCGTCGAGGCGAGCGCGATGGACGGGGGCGATCGCGTGAAGATCATCTCCAAAGACAACGAAGACTACGTCGCGGACAAGTCGTTCAACCACGCGCACGCGTGCACGAAGGCGGACGATCCGTCGCTGAAGGAGGCGTCCGCGCTCGCGGTGAGGGGCCACCTCGCGTGGGCGTCCGCCGACGGGAAGATGACGCTCGCGGGCGACGCGGCGTTCACCATCCCTTGCGCGGCGAGGGATAAGCGAACGGTCGAGCTCACGATGGACATGGACAAGTTTGGATTCTTGCTCACGGGCGTGAAGGTCAAGGTGACGATGCCGTGCCTCGGCGGCGTCGTGAAGAAGCGCGACCTCGTGTTGCAAGTCGACGCGAATCTCGAGACGATGAGGTTCTGGGACTACGAAATCTCCGGTCTGCGGCTGGAGCTCAAGGGGTTCGCGAAGGGGAACATGGCCCCCGGCGCGGCCGCGGGGTTCGACGACTTGTACTTTCAGGGCTCCGTGGACGCGAGGAACGTGAACGTCGACGTCGACGTCTCGAAGGTGGCGTCGTCGTTGCTCGACCTCGCCGGGACGATCTCGTTCGACCAGCTCGACGAGACGAACCCGGTGAAATTCTCGGTGCAAGGGCGGTTCGTGAAGAAAATCGGCGACGCGAAGATCACGCTCGTGGGCTCCGGCCTGATCGCGCCGACGTGCACCAACGTCGGTGACTTCACGATCACGGGCGAGGCGACGATCGAGGGCATCGAGATGCTCGGCACCGTGACCGGGTCCTCGACGTTCGAGAGCGACTGCGGCGACTTATTCCGCGTGAAGACTTTGCTGACGTGGCCGAACGGGGAAAAGTACGAGCACCTCGCCTTCGACGGCGTGTCCGTCAACCCGAAGGCGTTGAGCGGGGACAGAAACGCGGGCGCGTTTTCGCTCGTCGTGGAGCACCTCACCGCCGCGGCGACGAGCGTCGCCTTCGAGCTCCCGATCGGGACGCGATCGACGCTGAAGGGCGCCTTCAACGCGCTCCCGAAGTTAGATTCGTTCGACGTCAGCTTCGACGTGAGCGCGGGGCCTCTGTGCGCCGCGGCGGAGGAGTTGCTGCGCGCGATTCCCGTCCTCGGCGCGCGCGTCGACCTGTGCGAGCCGCTCACGGCGAAGCTGAGAGAGCTCGGCGCGGAGGACGCGGACGCGAACGCGCTGACGTTTGAGAAGTTGAACGTTCGCATCGCCAACGCGCCCGGGAAGGCGGCGTATTTCGTCGGCTACCTCGAAGGCCTCAACGTCTTCGGAGAGACGAAGCTGGACGTCGGGATGCTCCTCAGGAAACCCTCCGGGAAGGCGCTCCAGTACGCGTTCTTCCTCGAGATGAACGGGATGACGAAGAGCACCGTCCCGGCGGAGATATCCCCGGTCGCGCGGAAGGTCATCAAAGAAGTCATCGGCGACGACGGCAGCATGAAGGCGATTCGTCTCGTGTACTCCAGCTTCGCGTTCCTCACCCCGCCCGGCCCCGCGGAGAAGGTGTTCGAAAGGCAAAAGCTGTTCGACGTCCAGCCCGGGTTCGAGCTCCAGGTTGAGTTCGACCTCGCGAGCGCGGACGACGAGAAGTCGAAGAAGATGAAGGAGACGATGGTGCAATCCTCCAGCGGCAAGGGCACCGCGTTCGACGCGAACATGGCGCGAAACGCGGGCGACGACGAGCTGAACAACTTCGTCGTCGGGGTTCCGTTCTCGAGTACGAAAATCTGCCTCACGCACGCGTTTAAGATGAAAAACCCGATCACCGGCGAGCTCGGCATACCGATGGGCGACGGCGTTCGGTTCATGATGTTCAAGCCCATGGTGTGCGGGAACCTCGGACCGAGCCCGTCCGTCTCCGTCGCCATCAAGGCGGTGCAGCACGTCGACGTGTGGGAGGGCACGCCGATGGAGCGCGTTCGCGGCGTCGCAAACAAGCGAAAGATTTGCGCGGAGCTTCTGTTCTCGGTCGCGATTGACCCGGTCGGGGTGGCGTTTCGCGCCAAGGCGGTGGCGAAAGTCTGCGAAGAGGAAGGGTCGCCGTTCGTTTTGAACCCGGGAGGGTCGATGAGCAAAGGCGGTCTCGTGTTCCCGCTCTCGTTCGGGACCGGGTTCAAGGTGCTCTATTCCGGCGTTGGAAGCACGATCGACTTCATCGAGTTCGAAGCCGGCGTGTTCGCGTGCTCGCGCGCGTACGCGCTCGACGCATCGGACGCCGCGACGACGACCGCGACGAAGACGAAGACGACGAAGACGACGACGACGACGACGCGCGCCCGCGCGCGCCTCGGCAGCGGCGGCGACGACGCCGTCGCCGACGCGCCGAGCTCGAACGCAGATGAATCCCCCACCGCAGAGGACTTCGCGACCGCCATGGCCGAGTCGACGGCGCCGCGCGCGGACGTGCGATGCGTCGACGACCCGTACGGCGAAGCGCCGCTGATGATCACGATCAAGCTTCACGTGGACGTCCAAAGCGCCGCGGTGGCGTTCGCGGCGCAGTTCCGCAAAGTTTCTTTCGGCCGCGTGCTGTACGTTCTCGCCGCGTCGAAACCGAAGCCGGACGGGAAGAAGGGCGTCATCGACAGAGCCCTCGGGGTCATCGCGCCTATTTTCGACATGGTCAAGTTCGACAACCTCGTCGCGAGCGTCAACACGATGCCGTTTCCGGTCAAGATGAACGGCGGCGACGAGATCCCCGGAGGCGTGTACTTCCTCCTCGAGAAGTTTAACTTCTTAGGTATCGTCAAGGCGAAGAAAGTCATGGTGCACGTCAACCCGCTCGCGGGCTCGATCGACGTCCAGCTCTTCGTCGACCCGATCAAGCTCGAGGTGGCGGGCGTCGTCCTCCTCGAAGTCCGTGGCGTGAACCAGGAGGACAAGTACACCGCTCGCGCGCACATCGACAAGATGAACGCGGACAGAGCCGCGGCGGCGAAGAAGGGCAAGGCGGAGAACAAAGAGACGCTGAAGCGGCTTCATCTCGAGTCCCCGCCGTCGATTTGCGCCGCGGACGCGACGACGTGCCGCTCGTGCGTGCGCGCGAACGCGAATCAAAAGAGACAAACCGCGATCGAGTGCGGGTCCAACGGCGACCGCGTCGTCGGCGTCATCGTCGACGCCGTCTGGGGGGAAGTCACGAAGCAACCGGACTTTCACTACGACGTCAAGCCAGGGAGCTGCGCGCACGACGCGATCGACAAGGGCGCGATGCCGAGAGTCGACGTCGCGACGACGATCAAGCAGCTCTCGGACATGTGCCTCGGGAAGGAGCGTTGCGTCGTCGACCCGAAGACGGAGGAATTCGGCGCCGTCCCGGACGTCGCCGAGGACGCCGCGCTCGCGCTGACCGTCGTCGCGGAGTGCGTCCTCGTCGAGAACTACGAAGAATCCGTCGCGCGGAGAGACGCGGCGAAGAACGTCGTCGGCTGCGGCGTGCACGGCTGCAACACGTGCGCGATCGGCGGCGACCTCGCCGCGCCCGTCTCTGGCGCGGCGAGCGACGACCTCGTCATCGCCTGCGCGAATTCGCAAGTCGTCGCCGACGTCGTGGACGCGCGCTATGTCAGACGCACCGGCGCCGACGCCGCGACGCGTTGGAACCCGGTCCGCGACCCGGGGATGTGCCCGGACACGTTCATCCCCTCGGACGCCGCGTCGCGCTGCGCGAGCACGAACCACGATGCGGTGCTGTCCGTGGTCAAGTCGCGGTGCGTCGGCCGGGCCAAGTGCGTCATGTCGAAGGACAACGTTCGCGAGGCGTTCGCCGCGCAGCGAGGCGCGGAGTGCCGCGACGAACCCATGGAGATCAGCGTGATCGCGAAGTGTCGGAAGCTTCCGATTCCGTCGCAGCTCGTGGACGCGCCGATGACGCGCGACGCCGTCGGCGGGATCGCGATGTCGTCGCGTCCGATCCCGGCTGCGACGCAGCGGTCGGTGGCCAGGTACGCCGCGTCGGCGTTGCACGCGATCGGCGTGTACGCCGGCTCGAGCGTCGCCGACGACGCCGGCGACGGCGTCGCGTACGGCGCGCGCGGCGCGAGGGAGACGATGACGGAGGTTCCGTTCCACGGGGGCTCCGAACCCGTCGCGGGCGGAGGGGCCGTGCACTGGCTCGCCGGCGCGATGTGGCTCGGCGACGCCACGGCGGCGGAGGACGCGCGTTCGCCGGGGTCATGGCGGTTCAAGATCACGAACCCGGGCGGCGCGTTTTGGCGCCGAGCCGGTTTCTTCTCCGTGTTCGGCGGCGAGGACGCGAGCGCGAGTCCCCCGAAGCCCGCGGTCGAGCTGTGCCTGGGGCTAAAGTGCGACTTGAAGGCGTGCGCGGACGCGAACGGCGGCGACGCGTGCGAAGTCTCGGTGGACATCCCCGCGGAGGCCAACTACAGGATTCAAGTCTTTGGGCTGTCCGAAGCCGCCGCCGCCGGGAAGATTTCCGTGCAGTTCAAGCCGCCGCCGCAGTGTAAGTTCAAGTCGTGCAGAGACGCGTACGACGAGAGCACGTGCGAGCTGCTCGACGTCGACAAGATGCCGTGGCACGACGTCGCGCGCGGTTTGTTCCCGACCTTTGAGTGCGAAGGCCCGGCGGCGGCGAGAGTGGTGTCCATCTCCGCGAAGACGAAGCCGTTTTGCCTTCGACCGTCGGCGTACACCACCCCCGCGGACGGCAGCGGCGATCACAAGATGAAGTACTGCTGGCCGCTCTCGAACAAGGCGACGAGAGCGGAGGAGGGAAACAGCGTCGGCTTTGGCAAGGACAAGTGCATCGGCGCTTACGACTTGGCCGATAAAGTCTCGCCGAGGAAGAACACCGTCCTCGCCGCGAAGATTGACACGGACGCCGTCCAGCGCGCGGAGATTCACATCTCGCCGCGCTCCGGGAGGTGCCGTCGATCGATGGCGCTGTCGTCGAGGGAAAAAGGGAGCGAAGACCCGGGCGCGAGGCTCCTCATGGACCTCCCGTTCGAGCCCCCCGAGTCGTGCGCGCCCTTGGAAGCGGCGACGGATCCCACCGGCACCGCCGCGACGACGTCTCTCGCGTGCGCGCCGTGGACGGACGCGGAGGACGTCAGCCGCCGCCCCTCCAGAGATGGCGCGCATCGATTCGTCATCGACATGGACGCGAGGACGGGGAAGTCCCCGGCGAACGCGGTGCCGACGCCCGATCGCAGCGCGGCGTTTTATTACGGCGACGCGCACCGCGGGAACTGGGCGCACGACTTCACGCGCGCGCACGGCGAGCCCGGCAAGTCCTCCGTGTTGCTGCTCTCGGACGGCTGGCACGAGATGCCGTCCAACAGCCATTTCGGTGGCACGAGCAAGAAGAAGCCCGCGTCCGTCGTGATGTGGATGCGACGCCACCCCGACGTGGACGTCGCCCCGGGCGGGGAGACGATCGTTTCGTTCCAACCGACCGGAATGTTCGAGATCAACGACGAGACGGGCGTCTTGACGCGCGTCGTCGTCGGGTCGAAGAAGAAACCGACCGCGACGGATCACTCCCGCGTCGTCCTCGGCGTCGCGCCCGGGAACAAACTCTCGTTCACCGCGGTGGCCGAGTCCGGTAACGTCGTGTGCGCGTTGCTCTCCCCGCCGGTGGAGGCGCTCTCCGAAGGCGGCTGGCACCACGTCGCGTTCATCATGGGCGTGGATGAGCACGACGTGAAGGCGGGTGCCAAGGTGACGTTTTACGTCGACGGCCAGTCCGTCGACGCGCAGTGCCAGAGCGAGAAGCGAGGCGGGTTCACGTTCACGGACAAGACGTTCGGCGTGAAGACGCGCACGACGCTTCTCGGCGCGCACTTTGTCGTCGGCGACGCCAACGGCGTGCTCGAGTCGCGGCCTCGCGGCGGCGCGTTCGAGGGCGGCTTCGACGGCGCGATCGACGATTTCGGCATCTACGCGACGCAGCTCTCCGCGGAGGAACTGCGGGCGCTGTCCGTGGACGTGCCGTGCGCGAGAGGGTTCCACGGCGACGGGTTCGTGTATTTCGCGGACATGCACGAATCGAACGCGGGCGACGCGGGTCCGTCCGAGGGCGGCGCCTCCTCCGCGTACGCCGTCGAGCTCGACGGCGGGTGCGACGCCGGTCTGCACACCGTCTCGTTCCGATATCTCGTCAGCGCGGGGAACAACCACGAGCTCGTCGTCGCGGACGCGAAGGGCAAGAGGATCGGCGTCGTCGCATTCGAGGAGCCCATGGGCGTGAGCTCGGACGACCTCACGACGTGGCGGTACACGACCCCGCTCGTGTTCGACGGGAAGGACTTCAAGACGAATAAGCTGATGCTGGTGGAACTTCCCGAGGGGACGCCGACGACGACGACGCCGGCGCTCGGCGGGGTAGGAGCAACGTCGACGCGGCCGGCGACGGCGACGACGTCGTCGTCGCCCCCGGTCATCGTCGACTACTTCTCGCGCAGGTTCGAAGGCTCTGGCCCGCTCGTGGACGAGATTTCCGTCGGGTACGGCGCTTCCTATCTCCAAAAAGCCGAGCTCGAAAACGAGGGATGGCGCGTAGCGTTCCGCCACGTCACGCGCGCGGAGGACGGCGACGAGAACCTCGCGCGCTTCTGCGACGTGTCGGGCATCCTGAGCACGAACGACATCGGCGAGAGCACGCTGCGGTGCACGTCGCACGGCAACGTCATCGTCGAGACGACGGTGCTGCTCACGACGGCGCAGCCCGCGAAGTGGGAAATTCGAGGCGAAAACCTCGGCATCGACGGCCGCCTCGAGATTGTTCAGAACGGCCAGGTCGTGTACCACAAGGACGCGACCAAGCCGAAGCACGTGCACGCGCGCACGAACCCGGCGTACGTGCAGTCTGAAAAGGTGACCCTCCACGGGACGTTTACGATTCTCCTGTACGGCGTCTACGACGACGCGCTCGCGACTGGGTGGGCGCCGAAATTGCTCTTCAAAGAGCCGCGGTACTGCGCGCTCTTCGATTTCACCCCGCTCGATCGCGGGATGCTCGACTGTAAGCTCGAGGAGCGCGCGCGCGCGCCGGCGGTCGACGCGGAAAGTTCGAACGCCGCTTCCGACGCCGACAGCGCGGCGGCGGCGCACGCCGACGACGACGCGTTGTCCGACCCGAACAAGGTGGACGAGAACGGCAACCTCAAGGACCCGTCCGCGGACGGGCTCTTCATGAACCTCCACGTCGGCGCGAACTACGGCGAAGACCTCGAGCTCTCGGACGCGAACGAGGCGGGCTTCCCTTTCACATTCAAACTGAAAGGGACCTTCTCCCTTCTCGGTCTGAAGCTCGCGTTGGACATCGACATTCAGCCGGGCCCCGCGGACACCTCGGACGTCACCAAAGGCGGCGGGATCCACATGATGTTCAACTTCGAGTGGAGGAACCCGTTCAACGGCGACCTGCTCGTGCGCATCGCGGGCAACTTTGACCTGACCCCGATGAGCTTCGAGAAGGCCATCCCCGAGGCGTCCCTCTCCGGCGCCAAGGACGCGTACCAAGGGCTGAAGGACGTCAGGCGCGTTCTATACACTGGTCCCCATACGACCGCGCTGGCGTGGTGAACGCCGATCCTTAAGGACTTTGCCCGGCGTGTCTCTCCGCCCACCCCCCGCTTTCAATCCCCGCCCTCAACGCCTTTCAACTCCAACTGACGCCTTTCAACTCCACCCCGACGTTCGCTCGTATGGAACGGCCCTCAGGCTCGCGTTCGGCCTCGTGATCCAGGTGGACGTCATCAACAAAATATTGTCGTTCGTCCAGCCGCTCGTCAAGGTGGCGCTGAAGCTCGTGCTCATGCCGCTGACGAAGGTCATCGAGCTCGCGCTCGTCGGCCTGAACGTGCTCATCGACGGGCTCGAGGAGGCGATCACGGCGTACGAGCGCGTCGTCGCCGCCGCCAAGGCGAAGGTGTCTGGCGAAATCGCCAACGCGCTTCTGAAGGTTGAAGCGAAGCAGACGGCGCTGTCTCGGAAGGACATCGAGCTCGAGAACATCGCGCGGGCGATCAAGCCGTACGCGGACCTGTGCGACCAGCCGTGCAAGCGCAAGCTGAACGTCTGGAGGTTCGAGGTGACGTACTCGCCCGCCGGGTGCGAATCGCGCGCGTTCGCGCGCAAGGACGCGTGCGTCAAGGAGTTTGAGATGCGCGCCAGACAGACGGCGTCGCACGTGGCGAGGCAGATGGCGATGAAGGCGCTGAGCCTCGTCAAGTATCTCATCAAGGGCGCGATGTACGTCATCTTCGCGCTGCTCGAGGTTCCGAAGCTTCTCATGCTCGGCGCGTCGGAGGCGTTGAAGATGTCCGGCCGGCTCGTCGCGCTCGCGATCAAGCCCTTCGGCATGATCGACCAGTTCAAGCCGTGCATCGGATGCATCACGCTCGACTTCGCGTGCTTCTGGGCCGCGTTCGACGCGATGACGGTCTTGAGGATCCACGACTTCGCGGTCGCGGCGGACTTCTCGATGTCGAAGCCTTCGTTCGACATGCACGCCGGGATCACCGTCTTCGGCAAGGCGATTCAACTCGACCTCCAGCTCTCGCTGAGCCTCTCCGGGTTCGTCGACTTTTTCAAGGACTTCGTCGTCGCGCAGCTCCAAGAGCTCCTGGGCGCCATCCTCGACGCGCTCACGTGCGACACGAAAGTCGTCGCGGGCCAGGCGAACACCGCGACATTAGACGCCGAGCAGGGGAAGACGACGGACGCGGAGACGGAGATCATCGAGCACGCCAAGAGAGTCGCCGCGGAGGAGGCGTCGCATCCGACGCCGCCGCCGCCGAAGAAGAGCTCATGGGGCTTCGGCCGCAAGCTCCTCGACGAGAACGCGACGCTCGCGACCGCGACGCACCACGTCGGTCTCGGGACGCACGGCGATCGCGTGTGGCACCCGCGCGCGTCGGGAGTCGACGCGCTCGTCGCGACGTCGCGCGGCCGCGTCGCCGTCGCGACGCGTGCCGACGCCGACGCGCTCGGCGACCTCGCGGCGGCGAACGTCCGCGAGCTCGACGCCGTCGCGACGCTCGGCGCGCATCTCGGCGCGCTCATGACGCTCGCGTGGCCCGCGCACTACGCCGCGCGGGTGAAGGACCGCGAGAAGGCGTTGATCGCGACGCTCGGGCTGGATGCGGAGGCGTTGCGACGCGTCGCGCGCGACCCCGCGGAGGCGCTCGCGGACGCGTTCGATCCCTTGGACCCCGAGAACGACGCGTTCGCGCGCGTTTTCCCCGGGTTCGCCGAGGGCGTCGTCGTCGCGAAGAACGCCGCACCGGAGGTGTTTGCCGCGTGCATGCCGTCGCCGGACGCGCCGTTGCGCGCGGCGGAGGCGGCGCTCGGCGCGAAGGGCGAGGAACCGCTCGCGGCGGCGGCGGATCACGTCGACGCCGCGGACGCGGTCGCCGCGCGCCTCGGCGCGACGCGCGCGCGCCTCGAGTCTCTCCACGCGGAAGAACCGGAGACGGCGCGCGCGGCGATGGACGCCGCGCTCGGCGCGGCGAGAGACCCGTGCGCGGTCGCGGGCACGCTCGCGGCGCTGCACTGCGGCGCGCTCAAGGCGGGGATCACGCGTTGGGGCGAGACGATGACCGGGTGCGCGCACGCGCTCGACGTTCTCGCGTCGCCGAAGTGCGCCG
>MDSW01073412.1_pt1 | contig 24716 bp, 36 predicted proteins | sample 811171 | NCBI WGS metagenome assembly MDSW01 (sample SAMN05326641, study PRJNA326480) | marine metagenome | isolation source: seawater | place: Atlantic Ocean: North West | collected 2012 | reverse complement strand
TGGTGGTCGTAGTGATAGACACGCAAATCCCGGAGCAATGATATATACCAAATATCTTGGTGAAGAGTTTGGTGCTACCCCGGGAGAGCCTTTTACAGACCATGAAGGAAAAACATATCATACCGCTATGTTTCCAGACGCTGAATCAGGTGAAATGGCTCTTAATACAATAGTTGCAGATAGGTGGAATAAAAGCGGTGGTGATAGTTTGGAATTTGCTAGTGGTTGGTCAGGCTTACCAATAGATAATGAAGTTGTACAGAACTACGCAAAACAGATTGATATAAATAAAAAAAAGTTTGACGAAATAACAAATCTTAGAAATGCAGTAAAAAGAGTAAAGAATCATCAAGAAGTAGAACCTGAAGTACCCGGTCTTATAGAGCAGTTTCCAGAGTATGTTAGTCAAATAAAAAAAATGGCGAAAGATGGTTATCATTCTTTAAATGAAATAGTAGAAGATTTAAACGAAAGATTTACAAAGAGCCAAGATACTGAGTCTGTAGAGCCAGAAATCGATGTAGATACATTAGACCCTACTTGGTGGGATAAAACAAAAGAAGCATATGATCCAGAACTAATAGAAAAATCATGGAAGACTGGCGTAGCTCAAGCAAAAGACTTAGCTGGAGGTGGACTACAGTTTTTAGATGCTGAAGGAATACTTGATTATGGCGACTATGGTACTCAAATGCGTCAAGATGCTAAGAATATTATGGAGCAAAATTTTGTGCCAGAATTAGGAAAACAATTTGAATGGAGTGATTTTACTAATCCAGATTTTTATCAATCTAAATTTATACAAGCTATACCTATTACTGGCTCATTTTTAGCTAGTTCTCTTGCAGTTATGGGAGGTACTCAATTAGCCGGTATGTCTACGATAGGTGGTGCAGTATCTACTGCATTGTTAATGCGACCATTTGAGTCAGCTACGGAAGCCATAGGTACATATAATGAGTTAAGAGACAGTGGTTATACACATGAAGAATCAGGTGTGGGTGCATCAGATGTATTTAAAAAGAACATGGTGTTATCTGTCCTAGATGCTGGAGAGCTTACATTAGCATTTGCTAAAGTACCTAAACCATTTAGAGGGGTAATTGCAAAGACTGTCGCTAATGTAGGTAGAGTGGGGGTAGGTGCTGGAGTCGAAGGCTACGAAGAAGTTATTCAGGGTTATTTTAATGAGCTTGGTAAGAGTGCGGTAACTGGTGAAGCTGAACCAGAACTAATTGAAGCATTGTCTTTAGCTACCCCCAAGCAAAGAGAAGAATTTGCATTAGGCACATTGTTTGGTACAGTATTTCAAGTAGGTGGTTCACTAGCAAGTAGAAAGCCTACACCAGAAGAAATAAATGCCATTATTGAAGAACAACAAGAAATTTATTACACTAGGCAACAAGCTAGAGAAAAAGCAAATGAAGACTATACAACTGAGACGCAACAAAAGGCATCCATATTTGGAACATTGTTTGACGATATAAATGTAAAATTTGTTGATGGGTTCGTTGTAGATAATGTTAATAAAAAAGATTTAGAAAAGTCTGGATATACAGATTTTAGTGAGCTAACGGAACTAACACCAGAAGATGATGGCTATATAGAAGGCGAAACTATTTTTAAAGATGTAGCTATTCCCGGTCAAAGTAAAATGAATGCTGACGGTTCAGTTGATATAATAATTGATAGTACAAAAGACGAAAGCATTATTATTGAAGAAATGGTAGAGTCAATTTATAAAGTACTTGGTTCAAAAGACCCACAATTAAAAGAAAGAATAGATACATGGATTAGAAGACATGAAGAACAATTTCCTAATAGCAGATTTAAAGGGGTAGAACTTTTATCTAAATCATTTGTTGCTAATAACATGGGTTTTGGCTCACAAATGTCTGAGTCTGATATACTTCCAGATGGTATTGCATTAGGCATTTTTGATCTATTTACTACTGGTGATACTAATTTACTTAACCAAGTAAGAGAATTTAAAACAGAAGGTAAATCACAAGTTGGTGAACTTGGTGTTATGGTTGGTCAAGAGGAAAAGGTCGAGGCTGAACAAACAGAAACATTAGAATCTTTTGTAAGTAAAGAGCGTAAAAAAGCACTTGATAAAGGAAAGAAATGGACAAAAGAGGATGCTAAAAAATCAAGAGAAAAATACAGAAAGAAAGTTGGTAAAAAGCAACCGAAAAAAACAAAAGTAAAAAAAGAAAAGCCAGTAGTTCAACAAGAGCAAGAACGTAAGTTATTACCAGTAACTGAGCAACAAGCACCAGATACAGAGCAACTTACTTTAGAAGACCAGCCAAAGGCAAAACCACAACAACAAAAACCTAAAACTCAAACAGAACCGGTAAAAAAACAAGAGTCAGAAGACCTTATAACGGCAGATAATATAAAAGAGCAAGTATTACCTATGGGTATGGTAATAGAAGGTATTGCTAATGTTACTAAAAAGAATCCTAATGGTAGAGCAAAAATAGATAGCATGAGGGAGATGAATGGTAAAATTGCTTATTCGTTTACAGATATAAATACCGGTAAACAAGTTATGGAAGGTGGAAAAGTAAGGTATGTATTAAGAGAAAATTTTACGACTACACAACAAAGACAAAAAGAAGGTAGGCAAAGGTATTTAGATGACTTAGCTACTATTAATAATAAAGCTGAAAGAAAAAAAGTAGTAAGTGATTCAGCAATGTATAACAAAATGATTAAAGATGGTGAGATACAATCATTGCTATATGATGAAGAAGAATTGATGCAGATGGGTCGTCAAGATGTTATCATGGAACAAATAAATAGTGATTTAGCTAGAGAGTTTGGAGAAGACCCTACTCTACCTACTGGTAGAGCTAAAATGAGAATTAAATTAGATAAATATTTAGCGGACTTACAGACTGGAGCTGATAAAAATTTAAGTTACAAAAACGGCGTTGAAACAGACAGTTTTTTTGCAATGCTTAATGATTCCTATCAGATAGGAAAAACTATGCGTAAGAACGAAAATAACGCTTATGATAACGAAGTTAGCTATGATAATGTTGGTGAATTTTACAATGATCATCGTTCTATTATTGATCGTTTTAAATCATGGTGGAGTAATAGAGAGTATAGACCACAACAATTTCGTGATGTCGTAGCAACTTTTAGCAGTCAGATACGCAGAATACATAAAGACCTACCTAGACAATTCAAAGAATTTGAATTTAATACAGTACAGTTTATAAGAAGATTTGAAGAAAAAGTAAAGCCATTTGCTAGTAAACTGGATGGTTTGTATAAAAAGGCAAATAAAGATGCTCAAGTAAGGCAAGACTACATGACTATTGTTATGGCATTAAACAATGGTGATTTTTATAAAGCAATACCATTGTTTAAAAAATATGACATGATTACTGAATTTCATCAAAGTAGAAAAGCATTAGAACAGTTATATAAAGTAGCAAAGTCAGTGGGGTATGATTTAGGATACTTAGAAAATTATTTTCCAAGATTAGTTATGGATCATGCTGGTTTACTGGAGTATTTACAAGGTAAGTATGGTGGTACATCAAGATGGGTGCAAATTAGCGAAGCTATAAAGGAAGCTGAAATATCTCGCAAAGCTAAATTAACTTTTGAAGAAAAAGCACATATAGCCAATGCGGTACTGTATGGTCAATATCAAACCCCTCAAAGTATTGGCAATTTTAAAAAGCGTAAAATAGAAAAACTTGACCCAGAAATGTTAAAGTTTTACGCACCTCCTCAACAAGCATTAGTGCAATATGCTGGATATGTAAGTGAAATAGCTATGGCTAAACAATTCTTAATGGGTTCAAGTAAGCGATATACAGTACATAAAAAGAAAAACAGATATTATGTAAAAGATAACAAGATAGGTAAATACACAAACGAAGAAGGATATAGTAGAGATTTTGCATACAAAGAATTAGATAAGTTAAGAATGGTTGAACAAAGTCTAGCTGGTATGCCAATACTTGCTTTAGATGATATGATACCGGGTTTTGTCTTAACGGCTAAAACGAAATACAACCTTGATGGTAGACAAGAAGAGCGTTTACAAACATTGCTACAAGCATACTTTAATAGAGATGCAATGAATCCATTCTTAAAAGGCTACAAGTCACTTAGTTATATTGATACAATGGGTAGTTTTTTCTCAGCAATTACACAGTTAGGTGACTTAGGTATATCAACTGCTAGAGCTGGTGGTTTTAGAACAATGAAAAACTTTTTAAAAGGTTTAACTCAAGCGAAAAGATTAGACAGTAATTGGGTCACTTTAGAAGAAATAGGAATAGAAGGTATTGGTGAAGAGTTTAGAAACGAAGGTGCATTACAAAGGGCATTAGATATTGTATTTACTATAAGTGGTATAAAAGCATTAGATAGATTAGGAAAAGAGACTACTGTTAATAGTGTAATGGATAAATACAGAAAGATAGCTCGTTCAGGTAAAGAGGGCAGTAGGGAATACAGAGAATTTATGGTCAGACTAGAAGAAACATTTGGTGAATCTATGGAGGTTCAGGATGTATTAAATGACCTTAAAAACGGTGTAAAGTCTGAAAATATAAGGTTACTTGCATATAGTGAGTTATTAAATGTTCAGCCAGTAGCAAAATCTCAAATGCCAGTTAAATATCTTAACTCAGCAAATGGTAGAATATTTTATATGCTTAAAACATATCAATTAAAAAGATTTGATGTATTTAAAGATGAAATGCGAGTGCTAGACCAAGTAGCAGATAGTTATGAGGCTACCGGAAATACTGCAAGGGCAAAACTTGTTAGATACAGTAAAGCACAAAAATTAGCGACATTAGGTATTATTTTAATGTTAGCTGAAGCAAGTGCTGATGAAATAAAAGATTTAATGGCTAGTCGTGATTCTGATCTATCTGATAAAGTTATGAGCAATCTATTGAGGTTAATAGGTATATCAAGGTATCACTTTTATTCTTTTAGAAAAGATGGTTTATCTCAAGCAGTTTTAAAACTGGTAATGCCTCCAGTAGATATTATAGATGACCCTCTAAGAGACATAGATAAAATAGGCAAGTCTTATTATAAAAATAGAAACTTAGTAGATACATGGAGTGCCGTAGAAGCTGATATAGCAAAGTCCGGTTTAAGAACACCTAAACATATACCATTTGTAGGAAAATTTTTACATTGGTATCCAAACTATTTTGGCAAAGTACCTAAAGATTTACCTTTTTCAGCATTTGGTTATGCTCGAAGAAGACAAGATAAAAAAGAAGGAATCACTGGTAGTGGTTTTAAGAGAAGAAAAACCAGAAGTACTAGAAGACGAAATAACAGAAATACACGCTAATGAATTTTTTCATAATGTTTATATAAAGAAATTTTACCTATGTCAACACTATCCGGAAAACCAGTTGCAAATACCTATAAAGACCTTTTAACAGTATTTGACGGAGATCAAAACGAAGGAATTGAATCTTCATTAAAAACAGTAAGAGATGGTGAAGGTGTAGAAACTGCAATACAATTATCTACTACTACTTTAAAAATACCTAGTGGTAAAACATTAGAAATAGCTGGTACACTTAATTCTGTAAATGCAACTCTTACTGGTGATTTAACAGTAGGGGATGATCTAACAGTTACTGACCTTATTTCAGGTGCCAGTATGAATCTTACTGGTAATATGACATCAGATAGTGCAACAATAGGTGGAGGCTATGGTAGTACTGGAATAACAATGACATCTGCTGGGAATATACAAACTGATGGATTTGTATATGCCGTTGGAAATATTACAACTACTGGTAGAGTTATGGCAGATATTGCAAACATTGGCGGTGGCTATGGTGATACTGGTTGTACAATAGGTACTGATGGTTCTATCAACTCAAATGGTTCACTTACTATAGATAATAGAATTACTGTTGGCGGTGGATACACCGGCTCATCAAGTGGTGGTACTGGAATAACTATAGAAGCTAGTGGTGCAATTAACACTGATGAAGTGATTATATGCCAAGCAGTTAAAACAACTGGAGGAACTATATCATCAAGTGCTAATGATTCACCGAAGGTAAAATTAGATGATGCTACAAAAGTAGCTTTAACCGTAGATGATAGTGGGACAGATAAAGAGATTTTAAAAGTTAAAGATGATGGAGAAGCTACATTTAAAAGCAAAGCTGGAGATACAAAATTTATAGTAAAAGACACTGGGGTTTTAAAGTACAAAGCAAAGACTACGGCAGAACTTACCGCAATTAAAGATGCTGGTAATGCGGTGGCTGGTGATATTGCTTATGACTCAGTAAAAGGATTTGTGGTATATGTACCATAATGTAAATAACAATAGGAGAATGCATAATGGATAAGCTAACTCAACAAGAGATGGAGTTCGTAATTCAGGCTATAGCAAATACAAGCATCCAAGCAAAGGATTCTGCTTTTGCTCAAGGTGTTCTTGAGAAGCTAGGTTCATCTTATCAAGAGATGATAAAATCTTCTGACAAGAGCAATAAGAAGGCTGGTAAAGCGAACTCAGCACAAGTGAGTGCTTAATTATGGCTGATTGGAAAAAACTCTTAGTAGAGAATCCTCCAGCTAGTGACATAGCATCTTCCCCAAGTTCGGGGAAGGTGCTTAAAGTCTCCTCTAATGGTACTGAATTAGAATGGGGTGATGCTGGTGGCGGTGCATTTACTGATAATGGTTCTACTGCAACTGTTACAGATAGAGTTGTTACAATTCAAGGTAGCTCATCAGCTATACCTACATTAGATATTAATCCTCCTTTTAGTGCATCAGGAACATCTTACAGCAGAATCCGAGTACAAACATCGGGCAGAGATTTACGATTTAATTTAAGAAATGGTTCTAGCACATCTGATGTGATGACTATAACACATGATAGTAAAGTTGGAATTGGAACATCCTCACCTAGTACATCTTTAGAAATTAGTAATGGTGCAAGTAAATCATTATTGGTCAATTCAACTTCGGGTACAAGCACTATATCTGCACAAAAAGATGGTAATTATGTCAAATTAGGTGCAAATGGTACGAGTGGATTTATAAAGTATGGAAATACAACTACTTCAACTGCAAGAGATTTAATATTTTTTGAAGGTGGTGGTAGTGAAACTATGAGATTAACTGATGCTGGAAAATTAGGCATTGGTACAAATTCACCAGATAATACACTTCATATAAAAGGCACAAATCATGAATTATTAAAATTAGAAAGTTCAGATAATACTACTATAGATATACGAGCTGGTTCGGGAATGGGTGGTAATGTTGCTTATATACAAAAATATAATGTTAATGGAAGTGAAGGAAATAGAATTTATTTAGGCAACTCAACAGATTTTTATACTAAAGGTAGTGGTGGAACAAGATTTTTTGTAAGCTCATATGATACTCAAGCATTAACAATTAATAATAATGCAAATATAGGTATTGGTACAAGTTCACCTAGTGATAGGTTGCATGTCGCAGATACTGGTACTGATTCAGATGGTAGGATAAGGTCTTCAAGTCAAAACGTAACTAGTTCTATTGGTTCAGCAGAAGGTGATAATAGATATTTTTTTGCTGGTGCTGGTTTAGAAATAATGACCAATACAAATCATGATATTAGATTTGGAACAAATGTTACTAGTGGCAACGCTACTCCTAAAATGGTACTTGATACAAGTGGGCGTTTGGGTATCGGTACATCCTCGCCTGAAGAAAAGCTAAGTATTGGTAACGGAAGTATTCAGTTAGAAAATCTAAAAAATATTACTTGGTCAGATTTAGGCGATGGAAATAATGGTAGAGTAAGAATATATGGTAGTGAAGATTCTGATTTTATTAGAATGAATGTTGATAATAATAATAACAAATCATTTGCTTTGACTACAACTGGTGTTGGTATCGGTACGCTCTCGCCAGTACGACCATTACATGTTCATGCCTCAACAACTGGTGCAAATTTTATTCATGTAACTAATACTTCAACTGGTAGCAGTACTAATGATGGAATAGAATTTGGTATAAACGGAACAGATGGATATATATGGAATAGAGAAAATGCTAATATCTATTTTGGTACTAATGATTCTACAACAATGTTTCTAACAAATACTAATCGTGTTGGTATAGGTACAACTTCGCCTAGTGAAAAGCTTCATGTTGCTGGAAACATAAAAGCTGGTAGCACATCAAGAGTATTTTTTAACACAAACGCAACTGGAATTGGTAGTTCAACAGTAAACCAATTAGATGTTTTTAGTTTTGGCGATATGAATATATCAACTGAAAATTCATCTACAAGTATAAGTTTTAAACCAGTTGGAACAACAAGATTTAAACTCGATTCCAACTCTCGCATTAGTTTATCTAATAATGATGATGGAGCATCAAATACAGTTTTTGGTTATCAAGCTGGTAATTCTTTAGCAAGTGGTTCTCTTGTAAATGTTTTATTTGGAGAATCTGCTGGAAGCTCTATTACAACTGGAGATAATAATACACACTTTGGTGGTTCTGCTGGAAGATACAATGTAACTGGAAATAGTAATACTGCTATCGGTTCTTCAGCTATGAGAGGTGCTAGTGGGCAAAGTCATAGTCATAATACGGCAGTAGGTAAAGAAAGTATGTATTCAATAACTACTGGTGCAAGCAATGTTGCTATCGGAAATAAAAGTGCTTATTCATTAACAGATGGTGATCAGAATATTGCTATAGGTAATAGTGCTTTATATAGTCAAACAAATAGAAATCTTAATATTGCAATTGGATATACTGCTCTTTACGAACTAAACGATTCAGCTAAAAATGTTGCAATAGGTGGTGAAGCCTCAAGGTATACAAATGGTGATGATAATGTTTCAATTGGGTATAGAGCATTAAAAGGCTCAAGTGGTAATTCAGATGGAACTGGAAATGTTGCAGTAGGAAGTATGGCATTAGAAAATATCACTACTGGTGATAATAATGTTGCTATCGGTATTAGTGCTGGTAATAGCATTACTACTAGCAGTAATTCAGTTTTTATTGGAGGTAGTGCTGGAGGCTCTACTATTGGTAATTCTGGTTTAGTGTTAATAGGTAGGAATGCTGGGATAAATGTTACTGGATCAAGAGTTATTGCCATTGGTAATGCTAGTTTAAATAGTGGTACTGCTGGCTCATATTGTATAGCAATGGGTTATAATGCTTTAAATGTTGTTACTGGTGCAGATAATATTGGAATAGGTTATAGAACTGGTTATCAAACTACTGATGGAGAAGACAACGTTTTTATTGGTTCTTCTGCTGGGAATTTTGGAAATCTTTCTCAAAATGTATATATTGGTTATACTGCTGGTAAAGGAGTAAGTGGTAACGATAATAGTAAAAATGTAGCAATAGGTTTTGAAACTTTTAAAAGAGTTACTACTGGTACTCGTAATGTAGCATTAGGATATAAAGCATTATCTTTTAGCACAACTGGTGCATATAATGTCGCTATTGGATACGAATCAATGAATGGTGCTGTAACTGGAGATGGTGTAAATGTAGCAGTAGGTTATCAGTCATTAGCAAGTTTAACTAGTGGGGTTAACAATGTGGCTCTTGGTGGGAATGCATTAAATTTATTAACTACTGGATTTTCAAATATTGCTATCGGTAGGTATAGTGCAGATGCATTAGTAAGTGGTACTATGAATGTTGCTATTGGTCATGCTGCTTTAAGCTCTGAAACTGGTGGAGATACTTCAGTAGCAATAGGTCAAACTGCTTTATTTAGTCAAAATGTAACTTATGGAGTAGATTCTAATAATGTTGGTATAGGTTATTTAACATCCTATTACAATGTAACTGGTACTTCTAATACTGCTATTGGAAATGAAGCAATGAAAGGTGCAAGTGGTAATTCACATAGTAACAATACCGCTGTAGGTTATAGAAGTTTATTTTCAATTACTACTGGTGGTTCAAATGTTGCAGTTGGCTATAAAGCTGGTGATTCAATGACTACTGGTTCTTATAATACTATAATAGGTAGTGAGGCATTAAAAAATGCTGATGGTGGAGAAAGTGCTAATGTCGTTATTGGGAATAATGCTGGTTTAAATATTAATAATGATAATGCTGATGATAATGTATTAATTGGAAGAAATGCTGGGCTTGGTGGAACTGGTGCTTTAAAAAATTCAGTAGTTATAGGTAGAAATGCTTTTGATGCAACTGGTGCAAATGATACAAGTGGAACAGTTGCAATAGGTTATTTTTCTTTAACTTCTGTCACAACTGGTGATTTTAATACTGCTATTGGTTTTGAAAGTGGTAAAAATCAAACAACCGCATCAAGTAATACTTTTATTGGTTTTCAAAGTGGTAGAGCTACTACTGGTAGTAATAACGTTGCAGTTGGTAAATACGCAATGTATGAAGGTGCTGGGGCAGATGGTAATACTGCTATAGGAACAAATGCTCTTCAAAATATAACTGGAGATAATAATGTAGCCGTAGGTTCTGATTCTCTCAATGCCCAAACTAGTGGTAGTGATAATACTTCTGTGGGAGCTGGAGCTGGATTGCAAGTTACTACTGGATATGATAATACATTATTAGGAAAATTTGCTGGTAAAGGTTTAACAACTGGCGATGGAAATACGCTTATTGGCGATGGTGCTGGGGATGAAATTACAGAAGGTAGAAGAAATACAGTTATTGGAAAAGGTGCAAGTACATCAGCAAATGATGCATTAGACCAAATTGTTATTGGTTGGGGAGCAACTGGAGTTGGAGATACTTCTGCAATGATAGGTGGCTCACAAGTTACTGATGTATATATGGGTGACAATGGTTCTTCTTGGAGTACTACATCTGATGGAAGATTAAAAGAAAATATTGAAGAATGGACTACTGGTTTAGATGCAATAAATAAACTAAGAATTGTAGAATACAATTTTAAAGAGGATAATCCATACAAATATGACCACAAGAAAAAACGTCAAGGTATCATAGCACAAGAAGCTATAGAGGCAATACCCGAAATGATTAAAGATGATGGTGAATGGTTATCCGCTAACCAAGAACCAATGATTTGGGCATTAGTAAATGCCGTACAAGAATTGACAAAGAAGGTCAATGAATTAGAAACTAAACTAAATAAGGAAAACTAAAAATGGCAGATAAGTATACAAAAAAAGCCGTTGAATCTTCAGAAGGTTTACCAGCAGATGCTTGGAAGGATGCTCCAGTTGAAAAGGAACATCAACCACCTAAAATAAAATCTGAAGTTTCATATAGGCAACTTGAAAACGAAGTAGCAAATCTTGATGCTGAAGCTAAAAGAATAGCTGATAGAAAAGCTGAACTTGTTGCTGAAATGGCTGAAGTTAAAAAAGCAGTAGAGGCATAATTGGACACATCTGTTTTAATTGAAAGTTGGTCTACATTAGGTGTAACTGGGGTTATGGCATTATTATTTGGTTTTATGATAGCCAATATTATAAAAAGCCAGAATACTCAGAATCAAACTTTAAATGAGTTAGCTACTTCTCAAGCTAAAGCAGAAGAAACAATAGATAATTTAGAGTCAATACTACTAAAACTTTTATCAAGAATGGATAAATCAGATGATAGGTTGGCTATACGCTTTGATAACTTGGTAAAAGAAACCAATGATATGGATAATCAATTATCAGAGATCAAAGGCGTAATTAGTCGTCTAAATGGAAATAATCGATGAATGAAGACTGGACAGATTATTTAAAGATAATAGTATTTTTATTTTTAATTCTTGGTGGGTTAGTATTTTTTGGTAGTTGTGATAGCGGATGGTCTGTTGGAAGTCTTGATTTGTAGTAACTGAAATAAAGGTGTAATAATGGAAAATGAGTTAATCAACTATATGTCTAATAATTGGCAATGGGTCTTATTAATATTTATGATTTTAGAGAAGATTGTAAAAATGTCTCCCTCTGATAAAGATGATATTATAATAGATGTGTTATGGCAAGGTATTAGCAAAATAGTTGGAAAGGGAAAAGAAGCATGAGTTGGGTATCAGGATATGTTAGAAGACAAGTACGCAGACATGGTGTTACTGGATACATTGTAAAGGTTTTGGAATTTATTGCCAAAATAACTACAAGTAAAAAAGATGATGCAATGGTTGCTGATATAAAAAGTTTTGTAGAAAACTACTCTTCAAAGAAAAAATCTAAATCTAAACCTAAATAATGGCTAAGTATAAGTTTGGTAAACGCAGTCGTAAAAGACTAGAAGGTGTACATCCAGATTTAGTTAAAGTAGCAGAAGAATGTCTAAACTTAATGGACATTGCTATAATTGAAGGTGTTAGGAGTCTTGATAAGCAAAAAGATTATCTACGCACTGGTGCTACTAAAACACTTAAATCAAAGCATCTTACCGGTCACGCACTCGACCTTACACCATATCCGGTTGATATGACATCTGATATGGGTATTAAAAGACATTATTATATGGCTGGAATGCTTAGAGGCATTGCTCATATGATGAATATAAAAATTAGGTCTGGTGCTGATTGGGATAATGACGGAAACATTACAGATCAAACTTTTATGGATTTAGTACATATAGAAAAAATAAAATAGGTAATATGCCTTAATAATTATTATATTAAGGGGTTGAGAAAAGCGGTAATAATACTGCTAAAAACCCTCGGTTTTGGTAACCTCCATTCATCGAGGGTTTTTTCATTTATATAGTTTATAACTGTCCGGTATCTGTCCGCTTTTATTAATTTATAGAGGATGTAATAAGGGTTCGAATCCCTCTCTCTCCACTAGGCTTTTGCTTGTTTTCCCTCAAAAACGAGACTGTCATTGTAGTTCATTCTACGGCATTTATAGCTATAATCTGTCCGCTATATGTCCGCTCATAAATCTGTCCGCTAGATTTTATCAATGATTCTACTGTAATCATCGGTATCCATATGAATGTAGGTCTTTACTGCTTTAGAATCGTGTCCAGTAATATTCTTTATATCACTTTCACTTATACCTTCTTTAGCTAATTTGGTAGTAACGCTATGCCTTATCGCATGAAAGTCAGTCTCGTATCCAAATGTAGCCATGATCTCTTGATACCTTTTTCTACTACGAGCAATATGATTTGAGTTTGGATATATATTATAAATCTTATCACCGTAGTCTAATATTTTTTGTGGAAGAGGTATTGGTTTAGGTATACCGCTCTTCTGTTGTATTACACCTTGCTTAACTTGATTCTCAGTAAGGCATCCAGCATCGTAAACTCTTAGTCCGGTATATAATAATAAACTCCAGAATATTTTATCTTTCTCATTGTTAGTGATAGCAATGGCTTTTTTAATGTCGTCAACCGGTATAGGTCTTCTAGGCTTTGTAGCATTCTTAGACGGCATCCTTATACCTTTTAATGGATTTCTTTCAGTATACTCTTTAGTATGTAAGGCATAATTCATCATAGCACTAAGCACCATTAATTTATTACGAGCAGTTTTTGAAGTATTTTCTAAATCCATGAGTAAATAATTTTTATAATCATCAAATACAGATGGTTTTAATTCATCTACGTTTGGATCATACTTTAACCATTCATAAAAATTGTCAACATGCCTTTTATTTGCCCTTGAATCTTTAAGAAGTTTTACAGTCTCCTTGTACTCTTTTATTAATTGACTGAGTTTAACTGTAACTATACCTTTAGCATTCCAATAATGCTCATCAAGGATTTTTTGCCTCCTCTTTGCTTCTTTCTTACTACTTGTTTGTAAAGACTTTTTTATTCGTGATTTACCACTACCTTTACTGTAATACCATGTGTTTTTATCTTTATATAAACTTGACATATACCTCCTTAATCTTGCATCCATCTTATATGAGCAGTACCAGTTCCTTTTACCCAGTTTACTCTATACTCGACATTTGCTTTAAATATTGTGCCGTTTTTGTGAGTATACAATACTGGTATTTCAGCCACAAGCATTGTTGTATTCATTTTAATACTTCTATATGCATTCATAAAATTATCCATAATACCAATCATTTCTTCTTTTTGCTCTTCTGTTCTCAATTGATGAATATTATGTTTTCTATAGTCCACCATTTCATCTATTTGTAGATACCTTATCATTTCTGACTCAGTATAACCTAACTTTTTAGCCATTTTTGAAACATAATTACTATCTTGAGATATGTATTTTACTTTAACTCCCGGCTTAGTTAATGACCAATTAAATTTTATGTCAAAAGAAAATATAATATTAGATTGTATACCATCATAAACAGATTCTTGGTTCTCTATGAGCTTTTCTAAATTATTTATTTTTTCCGCTTGTAGCTTTATAAGCATATTTTGTTGATTCACTGTTAGTTCTCCCTCCTCAGTATCTTTTTTGTTTACTTCGCTTGTAAAATAAGATTCAGGTAATCCGAAACCCTTTCTTATCTTATGGAGTACTTTGCCACTTGGCACTCTACCTCCATTTTCATAATAAGCTAACCCACTTGTACTAATGTTAACTATCTTACAAAATTCTTTTCTACTTAGATTTTTAGATTCTCTAAATATTTTAATCATTTTACCTAACTCTATAGTCATATAAATACCTCCATACTTATACATAACTAATTATTTATTTGCACATACCACTATTTAACACTAATTTATACTATTATTATATAATCAATGTTAAACACAAAGTAACAATAAATATGAATACAGAGCAATACATTTATTTCACTACTGCGGAGGTAGCTGAGATACTGAAGATAGATAGGCAGAGTGTTCTTGATATGATCCACAAAAAAGAGATAGGCTTTTTAAAGCAAGGCTATCGTTCCTACCGCATACCAAAGGAATCACTTGACAAATATATATCACAAAAGACCACAAAAATTTAGAAGATTTTTACCACAAATTATTAATCGGTTGTCTGCTATTATAGCTCCGATTCAAGCCTTCCGCATATCACATCTCAGAGCGATTAGGATGAGTAATACCTCCACTTATCCATATGTGGGCAACCGATTTAATCACAAAGGATAAACATGAAGTTACCAGAAGACTCAATATCACCTTTTGAACAACAGAGTATAGCTAGGTCTAATACTACATTGGGTAGATACTATCATCTATATGGAACTACTCCGGTAAAAGTTCCTTCTGTTACTACAGTATTAAGTAATGTTATAAATAAGGGATATGCGTTTGATATGTGGTTAAAGAATTACGGTCATTTTTCAGATTGGTATAGAAACTTTAAAGCAAATAAAGGGACGGCAGTTCATTATTGTATAGAAAAATTAAAAAATGGTGAAACATTAAGTTTTGGCGAGATCAAAGAAATAGTATTTAGGTACTGTAATGTCATTGATATTGCCATGAATGGTGGTAAGAGTGCGTTACTCAGAAGTGTTTGTATGTACCTTGAGTCATATATGGCATATTACGAGGAACACAAACCACTATTATTAGCGTGTGAGTATCAGATGTATTCTCAAGGTCTAGGCTTTGCCGGTACGGCTGATGAGATTTGTGAAATTGGTTCTTTAGCTCAAAGGACAATTCTAGATATAAAGACCGGTTCACAATCTGATAGTCACATAATTCAAGGTAATGCATACGCAATGCTCTGGAATGAATTAAATCCAGATTACAAGGTCGGTCATGTTGCGGTGCTTTATCTTAAGGATTCTTTCAAATTGAAACCAACATTCACGCTGAAGATGGAAGCGGTTGACACTACAATGTGGGAAGATATACTTAAGATATATCAAAACAAGTATATGAATAAAGATGGTGGATATAAGCAAAAAGCAAAATGGAGTCCTAGAGTACAATTCAACATAAGAAAGGAAATAGCAGATGTCAGAATGGACACAGTTGAAATTTAACATGGATGTACCAGTTAATGTTACGCTACAAGCGTGGGGTGACGGTAATCTTGTTAGAGAAGATAACTTTGGTAAGCCACAATACTTTGTAGGTGATAAGGTAACATTTACCGCCTCAGAGGGTTTACATAATCTTATCCAACATCTTAACCTTCAAAGCGGAAGTTCTATCACTATTGAAAAGAAATCTAGTGAGAAGAGTAAATATGGAATCTTTCATATTGATGGTAAAGATTTAGATGGGTATCAAAATGGGTCTGCACCGGTTCAGAACAATGCACCTGAACAACCTCCGGTAGCAGTAAATCAGCCTATCAACAATCACGCATCTACAAATAATGTAAGTAGCGTTACAAATAACGGTACTAGCGTTGATGAAGTAAGGTCTGGTGTTCAAAAAGCCATTACTCAGCTAGAGCAAGTCTTAAAAGACATGGACTTGCCGTTTTAATATAGTGTGTGTCGGGGGTGTTAGGTTTCTTTTGCGTCATGTGTTGCAATCCTTCTTGTCCTAGCACCCCTTTATAATATGAGAAAAACATACGAAACATCATTAGACAGAATTAGAGAAATCAATTTTGTTAATTACATGAAGGATAAACACAATTTAGATTTATACAAATTACCAATCAAATATAGTGTTGACTATATAGCTGAATCGAATGGTAAGCCGGTAGGTTGGATAGAGCTCAGATGGAGAAAACATAATCGTAATAAATATCCAGAGTTTATGATAGCTCAATACAAAGTAAAGAAAATGATAGACCTATACGAGTCTACATCAATACCAAGTTTTTTATATATAAGGCACAATGATTGCATTAGTTACCTAGAAGTAAGAAAAAAACATTCTATGGGTAATAATACAATGGGTAAACCGGCAGTCAGGTGGGGAGGCATGAATCAAATGAGGGATGATCAGGACAGAGAGCCTTGCGTTTATATCCCTATAGATAATTTTATGATAATGGAGGGTATCATTGGGGAAGACGAATAAGATACGAGGTGGTTACTATATCAAAGCTAGGAAAATTATGGAAAGTGAAATAGCTCACGCATCCCCGGTTACACGAGAGGTCTTTGACCATTTAATACATCAGGCAAACTTTGCTGATAGTAAGAAATTTAAAAGAGGTCAGTGGTTCGGCACATTCGACCACATTGCAGAGGGGTTACATTGGTACGAAGGATTCCGCAAAACCAAATATAGTACTAAGCAAATCCGCTCTGCAATCGACTTCTTAAAAGATAAAAATGTTATAGCAACAAAGAAAAGTTTTAGGGGTCTGGTCATTACTATTAATAAATATAATGAGTATCAAGACCCTAAAAACTACTCAAACATGGGAGTCCCTACGGTGTATGCTACGGAAGGCACAATGGAGGTCATGCCGGAGGTCACAACGGAGGGCAGTCATTTGTCGTCAGTAAATGAGCCTATGGCGGTCACAATGGAGGGCACAACGGAAGGCACAACGGAAGGCACTTTCAGGGCAGAATCAGGGCAGACTACACTAAAAGAAGACAATAAGAATACTATTAAGAAAGAAACAATAAATAAAAAAGAGATTGTTAATCTTATGAAAAAACTTGATGTAATCTTTTTTAACCATCATGTACAACTTGGTGTTTATTCACATCTAGTTGAGAAAGCGGTAATAGGAATTGGTGGGCAAAGTAGAGTAGCAAAGACTATTGATTTTTATTTAGACAAGGTAGGGAAGGGTAGCGTGGAAAAAAAATACATCTACAAACACCCAAAGAATTTCTGGACAGAGGGCATATTTGCCATACACAATGAGATGTACCAGAAGGAAACAGTGGTAGCAAAAGCTGAAACTGTTACTAAGTATTGTATTGAATGCCATCAATCAACAGAGTTTAAAAAGGGTGAGGCTTTGAACACTTGCCCTAAATGTGGCGAGGGAGATTTATTTAATAAAAGAATGTACGACCATGAACGGTCAGTACGAGGTCAATTACCAGAACCAGAGGAACAGACAGAAGAACAAGTATGGGAAAGCAAAAAACTAATAGACAGTCTAGTAGAGTCTTTTCAGACACCGAAGTAGACATTGCCTTAGATAATTGGGAGCGTCAACATGGTACAAATAAAACTTATTCTACAAATACTGTTGGAGTATATGGGGAGTTAAGCGTGTATCGTACATTAATTAGACAAGGCTACGCTTCTAAGATTTACAAACCTATATCAGATGAGAACCATGTTGATTTAGTTGTCGAAACAAATCAGCACAAATTTGATAGAGTACAGATCAAAACCATTACTAAAATGAACTCAGCTACAAGCATTGAGGTCAAAATGGGTAAATATATTAAATCAAATAGGGTAGATGTTGTTGCAGTTTACTTTGCACCAAAAGATGCAGTTGCTTTTGTACCATATAAAAATACACATAGTATAACTCTTGCACTTACTACCGCTAAAAACAATCAGGGTAACCGTAATTGGTTCTGGCAGTATGAAAGATACCCGGAATTTTCAGGAGGACACATTACTGATGATATACAATAAACCAACAATATTAAAGACTAGCACATTCAAAAGTCGTAAACAAGAAATGTTTACTTTAGATATGAATTGGCAACTTAGAGACACAAAGTATAAGTCTTCTTTTCTCGTACTTCATTATGATTATAAATACACTTGGTTATCTATGGGTAAGGGTCTAAGAAGAGAGGTATGTGAAATGATGTGTTGGGACTCTTTAAATAATTCAGATGATAAATGGGGAGAAGTAACCTATAACAATACTAGTACAGTAACAAGCGTTATAGAATGGCATTTAAGATTTGGAAGGGCAGAAGAACATGTCGAGTAAATCTAAAGCAAAAGGTAATCGTTTTGAAAGAGAATGCGTTGACAAACTTACTGAAATGGGATATGATGCTAAAAGAGCATGGGGTTCTAATGGTAAGGCATTAGGATTTGATGAGGATGTAGACATCCTAGCAGATGATATAAAGATTCAATGTAAGGTTCGTAAGACTGTACCCAAGTGGTTAGCTCTTGGGAGTTGTGACTGGGTATTGTTTAAAGAGGACAGAGGTGAAATATATAAAATAACCAGATTAAAGGATGATAATGAAAATTAACATAGTAACAGATGATAAAGGTATAGACCTGATATTAAAAGCATTAGGTATTTTAATTATGAAGGGTAAAGAATCTTCAGCTTCTAATGAGGATGTTCAGAATGCTCATACCATGAAAAAGATGATTAATGAAGGCATGAAAAATGGTGAGATTATTGAGTACGAAGGCATTGCCCCTTCTAATTGTGAGGAAGGTGTTTGTGACTAACCGGAGGTAGATAGGATGCGGTCTTGTTGGCTATATATGATAAGGAAAAGTCTATTCAATGGGTAATAGATGCAATAGAGATAAGTAAAGAAAGAGAAGTCCCACAAAAGAATCTTATAACAGATACTACAACTGATAACGCTGATAAAAGCGTAATGCGTTGTGATAAATGTGATGTTGGTTGGGAAGAAACATATAGGTATGGTAGAAGATTATATTTGTATTACCGGTCTTATGTCAGACTTGGAAAGGAATTAAGGACATGTCCAAAGTGCAAAGGGTAGGGGAGAAGCTACCTATAAATGATAGAATTGTTGATATGATAGCTGAACGAATGCTTGTAGGAGCTAAGAAATATGGTGATGAGATACAACTAGACGACCCCAGAGATATGGTAGAAGAAACATTAGAGGAAGTAATGGACGGTCTGGTTTATTGTGCAATTAAACTGATTCAGATTCAGGATAAATGTCAACATCTTAATTATACTTACATACCTTCTGAACCAGAGAATAATGTTTCTGAAAACCTTGTATGCGATGATTGTAATGAGAACCTACCTATGCATGAAGAAATAATTTGAAAAAAGGTAATAGACCAGAATGGTTACAAAATTTATCAGATAAGGAATGTTATGATGATGACCCACAATGGCAAGAATGTGTTAAAAGATATGTTCAGGCAGAAGAATATCTAGGGATCAAGGAATTAATATTTGTGAAGCATCAAGTTTTTAAATATCCCGGCTTACTTATTCATTTAAGTCCGGCACGATTTGAAATGCTATTATCATTACTTAGAGAGAGGTGGAAAGCATTGCAGTAGTGTTTGGCGACAGTTAGTCTATCAACAATACTTAACAATAAAACGCATCTCGGGAATACATAAACGAGATGCATGGTAAGTGGAAAATATCTTAGTATTAGGTTTATTTACGAGATAAGAGACTGATAAAGATACTGCAATAGATGCCTATGTATAGGTAAAAAAAAAGACCCCAGAGTAAAATCTGGGGTCTTTCAATTACCTCCTCATGATGTGACGACCTTACGAAGTACTTGTCCGAAGTATTGTTGTAGTGTTAGTCCTTTTAACATGGCATTGGATTTCAGTTGCAAGTAATCTTGCTCTGTAATGTTTGCCCTGATTGAAACTACATTATCAACTTCTTCTTCAATGTACTTCTGTCTTTGTCTGTACTCGTTCATTTTTCCCTTTCTTTACTCTTTTTTCTAAACAATCATTGCATAGTAAGTCATCTTCTGTAAATAGACTATTTAACCATTCATCATCTCCGTAATGTATTTTATGTAAGTCACCAAATATTCCACCGTCATGTCCATCGTGTTTACTACCGCAATCCGTACAATAACATATTCCATCAATACTATCTACATGATCTATTGTTGCTCTTAGATTGTTATTAACAAAACTTATTACATCAGCGGTATTTTCAAAAAAATAACCTCGGTTTAGTAATAAATGTCTGAAGATAGGTGCTAACATTCCATCATATACAACATGAGCATTCATAGTAGTATCAATCTCATTGCTGAACTTTTCTAGCGTAGCATCCATCTTATCACATACCTCTGCAAGGTCTTTCTGGTCATTCCTCTTCATCTTCATCCTCCATTCGAAATTCATCTACTATTGTGTCAATGTCTCCATCATCATAAACTATATCTCCGTTTTCATCGCATTCTGTTGAAATCCATTTCATTATTGATAACCTATTTATTATTTTCCGTATTGTATTTTCATCTGCATCTACTTGTTCCTGAACTAATTCTATTAGTTCCTCTTCGTGGTAGTAATACTCATATCCATTACTGCATACATGAATTACTTCACATCCTATATATGCCATTATCCGTATATCACCTTTCCAAATAGAGCTATCTGCACTATTTCATCACAATCACCGGCATCTAAATGATCACCATCGTGTCCAACAGAAAACCTTTTATTTTGCTTCATCCATTTTTCCAAACCTTCAATTAAGCCATCGTACTGTAGGTATTTTATGTGGCAAGAATCTTCTGGCTCTAACATTGTAAAGCCTATAGAATATTTATCTCGGTCATCTTCTTCATTATGGTCGTAGTTAAATACTAATGATAGCATTTTTGATTTTATTAAATCATCAAACGCATAATCTGGTAGCTCGTTGCATTTATCAAAAGTCCTACATTCCATATCTGGGTCGTAAGTATTACTCCATAATCCAACTTCTCTGCACCAATAATTAATACCACCATCAAAAGCTCCTTGCAAGATATTACAAAGAGTTTTATCGGTCATTTGATTTTCTATAAAAACTGTAAACATTTGTTTACCTCCATTTGTTTGTTGAGATTTATCGCTCCATGCGATAGAAGGTAGGAAGGGAATCGAACCCTATCTAGTACCATACTACCTTTATACAAGATGATCTTTAACCCATCGGGAATTGATCCTTATGCCTATTAAGATTTAATGCAAAATACTTATGTGACACTCTGGCGGTATCAATCCCTAAATGTTCTGGGTCGCTTAACCATCGTTTTTCAATATCAAAAAATGGATACTTTTTAGAGTCTTGGTTACCAGACTTAATAACCTTAGTTACTCTAACTGTATCTGATCCTATGAATTTTTTATATTGATTTTTAACAACTAAAACATCTCCAACTTTTACTTTATTTGGTTGAGCAATGTTTTCTGTTGTTTTATGTATTTTGATACTTCTGCGATCCAATCTATAAATAACATAAACCGGTATTCTGTAATCAGTTCGACAGACCGAGCAAGTAAAATAAAGAAATGTTTTTTCTTTATTCATTCGATAATCTCTGACTTCAAGATCATCAATTTCCTTCTCGCAACATCTATGCACTTGTTCTTGCATATTATAACCTCCATTTTATTTTAAAAAAATCTTTGGGCGGTCAGGATTGTACAACCGCCCTATCTAGTATTAACCTATCCTTGCTTTTACTCTTTCGTGAACCATTGCGACCCTATCCCTATAATTCTGTAAATCTAAAACCCACGGGTCTTCAGAATCATACTTACAAGGGTTGTTGTCTACTTGATCTATTGTTTCATCAATAGATTTAAGCAGTAAAGCGAACCGCTTCGCATTAGTCCAAGAATGTAAAATAATAGTATTTATTTTATCATTGATTGGCATTGGTTAACCTCCATTTGTTAAGAAAAATCTTTGCCGGGATTTATCCGTCCCGGCTCGGTTTGTTTATTTGTTCATCTCCTTTTTAAGCTTGGCTTGTAGTTTCTTACTAGACTTAACAAACGCTTTTATGCATTCGGTTTGATCTTTGTAATGTTTGATAACTTGAGGTACGACAAGAGATCCGTTATTAAATGGCTTTGGTTCAGTATCTTTTATTATAGTTATTTGGTCTGAACCTTTACTTGTTTTGGTAAAATCAAGGTCTTGATATATAATAAGTCCTTGTTTTGTGATTTCACCATATACCGGTTTATCTCCCGGGAAACTAAGATATTTATGTTCCCAAGCTTTGACAAACTGTCTATTCATTGTATAACCTCCATTATTATTAAGAAAAATCTTGCCCCGGAATAAATCCGGGGTCTTGGTTAATTTATAAAAAATCACTTTCTTCGCTTTTGTGCCATTCGTCTTCGATTTGTTCTTGGTGTTCGTCCATGTTTACATATCCGAGAGCATCTGCGATCACCTCGCAAAAATCACTAAGCAACTGATTATCTTTGTCGCTGAATTGCTCTAGAGAATAATAATTCGAATTATATTGAACTTCTGGTACATTAAAATCATTACCTTCTAAATCGGTATCGTATGCACTATTCCACCAAGGACGCAATGCACCAAATACACGCTTTAGAATTACTTTTGAATGTTGATTCAAGTGTAAATCCATAGCATTAATATTTAATGCATCTTTAACGATTTTTTTCATTACATCGCTAGGCTTCATGTCTATTATTTGTGTTTTCACTGTGTTAACCTCCATTATTATTAAGAAAATTCTTTGCCGGGGTCTAACCCTCCCCGGCTAGGGTTTAGCGTGTCCTTCTGTTATTTTTTAGGCTTTATGAACATATTAGAACCGTCCATATCAAACCATCGTTTGATTTTCCTATCTAGTATTTGAATTTGCTCTTTGCGTTGGTCTTTGTCCCATGTGGCACTAAATCCCATAGTCACTACATCAAGCAGAAATTCAAGGGTCTTTTTGTGTCCCTTCTCAGGTTCTAGGTTTCTGTATATCTCGTAGATGTTTGTATTATGTTGCATTGTATTACCTCCATTAGTTAAGAAAAATCTTTCCCGGATTTAACCCTCCGGGTAGGTTGTGATATTAGTCTATATAATCCCAAGGGGTTTTATCTTCGCCGTAGTGCCTCTCTGCGTAATTACTAGCACTGTTAAATAAATATAGATTGTTTTCAATTTGAGTAATTATTTCTTCATGGTCTAAACCAAGGTCATTGAAATAAAACCAATTATCTTCTATATATTTATCTACAATTTGGATTTTATGTTTCATAATATTACCTCCATTAGTTAAGAAAAATCTTGCTCGGTATTATTTGCCCCCGAGCGGGTCGGTTGTTAGTTTAGGTCAGCTAATAAGTACTCTCCGGAGTCAATTTTTTTCTGTGTGTCTGCTTTAACTTCATCAAGAAAAATATTTCTATATTTTCCGGTAGTCCTTGAATAATCCCAGTAATATTCATCTAAGATTATTTTTGAGCCGTCATTAGGTTTTACTGCGATTATAGAATCGTAGCTTTGAAAGTATAAACCGTCGTCTGTTTGAATTTCAAACTGATTTGCAATTTTATTGCCACTGCTTGAAACCATGTTGTAAACCTTTACGGTTCTTTTTTCTAGTGTTACCATTTATAACCTCCATTAGTTGTTGTTGAGAAAAATTTTGCACCGTTTGCCCTCGGTGCTAGGGTTTTATAAAATGATCTCTAGACTACTTATTTTTAAGCTCTCGCAGAACTGCATTAATATCGTTTACAATTTGCAATAAATTGATATTATCCTTGTCTTGTTCGTATAGAGCTTTTGCAATGTCTCGAGCCCTCGAAAGCCTTAACTCTTCTGCATAAGCAATTACTGATTGATTCATTTTATACCTCCATTAGTTGTTATTTAAAATCTTGCCGGGTATAAACCCCCCGGCTGGGTGTGGTTATGCAAACTGCTTTAAAATAGCGTTGGCGGTATCTATTGCCGGTTGTTTCTCTGTCTCATGTGCAGAGCCTTCAATCGATGTAATGCCTTTTTTACTAGTAGTATTTATTACGTACTCTTGCCAGTTATTATCGTAAGCAACTGTTATAATTACGTTACTGTTTTCTAGTGTTGTTATGTTGTGCATGTTATAACCTCCGTTAGTGTTGAGAAATAAAATTTTCCCGGGAAGGGGGAAAGCGTCCCGGGTCGCCTCTCATAAATGGAGGAGGTATTTACAACCGCTACCCCT
>MDSW01158869.1_pt1 | contig 24730 bp, 30 predicted proteins | sample 811171 | NCBI WGS metagenome assembly MDSW01 (sample SAMN05326641, study PRJNA326480) | marine metagenome | isolation source: seawater | place: Atlantic Ocean: North West | collected 2012 | reverse complement strand
GGCCAGATGAACCGGTGATGCGTTCGGTTACCACGGCGGTCAAAGGAACCACCACGCTGAACAGAGCTATTAAAAGTCCGGACAGAGCCGTCGATGGTGCGCGGAAACTGAAAGGTTCATCGGCGTCTTGACTCTGAGAGTCGCCGTCGGAAAGAGGGAGTACCGGATCAGAGGCCATGCAATGGGGAGTAGGCGAGCCACACCCTCAATTCAACGGAAAGGACACACTTCCATTCTGTCATTCATGACAACAGCTTGCAGCAAGCTTATGCAGCTGGACGTTCCTGACGTTCACGACGAGCAGCAACGAAATCGGACGGAGCTGCTTCGATCCCTTCAAGGTGGGAACGAATCACCTTTAACTCTTCAAGGATGGCGCCCAGCATTTGCTGGGTTGCAGTCGAAGGTGAGTTCAGGACCTCAACAGTGACTTCTTTAATCCTGAGGACATCCTTGGCAAAGCGAGCAACCTCATTGGGATGAAAAAGAAGTGCATCTTTCTGATCACTTCGATATTCAGGATTGAGCTTGCGAGGATTGAAAGGTGGATTCAGATTGCGTGGATCTGTGTTGGTGTATCGATATACAGATGCCCTGGAACGATTAAGAGATTTTTGAACATCGTCAATTCCTACAAGAGCCTCTGACTGTGACGGAAGAGCAACCGGATCCGGAGCAATCTCAGGCGATTGGTGAACTTGAGAAACACCAGATTCAATCGACCGAGGAAACATGAGACCTGCGTAGGACAATCTGGACTCATCGGACGGTAGCAGCCGAGACTCAGGTCGTACAGCGGATTCCTGGATCGCAAGACAGTTCAATAATCGGCACCGTATTGCCCCAGTGATAACTTCGCATTCCACTGTGATGTTGAAACCATGCGCGTCTCCCGCCTAATGCTGGTGACGCTGCGGGACGTTCCCGCCGATGCAGAGATCGCATCCCATCAATTACTTCTTCGAGGCGGATATATCAGACGGATTGGGGCCGGCATCTATGCCTACCTGCCTCTTATGTGGCGAGTCCTCCGCAAAATCACAGCGATCGTGCGTGAAGAAATGGACCAATCCGGAGCATTGGAAACTCTTCTTCCTCAACTTCATCCCTCTGAACTTTGGAAACAAAGTGGTCGATGGCAGGGATACACAGCCGGCGAAGGAATCATGTTCCACCTGGAAGACCGTCAAGGACGCGAACTAGGCCTGGGTCCAACCCATGAAGAGGTAGTCACTAATTTAGCAGGAGACTTGTTACGTTCTTACAAACAGTTACCCGTCAATCTTTATCAAATTCAAACAAAATTTAGAGATGAAATTAGACCTCGTTTTGGACTAATGCGGGGCCGTGAATTCATCATGAAAGACGCTTATTCCTTTCATGCCGAAGAAAACGACCTAAAAAGCACATACACAGCAATGGATCAGGCCTATCGGAAAATCTTTGAACGATGCGGCCTCGAGGCTGTACCTGTTGATGCTGACAGCGGTGCTATTGGCGGTGCTGCCTCACAAGAGTTCATGGTCACCGCTGAAGCGGGTGAAGATCTGATTCTGATCAGTGATGACGGCATGTATGCCGCTAATCAGGAAAAAGCTGCCTCGATTCCACCAGCGGCTGTCCCTCTTGCAGACGTCGATGCTGAGACTCTCCCAACGCCTCAGCAGGGCAGCATTGACGCGCTCTGCGACGCCCATGGCTGGCATGCAAGCCAGATCATCAAAGTGTTGTTGTATCTAGCCAAATTGGACGATGAAAGCGAACAACCCGTCCTGATTAGTTTGCGTGGTGATCAAGAGCTTAATGAAGTCAAACTGATCAACGCTGTAAGCCAGATTGTCGATCAAAGCGTTCTCGACTGCCAGTCGATCAGCCAAGACGACTTCTCCCGTCAAGGTGTCCTCGACATCCCTCTCGGATTCATCGGCCCCGATCTGGATGATCAGCTGCTGAGCGAGGCCCGCAGCTGGAATCCACACTTTCTACGCCTGGCTGATCACACGGCGTCCAATCTCCAGCGGTTTATCTGTGGTGCCAACAAGCCTGACCTTCACAGGATCTCCTGTGGCTGGAATGACCTGCAGGGGACCCCAAGGGTTCTCGATCTTCGCAATGCCAAAGCAGGAGACCAATGCCTCCACAATCTTGAAGCGCATTTAGTTGAAAAACGCGGCATTGAAGTTGGCCACATTTTCCAACTTGGCCGTAAATACTCCAAAGCACTCAACAGTTCCTTCACCAATGAAGCGGGGCGAGACGAACCCTTTTGGATGGGGTGTTATGGCATTGGGATCTCACGCTTAGCTCAGGCTGCTGTGGAGCAGCACCATGATGCTGCTGGTATTTGCTGGCCAACAACCATCGCTCCATTCGAAGCGATGGTTGTTGTCGCCAATATTCAAGATGAACAACAGATGGCTCTCGGGGAACAGGTTTACAACGGCCTGATCAACGCTGGCATCGATGCCCTACTGGATGACCGCAAAGAGAGAGCCGGTGTGAAATTCAAGGATGCCGATCTGATTGGAATTCCGTATCGGATCGTTGTCGGCCGGGATGCCTCAGAGGGACTAGTGGAGTTGGTCCGTCGCAGCGATCGCGAGATGCAAAAACTTCCCCATGCCACGGCCACCAGTGCTCTGATTGGAACTCTGCGCCCCTAAAGTCCAGCCCAACTTCAACAGTTCCATGCTCTCCGCCTTGGCACGCTTGTTCAAACCGCTGTCCAGAGGAGTGCTTGCGCTGGGCCTTGGCCTCTGCTTGATGCTGACCTCCTGTAGCGGCGATGCCGAGGCCCGTCTGAGTGGCAATTACGTCGATGACACGGTGGACGTCGCCAGAACCTTGCGCGATGTCATCGACCAGCCTCAGGACGCCGAAGGGCACAACGATGCGGAGAAAGAGGCGCGGACTCTGATCAATGACTACATGGCGCGCTACCGGCCGAAGCCAAAAGTGAATGGGCTGACCTCGTTCACAACAATGCAGACAGCACTCAATTCTCTGGCCGGTCACTACGCCTCTTATGCGAACCGTCCCATTCCCCAAGAACTGCATGACCGCATCGCGAAGGAGTTGACCAAAGCGGAGCGCACAGCCGTTCGCGGGAATTAAACAAACCTTTCATCTCGTTTTGACGAACCGACACTGCGTCTGAGATACTCGCGGATTGTGCAGATTCGCGGCTTCGGGCCGCAGTGTCCTTGGCCAATGTTGTCGTCATCGGTGCGCAGTGGGGTGACGAAGGAAAAGGCAAAATCACCGATCTCCTCAGTCGATCGGCAGATGTTGTGGTTCGCTATCAGGGCGGAGTCAATGCTGGGCACACGATCGTGGTTGACGATCGTGTGCTCAAGCTTCATTTGATTCCCTCCGGGATCCTTTATCCCGACACCATTTGCCTGATCGGATCCGGAACGGTCATCGATCCGAAGGTCATGCTCGGCGAGCTCGACATGCTCAAGGAGAGCGATATCGATACCTCAGGTCTGCAGCTGGCATCGACGGCCCACGTGACCATGCCATACCACCGCCTTCTAGATCAGGCGATGGAAAAACAGCGTGGCGCCAGACGCATCGGCACCACGGGTCGGGGCATTGGCCCCACATATGCCGACAAATCACAGCGGTGCGGAATCCGCGTGATCGATTTACTCGACGAGCAAAGGCTGAGAGCACGCTTGGAAGCTCCGCTACGAGAGAAAAACCAACTGCTTGAGACCATTTACAACGTTGAGCCGCTGGATTCCGAGGTCGTCATCAGCGAATACCTGGCCTATGGCAGGCGACTAGCTCCCCATGTGGTCGATTGCACGAGGGCCATTCACGCCGCGGCCAAAGATCGCAAAAACATTCTGTTTGAAGGCGCTCAAGGAACACTGCTGGACCTCGACCACGGCACTTACCCCTACGTCACCTCATCCAACCCCGTCTCCGGCGGTGCTTGCATCGGAGCTGCTGTGGGCCCCACGTTGATTGATCGTGTGATCGGTGTGGCGAAGGCGTACACCACACGCGTGGGTGAGGGTCCCTTCCCGACTGAATTGAGTGGCAGCCTCAACGATCAACTGACCGAACGTGGTGGTGAGTTCGGCACCACGACCGGTCGCCGACGCCGTTGTGGCTGGTTTGACGGTGTGATTGGTCGATACGCCGTGCAGGTGAATGGCCTGGACTGCCTGGCGGTGACCAAATTGGATGTGCTTGATGAATTGGATGAAATCCAAGTGTGCGTCGCCTATGACCTCGATGGCGAACGAATCGATTATTTCCCAAGCAGTTCCGAGGATTTCGCCCGCTGCAAACCAATTTTCGAAACTCTTCCGGGCTGGCAATGCTCTACTGCCGATTGCCGCCATCTCGACGACCTGCCAGAAACGGCCATGGCCTATTTACGATTCCTGGCTGACCTGATGGAAGTGCCCATTGCAATCGTTTCCCTGGGAGCAAACCGCGATCAGACCATCGTGGTCGAAGATCCGATCCACGGACCGAAGCGAGCATTGCTGAGTGCCTAAACAATGCTGGAAGTCATACTGCTGAGCTTCCGCGCGCGACTCGCTTATGGCCACCAACGGCCGCTTCCCTAACTCTTGCAGCCTCGATGTGGTGGGCATTGGCAACGCCATCGTGGACGTGCTGGTTCAAACAAATGACGCTTTTTTGAGCGAGCACAACCTGCAAAAGGGTGGGATGACCCTGATCGATGAACAACAGGCCGGTGTCCTCTATCAAGCCAGTGGCCCAGGCCTGGAAACCTCAGGCGGATCCGTGGCCAACACGATGGTGGGCATCGCCCAACTCGGAGGACGAGCTGGATTCATCGGACGTGTCCGCGACGATCAACTCGGCACGATTTTTAGCCATGACATTCAGGCTGTAGGAGCGCGTTTCGATACTCCAGCGGCCACCTCTGGTGCGGCAACAGCACGCTGTTTGATTTACGTCACTCCAGACGCAGAACGCACCATGTGCACCTTCCTCGGTGCTTCGACGCAACTGGAACCGGACGACCTCGATCTCTCGATGGTGCGCGAAACGAAAGTTCTTTATCTCGAGGGTTATCTCTGGGATAGTCCCGCCGCAAAACGAGCCTTCATCGCTGCCGCGGAGGCCTGCCGAACCGCAGGTGGACAAGTCGCACTCTCACTCTCAGATGGATTCTGCGTTGACCGTCACAGAGAAAGCTTCCTCGAGCTCGTGAATGGCCATGTTGATGTGTTGTTCGCCAATGAAGGAGAAATCAAGTCGCTCTATCAGACTGATGATTTCGACCAGGCTTTAGAGCAGGTCAGCGGTTGCTGTTCCGTCATCGCCGTCACCCGCGGCGGTGCCGGCTCAGTTGTTCTCAGTGGAACGCAACGCTGGGATATCGGCATTTATTCGTTGGGAGAATTGGTCGACACCACCGGAGCCGGCGATCTCTATGCCGGAGGTTTTCTGCACGGGTATACCCAAGGAGAACCATTGGAGCGGTGCGGCCAATTGGGTGCACTCTGCGCCGGCCAAGTGGTGACCCAACTTGGTCCCAGGCCTCAAGTTTCGCTCAAGCAATTGGCCGCTGACCAGCTTTCATAAGCCGCAGAGGCCGTTGCAGGCCAAACGAGCCACTCGGGCAGTTCATAGCTGTGCAAGTCCATTACGGTTTGGCGCAGCTCTGCCAGGCAATCCAGAGTGGTTTTGAGCAACAACTGCACTTCCTTGTCTTGTTGCACCTCGCCTTCCCAGCGATAAAGCGACCGCATCGGCGTCAAAGTGACACACGCCACCAGACGTCGCTCCAACAGAACAAGCGCCAAAGCCTCCGCCTTGGTCTCATCGGCCTCCGACGTGAGAGCCAAAATCATGGAAGGGGCTTCTGCCATGGTCGAGTCGCTGCAAAAGAGCTTGTACACCGACCACAGTTTCGACACCGTCAGGACCATCTGGGCGGCGCACCAGCCAAAGACAGAGGCCCTGTTCCCGAGCGATTGTTCGCCAGAGGCGTTCGATGACCCCACCGGATTGGCGGCAGACCACATCCGTAATCTGCCAACGGCGACACAAAGCCCGTTCGATATGACCAGGCCGATCCCCCTGCAAGGGGCGTAGGACAGCAAGTTGATCCGTCGGCAATCCCACCGCCAAAGCACAACGCAAGCCTTCACTGGAGGGGAGAACACGGGCAAAAATCTCCGCACCGGCAGCTCTGGCGGCTGATGCCGCCAGAGCAAGATGCCGAGCACCGATCGCCAGCAACACCCGATTCCCCTGCAGCGACTGCCGTTGCAGCTCGACCAGATCCGTCAAGACATGAACAGGCTGACCGGATTCATTCGGACGCGCCAGTCGCAACAGAGGCTGATCACAATCAGCACAGGCCTGCCGCAACTGATCACTAATTCGAGTTGCAAAGGGATGGGTGACATCCACAACCCAATCAAAGCCACGGTGTCGTCGCAGCACGGCCTTGATTCCCGCCGCCCCAGCGAGAGGGCCCACCATCAGATCCTCCAACGAAAGCCCGCTGTAGGCATGAGACGCCGAAGCGGTAACAACGCTGACGCTCACCCTCCAGCCTTGCTCTACCAGTGTTTTCGCCAATTTCGGACCCTCACCCGTACCCGCCAACAGCCAAATCCGTTGCTGGTCATCGCTACTGCCGTGCATCAAGATGACGCCACCTGTCTGGGAGGGAGATGAATCACTGCGTGCTCGAGGTGGAGGTAATGGAGGCACCCACAGTCCGATACACCCAAGACAATCAGACACCGATTGCTGAAATGGCCGTTCGTTTTGACGGGCTCCGCCCCGATGATCCTCCAGGCAATCTCAAGGTTGTGGGTTGGGGAAATCTGGCTCAGGATCTTCAAAACCGCGTCCAGGTAGGTCAGAAGCTTGTCGTCGAGGGTCGGCTGCGCATGAACACCGTGGCTCGCCAGGATGGACTGAAGGAAAAACGCGCTGAATTCACACTGTCGCGTTTGCATTCTGTTGGCAGCACTGCTGCACCCTCAACACCGACAGCCCAGCAACCGCCCCAAAAAGCATCAACACCAGCGAAGGCTGAGCCGGAACCCGCCAGCTGGAACGCGGCACCACTGGTCCCAGACACAGACGACATTCCCTTTTGAGCTCACTTGCGACCAGGTTCGTCCTGTTGCTCAGAGGCGCGGCTCAGCATCTGCCCCAATTCCCGTTCCAAAGCGGCCAGATCTAGGCGCAGCTCTGGCCAACGCCCACGATCAATCTGCTCTAACAGCCATGCTCGATCAGCATCGAGTTGAGTCAACAGTTGCTCAAGTTCGGCGGATTGGGGCATGGGCAAGACAGAAACAGCAAAACGTCCCTCCATCCTGATCGGTTGGAAGTCACAATGGCGACCATTGAAGGGTGGCCATGAACGACCTCTTTTCCCCGGGCAGCGTGGTCACGGTGAGCGGCGGCGTGCTCACCGTGGTCGGAGCAATCGCTTATGCCACCGGCAGTGCCAATCTCAGCCTTCCAACCATTTTTTATGGAATCCCGATTTTTTTAGGCGGTTTAGCTCTGAAGTCATCGGAATTGCCCCCTGCAAAACGGATTACCCCCAAAGCAAAGCTGAGGCGTGAACGAGAAAATGCTCCTGAAGCGCTAACCAAACTGCTAGGAGACGTCACGCGTTGGCGTTATGGGCAAAAAGCGCATCTGGAATCGTCTTTAGAAGCGCTGAAACTTTGGGACGATGATCAGCCGCCTCAGTTGCTTGAAGTGGAAGAACTCAACCCAAGCTCTGGATACGGGCTACGCCTACGTTTCCAACTCAACAATGTCCCTTTAGAACGCTGGCAAGCCCGGCAGGAGAGGCTGGGGCGATTTTTTGCGAAGGACATGACGGCTGAACTGCAGATGGTTGAGGCCAATTGTCTCGATCTCGTGCTGGTGCCAGCGTCGACATCTGCTGCCACCGATCTAGGCGACACCACTCCAGGTCGCACCGCTCCAAGCGACGCCGAGTTGGTCAAAACCGATTCCCCAACCTCGGATGGCGCCGATTGATGCCTGACCCGATCCAAAACGGCGATGACACGATGAGAGTGTCTGTGCTCAGTGAGGCACTGCCTTACATCCAACGCTTCTCAGGGCGCCGCATCGTGATCAAATACGGCGGAGCTGCCATGGCACATGCAGCACTACGAGAAGCAGTCTTCCGCGATCTGGCCTTACTCGCATGTGTTGGCGTTCAACCTGTTGTTGTGCATGGCGGCGGTCCAGAAATTAATCAGTGGCTGAAAAAGTTAGAGATTCCAGCCGAATTCCGCGATGGTCTGCGCGTCACCGATGCCGACACGATGGACGTGGTGGAGATGGTTTTAGTGGGTCGGGTCAATAAACAAATCGTGAACGGACTCAACCAACTTGGTGCCTGTGCCGTGGGTCTCAGCGGCAGCGACGGGTGCCTCGTCGAAGCACGTCCATGGGGGGAGGGCAGCCATGGTCTTGTGGGAGATGTGGCCAGGATGAACCCAGATGTCTTGGAACCGCTTTTGGCACGCGGCTACATTCCAGTGATTTCCAGCGTGGCTGCGACGCCCGACGGAACAGCCCACAACATCAATGCCGATACTGTGGCCGGCGAATTAGCCGCTGCTCTAGACGCAGAAAAGCTGATCCTGCTCACCGACACACCGGGCATTCTGAAGGACAAGGACGATCCCGACTCCTTAATTCGCAAACTGCGGCTGTCCGAAGCGCGCCAGCTGATCCAAGAGGGGGTGGTCGCTGGTGGCATGACACCCAAGACGGAATGTTGTATCCGTGCTCTGGCCCAGGGAGTAGCAGCGGCGCACATTATTGATGGCCGCGTCCCGCACGCCCTTCTCCTGGAAGTGTTCACGGATGCCGGGATCGGGACCATGGTGGTCGGTCGCAGCTAAAGGTGGACGACCAAGCCGAGCCGCTGGATCTAACCACCGCAGAACTCGCTCTCGACCGCGGTGACTATGGCCAATGCCTCGAACTTCTTGGTCCGCTTGCGGACGTCTATCCCCTTCAAGATCCGAATGGAGCACGGATCCGCCTGCTGATGGTCACAGCCTGGATGGGTCAAGGCAACGAAACCGATGCCATCACCATGTGCCGGCTGCTGACCCGCAGCAAGGACCCTGAACTCCGCCAACAAGCCAAACAACTGTTAACCGTGCTCGAGTCGCCAAGCCTGGTCAGGCCGAAGCGATGGTCCATGCAACTTCCCGATCTGGAGATGACCGCAACGGGCAGTGGGACGCCCGCGGCGCAAGCCAAGCGACGACGACGTGGACCGCCGCCGCCACCACCGCCGCCCACCGGACCGACCCGAGCACCCTCCCTCGGTTTCGCTGCCCTGGTCACTGCCGTCCTACTCGGACTGACTGTGCTTCTCAGTGGTTGCGTTCGGATCGATGCTGAGTTGAACCTGCCCGGTCCGGATCGCCTGCAACTCTCCTGGCAAATCCAAAATCAACAGGGTCTCCTGCTGCCCTGGCAACAACAGATTGAACGTCAATTCAGACAGCAATTCCCTGATCTTTCCATCACGCATCCCACTCCAGGCAGCCAACGAATGAGTAGCCCAACCCTGCCGGCGAAGCAGCTCGATCAGCAGCTCACACAAATGATCGCGATCACCGCTGCGGCAACAGGTTTACCCCTCTCTCCTCCCTCGATTGTGCTGCGAGAACGCAACTGGCTCATCGGTGTCGATCAACAGTTCATGCTCGAAATGGATCTTTCAGACGTGCCCGCCATCGATGCACTGCACATTCAATTAAAACTAAACAATGATCACAACATCCATTCACTTCACGGCGGAGAGAAGGTGGTTCTCCACCTTCACAATTGGCAGTGGAATCCACTTGGATTTGGCACTCTTGCTGCAGGAAGCCTACTGATTATTAGTTTAGTCCTACAAACCCGTCGCAGATTATTGGGTTATGGCTTTCCAGAATTGCCCTCATAATTAATTACAATTCAAGGGGATCCGGATCGACTGCGAGCGTCACTCCACGAGGTAATTGCTGCCAAAGTTGTTGACCAGAAGGCAAGGGAAGTGAAGAACCAACCGGACCATGCAATAACAACTGCCATCGACTGCGATCAGCCACCCGAGCGACAGGCGCTGGTGCAGGTCCAACCAACCACCAATTCTGCTGCTGACAAAGAGGGCGAATCAATTCAGCCACGACCGCAGCTGCAGTCGCCGTGGACGAAGCTGAGGTCCCGGAGAAACGAAGCAAGCAAGCACGGCTAAACGGCACCAGTGCAGCCTCTCGACGCATCTTGATTTCCTCAGAAAGGAATGCTTCATAACGACCATCCACAAGATGGCGAATCACGGGATGTTCAGGCGAATAGGTCTGCACCAGAACTTGGCCGGGGCGTTCCCCCCGCCCGGCACGACCGGCCAGCTGTAAAAGCAGTTGAAGCGCCTGTTCACCAGCCCGCAAATCGGGACGATGCAATAAGCCATCTGCAGCGAGCACCACCGCAAGGGTGACCCGTGGCAGATCCATTCCCTTGGCCAACATCTGAGTGCCGATCAGCACATCGGCTTCGCCGGCAGCGAAGCGTTCCAACAGGCGCCGATGCCCATCCCGACCACCGGTTGAATCACGATCAAAACGAAGCAGCTTTAACTCCTTCAACTCCTCGGCGAGTGTGTCCAACACCCGTTGCGTCCCAGCTCCAAAGGGTTTGAACGCCGTCGAACCGCAATGAGCACAGCGGGATCCCAGCTCATCCCTGTGATCACACCAGTGACAGCGCAACCACTGACGCCCATTCGAACCGCGATGAACCGTCATCGCCACCTCGCAATGCGGGCACTGCACAACCTCGCCACAACTGCGACAGCCCAAAAAAGGGCTGTAACCGCGCCGAGGGACAAGCACTACAGCTTGTTCTCCGTTCTGTTGCAACGAGACCAAACGATCAATCAATGGACGACTGAGCAAGCGCCGATGTCCCTCCAACAGCTCTTGACGCATGTCGATTACATGCACCGGAGGCAGGGGCTGATGAGAGATGCGTCGTCGCAACCGCATCAAGGTCAGGGGACCATCCGGTTGCTGCTGCACCCAACTATCGAGAGATGGAGTGGCGCTACCGAGAACAAGCCGCGCGCCACAGCGCCGCACCCGATCCATCGCCACATCCCTGGCGTGGTAACAGGGCATCGGTGACTCTTGTTTATAGGAACTGTCGTGCTCCTCATCAAGCACGATCAGCCCCAGTGGTTGCAGCGGGAGAAACACGGCGGAGCGTGTGCCCACAATCAACATGGGCTGGTGAGCCGCAAGACACGAACGCCAAACCTTCAAACGCTCCGCCTCACGACAACCGCTGTGATATTCCAGAACTCGATCACCGAAACGCCGCCGACAGCGATCCACCAGCTGGGGAATCAACCCAATCTCCGGGGTCAACAACAACACATGGCGACCACGTTCGAACTCAACCGCGCAAAGGTGGAGATAAACCTCGGTTTTTCCTGAACCAGTGATGCCCCAGAGCAACACCCCTTGACCAGGCTCGACACACTGATATCCCTTCACAACATCGCTCTGCTCATCCGTTAGCGCCTGCGGTGCATCACGCCAGATCGGAGCGCATTGCGATTGCGGCGTGATTGTGCGTTGTTCCCGCACAATCACGTTTCGCTCCTGCAAGCGGCGCAGGGTATCTGGGCTGAATCCAGCTGCGGCGATGTCTTTTTGCCAGATTCCCTCTGGGTGTTGAGCCAACCAATCCATCAAGGTCTGTTGACGGGTTGTGAGGGATGGCAGCTTCTCCAACTTGGTGTTTCTACAAATCCACCACCTGGGGCGACCGGCACTAACAGCCCCCGCGCGAGCCTGCCCCAACCAACCATTGGGCAAGACTGCTTTCAACATTTTGAACGGGCTGAGGTAACAACGTTCAGCAATGGCCTCAATCCAGGCCTGCCAATCAACAGGGACCGCTCCCCGCTGGAGCAGCGCATCAACCCTTTGCAAAGCATCCAGGTCAGCGGATCCTGACTCAAGCTCCGACGCTGGAGGCCGAGCAACAACCAGCCCGTGCATCAACCGACCACGCAGGGGGACCCGGACGAGGTCACCAGGCTGCAACTCCAAATGCGGGTCACAGCAATAGGTGAGAACCAATCCTTCCCTGCCAGCTTCAAGCCAAACGTCAATGAGCACAATTCACGGCAAATTGGACTTGCAAACGGCCAAAATTTTTATTAACATGTACAAGTTGGGCTAGAAAATCCAACATCTGCGCTCGATCCAGAGGAAGACACGCAGCTTGAAGACAGGACGCACTCCTGACACCTTCAACCGGTCTGAGACCACCCCGGACAAGCCCAGGACCTGTTAGTCCTCGCGGACACCCACTCAAGCAACGTCCCGTCACGATTCAACACCGACATCACAGCATCGCATTGAGAGCCAAAGCCCACGCATGGCATAAGGCAAGATGCGAATTTTTTCACTTTTGAGAATGAGCTGATCGATTTTTTCGATCTTTGTGAGCCACGAACGTTTACGTCTTCCAAACACTTTTAAGAGCATCATGAGCCCAGCCGCCACCAAAGCAACTCCGGACATTGTTCTACTGGCCAATGCTGATGGAGAGCGGAAGGAGGTCAAGATCGAAACGAAGAAGACAACCGCTCGGCGACGTGCAGTTCGATCCACAGCAACATCTCAGGATCTATCTGCTGCTGCAGATGAATTGCTAGCTGCTGCAGAGAAGAAGAGTCCGACCAGCAAGAAAACAACTACAGAAAAAAAGACCGCCACAAAGAGTTCTACAACCACGAAGAAATCGTCTACAACAGCAAAAAAAAGTAAGGCAGCTACATCCACAAAGAGTAAGAGCAGCAAAGCCAAATCAACAGCCACAAAAGCAACTACGACAAAAGCAACAGCCACAAAAGCAACAGCCAAGAAAGCAACTTCGACCAAAACAGCTACAGCAAAAGCCAAGACTTCAAAGGCCAGCACGGCTAAATCAACATCAGCTAAAGCCACTGCTGCCAAAGCAACTCCAACGCCTCCAACTGCAGAAGAGAAAGCCAAAATCGCTGCAGCTGAGAAAGAGGCCAAAGCCAAAGCATTGGCCAGCATCAAGATCGGACCGAAAGGTGTTTACACCGAAGATTCGATCAGGGTGTATCTCCAGGAGATTGGCCGAATTCGCCTGCTCAGGCCTGATGAAGAGATTGAACTGGCCCGCAAGATTGCCGATCTCCTTCATCTCGAAGAATTAGCGGCTCAATTTGAAAGTGACAACGGCAAACTGCCTGACACCAAAGAATGGGCTGCTTTAGTTGAAATGCCGGTGATCCGCTTCCGGCGGCGGTTGATGTTGGGGCGGCGCGCCAAGGAAAAGATGGTTCAGTCGAACCTGCGCTTGGTCGTCTCGATCGCCAAGAAATACATGAATCGTGGCTTGAGCTTCCAGGATCTGATCCAGGAAGGCAGTCTCGGCCTGATTCGTGCCGCTGAGAAGTTTGACCACGAGAAGGGTTACAAATTCTCCACCTACGCCACCTGGTGGATTCGTCAGGCGATTACCCGTGCCATCGCAGACCAGAGCCGCACGATCCGGCTACCAGTTCACCTTTACGAAACCATTTCCCGGATCAAGAAGACCACCAAGGTCTTAAGTCAAGAATTTGGACGTAAGCCAACGGAGGAAGAAATCGCTGAGTCGATGGAAATGACCATCGAAAAATTGCGTTTCATCGCTAAGAGCGCCCAACTACCGATTTCTCTAGAAACACCGATCGGCAAGGAAGAAGATTCCCGCCTTGGCGATTTTATCGAAGCCGACATCGAGAATCCTGAGCAGGATGTTGCCAAGAATCTGCTGCGGGAAGATCTTGAAGGTGTTTTGGCGACCCTTAGCCCGCGCGAACGGGATGTGCTGCGTCTTCGTTATGGATTGGATGACGGTCGGATGAAGACCCTCGAAGAAATCGGTCAGATCTTTGATGTGACCAGGGAACGCATCCGTCAAATCGAAGCAAAAGCGCTGCGTAAACTGCGGCATCCCAACCGCAATGGTGTGCTTAAGGAGTACATCAAATAGAAATTTAGGTCAACCCCATCAAGGGTCGCACTGAGGCGATAGTTGAGGTTGGATGCTGAGATTCTTATTCGCCTGACGTCCTCCTTGCTGAGGTTCATGCCTCGATTTAACTTGATCGTGACATCAGGGTCTGAACTGTCATGCCACATGAATGAGGCATTGCCACCCACAAGGCGAATGTCCTCAAAACTTGAAGGAGCAAGACCCAGCTTTGAGACGAAGTCTCTTTCCCTTACCAACAGAATTTCTCTGACGCTCGACCTCACTAAGTTGTTGTCCCAAAATCGTGGGTTCAACTGCTTCTTGATAATTGGTGCTTTAACAAAAGATGCAAATAACATCATGAATACCTCTTCCTGATTGCCAGTTGGGACTAAGAAAAACTATTTATAGTGACGACTCATCCTCAAAAGTCAGCTTCATTTCCTTTGCATCGATATTTCCAATTCTCTGCTGACTTAATTGACTTATGCATTTGAGGACCACCTTTTCGATGTCCCAGGATGACTTCTGATGCATCTATTAAACATTGAAAGGAATGTATCTTCCCCTCAGGGTCATAGGCGTATAACTCCTTTCTGCTCCTCTTGGTGTAGATGGTCTTTGGCTTCAAAAACTTGGCTCCTTTCCATATCACGCAATAGCCACGAGCCGATACAGCTTTCTCTTGGAAGACTCGACGAATTGCTGCCACATCAACTCCCAGGGTTTAGGCAGTGACTGGCTTTGCATTGGGATCGCACTACCCTCGAGAACGTCCCTTTCGTTGCTTGGCCCTTGGATCGAAGGGTTGTCCTCGCTCGGCGATGAAGTAGGTCTGTTGGTGAACTCATCGATTTCGCCCCACTAAACAGGCATAGGCAGCATTGGGACTGATTCCTAGATCTCGACAGGCTTCTGTGACTAAGTCCCAGTCCCCGAGGTGGGCTTCGTCCTTTACTCGATAGACCGACACAGGCCGAAGGTGTGGAGTGATTCCCTTCAGAGCCATTGGATGGCTTCGAAGTGAGTTCTGCAGTGTTCCAAATCCATCATCCTCAAATCCTTATTCATAGGTGAGCTGGTCGAGGGCTCGAAGTGATTCGTCTTCGCCCTCAAACTCCTTCAGGATCTTGACCTTGTCTCTTGGTGGTGTGGGGAGATGCTTCTTAACTGTATAGGGTGCCTGTGACTCCACCAGGCACTTGCTCACAAAATAAGGTTGATGATCCACGTTCAACCATGCATAGGCAATAAACACTGCTCAACTTCTCTACTGATTTACTTAGACACCCACACCCTTTACATTCAGCTAAATTCCCGTATACATTTAGAGGTTCAACCTCTCGAATTTATGATAAATTCAAAGGGCTGAAGTATGGACTTGCCAATACTCTCGACTCCTGGAATCTGGATAACGAGCAATGGAATCACGAAAAATACTAAGGTCATGACAAGAAAGAACTTAAGTTCTGCTTTCTGCCCTATCTCCTCCTTCACCGTGGTTGCCGGAAACTTGTACAACCTTACACTAGCCAAGCCTTTAGACTCCTTACCGAGCGATGTCCTTGAAAGAATTCTAAAAGACTCTACTTCTTTACAACCACATATACCCCTTGTATTCGACACCCCCAGGCAGTCAGACAGATATTCCATAAGATTTTAACAACAAATATTCTCTCAACTTTAAACGCCTTCTCATAGAGAAGTTCACCCAGTAGACAAGAAGAGGGGGCAGATCCTCTCAGGTAGAGGTAAATGTAGGGGAGAGACTCCTCAGCAGGATTACAGCGCACTAGCCACAGCAAATTGACACAATCGCAGGATGTTTCAATCACGGAATCCGCGCTGATACGAAGAGAAGTCTAGTTGCAATAATCGCGCCAATTGGCATCATTGCCAATAAAGAATGGGGTGATTGGCAAAAGGAAAAGTACCCATTTGCGTTGATTGTTTATGGAGCGATTTAAGCGCCATGTAGACCCTAGAACGATCCAGATCATTGCATGGCAGTTGAGCAGGGATTGGTTGCCATATCACGTCAGTAACGTGTGAATAGCAATTGATTGAATGGCCTTAGATCACTCAAACGATGCATTCCAATTCTGATGGACAATCCAGTCAATTGGGCAAGCTAGGGGTCGAGACCCTCCTATCCAGGAAATCGATCAAATGTGTACACAGCAGAAAATTGACGAAAAAGATTTTGGATCACTCATTGCAACTTAAGTGAAAGAAATCAAAAGTGAATGGCGACCCACTGGAACGTTACCACCTTCGAAAATGAACATCTGAATGCCTAGGGTTTCAAGCTTCATTGTGGTGGACCTGCCATGTGCCAATGGAGGTCAGACACTCAGAGCTAGCGTGAAGGTGCAGGGCTGCTGATCCGCAGGGATGACATCGTTATTCTGAACATAAATATCAAAGAGGCATTTGAATTTGTGTTGAGCAAACAGTGATCCACCTGCTGCCCAAATGTGATCGAATAGCCCACAGCGATGCTGCTGAAGGCATCGACAAAACTTGATCGGAACGTTTTTTAAGATCAGTTGCCCTCAGGTTACTAACCAGAGGGATTGTTGATGCCTAGCAAAGAGGAGTCGTATCACTCAATCAGAAAATAGAAACAAAGGATTCGCATTTATTTGTGCGACCAACTCACCATTGGCATTCATGAATTCAAGCTCAGTACGATACATCGGTGCGAAACAGGGATCAATACCACCCAGTTCATGACAATAATTGACGCTATCAGACTTGACGATGCCAACTTCATCGTGTTCCAACAGCTCTGATTCACCTTTGAAACCAGCTGTCACTTTACCTTTGCCGATCAGTTTATCTCCTTTATTGAAATAACCACTGTCATCGCTGTCGATAAAGACCTTGAGCTTGGAACGCTTGGCGTTGTACCGAATAAATCCACCATCATGGTCGCCCAGCTCAAGATCAAAAGAGTAGTTTGACCGTCTTTGCTTTGGAGGCTTGAAATCAAAGAGGTCCTGACTGAATGTGACTCCACTATGTTGTCGCCAAGTTCCTTTAGCCATTGTTCGTTGTGTTGTTTGTGGGCGCGACACACTCATTGGTGCCGATAACCTAGATTGGACTATTGATGAATTCGATGGTTTGAGTCCTGTCACGTGGAGGCGTGATAGTGGTCACAGAACGAACACTATCTACCCTTTGAACTTCTCATTCAGACGAGACTCATCCAATCTCACCAGAACAAAATTCATATTCATATGCGATAGGATCCCTAATCGGACGTCTCAGTAAAGATATATCCATCACCCTCCCTGTTCTGCTGTCTCGGAAGAAGCCAGCCTGCTTGAGATAAGGCTTGAGGCCATCCCTCTTCTTCTTGTCTCGTTTCCTGTTGTCCTCTAACGTCTCAACCTCATTGTCTTCAATCACTGTCTTGACCCCATTAAAAAGGATGCGGGTGTAGTGATTAGATTCCTTCCAATCATCCACAGCATTGAGCTATAGAGATTGAGAACGATTCTCTACACCTCAATGCTGTGTTGCCTTTTAGCTCTTGGTCTTGTCTCCTCCAGTCTCTGTATCCCTGCCTTAGCTCAACCTGAACAGGGAGGTGCTCACTTGGTTCTCGCCTTCAGTCGAGGGCCGCTCAATCAACAGCATCAAACAGGATTAACTCACTCCTCTGTGGTTATGACAATGCCATCCATGGCTCAGTGTCGAGAGGAAGGAAACAAGGCCACCAAGCGCAATACCAAAGAAGTGAGAACTGTCTTCTGGTGCATCCAGAGATGAGGTCGTACATTTTCCTCTGGCCGTAGGATTTAGTTATATTACGGAAAAGTGGATTGAGCCTGGATTGACTGAGTTATTACGCCTATTTCATGAAGTTCTCGTAATAAAGCCGTGTGAGACTGGAAATAGAAATGCATCGAAATGTTTGGAGCTACAGAATCCCTTTATATTCTTCCCGTGTCTCATTGTGGGTTCTGCCCTCCTTCCTATGGCATCAAACCGTAAGGAGCTTGCTTTGCTTGGTGGAACATTTCTCTTTGGCCTGAGTGCTCTTGAGGTGTGCCTTCACTTCGGTGGCTACTGATACACCTCTTGATTTGATCGAGAGCAGGTGGGAGCAAAATGCGGTCGTCAAGGAGGATTGATCATCAAGCCGGCCAAAGGGCAGTCGGGTTCCATTGGAGTCATGCCAGGTAGCTCTGTCGATATTGCATTGAATTCTGATTAGTGGAAACGAAGTTGGAAATCTACAAACACTCCTAACGAAGTAACTTGGAGGAATAACGGTCGTGTATTCACAATGACGCCCATCGGGGTAGATGGGCGTCATTCCCTCATGAGATCAATTTTTCGCCCTCCTATCATTCTTCTCTCTCAGTGCATTTGCAGGCTTGGCACCCGCCTGCAAGACCCGTTTCTGAGACTGGCTGGTTGAAAGGCCGTCGGAACAAAGACTTTCACGGAGAAGCTGCTTGGGTTGAAGCTCCCTCTGTGTTGGGAGACATCAGTACTTGAACAAGCTGAGGATGTCCCTTGGGCCCTACCCACAAAGAGGGCACTGCTCGAGGAACCATCTAAAACAAGTCAAACCAACGTTTACTGAGCAAATGGACTGAAAACTCGTCCTCATTAAACCGTTGAAATTGAAAGCATCACTCCACCTCTCGTGCATGCCAACAAAAAACCTGCCTCAAGGGCAGGCCAGGTGATGGGGACATTAAATTTAACTGCTTGAGGCGCTAGATGCAGGGCAACTGCATCCATCCGTGGGAGTAGGACAGTTAAAACTTCATCTAAAGCTGCAAAGCAGCTTTAGATACACCATGCGTAAGGTTCAAGCTGTAACATTCGCAGCATGTTCCACAAAATGTGGTGCAAGCAAGGGCCGGGTGATGGGGATTACGTGGCTGTTTGACCACTCCCTAGGGGGTGGTCTTCTTGTTTGCACCGAGAGATTTATACCGAGCTGCCTGGTTGAGGCAAGTGCTTCTGTCCAAGGGAAGTCCAGCTGTCTGAGTGCCACCACAACCCTTGCTGTTACGAGGAGGGGCAGATGATCAAACGACGATGTCTTCAAGCCGCCATCCGTTCAAACAACGACGGGTCAAAACCGCTGCTTTGGTATTGAAGAAAAGAAATCGCCAGGCATGTCGAAACAACAACATGCGACACTATTCATGCATGCACTTAAAGGCATCAATAGGGGCAATCCAGTTGCAAGAGAGGAAACAACCAAGGTTTATTGGGTCATGAGCATTCTGCGATTCTCCTGCAGGGTGCTGGGCCGGCAAGCGTGTCATCCCAACCGATGAAGAAGCGATCTAAACACCGATGATCAACCGATTTGCATGTGTGGGTTTACTCGCTCTCAATCTGCTATATGCACCCACTCTTCATAGGAAGGCCTCACCAATAGCATTTTAATAGATAGCAAGCACACGCAAAATTAACTTGTTGAAATCAATTTAGACCTTCTTACGTTAGCGTTCTCGCCTCATTGACGATCCATCGATGCTTGACGTTCTTTGCTTGATGCATCTTATAAATGCATGCTGAAGCGTAGTCGTAAAATCCACTCCCTATACCAAAGGAGCCTCTAACTCGCTCGCTGATGCTGGCTTGATGCGCCTCCTGATTGCATGTCAGTCACCTCGAAGTCTACACAAGTCTAAGGAGATTTAATATAAGAAGAGGGCCAGATCATCTTTTAATCTCAGACCGCCTTTTGGTCGGCTGCGTAAAAATCTACAGAGAAAGGCCGACAATGCAGCCACATTGCAACTGCAAGAAACATCATTTGGAAATACCCTAGGCCTGAGCTCGGCGAGGACGCTTTTACCGCCTACAGAGAACTAATGTCAACCAAAATGTAAAATTGATACAGCAGGACACCTTCTGCTAGCACCCAAGAGAGGAAAGGATTATTTCAGCAGTTATAACCGCGAAGTGGGAAAAATATATGGTTACCATTCTTCTTGTTTTCCAAGCCAGTATTGCCATTTAGCGTTAAGTACCAATACCAGATTCCACCTAAACGATCCTTAAAAATCTTGTGGTGCGTGTCAATATCTTCCACCAAGTCATACTTCATCGAAACACCATCTTGCCAACGGATTGAAAATGTTTTCGGCCATCGTTGATAATTACGCCAACATGGCATCTGCAGTTCATCATTGTAAACACAACACGATTTCACCTCCTCTGCGGCTCTAGCTTCAACAGGGAAATAAGCCCGATTTAGACACAACGAAAACGTTGCTACAATTAAAAGAGCAGAGCTAAATGTAGAGAGAACATTGAGACGCATAGAACAAGTGGTGACGACACTTGAATCGCCTGACTATAACGTGGCCTTGTTTCCTTTCAGCACAGGACACATCTCAAAAGATTAAAAACGTCTATCTACTTGATTCTAGATCACCTTGATTGGCTGAGCCCTCATACCCAAGGGAACGAAACCATACGAACCATCATCGATTTCGTTCGCTCCAAGCAGATTACTTATTAAGTCATAACGAGCCGTTATCGATCTCTTCCATTATGCGCCAGGCGATCTTGAGGAAGGAAGCTCTCTCATCAAAGGCCACAGACCTCAACGAGCACGAAAATACTTTTTTTTCACGACATCTGTCCTGCAACAGCAAACACAACCATTCCTATTTTGCCTTGGCAGGCTACTGAAATTCAATGGTGATGCAGGACCGCCTCTAACAATGTCTTGCCTTCAGTTAATCACTGCAAATCACTCAAGAATCAAATCAAAACAATTGTCTCAAATGACCACAATCAGCATCATTGGCTTGCAGAGCATTCAAAAAACACATTCAATCAAAACATAAAAAACAACTAAACAGATAGCATATCCATGCTTTTTAGGAGGATAAACGATTTTCAAAAAGCTATTTCCCAGAAAAAAGGACAGCATCCCTTTACTCAGCACCTGCCTCCGTTCAAAGCAATAAAATTATTTTTTCTTGGCCGCTTTAGGATCAAGAAACTCCAGAAGTTCCTGCAACTTATCGTTTGTTGCTCTAACTGCTGAGACTTCCGGCATGGAGCCCTCATCCATCACGACTTGATGCATATCACGACACATGTTACGAAGTTCTTGCAAACGGGCTTTCACCTCATCTCTTTTCTCTGCCGCGGTAGCCATTTGTTCATTCAGTCATGATTTTATATTTTACATCGAAGCAAACCAACAAGTGCTGTGGCATCCGTGTGCGTGCCTCTGCACTCCAGATCATCGAAGACTCTTGCCTTTGCTTTGCTTTCCAAGTGCCTAGCCGAAAACCTGTGCAAGAAAACATCACTTAGCACTCTTGGGAAGAACAAACGAACCATCCACGCCGACGGCGATCTGCAATCACTGGGCGCGGATGCGTTGTAGATCGATCGGCGCAGCGTGTGGTGCAACAGCTTGAACGTCAATCAATGGCACCAGATGTAGTGGTTGATGCCCTTACCCTTCCCATACAGCAATAAAAAAGCTGGCTCAAAGGCCAGCCGGGTGATGGGGATATCCACAGCATACAGACAAATGCCTGTTATGCCAACGGATTTCAATAAACGGCCCAACCGCAAGCGCGCCACAAACTTCACAGGCCAGTGGAAAACAGGCCGCTACCTGGCCTTGCCCTGTGAAAAACGCGCAAGAGACGTTGGCTTGGCTCGGCATCAGGGCAACCAATCAGCCCCAGCAGACACAGACAGGTCATCCCATTCATCCAGGCTGAATCGCAGGTCATCTCCGGCTCAAAGCACAGTCCGACTGATGGGCGATTTTGCCGTCGTATCCGCTTCAATCACTACATGGGGCCAAAAATGGCCTGCATCAAGCAAGCAAAATTCGAAGAAAAAAGGCATTCAGAAATGAGTCAAAGCACGGGGAATTAGCAGCCAAAGCCAATACATTTCACGATAAAACCTCTAACAACGCACATCATGAAGACAATGATACATCATCCACCATGAATGCAAAATGCCAAAATATTCACCACAAAAGATGACGTCAAAAACAATCCTGACACCTTGCTACAATACAAACCAGAGCAATTGAGCACAAAAAGAGGGGAAATCAAATTACAGGAGTCTGCATCAAATGGGTAAAACAAAGTTTCTCGTTGTGGAACTCAAACCCCTCTTCAAGCATTCCCCTCGAGAACAGAACGGCAGGCTGGCTGATAACGTCAGCAAAGGCTTGCAGTTCTATTGCACAAGTTTTACCAAAGCTTATGATAACAATCCTCGACTGAAAAAGCCAAATTTCTCTCTAAAACAAATAAAACACATAAGTACATTTACCCTTCCCTCAGCAGCCAAGCTACCTTATAAGGGCAGTGAGGGAAATGAGACGCCCTCCTCACACGGAAGAGATCAAACCCTGGGCTAAGACCAGGGTTTTTTATAGCTCGTGCACACCTAGCGGCTTGAGTTTTCTGCCTCAAAGCTTTCCGTGAACTCTTGAAATGCGCGTTTCAGTCGCTCAACAGGCGTTTCCTCCAGTGGGCACTCCTGAGCCGTCTGTTCCGTATAGGTTTGCATCAGAATTGGATCTGGCTCAAGCACTGAAGCCAATGCTGATTTGAAGAGCACCACATTGCGCTGCGGAGTCAGACCGGCCAAATAGGGTTCGAGTTTCCAATGAGCAACTGCCGCCGACTCACAAGAGTCTGTGTAGCAAACCTTGCAGGGACGGATCAATTGGTATGCAGGATCACCATCACGATCCGTTGTATTACGCAGTCTCGCCATCAACACATCTCCACTGTTGAGAAGCAGGAGATGAATGCTTCCTTCTGCCATGAGAGGGATGTAGTCACCACTAGGTTCAGACGTCTGTAATCGCTGCTCGATGGAACCGGATTGACGCACACCACTCACGACCGGTCCGGGCATGGTCATCGCTTCTACAGCCTTAATGTTAAGCAGTATTCAAATTCGCTTGGTCGCGACCAAGCCAACAAAAGGGGGCAAACCAAATCTCTGATCCTTCCCCCAAGACTTGAGTGATCTCTACAGACGCACTGCAGGCTCCCGTGGCACTGACACTCTGCTGATTGCCGCTGCCCCTGACTGCGTAGGCTTGTTTGCTGAGTTGTTAACCCAATGTCCATCACCCATCTGCGCATTGCCTCCCGACGCAGTCAGCTGGCCATGGTGCAGACCAACTGGGTGAAAGCAGAACTGGAAAAGGCCCACCCAGAGCTCAAGATCAGTGTGGAAGCGATGGCCACCCAAGGGGACAAAATCCTCGATGTGGCACTGGCCAAAATCGGGGACAAGGGGCTGTTTACTAAAGAGCTCGAAGCCCAAATGTTGGTCGATCGAGCCGATATTGCCGTTCACTCCCTCAAAGACTTACCCACGAATCTTCCAGAAGGGCTGATGCTCGGTTGCGTCAGCGAACGAGAAGACCCTGCCGATGCCCTCGTCGTCAATGCAAAGAACAGCGACCACACACTCGAGAGTCTTCCGGAAGGAGCTGTTGTGGGAACTAGCTCCCTACGTCGCCTTGCCCAGTTACGCCACCACTACCCGCATCTGATCTTCAAAGACGTGCGAGGCAATGTGATCACTCGCCTCGAGAAACTGGACTCGGGCGACTATGACTGCCTCATTCTTGCGGCTGCAGGGCTTGGACGACTGGGATTTGCCGATCGAATCCATCAGATCATTCCAGGAGATATTTCCCTGCATGCTGTTGGTCAGGGTGCACTCGGGATTGAGTGTGTCGAAGGCAAGCCCGAGGTTTTAAAGATCATCAAAGTGTTAGAGCACACCCCTACTGCCCAACGTTGTCTCGCCGAACGATCTTTCCTGCGCGAATTAGAGGGTGGTTGCCAAGTTCCCATTGGGGTGAACACCCACTTTGACGGAGATCAACTCGTGCTGACGGGCATGGTGGCAAGCCTTGATGGCAAGCGACTCATCCGCGATCAGGCAAGCGGTTCCAGCGCAGACCCGGAAACCATCGGGATCTCCCTCGCCAACACTCTGAAAGGACAGGGTGCAGGCGAGATCCTTCAGGAAATCTTCGATACCGTACGTCCAGAAGCCTGAGCCATTTCAGGCTGCCGAACGGCCTTCAGCACATCAAACGCTCTTGCCTCCTTTGATTTGGAGGTGATTAGGTCGATCGATATACGTCATAGTCCTCGCCCATACCAAACCTGAACAGGCTGAATGGAAGTTGATCGTCACCATTTCAACCCCACGTTCTGGGTTTGATCTTTCGCGAGCTGCTCAATGTCAACGTCGACTGCATCGCCATTGCTGCGATCAATGTGGAGGAAGCGGCTCGATTGTTTCGAAGTGAATCGAAGCAGGCAACTGATTGAACGTCTGGTGCTCAGCGACTTGATCGTCAATCCCATGACACCAAAGCTGGAGCAATCCCTTGAAGATGGGGCGAACTGCCTTGAGGTGCATGACCACTTCTTGTTTGAGCCAGAGATGTCGCGCATCAAGCCAGATTGCAAGCCCAAAGTGAGTTTTACCGGCTGTTGGGATGGGTGAAGAAGATCTCCAACCAGAGGGTTTCGGCGATCTCCTGAAGAAACACGGCCCACAGGCCTAGACCTTCACAAATGGCACCAGACGACACACTCGTTCAACAGCGGGTGAACTGGGCGAAGCCAATGCCGCCAAGATTGACTCGCCATCGACTCCT
>MDSW01154455.1_pt1 | contig 24743 bp, 7 predicted proteins | sample 811171 | NCBI WGS metagenome assembly MDSW01 (sample SAMN05326641, study PRJNA326480) | marine metagenome | isolation source: seawater | place: Atlantic Ocean: North West | collected 2012 | reverse complement strand
GAAATTTTTCAGTTTTTGTTTTAGAGAAAACAATAGATGGTAAAAATGTATAAAAATCAATTTCTTCATGATATTCTTCATGAATTTCATTAATTTTTTTTGAATAGGAAGCGCATAATGGGCATTCAGTGTCTATGGAAAAAAAAACTTTAGGTTTATTATTAAAATTAATTAATGTTGAATCATTTAAAGCATAATGCTTTAGAAAATTATTAGCATTATTTTTATGTAATGTAGTTTTATTGTATGTGCATGAGCTGATTAAAAGTGCGACAACTATATAAAATTTTTTCATTAGTTTTCTAGATTATTTTGTTGTACTAGTTGAACAATTTTTTTTGTTTGAATAGCTTCTTTAATATCGTGTACTCTAAGAATATTTGCTCCTTTTGTCAACGCAATAGTATTAGCCGCTATGGTCCCATGTAAACAGTCGTCTGGTCCTTGATTGAGGGCTTTGAAAATCATCGATTTTCTTGATAATCCAACTAATACAGGATATGACATTTTTTTTAGTTCGGGTATCATGTTTATAAGATTATAATTCTGTAATAATGTTTTGCCAAATCCAAATCCAGGATCAATTATTATCTTGTCAAAGTTTATTTCATTTAATTCTTTGATGCAGTTTTTAAAGAACATGCATATTTCATTTTTAAAATTATTGTATTGTATTTGATTTTGCATATTTCTTGGTTCACCCCTCATATGCATAATAATGTATGGCGTATTATATTTCTGAACTATCTTGGCCATTTTTTTTGGATATTTCTTAATGTAAATATTGTTAATCATATTCGCACCATATTTAATTGCCTGTTCGGCAATTTGATATCGGTATGTGTCTATAGATAAAGTTACCTTGGGAAATAACTCTCTGATTTTAATTAATGCTGGAAATAGTCTGTTTTCTTCCTCTTTTAATGAAATTAACTGGGCTCCAGGTCTTGATGAAAAAGCTCCCAAGTCAATAATGTCTACACCTTCGTTAATCATAGTTTGGACTCTTGAGCTAATTTGATCGAATTTAGTGTATCTACCTCCGTCATAAAATGAATCAGGAGTTAAGTTTAAAATTCCCATTATTAAAGGATCTGAACTAGATTGTTGTATTTTAGTATAAAAATTCAAACTTATAACTTAAGATTAATTAATTATTTTATTTTTGTTCAAAGATAGAATTAATGTCTTAAAATCGCATATGAATACATCAGATAGTTTTGATATAATAATTGATAATTGCCATTCTTTGTTTAATAAAAAAATGCTTGATTATGGAAGTGCCTGGAGAATATTGCGATTAAGTTCACTAACAGATCAAATTTTTATTAAAGCGCAAAGAATTAGAAGTATAGAGGACAAGGGTACACAGCAAATTAGTGACAGCGTTGAAGGTGAATTTAAAGGAATTATTAATTATTCGATTATTGCACTTATTCAGATAGAAAAAGGATTATCTGACACAGCAGATCTTGGCTTAGAAGATGCTTCAAATTTATTTAAACAATATGCAAATAAAGCAAAAGAGCTTATGGCTGCTAAAAATCATGATTATGATGAGGCTTGGCGAGATATGCGCGTGAGATCCTTTACTGACTTAATACTGCAAAAAATTTTACGCGTTAAACGTATTGAAGATAATAAGGGTGAAACCCTTGTGTCTGAAGGAATTGATGCAAATTATTTTGACATGATAAATTATGCTATTTTTGCATTAATTAAATTATCAGAAAAATGAGTTTATTAATTAGTTTGTTCTCTGTACAAATTTTGTCAATTATTTTGTTATTATTTAGGTTAATTTCTATTAATTTAATGACCAATATTTTACGTTTTTCATACGCTTTTTTTCTTTTATTTTCTGGTTTTGTTAAGATTATTGATCCATTAGGGTTTTCCTATAAGCTTCAAGAATACTTCGAAGTATTTGGTATGGAATGGCTAGTTCCATTAAGTCTATTTTTTTCTGTCTTTGTATGTGTTTTTGAATTATTTTTAGGTTTGTTCCTTATGTGTGGTATCCATATCAGAAAAGTTATGTGGGGTAATTTATTATTGATGATCTTCTTTACTTTTTTAACTTTTTTTTCTGCTTATTTTAATAAGGTAACTGATTGTGGATGTTTTGGAGACTTCATGAAACTAGATCCGTGGCATTCTTTTTTTAAAGATATTCATCTTCTTTTTATTTCAGTAGTTTTGTTTTATTTTCAGAAACATATTCATTCGTTTTTCAGCACAGTTACTATTAATAGAATTGTATTTATTTGTTTGATTCTGTTTGTTTTTACACCAATTTACTCACTTTCACATCTTCCGTTTATTGATTTTAGAGCATATAAAATAGGAGCCAATATCGTAGATGATAGAAGATTACCTGATAATGCAAGAAAAGATATTTATGAACATGTTTGGTTTTATGCAATAGATGGACAGGTTCAAGAGTTTCAAACTTCTGATGAGCCATGGAGTATAGATGGAGCTGTTTTTAAAGATAAAGTTACTAAACTGATTAGTAAAGGAGATGAGCCTAAAATTGTTGATTTTGATATTGTTCAATCTGAATTAGATAATGATGTTACTGATAGTATCTTAAACTTAGAAAAAGTGTATTTAGTTGTTTGCTATGATATTGAAAAAACTAATTTAAAGGGTCATGAAGAAATTAATCCATTCTTACAAGAAATAATTGATTCCAATGTGCCACTTGTAGGTTTGTCTGCTTCCTCTAATATTGAAATAAAAAACAAATTAACATCATCGAATTTAAATTATCCATTTTTTCTAGTTGATCAAACAACTTTAAAAACTATGGTGCGTTCTAATCCAGGAGTTTTTTTAATGGAGAATGGTGTTGTTGTTAATAAATGGCATTGGCGTGACTTTAATTTTAATTAGTCTACCATTATAAAATAATTTTAAAATATTTATTATTGTTAAATTATATTTTTAATAAAATAACATATGCTTTTTTAGTATTACTCGGAGTTGTTACTATAATATTCTTTCTTTTTAATGTAATGCCTGCCGATCCTGCTAAAATGATGTTAGGTGATAGAGACGATGAGACACAATTGAAATTAATAAATGCTAAGTATCATTTTGACAAGCCGCTTTCTAAGCAATTTTTATATTATTTAAACGACTTATCACCTATTTCTTTCCATGATTCATCTCCAAATTATCCATCATCTAAAGAAATTCTTAGTGCAAAGAGTTTTGTGGTTATTGTAAAAAAGCCATACCTCAGAAAGTCATTTTATCAAAAGAATGTTTATGTTACTGATTTGATTGATGATGCTTTTCCCAATACCATTGTACTGGCTTTGACGTCAATTTCTTTTGCATTATTTATTGGTGTGCCTCTTGGTGTTTTAGCTGCTTTTTACAAGGATAAAATTGCAGATAAAATTATATCTATTGTGAGTGTTTTAGGAATGTCTTTACCTTCTTTTTTAGCTGCGGTATTAATAGGTTATATATTTGCCTATAAGTTAGGTTGGTTTAATATCACAGGAAGCCTGTTTGTTTTGGATGATCTTGGTGAACATCAAAATCTATCTTTACAAAATTTAATACTTCCTTTATTGACACTAGGCATAAGACCACTAGCTGTTATTGTTAATTTAACTCGTAATGCTTTAATAGATGAACTTAGTTCAGACTACGTTTTATTGGCTCAGTCTAAAGGACTTAGCATGTTGTATGTAATTGTTTTTCACTCATTGAAAAATTCTATGACATCAGTTGTAACTGCTGCTTCCGGCTGGTTTGCAGGTATGTTATCAGGTGCTGTTTTTGTAGAATATATTTTTGGGTGGAATGGATTAGGAAAATTATTAGTTGATGCATTGATAAGTGTTGATTTTCCATTAGTTATGGGAATTATATTAGTCATTTCTACATGTTTTATAATAATCAACATATTAGTAGATTTAATATATGTTTGGTTAGATCCTAGAGTTAAAATTGGTTAATTTTGTATTATGAAACATATTATTGCAAATTGGAAAATGAATAAAACAAAAGAAGAAGCTCTTTCTTTTGTTCAAAAATTGTCATTTTTTTTAGAAACAAATAATTACAATAAATGTAATATTTCAATAGCTCCACCATTTGTTCATTTACCTGTTTTATATAATACGAATAACTCTTTTAATTTAATTGCTCAGAATGTTTCTGTAGAAAATTTTGGCGCTTTTACTGGTGAAGTTTCAGCTGCAATGTTGAAGGATTATGTTAAACATGTTATAGTTGGGCATTCTGAGCGTCGTAAGTACTTCAATGAAACAAATGAATTATTATATAAAAAAATTAAAATTCTTTTAGAGAATAGCTTATGCCCTGTTTTTTGTTTTGGTGAAAGTATACATGCTAGGAATAAGGGGGATTATTTAGATTTTATTGAGCGTCAACTTGAAGATGTTATTATGTTATTTTCTCAAAATGAACTTAGTAATATTTTATTAGCGTACGAGCCTGTCTGGGCTATTGGTTCAGGTTCTAGTGCAAATGAATTACAAATTAATGAAGTCCATACTTTTGTAAGGGATCTTATTGAAAAAAAATATGGCTCTATGTATGCTGAAAAAATTCCAATTCTATATGGAGGAAGTTGTAACTCAGATAACACTTCTATTATATTGAGACAGCCCAATGTTGATGGACTTTTAATTGGGGGAGCATCGTTAAGTAATGATCATTTTCATCAGATTATTCAACTTGCTAACAGCTTGGATTAATTTTAAATTAAAGTCAAATACATGTCGTATTTATATATTGTTTGTTTTTCTATTGTTTTGGTTTTCTCCGTTTCACCAGTAGATGCTCAGGAATCTATTAGTGCCTTGAAAGAAGATGTGTTTGATTTAATGAAAGATAATTCATCCAGATCTAATAAAAAAAAAGTTAGAAAATTTTTTAGAATTCTAAACTCAAAGAACTTGCCCTCAAACACAAATTCAATAGTTAAGTTTTTATTAATCGATTTTAATGAAAGAAAATTAGGCTTTCATAATTATTATTTAAGTTTTTTTGATTTTTTGATTGAATGTGATGATAAAAAAGAATATCAACTTTTAAATAGTGTGTTAAATTATTTTGATAGTAATTTAAACACTCTTTCTAATATAGAGTTAAAACATTTTCTTGCTCGTTTAAATAATTTTGTAAAATTTAACATGCTTATTGACAAGGAAAATTTTACATGGTCTGCTTTTGGTAGTTATAGTTTTATGATATCTAGTGATCAGAGGCCTGTTTTTAATTTTGATAAAGTTCAGGTTTCTTTAGCTAATAAATTTGACACTGTAGTTTTTTTTAACTTAACAGGTCAATATGAGCTTTTAAAAAATTCTCTAGAAGTTGAATATGCTGAGTCAGACTTTTACAGTGAAGATGTATCTGTAGATTTCCTGTTTAATAATTTTTCAATAGACTTAAATAAAAATTTTTTTCAAATTAAAAATGCCACTATTCGCTCTCAAGGAGTTGTTAGCGTAATATGTAACGGAGTTTTTAAAAATAAATTAACATCTTCCAATAATTATCCTGTTTTTAATTCTAATTCAGAAAGTATTAGTTTTAAAATTTTTGATAATATTGATGTAGTTTCTGGATTTGAGTTAAGGGGAGAGAATATTTTTTTAAATAGAAACGGAAATCCTATTCATCTTTTAATCAAAGATGATAATAATAATTATAAGGTAACCTCAAAGCATTTTCAAATTTCCAATAATTCATTATCTAGTTCTGACTCTAGATTTGTAATTTCGAATCAGTTAGATTCTATTTATCATCCTGTTGTAAAATTTTCTTATAATGATTTTTCACAAAAAATATTAATTGACCGTATTTCTGGTCAGCGTGGCCTTAATCCTATTCGTAATTCTTTTCATGGATTAAATATGTTTGCCGATAGATTAGAAATAGATTTAGTATATGACAACTGTTTGCTTTTTCATTATGCTCCAGGAACAGATATTGAAGTATTGTTTGAATCTGATAATTATTTTGACAAATCTAGGTATAATGATTTTTTTAGTTTTGATGTTAATGTATTTGGATTATTGTTTGGTTTCTTAAGTGAGATAAATGATTCTGTTGAAGAAATTGATTATAGCCAAATCTATTTTGTTAAAGATTTTTGTGATTTTAATAATTTAGATTTTTCAACTGCAATTAGTTATTTAATTAATTTTGAAATTTTCGGATTTTTAGATTATAATCGCTTTGACAAGAACTTTAAGATAAAACCATGGGCACTTAATTTTATAGATGCTGTAGATGCTCAATATGATTATGATGTATTGAAAATAGAAGCTCTAGCTGGTATTGGGGATACAATTGCAGAGATTGATCTTCTTCTTAATACGATGGATGTATTTAGGGTTAATAAAATTAATATTACTGATCGTTTTGATTTTGACATTTATCCCATGTCTAATAAAATATCTTTTTTTGACAATAAAAGTTTTTCTATGGATGGGAATATTTATATCGGCGACTTTGCTTTTTCAGGTAAGGATGTTAGGTTTAATTATGACGATTTTGCATTTCAGTTTAATAAGAATTCTATTTTTTCTTTCATAGATCCAAGTGGTGAAGAACTTTCATCTTCATTAATTCATTTTGATTATGGCTTCTTGTTTATTGATAGTGTTACTAACAAATCAGGTCTTGCAATGTTAAATGACTTTCCAAGATTCCAAACATATAGCCACTCTTTTTTAAGCTATAATAATGACCCCGTTCAATTTTTGATTGATCCGATCTCTATAAATTATTTATCTGACATGTCATTAGACAATCTAGCTTTCTCTGGTTCATTGCATATAGACGGTGATTCCATTGAAGCAAATGGAGTTTTAAAATTTAATAAAGCACATAATTTAGAAACTGTTATCATGTGTGATTCTATTGATATATATAAAAATAAAATTACCTTGGAACAAGGTTCATTATCTCTTAATCAAGATGGTTTATTTGCCTCTGGAAATTTCACTTCTAATGATTTATATTTTTATTCTAATTCAATTGAACTATTGTCTGGGCAATTAATCGGAAATGTTAGGAATATTATGAATGGCCCCAAATTAGATAGTGTTCCATTTAAAGCAAAGTTGGCTGGTTTACATTACACTCCTTATGATAATAATTTTTTAATTAAATCTAATAATTCAACAATCAATCTGTATCAGGATTATAATTTTAAGGGGGATTTATATTTTGATGGAAATGATTTAAATGGAGGTGGATCTTTAAATACAAATTTATATAAAATTGAATCATCTCATATTTTTTTTACTCATGATAATATTATGTCTGCAGATGCAGTATTCACTGTTGTTAGTAATGATAAAAAAGGTCTTTTATTGTTTAAGTCTTCCGGTGCAAGTGTTGAGTATAGTCTTGATAATAAAAGTATTTTAATTAATAAAAGTGTAGAAAATTTTAGTCTACCTCACTTAAGTTATTTTATTGATTTTGAATCTGTTTTGTTTGATTTGAAAAAATATGAAATCAACTTCTTAAATTATGATCCTTTCAGCTCCGGCAGATTATATACTTCCAAGTACGGGAAAACACCTTTTGAATATCATGCCTTGAATGCTACTTATAGCTTAGGAGATAATAAGTTGTGTGTTAGTGATGGAATACAATTAGATATTAAGAGATATTGGTTGCAGCCATCAGACAATCAATTTTGTGTTTTAGATAATGGTGATTTTTCAGTTTTTGAAAATGCGAGTTTAATTAAAAAAAGATTTTTACGTAAAGACAAATTAATTAGTGATAAAGACGTCTTTTTAACTAACAAGTTAAAAGCGGATTTTATTAATGACTAATTAATTTTATCATGTGATACAAATTGTGTATTTTTAGATCTTATGATTAGTTGTTATAGCACCATTAACATTTAATTGTTTATGAATAGGATTTATTTATTTATCTTTTGTATGTTTTGTGCACATATTCTCATTGCACAGCAAAGCTCTTTAATTTTAACAGGGGTATCTAGACCTAATAACAATTTTCCAGTTGAAAATTCTAGTAATACTGCAAGATCAATTGAATTATTTGTTGTTGAAGACATTGATGATTTAAGCTTCTATGGTTACGCGACTAGTAATAGTATTTATGCTGGAGACCAAAGTAATGGTAGCTTTCAATTTCCATCCGGCTCTTTTGAAGCAGGCGATTTTATTTATTTGACTCGTGATAATAATAATTTTGAAAATTTACACGGATTTTCAGCTGATTATGAATTAACGCAGTTAAATTTTATGGGAGGAAACACATCTGGACCATATTGTGTGGTAGAAATTTTATATTCTCCTGATTGGAGTGATGCAAGTCCTCAGACGATTGATTTTTGGGCAAGTAATAGTCCAGAGTATATCATTAATGGTGGGTGGTCAAAAAGAAATAATTGCGATGGGCCAAATCCTGGGCCAAACTCGTGGGTTTTAGAGTCTCCTGTTTTTACATTTGAAAACGGTGTGCTGACCGAAGATTATTCAAATTTTAATATTTCTGAATGGACATACGTTAGTTCTGATCCCAACTCAATTAATTTTGGCACATATGAATTCTGCGGATGTACAAATGAACTTGCTGATAATTATGTGAGTATAGCTACTATTGATGATAATAATTGTATTTATTACGGTTGTTTAGATCCTTTAGCTTCAAATTGGGATTTTGATGCAAACACAGATAATGGCTCGTGTTTGTATGAGGGTTGTATAGATTCCGTTGCTTGTAATTTTAACTCTCAAGCCAATTTAAATGATTTTAGTTGCTTATATCCTGAGCCTTATTACGACTGCAATGGCAATTGTAATAATGATGCCAATAATGATGGTATTTGCGATGAACTTGAAATAATGGGTTTGCTTTTAAATTGTGATGGAGTTTCAGTAAGTGCCAATATTACAGACGATAATTGCGATGGTGTTTGGAATGTGTATTTTGATTTTGAATATGAAAATGAAATTGTAGGACTTGAGGATGTTGAAGCTGTTTTTAGTAGTTCATCTGGTGATATATTTACGCCAATTAGCCTGAGTGTTTCGGATGAATTATATGACCTATCATATCTTATTGATGTGCCTGATATTTATACAGTAACTTTCCAAACAAGCGCAGATTGTAATTTTGGACAACTTATTGTTCCTATTAATGAATTAATCGATGTATCACTATCATATGAAACTGAAACATTAGATTGTGATGGTAGCTCAGCTGTTATAATTGGGTCATTAATTAATTCACCTCCTGGTATATATGATATATACATTGATGGAGAGCAAGTTACTGAAGTAAGTACAGGTTTAGATGATATTGTTTTTGATGCGTGGCAAGATGGTAATTCTGTGGATTGTGAAGGAAACTTACTAAGTACTCCAGAGAATCATTCTATTGCATTAAATCCAGCCAATGGTGATTTTTCTGAAATGGAAGTTGGTGATATTATTGGTGCATTTTTTGTAGATGCTAGTTGCGGACTTGTCAACGCTGGTTCGATAGTATATGATGGAGGAGTTACTGGAGGTCCTGTTTACGGTGATGATACATCATCTCCATACTCTGAAGGTTTTTCTTCAGGTCAAGAAATTACATGGCTATTAGAAAAAGCGTCTGATGGTTTAATATATAACATTGATATCACTTGGGATGATACTGCTTTTGACTCTGGTGACTATTGGTTGCCGAATGGGTTAAGTTCAATGACCTCTATTTTAATTACGGAAACCTATGAAAATACTTTTGATATAGAACTCCAAGAAGGTTCTTATGATTTAGCAATTTATAATGGTAACTGTCTTTTACTTGAAGAAGCTAGTGTGCTAATTGAGGGAGGGCCTTCTATAGATGATATTAGTTATATTACTATTAACAATCCATGTGTTGATTCTAGCGATGGTGTTATTACTATTGATGGTTTAAATAATAATTTAGATTATGATTTTTCAATAATCAATTTAGATGTAGGAAATTCTTTTTTTGGATCAGCTGTAGAGCAATCAACTTATTCATTTACTGATTTGCCATCAGGTGAGTATTTTTTATCTTATTCTGAATCACTATGTGGTTTTACTAATCAAGAGTTTTTAAGTGTTAATTTTGAGTCGGACGTTCCTAGTGTCGATTTGGGTGATAATGTTTCTACTTGCGAAACATCTGTTTGCTTGGAAGCTAATTACGATCAAAATGTAGGAAGTGATAACTCATTAAGTTTTAATGGTGTTGATAATTATATTGATGCGGGTAATTTAAATTTTTTAGAGTCGGACTATGTGAGTTATGGTGTTTGGATAAAATCAACTGGGGATACGGGATCTACTCAATATATTGTTGGTAAATCTGCTACAAACCCAGGCACAACACTAGGTATTCAACCAGATGGAAATATATATTTTGCAATTGGAACTAATGGTACAAGTACTCAAGGATATGCTACTGCAATTAATACTAATTGTAATCAAACTTATTTCGATAATAAATGGCACTTTGTAGTTGGAACTTATGATGGGGTTGATATTAAAATATATGTAGATGGTCAGTTAAAAGGTGAGACTGAATTAAATGGAGGACCTGTTTATTATGGAAATTTACCTTTTCACATTGGTTATAGACCTGATAACACCTCGTATTTTAATGGTCTAATTTCTGATATTTTTATTTTTGACTATGCTCTTAGTCAAAATGAGATAGAAAATTATTTTTGCTCAGGAGTAATAGGAACCGAAAGTGGGTTAAAAGCATATTGGCCTATGAATGAAGCAAGCGGAAATACGATATATGATGCGGGTCCTAATAGTGTTAATATAGGTATTAATAGTGCTGCATGGTCTACTGAATCTAAACCTGAGTGTGCTCTTCTGTCATATCTTTGGTCTACAGGGGAAACTTCTTTAAGTATAGATGCCACTTCTTCTGAATCTTATAGTGTCGAAGTTATTAATGAGTTAGGTTGTTTAGGAATTGATGAGATTACTGTTGTAATCAATGAATGTGGGTGTACAGATGTTTTAGCTTGTAATTATAATGCTGATGCTAACGAGGATGATAATAGTTGTTTATATATAGCTCTGGTTGATTTAGGTCAAGATATTATTGATATATGTGAAGATGAAATAATACTAGATGCAGGTGAAGGATATGATACATATTTATGGTCTACAGGAGATAATACGCAAACTATTGCCATTGATGAATCAGGTACTTATAGTGTTGATGTCAGTATTAGTACTGCAAATAATTATTCAATGTATTTTGATGATGGATTTGGAGATGGATCCACATGTGGAGGTGAGTCTATGGAGGGTCAAACATACACAGCTTTGAACGAATTTGTTCCATCAGCTGATTATGTAATAGTGGACTCATTTATAATTGACCCTACTGATAATATAACAATTAGTGCATGGGCAAAAGGAATTAATTCAGAAGGAGGTATATTTTTCTGTTCTCTAGATGATTCTGGGAATCAAAGCTGGATAAACACATTAAATGGCCAGGGGGTGTACGTAGGCTTAGCAGGTGGTTCTCAATCTTTAGATACTGAATTTCCAACTTTTAATAATAATGAATGGCGCTATTATTCAGTCACTATTGAAGATTTAGGTAATAGTATTACCAATATATCTTTTTATTTAGATGGAGAATTGCTTAACTCTAGTATAGAAACAAATTTAGATATTGAGTGGTCAGGTTTATTATTTGGAAGATTTCAGTATCAAAATGGCGCGTTTGTTGGAGCAATTGATGATGTGCAACTTTGGGATGCTGTGTTATCTCAAGAAGAAATACAACAATATATGAATTGTTCTCCTACAGGATCTGAGCCAGATTTAATAGGTTATTGGAATTTTGAAGAAGGACCTTCGGCGGGGCAAGTTCTGGATGTTACTGGCAATGGAAATAACGGTACGATTGTTTGTGCTACATACACTAATGATGTTCCTAGTCAATCATGTGAAGTAGTTTCATGTGTGGAATTAGATGAAATTACGGTAGCTTTTGGTGTAGAAGGATGTTCAGATCAACTTGCATGTAATTATAATGAAAATGCTGTGTGTGAAGATGATTCTTGTGAATATGCAGATATTAATACTGATTGTGATGGAAATTGTCTTTTTGGGTACGTTCTTATTGATGAGATTTGTGTTCTTGCACTATCTGGCTGTACAGATGAGAATGCATGTAATTATGATCCTAATGCCAATACCGACAGTGGTTTATGTGAATATGCAGATATTAATGCTGATTGTAACGGTATCTGTTTAGATGGTTATGTTTTAAATGACGGTTTTTGTGTTCTAATTATTGAGGGTTGTTCAGACAATAATGCGTGCAATTTTAACCCTAATGTGACTATTGATAATGGATCGTGCCAGTATTCTTCTTTAATTGACTTAGGCTCTGATATTTCATCTTGTAATTCTTATACAATAAGTGCTGAATCAGGATATGATCAATATGTTTGGTCAAATGGTCAAACAACCCAGGAAATTACAGTTACAGAATCAAACACATATACGGTCACAGCTTTTCAAACTTGTGATTTTGGTGATATAGAGGGCTTTACATTTTTAAATTCTTTTTCTGGTAGCAATTATTATATTTCAAATGAAACGTCCACTTGGGATGATGCAAATGATATATGTGCTGCTATTTATCAAGGACATTTAGTTACTATCACATCACAAGAAGAGGACAATTTTGTTTATAATAATGTTAGCTCTGTTATTCCAAACAATTATTGGATTGGATTGAGTGATGTTGCAATTGAGGGTGATTTTGAATGGGTTACTGGTGAAGCTTTGATATATAATAATTGGAATGATGCATTAGGTGAGCCAAATAATAATTTTCCAGGTGAAAACTATGTGGAGGTTTTTTCAGATAATTCAGCTTATCCAGGCTATTGGAATGATGCTCCTTTAATAAACAGTAGTACTGGTAACCCAGTTGCAAGATATTACGTACTTGAAATAGATTGTCAATGTTCTTCCGACGGTTCAATTAATATTGCAATTGGTTTAGATGGATGTACAGATCCAAGTGCTTGTAATTATAATCCAGATGCAATTTGTGATGATGCATTATGCTATAATAATGATTTAGGCTGTGGTTGTGATCAGCCTGCTGCTGAAGAGAATGCTGATTGTAATGGTGATTGTTTAGATGGATATATTAATATTAGTGGTTTTTGTGTTGAAGAAATACTAGGTTGCACCGATGAAAATGCATGTAATTATGATGTTTTAGCAAATACTAATGATTTATCCTGCTATAATAATGATTTAGGCTGTGGTTGTGATCAGCCTGTTGCTGAAGAGAATGCGGATTGCGATGGTGATTGTTTTGAAGGTTATGCAGATTTTGGATTAGGTTGTGAATTGATTATTGAAGGCTGTACTGATGAAACTGCATGTAATTATAATATTTTAGCAAATATTGATAGTGAATGTTTATATGGTAATGAATGTGGATGTCCTCCGCTAGAATTTACTAATGTTACTTCAAATCCAATAAATGGAACGGAATTAACAGTAGAGTGGATAGGTGGTTGTGAAGATTTAAACACTATTTACTTGACATTTAATAACATTACTGATAATATAGTAGTTGCTAATGCAAATTGGGAGAATGACGATGCTCTATTGCCAAATACAGGTATTCATACATGGAATATTCCATGTTACTTATTGGAAGAGGGAGATGAATATGGTTACTTCATAGCACAATTATACAATGGAACATCTTATGAAAGTAATACGTCAGGTGGTAATACAGATTGGGAATCGGTTGTAGAAAATGGTGGTACTACAATTCTTACAAATGACCCTATATATTGGGGGGATGATATTGAGGGTAGTCCAGGAGGTAACCCATGCGTGAGTAATACTTCGAATTTCCCTAATGTTCCTACTGAATATGTATGTCCTCAAACAGACTTTTTTGAGTATTTATATGGATCATTAGGTTATAATATCTCAATCTCAGCGGACTTGTTATGTGTGGGAGGATGTTTAGATTCTGATGCTTGTAATTATTCTCCAGATGCTGCATATGATGATGGATCATGTGTGTATCCTGTTGATTCTTGTACAGATTGCAATGGTAATGATCTTGGTGGACAAGATTGCAGTGGAGTTTGTGAAGGAGATTTCTTGCAGGATGATTGTGGTATTTGTGACAATGATCTAAATAATGATAATGAAGACTTTGTTATTAATATTATTGCAATAGATTCTCCATGCGACTCCCCTGATGGAAGTATTATTGTAGACCTAAATCCTATTTATCCATTTGATGAATTAAGTTTTCAATGGTATCTTGATGGAAGTGTAGTTTTGGGAGAAACTTCTCAAAATATTTTCAATATTGGATCAGGAAATTATGTTTTAGAAGTAAGTAATAATTTTTGCACTTTATCAACTGAGGAAATTATCGTTCAGGAAGCAGAACCAGTAGAGTTTACCGATTTTATAATATCTGATTTTGATGGATTTCAGATTGATTGTAGTGGTAATGCTTCTATTGAAATTGAATTTAGTGGAGGATCTGCTCCATATGATATTAGTGTGCTTCTCGACGGCAATATAACTCCAGTATTTATTACAGATGTAACTTCGCCGGTACTTGTAGAATCATTATTTGGTGCTGGTAGTTATGAGTTTGTAATTTTTTCAGCCGATGGAATTTGTCAATATACAAGTACTCCTATTGAATTTGCAGAACAAGAAGGTGCTCTTTTAGTAGATTTTGATAATATAGATGATTGTTATAATAATTCGGGCTTAGCTCAAGGATCTATTAATGTCTCAGTTGCGGGAGGTGTTCCTCCGTATATTATTTCATATAGTCCGTGTACAAGTAATTGTTTTGGTGCTGCTATTGCAGATGATCAGATTGTTTCTTTTGACGGTGTTGCTTCAGGAACATATCTTGTTGAGGTATTAGATTTTAATGGTTGCACTATTTCAAGTGAACAATTTATTGAGACAAGTTCAGAAATATACTTGTCTGTATTACCTGATTCGGAACCATACAATTGTTGTTTAGAGGATTTTGACAATAATGGCGTTTGTGATCTTGCTGATGAGTCGGCTATTTTTAACATACAAATTACAGGAGGTACGCCTCCATATACTTACTCTGGTTTTGATAATAATTTAATTCCTATAACAGGAGAAAGTGTTCAAGTTGATGATGGGAATGGTCAATTTATTGAGATTATTACTTTATCTAATCTTGCAACAGGAGATTATCTTCTTAGTATTGTTGATGATGGAGGTTGTGCTGCATCTGCATCTACTTTAAATAATAGTGGATTCAATAGTTTAGAGGAAGATGATGAAATTTTTGTATTTACGGTTAATCAGATCGAGCCAATGGAAATTGAAATTACTGATATTTTAGAAGTTGAATGTTTTGGAGATCCTGTATCTGTGTCATTTTCAGTTACTCAAACAGGAGTACTGACTAGTAATAATTTTTCAGTTGAAGTTTTAGAAAATTCTACATCCATTTTTACTGATGATCTTGAAGTTGGTTCCCTGGAGCTTGACTTTTGTTATCCTGCAATGAATAATGCCACAAGTCAAACAATTTTGATTAATAACGTTGGTATTTTAGGATTGCCAGCTCTTGATCATAATCTTCAGGAAGGAGATGTTTTTGGGCTATTTAATGAGGTTAATCCAGTGCTTGACGCATCAGGATATCAGTGTGTTGGTGGTATTGAAAATGGTTCAATATGTAATGATTTTGGAAATGGGGTTAATGGGTTTAGCCCATTAGAATGGTCTAATGGGAATTTTAATAATGATGGAAATTTAACTTTAATTACTTGGTTTGCTGATCCAGGCGACAACCTAGGTGTTTTGGCGAGTAATAATTCTAATTGGATTTCAGATGAAATATTTGGATTTGTTGAAAGGGATGGACTTATTTATTCTTGTACTATTGAGTTTTTTGTTGGTGGTCCACAAGGATTTGTTGATACTTACATTCCTAATACTCAACTTTATATTTCCTCTATTATTGTTTCAGATCAGCCTTTTCTTGGTGGTGATGGAACTGTGACTGTGACCTTTGAACCAGATTCCCAAGATGTTTATGAGTTTATATTTACTGATGATTATGGTTGTACTCAGATTATTGATATGCCATCTTCCGATCTTGATATTCCTGTTCCAGATGCAGAACTAGCTAGTTCTATAAATATAATTAATAATCCTTCTTGTCCTGAGGGCTCAGATGGTTCTTTGAATGTCTCATTGTCTGGAGGATATGGTGCCTATAATGTGTCTTTATTTAATGGTAATGATATTCAGGTTGGACAAATTGTTAATCTTGAGGCAGGTGTTTCACTTTTTGATTTTAATAACTTATCTGCGTCTGATTATTATGTTATTGTTTCGGATGAATTAGGTTGTAGTGTTTTTTCTAATTTGGTAATTGTCGAAGATCTTTCGCCGATCACGATTGAAAATCAATTAATTCAGAACCCATCATGTAATGCTTTAAATATAAATGGAGGTGATCTTGCTGGTCCTAATGCTACTGGTTCATCTTCAGATGGCTCCATTGAATTAATTATCTCTGGAGGAACTCCTCCTTATAATGTTCAGATTGAATCAGGTGGAGATTTATTTAATCTAACCTTAGATGAAAATGCTGTACCGTTTTCATATAACTATTTTATTTCAAATCTAAATATTGGTTCATACTCTGTAAGTATTCAAGATTTTAATGGTTGTGATTTTCAATATACAGTTAATGGATTACTTGAAGATTATATTATTGACATTAATCAACCTGATCCACTGGTTGTTGATCCTTTTATTTCTGAAATACTATGTTTTGAAGGTGAAGGAGATATTATACTAAACTGGTCAGGAGGAACACCTTTTTTAATCGGAGGAGAGTATCAGTTCATACAACCAACTGGAGTTGATCCAGATGGGGCGAGTACAATTATTACAATTGCAAATTCTGCTATAGGGCCTAATGGTGAGACGGGTTATTTTGCTGAAGAGGCGCTTGATGCCAATGGTTGTTCATGTTTCTTCGAGTATTATATGAGTGAACCTGATCAAATCGAACTACTTAATGGCGATGCAGAGGATTTTATTACCAATTATAATGGTTACTCTACTTCTTGTTCAGGTGTCAATAATGGACAGATCGGTGTTTCTTCTATTTTTGATTTTTCTGGTGGAGTGGGGGAGTATACTTATGATTGGTATTTAAATGATATTAATACTAATCCTATTGATCCAACTGATTTTGGTGTTGAAACTAATTCTTTAGACGGTGTTCCTGCAGGCACCTATTATTTAGTTTTATCTGATGAGAACAATTGTTCTAATACCTATGAATTTATACTTACACAACCTGATGGAGTAGGCGTTAATATTTTTCAGGATATTATTGGTAATTCTTTCGTTGATTATGATAATGATGGAGAAGCAGATGATTGGCTTCAAGATATAGAAATTGATAACGATAATTTATTAATTTATGGAGACTATGGTGTGTCATGTTATGGTTCTGAAAATGGATTTATTAATATTTCGGTTTCTGGAGGTACTGGTGAAGGTATTGGGGAGAATTATTTTTATGATTGGAGTGGTCCAAATGGTTTTATGAGTTCGGATTCAAGTATATATAATTTAGCACCGGGTGTATACACTGTGGTTGTGCAAGATCAAAATTTTTCTTTTAGTGATGCTTCTACATGTATTGCTGAACAAACATTTTTGCTAGAGGAACCAGATAATCCGGTTGATATAGAAGTGTCTATTAATCATTTTGTGTCAGCTAATGATGTAGATTTGGTTTTATATCAAGAAGGAGATTTATTTGACTATGGTGTGTCTTGTTATGGGGCTTCAGATGGTTTGATTAATTTGAATGCTAATGGTGGTGTTGGTTCATATAGTTATGTTTTAGAGATAATTGAGGAGCTGGCGGACGGTTCTGAGCAATTAAGCCTTGTTCAGTCTGGTCAATTAGAAGATTTGCCATCTGGTAATATAGAAGGATTAATAGGAGGTAATTATATATTATCTGTTTTTGATGCAAATTATGATTACTTTTTACAGGAGGATAGTGCCTTTGATGCTGTGCAATATGCATCTTGTATTAGAGAAATGCAAATTGTAATTACTGAGCCATATGAAATTCAAATTTCTACATCTTCTACAGATTATCACTCAAATGAATCCTTTGATGGATTTGGTGTTTCTTGCTTTGGAGCCTCTGATGGTGCAATTGACATCAATGTATTTGGTGGCGAAGGTCAGGGAATAGAATTTAATTATGCATATAGTTGGGTGGCGTTTGATGAGAATAACGAGCTAATTGATTTAAGCGGTCAAGAAAATCAAGCAGATTTAAGTAATATTCCATCTGGATTATATGAGCTAACTGTTTTTGATTCTAGATTATGTTCTCAAGCTATCACTCTTGATATTTCAACTCCAAATAATATTGAATTTGATTTAATTCAACCTACAGATGACAGTCAGGTTTGTTTTGATATATCTTGTTATGGGGCTAATGATGGATGGATACAGGCTAATTCTTTAAATTCCGATAACGGTGAAGGTTTTACATACACATGGACTCGTAATGATACTCTACTAGAAAATATTAATGATTCAGATATTGAAAATTTATCACCGGGTTATTATAAATTATATGTTGAAGACAACTTGACAGGTTGTTCAAGTGTTTTTGGTCCTATTCTTATTTCCGAGCCAGAATTACTTTATTCTAGTATTGATAATGTTTTTATATCAGATTTTGATGGTGATTTAGGAGATAATGATTACAATGGTTATAGTACAAGTTGTCCAGGGGCATCTGATGGAATCATTGGTGTTCAAGTGGAAGGAGGTAGTGGAAATTATTTTGTTGAATGTTTTGATTCTAGTGGTGGTTTAGTTAATTCTATAAGTGCAGAATTAGATCCTCTCCCTTGTGAAATTAATCTTTTTAATAATCTAGATTTTGATGGAGATGGTGAGTATACTTCTGGCCCTGATGGTATTGCTGGGACAGTAGATGATATATGTATAAACAACTGTAATACTGGGGCAGTTTACAATCAATTTGGTGTTTGTGTAGAAAATTGCCAAAATAATGATCCTGATGCTGACAATGATGGAATATTAAATGAGAATGATTTTTTACCTTATTACTATGGTCCAATGTCGACTATAATTGAGTTTAATAATTTGTCTTCAGGTACGTATTCACTAGTTGTTAGTGATGGTTTGTGTACACTTGACACAATACAAAATATAGAGTTGATCGATCCTCCATTTTCTTTGGAAGCAAGTATTGAACAAATTGATTCTGTTTCATGTAATGGCTCATCTGATGGTGCTGTGACAGCTGTTTTCCAAGGTGGACTCCCCAATAATTGGAACTGGGGGCTATATTATGCTGGCACTCAAGATTTAGTTTATTTAGAAGATGATGGTGTTCAATATCCAATTGTGGGGGTTAATATCATTGAAGAGGGTGATATTATTATAGATAATTTACCTGCTGGTGAATATAGATTAGATATTTATGATATTAATGGTTTTTATGTTACTGATTTTTCTGTTGCTGACTTAGGTTTGGCTGCGCCAAATGGTTTGAATTTTAATGAAGGGTGTTATGTCTCTTTACCTGTTGTAATTTATGAACCACCTGCAATTGACATGAGTATTATTGATGTTACACAACCTTGTTATATGTATGATAATATTACCATTTTTGGAAGCGATACACTTATTGATCCAGCTAATGGTGTTGTTGTTGCAGATCTTACGGGAGAAAATTTGCCTTTTAATTTAAATTTAATCAATAACTCTAATGGAGTGAATAATAGTTTTGTTATTAATGACACAATAGTGCAATTTTCTAATTTATCTGCTGGTGATTATAGCTTAATTGTTAGTGATGATAATGATTGTTCTGAAATTTTTGATTTCCAATTAGGGTGGGATTATATTGATAGTCAAGATGCGCCATCACAAATTATAATTAATCATTTAGATTTAGATGCAGATGGTATTTTTGATAATATTGAAATGCCAGATTGTGAGTTTTCATTTGATGGTTCTATAAGTTTTCCAGAGATTTTAAGTGATGATGATCCATCTTTTTCATATACCTATTTCTGGGGTATTGATTTAAATTATGATGGTATATATGATGAAGTTATAACAGATCAAGATTTAACAAATCTTGCTATAGGTGTGTATTCGTTAAATATTACAGATGATCAATACGGTTGTACAGTTGTTTATAATTATGTTTTAGAAGAAGAATATAATTGTGCTGAAATACCTACTGGATTCTCTCCAAATGGAGACGGTGTAAATGATTACTGGGTTATAGGAGCAATGGATGCATATTTAGATGCGGAAGTTGAAGTTTATAACAGGTGGGGTGATTTAGTTTTTTATTCTGAAAAAAACAATGAATATTGGGATGGTAAATGGAAAGGGAAGAATGTTCCTACAGCAGATTATTTTTATATCATTAAGGATTCGGAAGGTGTAACGCTTTCTCATGGTCGAGTTACTCTGCGTCGCTAAGAATTTTATTTTTTATCTATAAGATAAATTTCGTATATTTAGAGGTTTAGTATTATAGCCCAAAAAATAATTAATTCTGCATAAAATTATCAGTATTTAAAATGAAAAAAAAATACGTTCTATTTCTTTTCGCGTTTTTTGTTTTATGCTTTGTCAATGCGCAGGATGATGATTGTATTGTTGATGCTGGGATAGAATTGGTGCCTGCTCCTACGGATGATCCTGAATTCACTGGCTTTTCAACTTATCCATCAGAAACCACTGTTCAAATATGTTATGAAGTAGAAACATATAATACTCCTAGTACTCAAAATTGGATGCATGGTATTGTTCCTTTGTTTGGTCCTGGATGGGATTTAAGTACATTACAGCCAGTTGGACAGCCTGAAAGTCAGGGCAATTTTGGAGAGTGGATTTGGACAGGGGATGTTGTTGCAGGCATTACAGGAGAAGTGATTTCTTCACCTGGCTGGTGGTATGATTCTACACAAGGAGCGAATGGCGCTTCTTTAGACGGAGATCCTAGTAATAATTGGGGTGATGGAAATAATGGTCCTTGGACTTTTTGTTGGGAGATATCTACTCAATCATGTCCACCTGCTTTTAATGAAGCTAGCTTAATTATTGAAATTTTAAATTTTGCAGATTCAGAAACAGGCAGTTGGGAGAATTCAGCGGCCTTGAATCAATGTATAGATGATCCATCATATTATATTCAAGGTTTACAGCTTGATTGTCCAACATGTGATGAGTCATCAATTAGTATTGTTAATCCAACATGTGAAACTGTTAATACTACTGGTGGTGTTGCTATTATTACTCCGTCTGGAATTGGACCTTGGAATTATATGTGGTTTAATTTAAGTACTGGTGAAGTAATTCAGGAAAATACCAATGTTAATTTTCCAGGTGTGGTAACTCTTACAGGATTGGATGCAGGTGATTACTTGATTCAAGTTGAAGATTTGGGTTTTCCTGGTGGATGTGCTTCTGGAGAAGGTTTTCAAATTTTACCTCCCGAATCGATATTAGCAGAATTTGAAATAATCAATGCAAATTGTTATGATTTATCTGATGGTAGTATTATTGTTTCAAGCATTATGAATGAAAATTGTATTAATGACGATGTTATTGACCTAGATGTGTCATGTCCTTCAACACCAAATGAGGTGTGTGGTTGTGATTTTGTTACATATTTTAATTCTTGTCAGGCAGAAAATTGGTATGGTATTACAGCATACGAACTTGGCGAATGCCCAGAAAATGATTCAGATTATGAGATATCTTGGAGTAGTAGTAATAATTTTAGTGGAAGTGGATCAGAGATAAGTGATTTGTCTATTGGAGAGTATAATGTTTTAATTGAATGTGTTGATAATACTAGCCCTGTTTTTGGTTGTAGTTTTCAGTCTGTATTAGTTGTAGATTCTCCCGATCAGTTTATTTATGACTATGAGGTTGAAAATGTCTCTTGCTTTGTTGATGATAATAATGACGGTGTTAATGATATTACAGATGGGTCTATTACAATTGCCTTAACTGGTGGAACAGATGAATATACAATTCTATTAGGGGAGGTTAACTCAAATGATGTCATTGAACAAAATGGTTCGGTAGTTGTATTTGATAATTTGCCATCAGGAGATTATTATTTTTCCCCCTTTGATATTTTTGACTGTATGGTATTTGAACAAGAAGTTTACTTTAGTATTTCTGATCCAGGTCCTTTAGTTATTGAAGATGTAGTTGTTTCTGAATATAATGGATTTGAAATTTCTTGTAATGAGGGTGGTAATGGTTTTATTAATGTAGATGTTTCAGGAGGTACAGGCAATTATGAGTTTAATTGGAGTAATGGTAGCACAGATTCAAATTTAAATAATGTAACTGCGGGAATATATTCCTGTACTATTTTAGATGAAAATAATTGTCAAGTTGATTTGATAGACATAGTGTTAGATGAGCCTACTGCAATCTCTATTATTGATTTTACAATGCAGCCTGTTTCATGTAGTGGTGCATCTGACGGCGCATTAGGTATAACCGTAGAAGGGGGTGTTGGTGATTATAGTTATTTCTGGTCTAATGGTGCACAAGTTGAGGATTTAGTAAATGTTAGCACGGGTGATTACACAATAACAATTACTGATGAAAATAATTGTGAATATCAACAGACCTTTAATGTTGCGACTCCTAATCCAATTTTAATTAATGAGTCAGTAACAAATATTTCTTGTTTTGGTGAAAATGATGGGATTATAAATTTAAATATTTCTGGAGGAAATCCACCATATGAATATCTTTGGTCAAACGGAGAGATCAGTCAGGATATTAATAATTTAGAACCTGGCCTTTATGAAGTTACTGTCTCAGATATTCAAAATTGTTTTTCGACTAATGAATTCATTATTATAGAACCTGATATCCTTTCAGCAACTGCAACAATGTTTGATGTTGATTGTTTTGGTGAAAATACAGGTTCCGGTGTCTCATTTATACAGGGGGGGACAGAACCTTATAATGAAAATTGGAGTGGTGGAGCAGACCCTAATAATTTATTTACTGGAGCATATTCAATGACAATTACTGATGTGAATGGATGTATTTTTGTTTTATCAGATTTAATTGTAGAAGAACCTAATCAAGAGCTACAATTATCTGCCACTGTAACAGATGCTTCATGCAATGGATCATTTGATGGTTCTATTTTACCATCTGCATCAGGCGGGACACCTCCTTATCAGTATGCAGTTGATGGCTTTTTTAATATAAATTCATTGTCGGCAGGTAATTATACTGTTTCTGTTGAAGATGCGAATGGGTGTACTGCTCAAGATAATTTTATTGTTGATGAACCTTCTTTGATTTTATCTAATATTACAACTTTAGATGTTTCTTGTTTTGGATTAACTGATGGTCAAGCCATTGTTAATCCATCTGGAGGAACAGGACCTTATCAGTATTTGTGGTCTAACGGATCTACTGCTTCCAGTGTTAATAATTTAGTGCCAGGTACTTATTTTATAAATATTACAGATGTTTTAGGTTGTTCTTACATTGAAACATTTGTCATAAATGAGCCTTCTAGTAGTGAAATGGAAATTTTATTGACTTCTAATTCTAACCCAAGTTGTTTAGAAGATTTTAGTGTTAGTGTAGTTGGTACTTCTTCGATCTCTGGCTCTTGGTCTGCTAGTGGTGAAGGTAGTGTGTCATTTTCAAACCCATTTAGTGATAATACTGATGTTTCTGTATCCGATTATGGCTTGTATCAATTAATCTTTACCGATGATTGTGGAGAACAGGTAATTCTTAATATTGATATGGTTACAATCACCCCACTTGCAACAGCAGAACCTTCTTATTTATATTGTGATTTTGAAACTACTCTGGAGGCATATTCTGTTGACAATGGTTCCTGGAGTTTAATTTCTCCCTCGGCTAGTGAATTATTAGATAATAATACTGAAATTGAGATCCTTGATTCTAATTCTCTTGAAACAGATATTATTTTTAGCCCGATTAACTCTGATGAGGAGTGTTGTTATGATGAATATTTATTTTCTTTTTCCTCTTGTGGCTCGGAAGATTTTGTTACCGTTTATATAGAGAAACAAGCTCCAGAAATTGGAGTTTCTACTCATGTTGCTTGTGTGCTAAATGGTCAAGTGTATATTAACAACGAGGCATCTAATGCGAATATTTTAATTGATCCAGGTTATTGGGAGCCAATTGGAGCTGGTGCTGAAAATGTAACAATAAATTATGAAACTCCTTATGAAGTAGATATCACTGTTAGTGATTATGGTATGTATTATTTAGAATACCATATTTGCGACACGTCTTATATTCAAAGCATTGGTTTTTCATGTCCTTTAACACTGCCTAACGCATTTACTCCTAATGGAGATTTTAATAATGATGTTTTTTTAGCCACTCAACTGATCGAAGGAGTGCATGACAATATTAGTTTTATAGTCTATAATAGATGGGGATCTATAGTTCATTCTCAAAGTAATTATGATTTTCAAGGTTCTTTGTGGGATGGCACTACTAATACCTTTGAAGATAAAGAGTTAAGTGATGGGGTATATTTTTATACTTTGGAATTATATAATCGTGCTT
>MDSW01051707.1_pt1 | contig 24745 bp, 23 predicted proteins | sample 811171 | NCBI WGS metagenome assembly MDSW01 (sample SAMN05326641, study PRJNA326480) | marine metagenome | isolation source: seawater | place: Atlantic Ocean: North West | collected 2012 | reverse complement strand
TCGCCTTTTCGACCCAACGGATCGCGGGTCATGTAATAACCGTGATCGGGATCGGCGAGGCACGCCTGCATCCAGTCGGCGACGGTCATCGGGCCATCGGCTTCGATGCGCGCTTTCAGCCGGGCCGCGAACGCGGACATGTCAGACAGGGGCCCGGCGCCGCGCCCGGACGATGAAATAAATACCGACCGCGATCATCGGCAGCGAAAGCCATTGCCCCCAGGTGGTGCCGAAGGCGAGAAACCCGATGTAGGCATCCGGTTCACGGAACACTTCACCGATGATGCGCGCGACGCCGTAACCGGCGATGAATGTCCCCATCAGAAGCCCCGGGCGGCGTCTGACGGATTCCATCCTGACCAACGTCATCATGACGGCGAACAAGATCAGTCCCTCGAACGCGGCCTCGTACAACTGGCTTGGGTGGCGCGGCAACGGTCCGCCGGTCGGGAACACCATTCCCCATGCGACGTCGGTGGTGCGCCCCCAGAGTTCACCGTTGATGAAGTTCGCGATGCGCCCGAAAAACAACCCGATCGGCGCGACGCAGGCGATCAGGTCACCGAAGCGGAGTGCTGAGATCCCACGTTTTCGAGTGAAAATAATGGCGGCGGCGACAACCCCCAGGAATCCGCCATGAAAGGACATCCCGCCTTCCCAGACGGCGATGATCTTGGCCGGGTTCGCCATGTAATAGTCGAACTGGTAGAACAGCACCATGCCGATCCGCCCGCCGAGGATCACCCCGAACGTGGCCCAGACGAGAAAATCGTCGATGGCGTCTTTCTCGCAGACCACGGGCTCCCAGCGGCACATCCGCTTCATCATCACCCAGCCCAGCACCAGCCCGGCGATGTAGGCGAGCGAATACCAGCGGATGGCGAAGACGCCGACCTGAAAAAGAACCGGGTCGATATTCGGAAACGGGATCGCGAAGAACATGATCCGCCGACCCCCGCTTAGCGATACGGGTCGTCGGTGGCGAGGAAGTCGCGCACGTAGCGGCCGACGCCGTCTTCGAGCGGCGTGAACTGCCCGGTATACCCGGCATCGCGAAGCCATGTCATCGAGGCCTCGGTGAAGTACTGGTACTTGTCGCGGATGTCTTCGGGGGTCGGGACGTACTCAACCTTGAAATCCGTATCCATCGCCGCATAGACCGCGCGGGCGAGATCGGCGAAGCTGCGGGCCTTGCCGGTCCCCAGATTGAACAGTCCGGACACCGACGGGTTTTCTAGCAGCCAGCAGATTACGTCGGCGCAGTCGTCGACCGAGACGAAGTCGCGAAGCTGGCCGCCGTCTTCGTAGTCCGGATGATGCGACTTGAACAACCGGCACGCCTCGCCCTTCGCCGCCAGCGGCTGGATCTGGGCGACGACGCTCATCATGCGTCCCTTGTGATATTCGTTCGGGCCGTAGACGTTGAAGAACCGGAGCCCGGCCCACTGCGGCGGGCGCGGTTTATCGGCAGCGAGTTCCGCCGCGACCCACCTGTCGAACAGCAGCTTCGACCAACCGTAAGGGTTGAGCGGCCTGAGCTTGTTCAATCCTTCCGCCGACATATCGTCCTCGAAACCTTCCCTACCGTCACCATACGTCGCGGCCGACGACGCATAGACAAACGGCACCCCGTGCTCGGCAGCCCACATCCAGAGATCGCGCGACAGTCGGAAATTGGTTTCGACGATCAGATCGGCGTCGGTTTCAGTGGTCGCCGAAACCGCCCCCATGTGGACGATGCCTTTGACGGCATGCCCGCCTGCGGCGAGAAACGCGTGGATATTGTCCGGATGAACGATGTCGTGGAGCGTCCGCTTCGCGATGTTGCGCCACTTGTTGCCATCGCGAAGCCGGTCGACGATAACAAGCGGCCCCGCGCCTTTGGCTTCGAGTTGGGCCGCAACGTTGGATCCGATAAAGCCGGCGCCGCCGGTAATGACGTACATGCGCGTTCCTCAAAAACGGTGTGCCCCCTTATAGGCCCCGGAGCACCAAGCGGGCAAGCGTCCGCGGCTTGCGGTCTGCCGCCGGACGGACCATATTCGTTACAGCGAAAGGAGCTTCCGATGCAGACGCAAAACAAGCTTTTCGACGACCTCGCCCGTGTGGCCAACGGTGCCGTATCGACGCTGACCGGCATGAAGGACGAAATCGACGCGATGATCCGCCAGCGGCTCGAACGCTACATGTCGAAAGCCGATCTGGTAACCCGCGAGGAATTCGACGCGGTCAAGGCCATGGCCCAGAAAGCGCGCACCGAAAACGAGAAGCTGGAAGCCCGTGTGCAAGCCCTTGAGGCCGAACTGGCGAAACCGGCCAGGAAAGCGGCGCCGAAAAAGAAGGCGGCCGCGAAACCCAAAACCGGTTCGCGTGCAGACACCGCCAAAAAGGCACCGACGGCCAAGTCGTCCTGACGCGCCCCCTACCAAATCTATGAGGCCGACCGCCGGCAGTGGTTGATTCCGCATGCTGGAAGGCCCCGGTTTTCCGCCGTTTTTCATCGTCAAAACACAACTTGCTGTGGATGCGCTTCGATTATCCACAACAGTTTGCGCTAAATCATTGAATTCCGCTTGCGCGCGATTCCGACATGGTGCAGGGTAAATCTTGTAGGTGATCGGATGGCGTAAGCGATATCTAGCGATCACCGCTAGGTATAGTACTTGCTCCCTTCGGTCCGATACCAACGCCGGCCGGGCATGAGAGGAGCGCTCCATGCGAACTACTGAAGTATCCCGCGACACCCCGCTCGCAAATCCCCTCGATATCGTCGAAAAAATCGTCGAGTACAACGACTGGACCTTCGATCGCCGTAACGACCAGGAAATGGCCGTACAGGTGCCGGGGACCTGGTGCGATTTCAGCATGTATTTCGCCTGGAACGACGACATGGGGGCGATGCATTTTACCTGCGCCTTCGACATGCGCGTTCCCGCGGACCGGCGCCAGCCGGTCTTCGAGCTTCTGGCCGAAGTGAACGAGCGTTTGTGGATGGGTCACTTCGGGATGTGGGCCGACGAAGGCCTTCCCATGTACCGCCACGCCATGCCGATGCGGGGCCAGATGGAACCGACGCTGGAGCAGATGGAAGATCTGGTCGAAACCGCGCTGATCGAATGCGAGAAGTTCTATCCCGCATTTCAATATGTGATATGGGGCGGCAAATCGGCGCCGGACGCCATTGCGGCGGCGATGATCGAGACCGCCGGAGAAGCTTAGGACTTGAGATGACCGTTAAACTGCTGCTTGTCGGCGGCGGCAAGATGGGCAGCGCCATGATGGCCGGCTGGTTGAAAAGCAGCTTGAAGCCCGAAGACGTACTTGTCGTCGAACCCTTCGAAGACACCCGGAAACTCCTGAAATCCTCGCTCGGCGTCGAAAGCGTCGCCGCCGCGTCCGACATTCCTGCGGACGCATCGCCGGAAACCGTCGTGCTGGCTGTCAAACCGCAGATGATGGACGACGCCATCGGCGACTACGCCAGGTATGCCGGACCGGATTGTGTCTTCGTTTCGGTGGCGGCCGGCAAGACCATCGGGTATTTCGAAGGGAAACTCGGGAAAGACGCGGCGATCGTCCGCGCCATGCCGAACACCCCCGCCGCCGTCGGACGCGGCATTACGGTCGGCTATCCGAACCACCTTGTTTCCGAAGACCAGCGCAAATGGGCGGACGAACTGTTGCAATCCGTCGGCGAGGTCGCCTGGGTCGAAGATGAAGACCAGATCGACTGCGTCACCGCGCTTTCGGGGGGCGGTCCCGCCTATGTCTTCTTGCTGGTCGAGGCGATGGCGCAGGCGGGGATCGACAACGGCCTCCCGGCCGATCTTTCCATGCAACTGGCGCGCGCCACCGTCGCCGGCGCGGGCGAACTTCTTTATCAGTCGGAGGACGAAGCCGCGACGCTGAGGAAGAACGTCACGAGCCCCGGCGGGACCACCGCCGAGGCGCTCAAGGTGCTGATGGCCGAAGACGCGCTGCAACCGCTGATGACCAAAGCCATCGCCGCGGCCACGAAGCGGTCGCGCGAACTTGCGGGTTAGGCTCCGTCTCCCCATTTATCTATAATGAACCTCGCCGGCGGGAGCCGTGCTCCCGCCCTTGATGATCGCATTGGGCGCAGGAGGAGACACATGGCGGCAGCGAAGACGAAATCGTCCAAACACAAGACGGACAACCGTTCGACCGAAGACAAACTGATCGACGCCGCGCTCGCGCTCGCCGCTGAGCGCCCATGGCGCACGCTTGCGCTGCCGGAAATCGCGGATCACGCCAAGGTGCAGATCGGCGAAGCGCTGTTGTCGCTGCCCAGCCGCGACCGCATCCAGCGCGCCCTGATCGACCGGGTCGACGCCGAGGTCTTCGGCAGCCTCAAGGACGATCCGCTCGACGGTTCCGTCAAAGACAAGCTGTTCGATATCCTGATGCGCCGCTTCGATGCGCTCGACGGCCATCAGGCGGCGCTCCGCTCGATGGCGAAGGATGCGGCGCGCGACCCGCTGGGGACAGCGTGCACCGGGGCCAGATTCCTCAAATCCATGGCACTCAGCCTGCAGGCCGCGGGCGTTTCCGCCGAAGGCTGCGCCGGCGCCGCCAAGGCCAAGGCACTGGCGGTGATCCAGTTGAACGCGTCGCGCGTTTGGATGAACGACGATGATCCTGGCCTGGCCAGGACAATGGCGGCTCTCGACAAAGGCCTCGCACGTGCGGAAAAATTGGCATCTCGCGGCCACCGTCAGGATACAGAGACGCCGGAAGCCGCCTAAATCCGCCAAACTCTTCTATTCGCACTCGCAAAATTATTTTTTGTGCATTGCACAAAAATCTATTGACTTCGAGACATCTCCGACGCATATTAGGGCCATGGTGCAGCGCAACATGAATGCTCATGGGGCGCATGGCATCTGAAAAGTTTTGCCGGGCGCACCGCCGCCCCTACTGGAGATGGAGATAGATCATGTACGCCGACTTTTTTAAAATGGCCGAGAAGAACCCCTTCTTCGCCGAATACAGCAAGATGATGGCCGACTTCGACCCGACCAAGATGGCCAACGAATTCGCCAAAGTGACCAAGGGTTACGACATGCCGAAATTCGACTTCGACGCGGTTCTCGAACTGCAGAAGAAGAACTTCGACGCGATCACCGCCGCCAACCAGGTTGCCGCGGAAGGTGCCCAGGCCCTCGCCAAGCGTCAGGCTGAAATGCTGCAGCAGGCGATGGAAGAAACCTCGAAGCTGATCGAGTCGTTCTCGAAAATCGACAACCCGCAGGCTGTTGCCGCGGCGCAGGCCGACCTCCTCAAGGGTGCGTTCGTCAAGTCCGTCGACAACACCCGCGAACTGGCCGACCTCGTGACCAAGTCGAACACGGAAGCCAGCGACACGCTCAACACCCGCGTCATCGAAGCCCTGGACGAAGTCAAATCGACCGTCCTGAAGGCCGCGAAGAAGAAATAATCTCACTTTCCTGAAGTGATGGGGCGAGGGCCGTACCGGGAGACCGGACGGCCCTTTCCTTTTGTGCCGGGCGTGTCGGGTCTGGCCTTTTCAGGTTCACTCGGGCATTTTCCCCAAACTTCGATTTAAGTTCGATTTCGGGGGAAATGAACATGGACCTTTCATTCGACGATTTCATGAAAGTCGACATCCGCGTCGGCACCATTGTCCGCGCCGAACCGTACCCGGAAGCGCGCAAGCCGGCGATCAAGCTGTGGGTCGATTTCGGCCCCGAGATCGGCGAGCGGAAGTCGTCGGCGCAGATCACCAAACACTACGATCCGGAAACCCTGCCCGGCCGTCAGGTGCTGGGCGTCGTCAACTTCCCGCCGCGCCAGATCGGCAAATTCATGTCGGAAGTTCTGGTCCTGGGCATCCCCGATGAGGCGGGCGAGGTGGTCTTGCTGAAACCGGATCTCGACGTGCCCAACGGCGGGCGGATGTACTGAGACTCATTTCTTACGTCGTCTTGAATCAAGTTCAGGGCGACGGTTACTTGTTTGCGGCAACCTGCTTCCCATTTCAAAAGAAGGAGGAACAGAGATGCTTCGAACCATACTGGCGCTGATGTTAGCGACAATCGTCGCAGGGCCCGCCGCCGCCCAGACGTTCAAGACCGAACATTACGACCTCAAGCTGTCCGTCGTCGCGGACGGGCTGGATCATCCCTGGGGGATGGCGTTTCTGCCCGACGGCGACATCGTGGTGACCGAGCGCGATCCGGGCACGATCCGCGTCGTCGAGAAAGACGGCACCGTGCGCCGCCCGCTCGCCAATGTGCCGCGTGCCTATACCTCCGGCCAGGGCGGGATGCTGGACGTCGCCGTCGATCCGGATTTCGTAACCAATGAGCTGATCTATTTCTCCTACGCCGAGCCCGGTGAAGGTGGCGCAGGCACCGCCGTGGCGCGGGGCAGGCTCGACCGGGCGATCAACGTTTTGCGGGATGTCGAGGTCCTCTTCCGGCAATACCCGAAAACCGGCGGCGGTCGGCATTTCGGCTCCAGATTGGTGTTCTCGCCGGAAGGACACCTTTATATCACCGTGGGCGAACGCGGCGAGCGTGAGCGCACCCAGGATTTTACCATCAACCGCGGCCAGGTCATCCGCATCAACCAGGACGGCTCGATCCCCGACGACAACCCCTTCGTCGGGAAGGACGGTTACCGGCCTGAAATCTGGTCGGTCGGTCATCGCAATCCGCAGGGCGCGGCCCGGCATCCCGAAACCGGCAAACTCTGGATCAACGAGCATGGTGCCCGCGGCGGCGACGAGGTCAATATCCCGCTTCCCGGCCGCAACTACGGCTGGCCGGTGATTTCCTACGGCGTTCATTATTCAGGGGCCAAGATCGGCGTCGGCACCCACAAAGCGGGCATGGAACAGCCCGTTTATTACTGGGACCCGTCGATCGCGCCCAGCGGGATGGCATTCTACACCGGCGACAAGTTCCCGAAGTGGAAGGGCAACGCCTTCGTCGGCGCCCTCAAATATCAGCTGCTCGCCCGGCTCACGTTGGACGGCGAAAAGGTCGTATCCGAAGAACGCATTCTGGAGGGGATCGACAAGCGCATCCGCGCCGTCACCGACGGCCCGGACGGCTATCTCTATATCCTCGTCGACGAAAACCCGGGCCAGATCATCAGGATCGAACCGGCAAACTGATCAACCGCGCCGTTCACGGTTCTTCATGGCCTCGCGCCGGGCGATGTAGACGCCGCTCGCGAAGATGATCGCGCCGCCGAACCACGTGGTCCATGTCGGCACCTCCCCGAAGGCGATGAACGCGATCAGCGCGATCCAGACCAGCTTGCCGAAATCGAACGGCATGACGACGGCGATGTCGGCCTCGTGGAACGCCTGCGCCAGCAGATACTGCGCGGCGGCACCACAGAAACCGATCAGGCCGAGCCACGCCAACTCGGTCCAGGTCGGCCATTCCCAGACGAACAGCGCCGGGACCAACGACATCGGCGTCATCAGGATCGACATGTAGGCGACGATGGTGATCGAACTTTCGGTGCGACTCAGCGACTTGATGAACATCAGGCACCCGGCCCACATCACCGACGCCACGAGAACGAGACCATGGCCGAGCTGCACGGTGTCGAACCCGGGCTGCAGGATGATCAGCGCGCCCGCGAAACCGGCGATGATCGCCGACCAACGACGGATGCCGACCATTTCCTTCATGATCAGCACGCCCAGGATGGTCGCGAAAATCGGCGCCGTGAAGCCGAGTGCCACCACTTCCGCCAGCGGCGCCAGACTGACCGCCGTGAACCAGACCATCATGTTGACGACGTTCAGGCTGGCGCGCCCGAAGTGCATCCACGGCCGCTGCGTGCGCAACGCGAAAAACCCGACGCGCCAGAGCATCGGGATGACGAACGCGAAAGCGAACAGGTTCCTGAAGAACACCAGCTCGAACGGATGCACGGTCTGCGACACATGGCGGGCGGCGGAATTCATCACCGCCGCCAGCAGCGTCGCCGCCAGCATGAAGCCAATGCCCTTGAGGGCGCTCTGAACCTTGTCGGGCGTGCCGGACCCGGGTGTGTGGGGCGGTGTGTCCAACGCGTACGTCAGACGGCAGCGTTGACGACGATCTCTATCAACGTTTCCGGCGTCGCCAGCGGCGTGCCGACGCAGGCGCGCGCGGGCCTGGCCAGATCGCCGAGCCAGTCCTTCCAGACCTCGTTCATGTCGTTTTTCTGGGTCATGTCGGCAAGATAGATGGTGACCATCAGCATCTTCGACTTATCCGTGCCGCAGCGTTTTAGACGGTCGTCGATCTTGGCCAAGATTTCCGCCGTCTGGCCCTTGATGTCCTTGCTTCTGTCCGTTGCCGTCTGGCCGCAGACATAGGCGATTCCGTTGTGAATGACGGCCTGAGACAGGATCTCGCCACTGTCGATACGCTCGATGCTCATGTGTCCCCCTAAGTGTGGATTCGTTGACGTCTTTGATAATCCGCAATATTACGCGCCGAGTTCTCGGCAAGATCAAGAACCGGAGCCCGGTTAATTGCGGGATACGGCCATGCAAACCGGTCGCATCTTGATTTCGGAGACGTCCGGGAGTTCACTTGTCGCCCCATTTGCAGGCGGAAATCTGCATGCTCAATCTGCGGCCCGTTCTTCACATTCTAGGTTGGATCTCCTGTGCCCTCGCAATGGTGTTGTGCATTCCGGCCATTGCCGACGGGTTCGCCGGCAATCCGGAATGGGAGATTTTCCTGGAAGTCGCCCTGACGACGCTGTTCGTCGGCGGCGCCGTCGTCTATGCGACCCGGTCCAGGGCCGCGACCGAGATCGACATCCGCCAGGCGTTTCTGATCACCTCGCTGGGCTGGATCGTCGTGGCCGGTTTCTCGGCGCTACCCTTCATGCACGTCGGCATCGGATTCTCGGACGCGGTCTTCGAATCCATGTCGGCGATCACCACCACCGGCTCGACGGTGCTCGTGAGCCTCGATCAGCTGCCGCCCGGGATTCTTTTGTGGCGCGCGATCCTGCAGTGGTTCGGCGGCATCGGCATCATTGCCATCGCCATCCTGATCCTGCCCTTGCTGCGCGTCGGCGGCATGCAGCTGTTCAAAATCGAAAGCTCCGACACCTCTGAAGAAAAACTTTTTACCGCGCTTAGAACCGTGGTCGGGCTGTTCACGATCTATTTGGTCCTGACCGTGGCGTGCGCGGTGTTTTACCGTATTTTCGGCATGAGCGCGTTCGATGCCGCCGCTCACGCCATGACGACACTGTCGACGGGCGGCTATTCGACGCACGACGAATCGTTCGGCTATTTTACCGATAAGCGCCTGCACTGGACGGCCGTCGTGTTCATGGTCGCGGGTGCGGTGCCTTTCTTTCTCTACATCAAGACCGCGCGTGGGCACCTCGACGCCTTTACCAAAGATCAGCAGGTCCGCGGTTTCATCGTATTTTTGGTTGTCACCAGCATCGCGATGGCCCTCTGGCTCGCGATCGAACGGGATATCCCGTTCCCGGACGCGCTGACCCTGACCACCTTCAACATCACGTCCGTCGTAACGACGACCGGTTTCGCGTCCGACGACTACACCGCCTGGGGGCCGGGCGCAGTCGGGATGTTCTTGGTGCTGATGTTCGTCGGCGGATGCTCGGGGTCGACGTCGGGTGCGATCAAAATCTACCGTCACCAGATTTTGCTGATCCTGGTGCGCGCGCACGTCAAGCGCCTGTTCAGCCCGAACCGGGTTATCCCGTTACGCTACAACGGCAAGGCTTTACCCGCCGACGTGCCGCATTCGGTTTTATCGTTCATGGCCGTGTTCGTCGCCACCATCGCCATCTTCACGGTGGCGTTGACATTATTGGGGCTGGATATCGTCACCGCTTATTCGGCGAGCATCACCGCAATTACCAATGTCGGTCCGGGAATCGGGGACGTTATCGGTCCTGCCGGCAATTTCTCGACATTGCCGGCGGCGGCGAAATGGATTTTAACGTTCGCCATGCTGGCGGGCCGCCTTGAAATTCTGGCGCTTCTGGTCGCCTTCGACCCCGACTTCTGGCGCGCTTAAAGGAGAAATATCTTGAAGATCACCATCCTCGACGACTGGTTCGACACCATCCGCCACCTGCCGTGTTACGAAAAGGTCGCGCATCACGACGTGACGATCTGGAACGATCACGTGCAAGACACCGATAAGCTGACCGAACGGCTGACCGATACCGAGGTCCTGGTGCTGATCCGCGAGCGGACGAAAATCCGCAAGGAGCTTTTGGAAAGGCTGCCGAAACTAAGACTGATCTCGCAGCGGAGCGTCTATCCCCACATCGATGTCGAGGACTGCACGCGTCTCGGTATCATGCTGTGTTCGGGGCAGCACGAGGGCACGCCGTCCTATGCCACCGTGGAACTGACATGGGGGCTGATCCTCTCCGCGATGCGGATGATCCCGCAGCAGATGGCGTCTTTGAAACAAGGCAACTGGATGATGGGCGTCGGCAAGTCGGTCGGCGGGCGGACCCTGGGGATTTACGGCTACGGCCGCATCGGCTCCGCCGTCGCCGACATCGCCAAGGCGTTCCGCATGAACGTCCAGGCATGGGGCTCGGAAAACACGCTCGAACGCGCCCGCGAAGCGGGTGTCCACGTACCCGAAAGCCGTGACGCGTTCTTCGCGACCTCGGACGTCGTCAGCCTGCATGTCAGGCTTTACCCGGCGACCCGCGGCATCATCACGGCGCATGACCTCAGTCAAATGAAACCGAGTGCGATTTTGGTGAACACCAGCCGCGCCCCGCTGATCGAGGACGGCGCCCTGGTCCAAGCGCTCAAGAACGGGCGGCCGGGGGGCGCCGCGGTCGACGTTTATGAACACGAACCCGTCACGGACACCGCACACCCGCTTTTGAACATGGACAACGTCATCTGCACGCCGCACATCGGATACGTGACTGAAGACGAATACCAGATCCAGTTCACCGACATTTTCGATCAGATCTTGGCTTTCGAACATGGCAGCCCGATCAACGTCATCAACACGGACGTGAAGGTGCGGGACTGAATCCACCCGAACCTTGATTAAACCGGGCCAAAACCGTAGTTTCCGGTCGCCTTAAACCGCCGACGGGAAGTAACCATGAGCGACATGCGCGAGTTTGCCGAAAAGTCCAATGCCTGGCCGTTTGCCGAGGCGCGCGCAATCCTGAAACGGTTGAACGGCAAGACGCCGGAAAAGGGCTATGTGCTGTTCGAGACCGGCTACGGCCCGTCCGGCCTGCCGCACATCGGCACGTTCGGCGAAGTGGCGCGGACGTCGTGGGTCCGCCATGCGTTTCACCAGCTTTCGGATATTCCGACGCGTTTGTTCGCGTTCTCCGACGATATGGACGGCCTCAGGAAAGTGCCGGACAATATCGAGAACAAACAGATCATCGAGCCGCATCTGGGCAAGCCGCTGACGTCGATCCCGGATCCGTTCGGCACCCACGACAGTTTCGGCGCCCACAACAACGCACGCCTGCGCGCGTTCCTGGACGACTTCGGCTTCGATTACGAGTTCGTCAGCTCGACCGAGCGTTACAAAGCCGGCGCCTTCGACGAGACGCTTTTGAAAATCCTCGAGCGTTACGAGGCGGTCATCAACGTGATTCTGCCAACGCTGGGCGAGGAGCGGCAAAAGACCTATTCGCCGTTCCTGCCGGTCTGCCCGAAGACGGGCGTCGTATTGCAGGTGCCCGTGGTCGAGACCAACGTCGATGCCGGCACCATCGTCTATCAGAACGAGGACGGTTCGAAGGTCGAAACCCCCGTCACCGGCGGACACTGCAAGCTACAGTGGAAGGCCGATTGGGCGATGCGCTGGACGGCGCTCGATGTCGATTACGAAATGTCGGGCAAGGACCTGATCGACAGCGTGAACCTTTCGGGGAAGATCTGCCGTATCCTCAAGGGCAACCCGCCGGCCGGGTTCTCATACGAGTTGTTCCTGGACGAAAACGGCGAGAAGATCTCCAAGTCGCGCGGCAACGGCCTGACCGTCGAGGAATGGCTGCGCTACGCCCCGCCGGAAAGCCTGTCGTATTTCATGTTCCAGAAGCCGAAGACCGCGAAGCGTCTCTATTTCGACGTGATTCCACGCCAGGTCGACGAATACGCGCGCATGCTGGATGCGTTCGAGAACCAGGAACCCGCCAAGCAGATCGACAATCCGGCGTGGTTCATTCACATGGGCAACCCGCCGTCGGAACGTGCGCACCTGTCGTTCGGGATTTTGCTCAACCTCGCCAGTGTGTGCCACAGCGAGGACAAGGCCGTGCTCTGGCACTTCATTTCCCGCTACCGCCCCGACGCCAACCCGGAAACGGCGCCGATGCTGGACAAGCTGGTCGAATACGCGATCAACTATTACCGCGACTTTGTGCGCCCGGCGAAGCAGTACCGCAAAGCGACCGACGCCGAGCGCGAGGCACTTGCCGATCTGGCAGAGCGGCTGAAAAACCTGCCCGCCGACGCGGACGCCGAAGCGATCCAGACGGAAGTCTACGAAGTCGGCAAGCGTGACGCGTTTGCCGATCTGAAGGATTGGTTCAAGGCGCTCTATGAGATCCTGCTGGGCCAGAGCCAGGGTCCGCGCATGGGCTCGTTCATTGCGCTTTACGGCCGTGACGAAACGCTGGAGCTGATCGAGCGCGCCATCCGCGGCGAGGACATGGCGGCCTGAAGCACCTGCCCGTCATCCCGAACAAACCGTCCCGGCTGACTTCAGTAAATCACCGCCTCGCCCGACCCGCCGTCGACGGCGATGCACTGGCCGGTCACCATCCCGGCCAATGGCGAGCAGAAGAACAACACCGAGTTCGCGATGTCTTCCGGCTGGATCAACTTGCCGAGCGGAATGTCCCCCGTCCGCTTGGCGATCACGTCGTCCAGCGAAAGCTCGGCCTCTTTGGCCTCTTTTTCGAAGATCTGCTCGACGCGCTCCGTCGCGGTGTAGCCCGGATGCACGCAGTTGACGGTGATGTTGTGGCGCGCGGTGTAGCTTGAGAACTGTTTCGTAAAGTTCGCGACCCCGGCATTCGTGACACCGTTTGTCATGCGAAACGGCGCGACGATCCGGGCCGTCATCCCGCCGATGTTGACGATGCGGCCGCCGCCCTGCGGGATCATGTGCGGCAACACGAGGCGCGCGATCCGAATATAAGCCATCAGCTTGACGTCGATGTGATAGCGGAATTCCTTGTCCGTCAGCTGATCGAACGGCGCGCTGGTCGACGTCACCGCGTTGTTGACGAGAATATCGATTCCGCCGGTCGCCTCGGCAACGTCCGAAACAAGCGTTTCGACCTGTTCATGCTCGCTGACGTCGGCCCGGAAACCCCACGCTTTGACACCGAGCGCCTCGATCTCGCCGCACGTTTGATCCAGGCTTTCCTGCGTCCGCCCGCAAATCGCGACGTTGCAGCCATGCCCCGCCAAGGTCAGCGCGACGGAGCGTCCGATGCCGCGGCTGCCGCCGGTGACGAGTGCGTTCTTGTTCTTGAGCTGAAAATCCATGCCTCATGGATAGCAAGTCCTCTTCCCCTTGAGTAGGGCGAAGAATCGGCAGCGTTCAGGAATTCGAGACGCCGGGTTTCAGCCGTCCGCGGTAATGCGTTGAATCAAGGCGTCGCGGACCACATCGGCGAGCGCGTTGTCGGCCTGGCAGGTGCCGGCATTCTTATGGCCGCCGCCCCCGTACGTCAGCATCAAATCGCCGATATTGGTGTTCGACGTCCTGTTGAAGATCGACTTGCCCACCGCGAAAACGGTGTTCTGCTCACCCCGGCCCCAGAGGATATGCATCGAGATATTGCACTCCGGGAACAGCGCATAGACCATGAACCGGTTGACGACATAGATCTGCTCTTCGTTGCGGTAGTCGATGACCGCCAGATTGCCGTGCACGGTGGTGCAGCGCTTGATCTGCTCTTTCGCCGGCTCCTCGTGCTCTCGGTACAGTTCCACACGTTCTTTCACGTCCGGATGTTCCAGCACCTCGTCAATGTCGTAGCGGCGGCAGTAGTCGATCAGCGACATCATCAGTTCGTAGTTCGGCACCCTGAAGCCACGATAGCGGCCGAGACCGGTTCGAGAATCCATGATGAAGCTCAGCAGCGGCCAGCCCTGTGCGTTCAGCACCTCATCCTCGGTGAACTGTGCGGCGTCCGCCTTGTCGACTTCCGCCATCATTTCTTCGGAAATCTCCGGGAACTGCTTTTTACCGCCGAAATAGTTGTAGACGACCCGCGCCGCAGACGGTGCCAGGGGATCGATAATATGGTTTTCGTAGTGCTTGCCGAGACGCGTGATCTCCGACAGGTGGTGGTCGAAGGCGGCGAAGATACCCGGCGTATACGGCAGGTTCGTCGAGATATCGGTTTCCGAGACTTCGATCTCGCCTTCCTGCATCTGGTTCGGATGCACGAACAGGATGTCGTTGATCAGATCCATTTCCTCGAGCAGCACCGCGCACACCAGACCGTCAAAATCGCTTCGGGTGATCAGTCGGTACATCTGGCCGGGTGGGAAGTCGAGACGCTGTTCGTCGTTGCCTTCGAGCACTTCTTCTTCGCCGACGATGTCTTCCTCGTCGACCTCGCTCGGGTCGACCTCGTTCCCGTCCTCGTCGACATAGACGATGTCGAACTCGTCGTCTTCGTCATAATCGGCTGCGAGGTCGTCGCCCGGATCACCCGCCTCGACACCAAGCGCATCGACGAGCCGGGACACTTCTTCATCCTCGATATCGACGTACTCGTCGTCGTCGTCGTCGTCGTCGTCATCCTCTTCGTCATCATCCGCACCGTAGACGGCCTGCTCCCGCTCATCCATGAACGACACGTCGCCCGCGTCATCGTCGATCGGCGGCGGCGTCATCATGATGTCCGGGTCCTCGCGGCCGTGTTCCGGCGCGTAGGTGGTCTCGGACAGATATGCCGGTGTGTCGTTGGCGACGAGCACGCCGAGGTCGATCGAAGCCAGCCAGCGTTTGAAATGCTCGATATCCCTGCCGCGGAAGCACGGCCCCGCGCGCGGCGCAATGACCTCAACCTCAAGACCATCGATCCTGGAGAGCCAGTCGTCACGGGCCGGCGCCGACGGCAGCCAGGTCTGGTGATACGCGTTCATGGCGTGGCTGATGAGCGAGAGCTTTTCGCAGAACGGCGTTGCATCGTCGGCCCAAGCACCTTCGGCAGTGCCGATATCGCTGGTGTAAAGAACCCTGGCCGCCGGGTCGTAGATCGACATCGACGCCGCCGTCGGCAAGTAAGGCGCCGGCATCAGGTGCAGGCCGGACCCGTCCGCCATCGGGACCTCGCCGCCGTTTTCCGAGATCGTCTCGATATTGAGATTGGCATCGGTATGCAGCAGATCGGTGGCGATCATGTCGGACGCATAGATCGGCAGGCTGTAGCCCAACGCCTCGGCCCACATGCCGATCGAGCCGGATCCCTGCGAACTGCGTTGGGTGATGATGATCCCGGCGATGTTGTCGAGCGCGATGTTGTCCGCGACCGCCGCCAGAAGCGGGCCGAAGTCCGCCGCCCCGCCCGGATCGATCAGGATCGCCTGATCGTTGGAGCAGACCACATAGTGATTGGTGAACCTGAGCCCGTTAGCGGACGCCACCGGCCGACGGAACACCAGCCAGGTTCTTGCTCCCTCCTCGGCCAGAACGTGACAGAGCATACGTTTCCTTCCCGCAAGGCCCCCAAGATTGGGATGATGATAGCCGCCCCGTCCGCGCGGGCCAAGATAGGAGTTACCCCTATTCCGGCCGGCGCGTCACGGTAATTTACAGCCGAAATTCGGCCGGATCAGTCAGACGGCGGTTGCGCGATCGCGTCTTCGTAGTTGTAGCGCTCGGTGATCGCACCGTAATGAATGAAGACATCCTGCGCGACGTCGAACGCTTCTTTCGTAATTTCGCAATGCGGCGTCCAACAGCCGAGCTTCTGGTACGTGCCGATGCAGTCCGCCAGGACCGCTTCGTCGATGTCCGGAAAGAACGGCTTTTCGGCTTTCGCGATTTCGGCGGCGGGCGTGTCGTTCATGTACTGGCGCGTTTTGCGATAGGCACGCATGAAGGCCTTGGCCATGTCCGATTCCAGCCATTCCGGCGTCGCGGCGAGACTTGAGAACGCGTTCGGGCCGATCTTCGGACCAACCTGCGCGACCACGTGGCCGACACCGTCGGCTTCAAGCTGCTGCGGAAACGGCCCCTGCTGCTGCACGTACTGTCCCTGCCCGTCGCGGAACGCCTTGTCGATGTCGCCGGCACCGCCAGGCGTAACGGGAATGATCTTGTCGTAATCGATCCCTGCCTTATGGCACGCATACTTGAACATCGCATTCGGCTGACCGGCCTTGAACATCACCACCTCGGCCCCTTCCAGTTTATCCCACGTGAAATCGGGATCGGGCTCGCGGCCGGTGATGAAGAAGCCGTCCATCTCGTTGATCTGCGCAAAGTGCTTGAACGGCGGCATCTCACCTTTTTTCAACCAGTTGAACGACTGGCTCGGCGCGGTCTGCACCACATGCGCGGATCCGTCCTGCAGCGATTCGATGGCGGACTTGCCGGGCGGCGAGATCGACCAATCCGGCTCCAGGCCTTCGGCCTCCAGAAAACCGCCGGACATTGTGGAAATCAGCGGCGAATAGAACGCTGAAAACAGCGTGAATTGAATGTTGATTTTCGTCACCTTTGAAACCTCCCCTAGGTTTTGGACTTAGTTGGATATGGGGACTTCGGCCCCGATTACAAAAACGATCCCATACGAATGCAGGGCATGCAACCTGCCGCGCGCGCCGGGTTGCAATCGCCGGACGGCCTGCATCTCGGGAACTACGTATTCCGAACTCGGCTATAAACTTTATAATTTCACCCCGAACGGCAGGCGAAGCATCTCGAAAGGCGAGGGATTCCAAGTTCGCCTAGACATGTCTACTCGCCGCAGCTCCCGATGCCGCCGCCGCGCCGCCCGTCGCAACAGACAAACGGGAACATCGCAAACGAATTCGACACGCTGTCGTTGGCTTCAGGGAGTAATTCGCCGCACGATGTATCACTGGCTGACGTTAAGGTCCCTGCGATCGAAGTTCATGATGGCACCGATTACCGGTGCTGTCTTGATCGTCGTCCTTGCAATTGTCTTGATGGGAAAAACGCGCGACGAACTAGGCAGGCTGGAGACCCTCAGCGAACAGGAGAGCTTTACCGGACGTATACTTGACGAGATCGAGAGCGAACTCGCCGCCACGCACGCAGGAATTCATGAGCTGTTAGACTCGCTTACCTCGGATATCGACCCCGAGGAACTTGGCGACATCCCGGAGCAGTTTCTGTTCAGCATTCGGGCAATCCGTAAGATGGTCTCGACGGACCTGAGTTCCGGATTTCTCTCTTCCAAGGAACGTCTGGTGGCCGATGGCATCGGCGAAGTCCTCGACGCTTACCGGGTTAACGTGACGACCGCACTGAAATCGGCCATCGTCGACCCCGTCTCGGCCAAGCAGGCCATGAACGACGCAGCAACCGAATTTCATATCCTGAACGCATCGCTTCTCGGTCTGAGCCACGCACATGAACGGCGCATGCAGGAGCAAATCGCCCATCAGCAGAAGATAATGCTCGAACAGGCGTACCTGTTCGCCAGCCTGTTTATCGCTGCGGCGGTCATTATGCTGATTACCAGCGTTATGTTGGCCCGGCTTCTGACGAGAGACCTTCGCGGCCTTGCCGCCAATCTGGAAGACATACTCGACCGGTATTCCCCAGACATCAAAATGGACGGCAGACGCCGACTTGTGGTCGACACTTTACGGTACGCTGTGGAACGCGTAGAGGAAAGCCACGCGTCGCTCGAACGCACTCAGGAAGAGCTCGCACGCACGAACACGGATTTACGCACCACCCTGGAAACCGTCGCCGACCGGGAAACTGCGCTCGCGGCCGCAAACAAGAAACTGGCCGAAACGATCGCCCGGCAGGATGAAATGATCCAAGCGCAGTTGCGCGCGGAAAAGGCACGGGATGCCGCCTTGATGGCCGCAGAGCAGGCGAATAAGGCGAAAAGCGATTTCCTTTCCAACATGAGCCATGAACTGCGAACGCCGCTCAATGCAATTATCGGTTTCGCCGACATGATCCACGCGGCATCGTTCGGCCCCGTCGGCAGCAAGTACAGGGAATATGCACAGGACATCAGTTTGTCCGGCCGCCATCTGCTCAACCTCGTCACCGATGTGCTCGATATTTCGCGTATAGAAGCCGGCAAGCTTCAGATCACCTGGGAGATGATCGACTTACCGAGCGTATTCGATGCATGCGAAACCATGCTGCGGAACCGCGCCCGTGACGCCGGCATCCGCATCGAGGTAGATATCCCGAATACGATGCCGCTCCTGGAAACGGACGAATTCCGTATCCGACAGATCATGATCAATCTCATCGACAACGCCCTCAAGTTCTCACCCCGGAACAGCGTCGTCCAGGTCTCGGCCCGCCTTGACGAAAACGGCAACCTGACACTCTCGGTCAATGACAACGGGATCGGCATCGCCCAGGAAGACATTCCGCGAATCCTCGAAAAATTCGGGCAGGTGCGGAACGGTCATGAGCATACACACGACGGCATGGGTATCGGTCTCGCCATCACGAAACTGCTGGTCGAACTTCTGGACGGAGAACTCACAATCGACAGTCAGGTCGGCAAGGGAACGACGGAATTCGTCACGTTCCCTGAGCATCGGACTCATTATCCGCCCGATTGCGACGCCTCCAGTCGTTAAAGCACAAAAAAAAGACCGGCCCCCGAGAGGACCGGCCTTTTGAAAACGGTATCGAACGAAATCAGGCGGCGGCGCGGATCGCGGCAGCCTTGACGTCGGTGTCGACGTGTTCTTCGAACTGCGTGAAGTTGTTTTCGAAGCGCTTGCGCAGGTCCTGCGCCTGGGCGTCGTAACCGGCGCCGTCGGCCCAGGTGCTCTTCGGATTCAGGACCTCGTCCGGGATCCCAGGGCAGGCTTCCGGCACGAGCACGCCGAAGTTCGGGTCCTGGCGGAACGAGCCCTGCTCAAGACGGCCGTCGAGCGCCGCATTGAGCATGGTGCGCGTGTAAGCGATCTGCATCCGCTCGCCCACGCCGTATCCACCGCCGGACCAGCCGGTGTTGACCAGCCAGCACTTGGCGTTCTGCGCCGCCATCTTGTCGCGCAGCAGTTTCGCATAGACCGTCGGGTGACGCGGCATGAACGGCGCGCCGAAACACGTCGAGAACGTCGCCGCGGGTTCTTTCAAACCACGCTCGGTCCCGGCGACCTTGGCGGTGTAACCGCTAAGGAAATGATACATCGCCTGTTCCGGCGTCAGCTGGCTGATCGGCGGCAGAACGCCGAACGCATCACACGTCAGCATGACGATGTTCTTCGGCAGACCGCCCTGGCCGTTGGCCGACGCGTTCGGGATTTCCGAAACGTCGTAAGACAGGCGGCCGTTTTCGGTCAGCGTGGTGTCGAAGAAATCGTATGCGCGCGTTTCCGGGTCCATCATCACGTTTTCGACGATGGTGCCGAAACGCGATGCGGTCGCGAAAATTTCCGGCTCGGTCTCGGCGGTCAGGTTGATCGACTTGGCGTAGCAGCCGCCTTCGAAATTGAAGATGCCGTTCGGGCTCCAGCCATGCTCGTCATCGCCGATGAGAGTGCGCGAGCTGTCGGCGGAAAGGGTCGTCTTGCCGGTGCCGGAAAGGCCGAAGAAGATCGCCGTGTCGCCGTCGGGGCCCATGTTGGCCGAGCAGTGCATCGGCAGGACGTCTTGCGGCGGCATCAGGAAGTTCATGACCGAGAAGATCGACTTCTTGATCTCACCCGCGTACGCGCTGCCGCCGACGATCACCATGCGGCGTTTCAGGTTGAGGACGATGAACGTTTCCGACGTGGTGCCGTCGCTCGCCGGATCAGCGGTGACGCTCGGCGCCTGGATGACGGTGAACTGCGGTTCGAAACCTTCCAGTTCTTCGTCCGCCGGCTGCAGGAACATGTTACGGGCGAACAGGTTGTGCCACGCGTTTTCCGTCACGATACGGACCGGCAGGCGGTACGTCGGGTCGGCGCCGGCATAGCAATCCTGAACGAAGGCGTCGCGGCCTTCGTAATGCTTGGTCATCTTCGCCAGAAGCTTCTCGAAGTTCTCCTCCGAGATCGGCCGGTTGACGTCGCCCCACCAGATTTCACCGGCAGTGGAGTCTTCCTCGACCACGAAGCGGTCGTTCGGCGAACGGCCGGTGTGGCTGCCGGTCAGCGCCAGCAAGGAGCCGCCTTGGCCCATTTGCGCTTCACCGCGGCGAATGGCCTCTTCGCACAACCGCGGCGCCGAGAAGTTCCAATAAGCCTTGGCAACCTTGCCCAGACCCTGTTGTTCCAGCCCGTTGCGGCTGTATCGATGACCGATGTTCTGCACCGTTTCCTCGCTCCTATTTCGGCAGTCTTGTTACAAGCCGCCTGTTCATGCTCCGAAGGCCGCGAACTTAGACAAGTTAATCATGTGGAATCAAGACAAACTGGCGGGTTTCCGGGCTTTTATATCGGCTCAGGCGCGCGCCAGCTTGGTCAGCGTAACAAGAGTGTCACGGCAGGTCTTTGAATCCGTTACAGGATTGTCATATTCGAGCCTCGCATATCGCCCGTCCGCCATCAGATCGGCACCGTCGGAATCGCACCCGGTCATACGCCAGTTCCCGGGCCGGCGGCCGAGCAACGAATCGGCATACGCGCGCACCGCGTCGGCGTGATCGGCGTTCATGTGCTGCACCACCCCACTCTCGATCGCGGCCATTTCGTCGGCGACTTTCTTCGGCGTCAGAACATGCTTTGCATCGAACCAGACGGCGCGCGCGAACCCGCCGACCCAGTGCGCGCGCTCAACCGTCATGCGGAAAAAACCGAAATCCCCGAAACCCGCATAAAGCGATGCATCCGGGTGACGTGCCAGGAACCGGGCGCGGGTCTCGGCCGATTTGTCGCGCTTGACCGTCCCCATCAGCGTCAGGCGGGGGCCGGTCTGCGGATTGCGGTTGCGGGCGGCGTTTTCCACCAAAAGCGATGCGCGCGCATCGGCGGCAATGTTTTTGGTGTGGTCGGAAAGACCCGAAAACAGGAACAGCGGCTGACCGCGATGATCGCAGGCGTAGGTCACCAGCGAGGCATAGGGGGCGCCACCGTCAGCCATGGCTGTCGCCAGCATCCCGACACCACGGCGCCGCACCAGCAGTCGGGCGAGGTCGGCGTTTCTGCGTTCGGTCATGCGTTGTCTCCAAGCGGGTTTCGGCGACTCTGCGGAGCGCGATCAAATGCGTCAACAATCGCTCTTGATTAATCGGTATTTCCACATATTTTCCCTGTAAAAGGAGCCCTGTACAATGCGAATTCCAATCACCGTTCTCTCCCTCTTCGTTCTCCTCGTCACTGCTTCCCCCCTTCATGCCGACAGCCATATGCACCCGAAGATCGGCGATCTGACGATCAGCCACATCTGGTCGCGCGCGACCCCGCCCACGGCCAAGTCCGGCGTCGCCTATATGCAGATTGAGAACAAGGGCGGCACCGACGACACGCTCGTCTCGGTCTCGTCCCCGGCCGCCGGCAACACCATGGTTCACGAAACCACCATGGAAGGCGGCGTCATGAAGATGTCGCACGTGATGGCGTTGAAGGTTCCCGCCGGCAAAACCATCGAGTTGAAGCCGAGCGGGCTGCACGTCATGCTGATGGGCCTGAAAGCCCCTCTCAAGGCAACGACGTCCTTTAAATTGACGCTGACGTTCGAGAAGGCCGGCGAGATCACCATCGACGTACCGGTGTTACAGCCGGGCAAGGCCCTCGAACAAACGCACTAACGGCACTCTCGTTGACGCGCCCTGCCCGGGGTGGTGATCTGAAGGCCAATGACCGCCCCTGATCACCACTAACCGGGAGAGGTGCCATGGAGCATCTGTTAACACTTGCCGCCATGCCTGAGGTATGGGTTGCGCTCGCCACCCTGATCGCGATGGAAGTCGTTCTCGGGATCGACAATCTCGTCTTCATCTCGATCCTGACCAACAAGCTGCCGCCGGACCAGCAATCCAAAGCGCGCCGGATTGGCCTCGCCCTGGCGCTTATCCTCAGGCTGCTGCTGCTGGCGACGATCACGTGGATCATTGGCCTGACGGAACCGCTGATCGAAGCTTTCGGTTTCGCACTGTCGTGGCGCGACATGATCCTGATCACGGGCGGACTTTTCCTGGTGTGGAAGGCAACCCGGGAGATTCACCACAACGTCGATCCCGATCCGGAAACGGACCAATTCGATAAGAAAAAGGCGTCGATGGCCTTCGGCGCGGCGATTTTCCAGATTCTGTTATTGGATCTGGTGTTTTCGATCGACAGCATCGTCACGGCCGTCGGTATGACGACGCATCTGCCTGTGATGTTCGCCGCCGTGATCGTCGCCGTCTGCGTGATGATGGCCGCCGCCGACCCGCTATCGAAATTCATCCACGACAACCCGACCATCGTCATGCTGGCGCTCGGCTTTTTGTTGATGATCGGCACGACGCTGATCGCCGACGGCCTCGGCTTTCACGTGCCGAAAGGCTACATCTATGCGGCAATGGCGTTTTCGGCGTTTGTCGAGGGCCTCAACATGCTGTCGCGCAAAAGGCGTCGGAAACTCCGCGAGGCGGGAGCCTAAATCAAACGCCCCGTCACCCCGGCCCCGGCCTGCGCCGGGACAGGCTACGGCCGGGATCCAGAGGCACATACTCCATGCTGGAGAAAGGGCAGCACCCTGCCCCCTGGATTCCGGCGTTCGCCGGAATGACGAATTCAACTGTTGTTGCCGGAAGCTACAGCGACTGTCTGAACAGTTCCGCGCCCGCGCCCAGCGCCTGAAGCTTGCCTTCCGCGACGTGGCGCGGCAGCGGCGCCATGCCGCAGTTGGTGCAGGCGATAATGCGCTCCGGATCGACGAATTCGGCGGCCGCAGTCAATGTCGCACAGACTTTCTCGGGCGTTTCGATCTCTTCCGTCGCGACGTTGATCGCCCCGACGAGGATTTCCTTGTCCTTCAGAATCCCCATTACCTCGTGCGGCACATGGCTGTCGGCGCATTCGAGAGAGACCTGCTGAATCTTCGACGCGTTGAGGGCGGGGAAGAAATCCTCGTACTGGCGCCATTCGTCACCGAGGGTCTCTTTCCAATCCAGGTTCTGCTGGATGCCGTAGCCGTAGCAGATATGCACTGCCGTCGTGCACTTGAGGCCGTCCGCCGCTTCTTCGAGGATCGCAACGCCCCAATCCGCCGCTTCTTTCGTGAACGCGTTGAACGCGGGTTCGTCGAACTGAATGACGTCGACACCCATGGCTTCGAGTTCCTTCGCTTCCTCGTTCAGCAGCTTGGCGAAGGCGCGCGCCATGTCGGGCCGCGTGTCGTAATAGCCGTTGGCGATGGTGTCGCAGATCGTCATCGGGCCGGGTAGCGTGAACTTGTACTGGCCGTTGGTGTGTTCCTTGCAGAACTTGGCGCCCGCACCGTGCACCGAGCCAGTGCGTTTGACCTCGCCCGTCACCGTCGGCACGTCGGCATCGTAACGGTCGTTACGGATACCCATCGTCGTCATCTTGTTCCAGTCGATGCCTTCGATCTTTTCGAGGAAGCCGTGCACGAAGTGCTTCCGGAACTGTTCGCCGTCGGAAACGATATCGATCCCGGCGTCTTCCTGGCATTTGATCCACGCCAGCGCCGCATCGCTTTGGCCCTCGAAAAGCAGCTCATCGGGAATACGCCACGGTGCCCAGAGTTTTTCCGGCTCCGCGAGCCAGGCCGGTTTCGGCAGACTGCCGGCGACGGTGGTTCTGATCATGCTCTCCTCCCTGCAATTGTCGGCGTTCGATGTTTTGGTTGTTTTACGCTAAACTTACATAAGTTCCGCGATCACGGTTTGCATCGGATAATACACCGATGCTGCCTTATTTCGCCGTAATTCGCATATAATTTGGCCATATTGGGCCCGTACCAGAAGCGAGGATTAATTTTAAACCATGAGTGGAACCAAGCCCATGCATCAGAAAATCGCGCTGGTCGACGACGATCAGAATATTCTGACTTCCGTCTCCATGGCGCTCGAGGCCGAAGGCTACGATGTCGCCACCTATCCGGACGGCGTCGCCGCGTTGGAAGGCCTGGGCCGGCATCCGGTCGATCTTGCCGTCCTCGACATCAAGATGCCGCATATGGACGGGATGGAGTTGCTGGGTGAGATCCGCAAAAAGGACGCCCTGCCGGTGATCTTTCTCACATCGAAAGATGACGAGGTCGACGAGCTTCTGGGGCTCCGCATGGGGGCTGACGACTACATCAAGAAGCCTTTCTCGCAGCGTCTTTTGATCGAACGCATCCGCGCCATTCTGAGGCGCCGCGACATCGAACCCGCGGTTGAGGGCGAAGACGGCGCCAATGTGCTGCGCCGTGGCGAACTGATGCTCGATCCCGACCGTCATCTCTGCATGTGGAAGGGCAAGGAAGTCACCCTGACCGTGACCGAGTTCCTGTTGGTCGAGTCCCTGGCGCGCCGCCCCGGTCACGTCAAGAACCGCGACCAGCTGATCGATGCCGCTTACGGGGAAAACATCTACGTCGAGGACCGCACCATCGACAGCCATGTCAAACGTTTG
>MDSW01206103.1_pt1 | contig 24750 bp, 21 predicted proteins | sample 811171 | NCBI WGS metagenome assembly MDSW01 (sample SAMN05326641, study PRJNA326480) | marine metagenome | isolation source: seawater | place: Atlantic Ocean: North West | collected 2012 | reverse complement strand
TCGCCCGCGCTGTATTGGGCCCCATTGTGAGGCGACGCAGACGCGCAGCGTCGAGGCGTGTCCGGCGCACTGCGCCGGTGCCGTCAGCATGTCTGAGTGCGGCCAAAGCCGCGCGAGTTCCTGGCCTTGTCCCACTCGCCCCGGGCGGCTGCGCGTACCCGCGAAGCGGGCGGGCATGCAGGGGGTTCTTTCCTTTGGTTACCGGGGGCGTGGTGATGCCGTATAAGCCGTCGCATAGCCGCCGCGCGCTGTGCCATGCCAGGCAAGGCGCGAGCCGCAGGTCGTGGCACGCCACGATCAAGGCTCGCAACGCCGCATGGGGCAGTGCGCGGCGGCTACCCGAAAGGCCAGTGCCATAAGCCGCCAATCCGGCGTTATCGCTTTGGCCCGTGACACCACCACGGCCGGCAAGCGATGCCTTGTCCTGACGCCTTATGGCGCTGGTGCGGCGACTTATATGGCATCACCACGCCCCAGTTTGGACAAGCAAACGAAAGTGACTCGCACTGCAGTGCGAAACCGGCGCCAAAGCCATTCTCAAAAGCCTTCCAACTTTCAAGAAAAGCTCAGGTCAAGCCGCCCGATTCGCTTCAGCTGCCGAAACCGACTCCCCGGCCAACATCGCCAACAACTGATCCTTATAGAAGTTGGCATCCCCCAGATAATGATCAATCATCACGATCCGCTTGGCGTAATGCGCCACGCTGGATTCGTCCATCATGCCCATGCCGCCAAACAGCTGAATGGCTTCCTCGGCCACCTTTCGCCCCGCGGTGCCGACCATGACCTTAGCCTGCGCCAGACGCTGCCGGCGCTCGGTGGCATCGCCTTCCAACGAACAGGCCGCCCATAAGGTCAACGAGCGCACCTTCTCCAGATTCATGCGCATATCGACCATGCGATGCTGGAGCGCCTGAAAACTGCCGATCGGCACGCCGAACTGCTTGCGCTCTTTCAAATAATCCAGCGTCAGATCACAGGCCACTTCCATGGCCCCGGCCGCTTCAGCACAGAGCGCCACCACGCCGCGATCGAGCGCGTATTCCAGCGCGCCCCCGGCCTGGCCCTCGGTGCCGATGAGCGCATCCGCGCCCACGGCCACATCGTCCAGCCAGACTTCGGCGGCACGCTGGCCGTCGATGGTGGTATAGCCCGCGCGGCGGACACCGGCGGTATCGGCATCGACCCAGAACGCCGACAAGCCCTCAGCCGACGGGTTGTCGCCGCCGGTGCGTGCAATGACGATCAGATGATCGGCGCTGTCGCCGGCCAGTACCGCGGCCTTGCGACCGGACAGGCGCCAGCCGTTGGCATCCTGGGTGGCCGTGGTTTCGATCCAGTGCGGATCGTAACGACCGGCCGGCTCATGCACAGCCAAGGCAAAACGGGCTTCACCGGCGATGAGCGGCTCGAGCACCTCGGCTTTTTTATCGTCAGCCAGGGCCGCGTCGAGAAAACAGCCGGCCAGCACGATACGCCCCAGATAGGGCTCGACCACCAGGCCACGGCCCAGGCCTTCGGCCACCACCATCAGCTCGGCCCCGCCACCGTCGAAGCCGCCGGCACTTTCAGAAAACGGCACCGCCAGCAATCCCAGCTCGGCGAACTGGCCCCAGACCGCCGGGCTATGGCCCTCGGCCGAGGCGATATAGCCCTCGCGGGCATCAAAGGCGTAGTGATCGGCCACGACGCGGGTGACCAGATCGGCGAGCATGCGCTGCTCGTCGCTATAAGAAAAATCCATGACGTCACCTCTTTCGTGTGCGTGTTGCTACCGGGCGATCTCTAGAGTCCGAGAATGGCCTTGGCGATGATGTTCTTTTGAATCTCGTTCGAGCCGCCGAAGATCGAGAGCTTGCGCAGGTTGAAATACGTGGGCGCGGCCGGCGGGGCGAAATCGGCCACGCAGTCGGCCGGCTCGTCCTCGAGATAGCTAAACGGCAGCGCCTGGGGCCCGGCGATCTCGCGATACAGATCCGAGATCTTCTGGCGCACCTCGGTGCCCATGATCTTCAAAAACGAGCTTTCGGCTCCCGGCACGCCACCGGCTTCTGCGGCCGAGACGGTGCGCAGATTGGTCATCTCGACCGCCATCAGCTCCAGCTCGAGATCCACGATACGCTCGGCGAGCCGTGGATGTTCGATCAGCGGCTTGCCGTCCACGATCTGGCCGGCCGCGATTTCCTTGAGATGGGCGAGTGCGGCCTTGGAAATGCCCACGCCGGCAATGCCGGTACGCTCGAAGGTGAGCAGGTACTTGGCACAGGTCCAGCCCTTGTCTTCCTCGCCCACGAGATTGTCCACCGGCACGCGCACGTCGTCGAAGAACACTTCGTTGACCTCGTGCTCGCCGTCCAGGGTGATCAGCGGGCGTACGGTGACACCGGGCGTGTCCATGTCCACCAGCAGGAAGGAAATACCAGCCTGTTTCTTGACCTCGGTATTGGTGCGCACCAGCACAAAGATCATGTTGGCGTGTTGACCGAGCGTCGTCCAGGTCTTCTGACCGTTGACGATGTAATGATCCCCGTCACGCTCGGCGCGGCATTTCAGGCCGGCCAGATCGGAGCCGGCGCCCGGTTCCGAGTAGCCCTGGGCCCACCAGTCCTCGTTATTCAAGATCCGCGGCAGGTAATAGTCTTTCTGGGCCTGGGTTCCGAACTTGATGATGACCGGGGCCACCATGTTCAGCCCAAACGGCAGGATGCGCGGCGCGCCGGCTTCGGCACACTCTTCTTCAAAGATGTGTTTTTCGATGGGGCTCCAGCCGGTGCCGCCGTGCTCGACGGGCCAGTTCACGGCCAGCCAGCCTTTCTTCGACAGCGCGCCCTGCCAGGCGGTCATCATGTCAGGCGTCACACTCTTGAACGCCTTGACCCGTCTTGAGGTCTCCTCGGGCAGATTATCGGCGATGAACGCCCGTACCTCGTCGCGGAATGCGCGCTCGGCCTTGTTGTATTCGATGTCCATATACGCTCTCGGCTTGAACTACAGATCGGCGAAACGCTTGTTTTCGGAAACCAGGCGCGCAAGCAGCGGCGCGGGTTCCCAGGTTTCGGCACCGGTCTCGGCGTGGAAGGTCTTGATGCGCTCAAGGATTTCAGCCAGGCCGACCTGGTCGGCCCAGAACATCAGGCCACCGCGATAGACCGGAAAGCCGTAGCCATAGATCCAGACGATATCCACGTCTAGCGGCCTCGCGGCGATGCCTTCTTCCAGAATCCGTGCGCCCTCGTTGACCATCACATACAGACAGCGCTCGAGAATCTCGGTGTCGCTGATCTCGCGCGGGGTGATGTGGTTGGCGCTGCGATAGGCCTCGATTTCGGCGTGAGCCACGTCAGAGCGTTTGGGCGTGCGATCGCCCTCGACGTATTCGAAAACACCCGAGCCGGTCTTCTGGCCCCAGCGCTCGGCTTCGGCCAGTGCATCCATCCAGTTGCGCTCGGGGGCGTTGGCCGGGTCGTTCTCGCGGATGTCTTCACGGATACGCCAGCCCACGTCCAACCCGGCCAGATCGGCCATGGCGAACGGGCCCATGGGCAGGCCGAAGTCATACAGCACACGATCGACCTGCTCGGGGGTGGCCCCTTCGTTGACCAGCTGCACGGCCTGATCCTGGCGCTTGTGCAGAATGCGATTACCCACGAAGCCATGACAGACACCGACCATCACACCGACCTTGCCGATGCGCTTGGACAGATCCATCACCGTGGCCACAACATCATCCGCGGTCTTGTCACCGCGCACGTTTTCCAGCAGCTTCATGACGTTGGCGGGCGAGAAGAAGTGCATGCCCAGCACGTCTTGCGGCCGTGACGTGGATGCGGCGATCTCGTTCACGTCCAGGGTCGAGGTATTGGTGGCTAGAATCGCGCCCTTCTTGGCCACGCGATCCAGCTCGCCGAAAACCTGTTTTTTGACCTTCATCGACTCGAACACGGCCTCGATGACCAGATCGGCATCCGCCAGATCGTCATAGGACAGGGTGGTCGAGAGATTGGCCATGGCTTTTTCGACCTGCTGGGGGCTGATGCGCCCCTTCTTGGCCGTGGCTTCATAATTCTTGCGGATGATGGCAACACCGTGATCGAGTGCTTCCTGTTTCATCTCGACCATCGTCACGGGAATACCGGCCGACAGGAAATTCATGGCGATGCCGCCGCCCATGGTGCCGGCACCGATGATGCCTACCTGCTTGATCTCGCGCTTGGGCGTGTCTTTGGCAAGCCCCGGTATCTTTGCCACTTCGCGCTCGGCGAAAAAGACATGCCGCTGGGCCGCGGATTCCGGCGAGTTCAGAAGCTCGGCAAACAGCTCACGCTCGCGCGCCATGCCAGCGTCGAAGTCCATCCCGACGGCGGCGCGCACGGCCTCGATGCAATGAAACGGGGCTAGAAAGCCGCGCTTTCGTTTTTCGATGCCGGCCCGGAAGTCAGTAAAGAAGCCGCTGTCCACGCCTTCGACGTCAAGGCTTCGCACCGGTCGCGCCGGGGCATCGTCATCGACCAGCTTGCGGGCATAGGCGATGGCACCTGTTTCAAGATCATCGTCGATGATTTCGTCGATCACGCCGGCTTCATGCAGCTTGGCAGCCTTGACCGGCTTGCCGTCGACGATCATCTCAAGTGCGGCCTTGGCGCCGATAAGACGCGGTAGGCGCTGGGTGCCGCCAGCGCCCGGCAGAAGCCCAAGATGCACTTCGGGCAGGCCCATGCGGGCATCGGCCACGGCCACGCGATAATCACAGCCCAGGGTGATCTCCATGCCGCCGCCGAGCGCGGTGCCGTGAATCGCGGCCACGGTGAGCTTGTCGGCCGCCTCGATCCGGTCGATGACATTCGGCAGCGACGGCTCTTTCGGCGTCTGGCCGAATTCCTTGATGTCGGCGCCGGCCGGAAACGTGCGCCCGGCGCCCATGATCACCAGCGCGCGGGCGCCGGCGTCAGCCAGGCCCTGCTCCAGGGCGTCGACCAGGCCTTGACGCACCGCATGGCTCAAGGCGTTGACCGGCGGATTGTCGATGGCGATCACGCCAATATCGGACACCAGCCGATACGTCACCACGTCACTCATGATTGCTCCTGTCGAAGATTGAGACATACAAATCAGGCATCATCCCGCGCAGGCTCGGCCCACTCGGCTTCTTGTAGCGCACGCCACTGGATCTTGCCGGTCGACGAGCGCGGCAGCGACTGGCATATCTCGATATGGCTGGGCACCTTGTAGGCGGCCATCTGGCTGCGGCACCACTCGCGAATAGCCTCGGGCGTGGCAGTGGCCTCGTCGGCCAGCACCACACAGGCTTTGACCCGCTCACCGCGGCGCGCATCGGGCTGGCTGATGACACAGGCCTCGCGCACCTCGGGGTGGTTGAACATCATCGACTCGACCTCGGCCGGCCAGACCTTGTAGCCCGAGGCATTGATCATGCGCTTGACCCGGTCGACGATGAAGAAATAGCCCGCCTCGTCGTAATACCCCAGATCCCCGGTGCGAAAGAACCGCTTGCCGTCGAGCTCCATATAAGACGCGGCGTTGGCCTCGGGCCGGCGCCAGTAGCCGGCCTGGACCTGCGGGCCGTGGGTGATGATCTCGCCCACCTCACCCACGCCCAGCTCGGCCAGGGTGTCGGGATCGATCACCCGCGAATCCACGTCGAACAAGGGCACGCCCAGACATTGCTTCTTGGGCGCGTCCGGCGGGTTGAGATGGGTGGCCGCGATAGTCTCCGACAGCCCGTAGCCTTCGACATAGCGCAGCCCGGTCAGGGCAAACAGCTTGTCGGAGACCGCCTCGGGCATGGCTGCCCCGCCGCCGCTCAGGTGCTCCAGGCTGGACAGATCAAACGCCTCGATGGCCGGATCAGCCAGCATGTCGATGACCATGGTCACGATGCTGGTCCAGCGGTTGATGCGATAGCGCTCGATCAGACGCGCCGCGGTCAGCCGGTCCCAGCGGGTCATCAAGACCACGGTCGAGCCGGCATAGATCGGCGCGTTCATGCTGTTCTGCATGCCGGTGACATGAAACAGCGGCAGCGTGCCCAGGGTGCGGCCTTCAGGGTGGGCCTGTGTCCAGACCAGGCCGTTGACCACGGTGGCCGTGACCGAGGCATGGGTATGCATGCAGCCCTTGGGCGCACCGGTGGTGCCCGAGCTGTAGGGCAATACCGCCAGATCCTCGGAGCGCGCGGTGTGCGCCCGCGGGGCATGGCCGGCGTTCAGCGCCTCACGCCAGCTCACGGCTCCGTCTTGTTCCAGCGGCGCAGCGGATGCCGCCACTTCATCCGGCAGGGTCAGATCGGTATCGGCCTCGACGTAGTCGTTATAGGCCGCCACCACACAGCACGCCAGATCCCCTTCGGCCAGCCAGGGGGCCACGGCCTCGAAACGCTCCTGGCCACAGATGGCCACCCGGGCCTCGGTGTCTTCGATGTAGTGGGCCAGCTCCGGGGCCTGGTTCATCGGATTGACCGGTACCACCACCGCATCGGCCCGCAGGATGGCGTAGTAGGCGATCACGAACTGCGGCGCGTTCTGCATGAACAGCAACACCCGGTCGCCGGCAGCCACGCCCTGGGCTTGGAGAAAGCCCGCCAGCCGGTTCACCTCGTCGTCCAGGGCCGCATAGGTGATCGCCTGGTCGTAATAGATGATGGCCGGGCGATCCGGATATCGGCGCGCCGATATCTCCAGATTCTCGTAGAGACTGGTCTGCGGCAGCGTCAACGAATAGGGAACGTTTTCGGGCCACACCGCGTGGTGTCGGTCGAACATGACGCAAGGCTCCTCGGCGCACGCGCGAACGGCTGACGCGAGCCGTCGCTTTTTTGAAATGCTGTTTCGTTTTTAGTTGTAGCGCGCCGAAAACATCTTGTCGAGTCAGCTTTCTCGTCTATTGGTCGCAGACTCGAACACCGCGCTGTCACAGCGCTCGTTGGTCAACGGCATGACGCTGATCCGTCGCGAGCGCAGCACGGCGACATCGCTGTCGGGGGCCTCCACCGGGGAGGCAGATCGAGAAAACGCTAGTTGAAAACGCGCACGCCCGCTCCCCACGCGCTCGGCGCGCGGGCGCACCGGGCCGGTGGCCGCCCCGCGGGCCCAGCCCATGCCCTGGATCGGGCGCGCATCACGGGCCGCCGGAAAATTCACGCTCCACGCCCCCCGGGCCGAGGTCGTCTCTGGCGCGCCCGGCATCAAGAGCTGCTCGATGATCTGCCGGCCGTGATCCCGCGCCGGTGCAAAGTCGGCCTCGGCGGCCGGGCCGCGAAAGGCCTGACTCAGCGCAACCGCGTTAAACCCCAGGTGGGCCGCGGTGAGTGCTGCGCCAATGGTGCCGGAATAGACGATGGTGTCGGAGATATTGGCCCCGCAGTTCACCCCGGCAATGACCAGATCCGGCGGCGTATCGGCCAGCCAGTGGGCAGCCGCTAAGAGGACACAGTCCGCCGGGGTTCCGGTCACCGCAAACCGCCGCGCCCCGTGGGCCACCACGTCGAGCGGCTCACGTACGGTGATGGCCTGGGCACGGCCGGATTGATCACAGGCCGGGGCCACGGTCCAGACCTCGTCGGCCACGGCCGCGGCAATCGCTTCGGCCACGGCCAGGCCCGGAGCATCAATGCCGTCATCGTTGGTGACCAGCACCCGCGCCAGGCGCAGGCGGCCTGTCTCACCCGGCATCGCGAGCGATCTGCCAGCCGCGCTCGGCCATCACCGTGGCCTGCTGGCCGACGGCCAGCGCGTCGGCGTTGCTGGCGTTTCCGGCCACCGCGCGGGCATAGACCCCCTGCAGGATCGCTGCAATCCGGAACAGCGAAAAAGCCACGAACACCGGCCAGTCGTGGATCGGCCCGATCCCGCGACGCTCGCGATAGCGGGCCAGCTGGTCGGCTTCGGTGGGGATACCGAGGGCGGCCAGATCCATGCCGTCGATCCCCTTGAGCCCCGGGATGCCCTGGGGCAGGTAATAGGGCATACAGGCATAGGCCAGGTCAGCCAGCGGGTGGCCGATGGTAGCCAGCTCCCAGTCCAGCACGGCAGCCACATCAAAGCTGTCGGGCGCAACCAGCAGATTGCCCAGACGGAAATCACCGTGGGCGATGGCCGGGGCCACATCCGCCGGCACGTGCTCGGCCAGCCAGTCGCCGAGTGCGATCATGTTGGGGTCGGGCGTCTGGGTGGAGGCCTCGTACTGGCTGCGCCAGCGCTTGATCTGGCGCTCGACATAGCCGTTCGGCTTGCCGAATTCCGCAAGGCCTACCGCAGCCACATCCACGCAGTGCAGATCCGCCATGCGATCAATCATGGCGCCGTAGAGCGCGCCGCGCTCATCCGGGGCCAGATCCGGCAGGCCGGGGTCAGAAAACACGCGGCCCTCGATATAGTCCATCACGAAGAATTCGGTGCCCAGAATCGAGGCATCGTCGCCGTAGGCCCGCATGGCCGGCACCGGCACGCCGGGCGCATCAGCCAGCGCGTGCATGACCTGATATTCGCGGTCGATACGATGCGCCGAGGGCAGGATCTTCCCCGGCGGCTTCTTGCGCAGCACATAGCGGGCAGGCGCATGGGCCGGCCCCGTGGTCAGCCGATACGTGGGATTGGACTGGCCGCCCTGGAACTGCTCGACAGCGAGGCTGCCGTCCAGCAGGCCATGCGCGTCCATGAAGGCCGCGAGTGCGGCCTCGTCCAGACGATGGGCCTCGCGCACGGCAACGATTTCCGGGGCACCCGTGGCCCGGCTTGGGTCATGGGTCGCCATCAGCAGATCGTCTCCCCGCCGTCGGCCACGAGCGTCTGGCCGGTGACATAGGCACCGGCGGCACTGGCCAGAAAGACCGCTACCCCGGCGATATCATCAGGTTCGCCGATGCGCCGCACCGGCGTGCGTTGTTCGGCCTGTTTCTTGCGCTCGGGATCATCCAGCAGCGCTTTGGCGAAGTCGGTGCGGATCAGCCCCGGGGCGATCGCGTTGGCTCGGATGTTCTTCGGCCCCCACTCCACGGCCAGATTGCGTACCAGGGCGGCCTCGGCGGCCTTGGACACGCCGTAGGCCCCGATCACGCCGTTGCCGCGCAGCCCGGCAATAGACGACAGCACGATGATGTTGCCCCCGCCCTGGGCCGCCATATCCGGGGCCACCATGTTGCACAGCCAGAACGTGGAGCGCACGTTGGTTTCCATGATCTTGTCCCAGGCCTCGTCGCTGATCTCTGCGGTGGGCCCATAGACTGGGTTGGTGGCTGCGTTACACACCAGGATGTCGATCTGGCCGAAGGCTTTTTTCGTCTCGGCCACCAGGTGTTCAAGCTGATCCTTATGACCGATATGACAGGCCACGGCGATCGCCTCATGGCCGGCCGCACGCAGCTTTTCAGCCACCGGCTCACAGGCCGAGGCCTTGCGACTGGAGACCACCACCTTGGCACCGTGGACGGCCATCTGCTCAGCAATAGCGGCCCCAATACCGCGAGACGAGCCCGTGATCACGGCCACCTTGCCGGCGAGGTCGAACAATGTGTTCTGCATGGTCTCCTCCTTTGTTCTGGTTTTTTCGTCCGCTTTTTTTGTCCGCGAATGAACGCGAATAACCGCCAAATAAGAAAAAATTATTGGCGGCTCAAAAGCGACATGCGTCGCTTCTGAATTGATGACCTATCGAATGTTTTGAAAAGCAGCTTCAAGTCTTTCTTTTCATTCGTGTTTATTCGCGTTCATTTGCGGACGACAAACAACTACGACGCCGAGCGGCGCTCGGCCTGCTTGCGCAGTTCCAGCTTGGCGATGGAATCCAGATGCACTTCGTCCGGGCCGTCCGCCAGGCGCAGGGTGCGTACGTTGGCCCAGGCATCGGCCAGGAACGTGTCCTGACAGACGCCCATCGCGCCGTGTGCCTGGATAGCACGGTCGATCACGCGCAGGGCCATCTCCGGGGCGATGACCTTGATCATGGCGATTTCCTGGCGGGCTTCCTTGTTGCCCACCTCGTCCATCATCTCGGCGGCCTTTAACGTCATCAGCCGGGCCTGATCAATCTCGATACGCGAGGTGGCGATCTGCTTGCGGATCGAGTCGAAGTCGGCCAGCCGGCGGCCAAAGCTCTCGCGCGCTTCCACGCGTTCGCACATGGCTTCCAGGGCACGTTCGGCGATGCCGATGGTGCGCATACAGTGATGAATACGCCCGGGGCCCAGCCGGCCCTGGGCGATCTCGAAGCCACGACCCTCGCCGAGGATCAGATTCTCGGCCGGCACGCGCACGTTGTCGTAGCTGATTTCGGCGTGCCCCTTGGGCGCATGGTCGTAGCCGAAGACGTGCAACGCGCGCTCGACGGTCACGCCGGGCGTATCCAGCGGCACGAGGATCATTGATTGCTGCTTGTGGCGGGCCGCCGACGGGTCGGTCTTACCCATCACGATCGCAATCTTGCAATTGGTGGCCATGGCCCCGGAAGACCACCACTTGCGACCGTTGATCACGTAGTCGTCGCCGTCACGCTTGATCTCGGTGGCGATATTGGTGGCATCCGAAGAGGCCACGTCCGGCTCGGTCATGGAAAAGCAGGACTTGATCTCACCGGCCAGAAGCGGGCTCAGCCAGCGCGTCTTCTGCTCTTCGCTGCCATAGCGGGCCAGTACTTCCATATTGCCGGTATCCGGCGCGCTACAGTTGAACACCACCGGCGCAATCGACGAGCGACCCATGATTTCGCACAGATGCGCATAGTCGAAGTTCGACAGATTGGCCCCGTACTCCGACTCCGGAAGGAACAGATTCCACAGCCCTGCCGCCTTGGCCCGCGTCTTGAGCGCTTCAATGATCGGCGGCGGGCTCCAGCGGTTGGCCGCCTCGGCCAGCTGTTGCTCGTAGACCGCTTCAGCCGGATAGACATGAGCCGCCATGAAGGCCTCGACGTCGGCCTTGAGCGCCGCGGCGCGTTCGGATAGAGCCTGCATGCGATCTCCTCTAGGGCACGTTCTCTCAGACGCGCCGAATGACATCGAATGTGGCACGCACCCTAGGGTGGGTCAACGAAAATGAAACGCTATTCCACTAATGTCGAGTGGATGCAATGGGTCAAGCCGACTGCGACTCATCAGGGGCCAAGCCTTGACCGGTCAATAGCGCCTCGACCTGAGCGACCAGCGTCTTGAGCCGCGGGCCGAGATTATCGGTAAGCACATCCTGCGTCAGGCGCTGGGCGGCCCCGCCACAGTTGAAGGCCAGCATCCGCTGTTCGGCTTCCACATACAGCGGCACGCCTACACCGCTGATGTCCCGACTCCACTCGGCTCTAGAAGTACAAAAACCGTACTCGGCGTATTCGCGATAGGCGGCCTCGAGGCCGGCCTCCACGGCCGGCCAGTCGTCGGGATTATCGCGACGGATCGCCTCCAGATACGGCGCCCGGGCCTCGGGCGTCATGCCGGCCAGCAGGGCCCGGCCCATGGCCGACAGCCCGATCGGCACCCGCGAGCCGGTTTGCATGCGCAGGATGAGCGGCCCGGTGCCCTGGCAGCACTGGATATAAGTGATATGCGTGCTCTCCGGCGCGCCGAGGGCGATCATGCAGTCGGTGGCCTCGGCCAGCTCTTGCATGAACGGCCGAGCCAGAGTGCTCACGCCTTCGCTGGCCAGGTAGCGATAGCCCAGATCCATCACGCCCGGACCCAGCCGATACCGCTCCAGATCGGGAATATAGAGCAGATACCCCAGCTGCGTGAGCGTTGCCGTGATGCGCGAGACCGTGGGCCGCGGGATGCCGGTGCGCTCGGCCAGTTCGGCGTTGCCTAGGTATTCAGCCCCGTTGCCGAAACAGCGAAGCAGCTCGAGCCCTCGCGCCAGCGCCGATATCTGCTGTGGCGCTTTGCCGGCGCCGCTCGTGTCTTTTCTGCTTGCCATTGCGGTATGAGTCGTCAAATGCGTTTGAACAAAGATTAAAAAGCGATCGACGGCGGGGTTGAACAGCTCCCGAGCATACGAAAAGCGTGTCACAACGCCAACGCCGGCCGCCCATCAGCGCATCTACGGCATGGCAACCAACAACGAGGTCGGCCGGACATCGGCCGCATCGACGGCGCGGGCCACGCTGGTCTCATCGCCCAGCAGCTGCACGATCTCCAGCTGGCCGTCAGCTTGTCCGGGCTCCCACACCACGGGCTGGCCGGCCGGGCCGCGGACCAGCTCGCCCTGGTTATGAACCGCCAGACGATCGCCCACCTGAAGCCCCGACGCTGCCCCGGCCGCCAGATAATAACGGCGATCTCGCTCGGCAAAGCTGCGGGTAAACCAGGGCGCGACATCGACGCGGCGCCGGGCGGCCGCGCTCACGCGAGCCAGGCTGTCCTCGGCTGCAGGCATTGCCACCTCATTCGCGGGATATCGGGCACCGAACTGGGTGTCGTAGGTTTCCAGCGCAAGCTGTTCATTACCGGCCGGGCGGGCCACGATCAACAACCGAGGCGCCGGATAGCGTGCCAGGCTGGCCAGACAGGCCGGGCGCGTGATCTCGGCACATCCGGGCGCGTCACCCACGGCGTCACGCAGCGCCCCCGGCGGGATCACCACGAAACCCGCCGCCGAAAGTTGTCGCGCCAGCGCAGCCAGCGCCGGCGGCTCGGGCCGATCGGCCGGCCAGTGGATCGCCACCGACGCGTGCAACGCATCGCCGGCCGCGCCAGCCGCTGGCTGCACGATGGCCGGCGTACCGGCATAGGGCGTCATGGGCTCGTCCCCCGGCGCCGGGGCGAGCGAGTCGGCCGAGGCCTCGGCAGATGGCGGCGCCTGCGGCTCCGACGCCTTGGCGCGCTGGAATTTATCGCCGAGGCGTTCCCAGAACGGGGTGCCCCAGTCCGGGCTTTCATAGCCAAACGCGCTCTGTGAATCGGCTAGCGCCAGCGACGCCTCCGCGTCGTCAGGGCTGGCCGGGCCGTTGGCGGCGCAGCCCGCCGAGATGACGGCCGCGATCAGAATAGCGGCCCGAGCAGCTGATCTATGCATGACGATCCCCTAAAACTCGACGCCGATATTCAGGCTGGTGGCAAACACGTGGCTATCGGCCAGGTTAGAGCCGCTGATACTACCGATGAGCGAGTTGCCCTGCGGGAAGATCGCGTCGTTGGTGTCGACCCAGCCCGCGGTGAACCAGGTGCGGAACACCGAGTTGTACTGATAGGAGGCCTCGAAGTCGTAGACCATGCTGGTATCGCTCTGGCCGCCGGCGCTATCAGGGATACTGATGTTCAGCGCCCCGACGGAGGCGCCGAGCGCCAGCTTGTCGGTCAGCTCGACGGTGCCGTTGGCCACGAAGAAGTTCTGATTGAAGTTCTTGACCCCAAAGGCGCGTCCTACCGAGTACACGCTAGTCGGGTTGGCCGTGGACTCCGGGTTGGAGTTGATGGTCGAGGTATAGGTATCGAAGCCGGTCGACAGATAGCCCCCGTCTTGGGTGCCGATGTACTGCGCGCGCAGGGCATAGCGATCGAACTCGGTGCCGATCCGGAAATACTCGGCCCAGCCGGTGTCGGTCAAGAAATCCTCGCGGCCGGGGGTGGTGTCGTTATCCACGCTGCCGTCAAAAAATACGTTGGCCCCTAGTTCAATATCAAACATGCCCAGAGAGCCCGTCGCGTAAGGCGAGGCGGCATATCCGCCGTCCAGCACATAAGGCGCGCCCGAGGTCACCCCGCCGGGCGCATCGGTACTTTGCTGAACGTCAGAGCCCGGCAGAAACGCGTAGTCGGAGAGCTGGCCTTCATAGTTTTCGTTGTAGTGCAGAAACAACGCGCCCAGGTTCCAGCCCGACTGGCCCAGCGGCGAGACAAAGCCGGCCAGGAACTGATCACCGTTGTCGATATTGGCAAAAGAGGCGTTGTCCTGGCGCCGGTCGTAGAGCACGAACGCGTTGACCGGGCCAATGCTGCGCGCCGCGAAGATGCGATCGCGCCGGTCGTCGCAGACCAGAAAACAGTTGCTCCAGTTGGCTTCTTGCCGCCCCACGCGCAGCAGCGTCTTGCCGATCGGAATCTGCACGAAGCCCAGGTCCAGACGCACGGTGTCGCCGGTGTTGTTGACGTTGAAGGCCCGCTGGGCGGTCGGCGAATACTGGCGCTCGTCGCCCGTCCAGCGATCACCCGACAGCTCCACGCGGGTGATGACCTGCACCCCGGTTTCTTCGTGCTTGAAGTCGGCCTCGACCCGCAGATACTGGGCAAACCCCTGATCGCTGTCGGTAAAACCGGCGGTGTCGTTGTCGAACGCGTTGGAATCGACATAGAACGTAGTGGCCCGATAATCCACGCCGAAATCTGTCTGTATGGCAGCCGCCGGCTGCGCGCCGATGCCCGCAGCCAGCACGAGTGCGCATGCGCTCGTGGCCCGGCGGAACAAAGCTCCCTGCCGAACCTGTGTTTTGAAGTCGCTCATCCCTGCTCTCCACTCGCTATTGTCCGCATCGAAGACACACGCCGAGCCCCACGCATTCTGGAATGCGTAAGCGCCGGTTATCGTCGATGGGCCCCTTTTTGATGACGGCTCGGTCGGCCGAGCCCCTTATCGCCCCGCCGCGGTGCGGCGAGGTTCATCGGTCACGCACCGGGCGCTGATGGTGGCCCGGGCCTGACATCGTTTGAGACGCCTGCAGCTTTCGGTGTGTTACCGAGCCCTTGCTGCAAGCGCCCCGTCTGGGTTTACTCCATGTCCGAGCCTTGAGTGATGACCACCTTGCCGTCGGTGACTTCGGCAATGCGGACATCAATGGCCAGGTTGCCGTCGTCGGTCATGTGGGTGACGGCAAACGGGTTGTGCTTGGGATCAACCTGTTTGAGGGCCTTGGGAAAAGCCGCCCGAATCGCCTTCGGATCATCGACCGTGCCGGCGGTTTCCATCGCGCGGGCCAACAGATACATCGCGAAGTAGTTATAGGCCGTTTCGGCGGTCGGCACGTTGTCGTGGTTTTTCCCATACAGCTTGATGAAGGACTTGGCGCCTTCGGTGTCCATATAGGTCAGCGGCGCGACGCCCACGGCTCCTTCCAGGGCATCCATACCGCCGGCCACACGGGCCACCTCACTGATCTTGGCCTGGTCCATGATGACGAAGCCGCCCTCGAAACCGAGCTCTCGTGCCTGGCGGACCACCAGCCCGGTCGGCTCGGAGGCTCCGCCGATGAACAGCACGTCGGGATCGGCGGCCAGCGCCTTGCTCACGCCGGTATAGAAATCCGCGGACTTGTTGTAGTCCATGGGGGTGTCGGCCACGACCGTGCCGCCGGCTTTCTTCCAGGCCGGCACGAAGGCCTTGGTCCAGTATTTGGCGTAGTCGTGGGTGGCGTTGGCGATCGCCAGTTTCGGGCCGAAACGCGCCATAGTGGTTTCGGCAAACGGCTCGACGTAGTCGGTGAAGTTCGGAGGAATCTTGACCGTGAGCTTGTTGCCCTTGGCGGTCACCTCGGGAATCGAGGTATACGACATCACCAGGAAGTTGTCGCGCTCGTTGAAGGCCTGCAGCGCGAATGTACCGCCCGAGTGGGGCGTAAAGACCACGGGGGCACCGTATTGCTGGACCAGCCGCTTGCCGTTGACGGCAGAGCGGCTGGGCGCATACATGTCGTCCAGGCTGATCAGGTTGATGTCATAGCTTTTGCCATCGACGGTGATCCCGCCGCTGTCGTTAATTTCGGCGCTGGCCATCTTCAGGCCTTCAAGCGTGTTCTGGCCGTAGAGCGCGGCCCCGCCCGACAGCGGCCCGGTGAAGCCGATATTGACTTCGGCGGCCAGGCCGGCCCCTGTGCCGGCCAGCGTTACGGCGGCCGCCAGGCCGATACCGGCGAAGCGATTGATAAGCGTGTTGCAGGACATGGGGTCTCCTCGTCGTCGCGGTGCGCTGTAGCGCGTGCTTGTTATGTCGTGGTCTGCGGTATCCCGGTGCCGTTGGTTCAGGCGCCGATATAAGCCTTGCGTACGGCTTCGTTGCCCAACATCGCCTCGCGATCGCCCTCCAGCGTGAGACGGCCGTTTTCAATCACATAGGCCCGGCTTGCGATCTTGAGCGCGGCGTAGGCGTTCTGCTCGGCCAGCAGGACCGTGGTACCGGCCGCATTGATCTCGCGCACCGTGTCGAAAACCTGCTTGACCACCAGCGGGGCTAGGCCCAGGGAAGGCTCATCGAGCATCAGGAGCCTAGGTCTGCCCATTAGGGCCCGGCCGATAGCCACCATCTGCTGCTGGCCGCCGGACAACGAACCGGCAGCCTCATGCTTCTTCTCGGCGAGGATTGGAAACATCGACAAGATGCCGTCCAGGGTCGTCTGCATGGCCCGCTTGTCAGCGCGATGTACATAGCCGCCCAGCCAGAGATTTTTCAGCACCGACATGTCGGGAAACAGCTTGCGCCCTTCCGGGCACTGCACGACGCCGCGGGCCACCAGCGCCGAAGGCTTGGCACCGGTCATGTCGCGCCCGTCCACGTTGATACGCCCCGCACTGGGCCGATGCAGCCCGCTGATAGCGTTGAACAGCGTCGTCTTGCCGGCGCCGTTGGCGCCCAGCAGCACGACCAGTTCACCGGCGGCGATGTCCATGTCGATAGCGTCCAGCGCTTTGAAGCTGCCGTAGCAGACGTCTACCCGATCAAGCCTCAGCATGTTCGGCTCCTAGATAGGCCTCGATGACGGCCGGATCGTTGCGGATCTCGTTCGGTGGCCCGTCGGCGATCTTGGCGCCGTGGTCGAGCACGACAATCCGGTCGGCGATGGACATGATCATGTCCATCTTGTGCTCGATCAGGCATACGGTGATGTCGTGCTTGACCATCTTGTGGATGAGCGCGACCAGGCCGTCGGTTTCGCCCGGGTTGACCCCGCCGGCTGGCTCATCGAGCAGCACGATCTTGGGCTCGGTCGCTAGCGCCAGTGCAAAAGCGATACGTTTACGCTCTTCCTGACTGGTATCGGCGATCATCCGATCGCCGATCGCCGACAGGCCTACGAAATCCAGCACTTCGGCGGCCTTGTCGCGACAGGCGGCCTCGGCGCGTCGGTGCCGGGGGGTGTGCAACAACACGTCCCATAAACGCGACCCCGTACGCAGGCGATGGCCGATGATCAGGTTGTCCAGCACGCTGGATTCCTCGAACAGCATCGTGGTCTGGAACGTGCGCGCGATGCCGGCTCGGGCGATGGCATCCGGGGCCATGCCGGCAATGTCGTTGCCTTCGAAGCGGATCTCACCGGCCGTCGGGCGCGCGGCACCGGCTACCAGGTTGAAAAACGTGGTCTTGCCGGCGCCGTTGGGCCCGATAATGGCGTTGATCGCCCCGCGCTCGAAGGAGGTGGTGACGTTGTCGACGGCGGTCAGCCCGCCGTATTGCTTCGTCAGACCGTTGATTTCAAGCATTGGAATGACCCCGCGTGCCGTGGCCGGTAGGCGCAGACGCCGATGTCGTCGCGCTCGGCTGCGCGGTTTCGCTCGTGTCGGCTTGCGACGGTGGCGTCCGGCCCGTCTCGTTCGACACGCGGGCTGTGGCGTTGCGACGCGCTCGCCAAGCCTGGAACGAGCCGGCGATGCCTTTCGGGAAGAAGATGACCAGCACTACCAGCAGCGGGCCGAACACGATCATTCGATACTCTTCCAGCGACTGCACGGCCTGGGTCAGCCACGTAATGATCAACGTCCCGATTACCGGACCCATCAGCGTGCCGATACCGCCGACCAGCAGGTAGGCGATCATGTCGAAGGTATGCATGAAGTTGCCGATGTCCGGACCGATGAACCGCACCACACCGGAGTACAACCCGCCGGCCAGCGCGGCATAGACGGTCGAGATCACGAAGGCCAGAATCTTATTGCGCATCAGATTGATGCCCAGCGACTGCGCCAGATCGTCGCTGATACGGATCGCCCGGAACGTACGTCCGAGTAGCGAATTCGACAGCCGCCGCGTGAAGAATACGGCTGCGCAAAGACACCCCAGCACCAGATAATAGAACGGCCGCGTCTGGGTGAAATCCACGACCCCGAAGCCGTCCGGAGGCGCGATGCTGATGATGCCTAGCGGGCCGTGGGTCAGCGCCTCCCACTTGTCGAGCAACATATAGATGATGAAACCCACACAGAGCGTAAAGATGGCGAAGTAGTGCTCTTTCAGCCGGAGCGAAACCGCGCCCACGATCAAGCCGAACAGCGCTCCGAAAACACCGGCCATCGCGAATGCGGCCCAGAAGTTCCAGCCGTGATCGGCGGTGAGAATAGCCACCGCATAAGCGCCGATAGCAAAGAAACCGCCGTGGGCCAGGTTCAACTGCCCGCAATAGCCGGTGATGATATTCAGACCGTACACCGCGATAGCCCAGACAAACGCCAGCGCCATGACATAGACCTGATACTCATTGCCGGCGACGAACGGAAAACCGATCGCCAGCCCCAGGAGCACCAGCAGCGTGGCCGGATGGTTGAACGCGTTTAGGACACGAGTCATTAGCGCACCCCTTGCGAGAACAGGCCCGTGGGCTTGATCGAAAGAATCGCCACGAGCAACGCAAAGGCGATGATGTCCTTGTAGTCACCCGAGATATAAAAGCCGCCCAGCGCCTCGGCAAAGCCGATGATCAAGCCCCCCACGATGGCGCCGGGAATACTGCCCATGCCGCCCAGGATGATGATCACGAAAGCTTTCAAGAGCACCAGATGTCCCATCGCCGGATAGACCAGGTTGATCGGGGCGAACAGAGTCGAAGCCACAGCCGCCAGAGCGCCGGATATGGCAAACGTCATCATCGCCACGCGGTTGGCGTTGATGCCCACGAGAAACGCCCCCTCACGGTTCTGTGCCATGGCGATGATGGTCGAGCCCGCGAGCGTTTTCTTTAGATATAGATGTAGCGCTCCCATCAGCGCGAAGGCTGCCACGATGATCAGCACGCGCTGGGCCGGCAACGTCAGCCCGGCGAAATAAAAGATGCTGCTGGAAGGGGCTTCCAAACGACGGAAGTCTGCACCCCAGTACATCTGCACCACGGCCTCGAAGAACAGCAACAGCCCGATGGCCGCAATCTTGTCGTGAATCGGCGGTGCGTGTCGCAACGGGTGGAAGACCAGTCGCTCACAGGCCACGGCCAGAGCCGCGACGATGATCGCGGCCGCAATCATGGCCAGCCAGTACGAGGCCCCCAGCTCGCCGGCTACGTAATAGGCAACGTACGCACCGATCATGTAGAGCGCGCCGTGGGCAAAATTAGGGACGTGCAAGATGCCGTAAACCAGGGTCAGCCCGAGCGCAACCAGACCGTAGATACTGCCGAGCGTCAGGCCGTTGAGCAGTTGCTGCAGAAGTGCATCCATTCGGTCAAATCCCTCAACGTCAAGATCTACGGATGAAAACACCGTCTATGGCGGCTTCGACCACAAAAAGCCTGCCTCATACAGCCTTTTCGACGACTTTGTATTGACTCGGAATTCAAACTGGCACGCGGCATAACCCCGGTCAATACGATTTTGAAATCGTGTTTCACTTTTAAAAACGCATATTTTCCAAGTCGGTAAAATTCTAATAAAACATTGATTTATTTATATAAATTGAAAAATATAAGCCTATGAAAGTGGCTTTGAAACGCCGTTTCGAAAACATTTACAAGTCGGTAGAGCGTGAATCGTCCGACCAAAGGATAATCTCAACGCTTACGTATTAGACGAATAGTTAACAGGCTCTTATTTTAAAACTGAAACGTCGTTTCATTTTTATTGACGGCGTAGGTACCCCAGGTAGAATCAAGCCATCGAACTCATCCGGTAGGTCGCTATGGCCGACTTCGACAACCAGCTGGCAATTGTCACCGGTGCCGCGGGCAGCATCGGGGCTGCGACGGCCCGTCGGCTGGTGGACAGCGGCGCCAAGGTGGTTCTGGTGGACTGCCGGGCAGAGGAGCTGGCGCGGATATCTCAAGAGTTGGGGGCAAGAACCCGCTATCACGCCCTGGACGTGTCTGATATGGCCAGCGTGGACGCGACAATATCGACGATCGTTGCCGAGCACGGTCGGATTGACGTGTTGTGTAACAACGCCGGCACCGCGGGTGCCGACTACAGCCCGATCATCGAAAACGACCTGCAAGGCTGGCAGCGGCTGATGTCGGTCAACCTCATGGGCACGGTGGCGTTTACCCGCTACGCTGGTGCCGTGATGGCGCGGGCAAAGCAGGGTGCGATCGTCAATACGGCCTCGGTGGCCGGTATCCGCAGCGGCGCCGGCGGCAACGCCTACAGCGCGTCAAAGGCAGCGATCATCAACCTGACCCAGACCAGCGCCTGTGACCTGGGCGCCTACAATGTGCGCGTGAACGCGGTCTGCCCCGGCCTGATCCGCACGAATATGACCCAGCGCGTGTTCGATGACGCAGCCGCCCGCGGCAAAAGCCATAAACTGGGTAGCCGCTGTGAGCTGCGTCGACCGGGCGAGCCGGATGAAATCGCCGCGGCGGTTTGTTTTTTGGCAAGTTCACAGGCCTCATTCATCACCGGACAGGCGCTGGCCGTAGACGGCGGCAACACGGCTTCGCTGAACATGCCGGGTATGAAGGTGTAGCTGCCAGAGTTCATCGATCGCGAGCAGGCTCGCGATCTGTCGATAGAGACGTGACGCTATGAGCGATATCGAACGCGATGTGATGACCTACGACGTGATCGTCGTCGGCGCCGGGCCGGCCGGCCTGGCCGCGGCCATGCGTGCCAAGCAGAACGCGCCGGATAAAGACGTGTGCGTGCTGGAAAAAGCCTCGGAAGTCGGCGCTCAGAACCTGGCCGGCGCGGTCATCGAAACCGGCCCGCTGGACACCCTTATTCCCAACTGGCGCGACGACCCGCCGGATATCTGCGTGGACGTGACCGGCGACGAGTTCTGGATGCTCAAGGCCGACGGTGCCACGCGACTGCCTACGCCGCCGCAGCAGAACAACCATGGCAACGTGGTGGTCTCCATCGCCAACATGATGGCCTGGCTCGCCCCCAAGGCCGAGGCACTGGGCGTAGAGATCTATCCGGGCTTTTCAGCCGCCGAAGCGCTGTTCGACGAGGCCGGCGCGGTCAAGGGCGTGCGTACCCCGGATATGGGCGTTGCGCGCGACGGCAGCCTGAAAGGCACCTACGAGCCGGGTATCGAGATCCACGCGCCGGTGACCCTCTTTGCCGAAGGCTGTCGCGGTCACTGCACCAAGCAGTTGGTCAAGCGCTTCGAGCTCGACGCCGACTGTGACCCGCAAACGTATGCCATCGGCCTGAAAGAGCTATGGAAAGTGCCGCCCGGGCGTAGTCAGCCGGGCCTGGTGCAACACACCATCGGCTGGCCGCTGGAAAACGATATCTACGGCGGCAGCTTCATCTATCACCTCACCGAAGACCGCATCGCGCTGGGTTTCGTGGTGGGCCTGGACTATACCGACCCGCGATTCGAGCCCTTCGAGGCGTTCCAGCAGTGGAAGCACCACCCCAAGATTCGGGCGCTGATCGAGAACGGTGAGATCATCTCGGCCGGCGCGCGGGCCCTCGTCGAGGGCGGCTGGCAGTCACTGCCCAAGCTAGAAATGCCCGGCGCGCTGATCGTGGGCGACGCCGGCGGCACGCTCAACGTGCCCAAAATCAAGGGCATCCATACGGCAATGGCCAGCGGCATTCTGGCGGCCGATCATCTCCATGAGTCGGGGGCCATCGACGGCTTCGACGCGGCCCTGCGGGCCTCGGCGGTCGGCGCCGAGCTCAAGAAGGTGCGCAATATCCGCCCCGGTTTTCTGCGCGGCAAGTGGGCCGGCCTGGTCAACGCTGCCTGGGAAACCATTACTGCCGGGCGCTCGCCCTGGACGTTGCATAATCACGCCGACTGGCAGGCCACGGCCAAGCTGGCCGCGGTCGAGAATCAGCCCACGCCCGGCGAAGCCAACGGCTGGCAGGCCAGTCGTGATCTGGCACCGAGAGATCGCCTGGCCTCGGTGTATTTCGCCCAGACCGAACACGACGAAAACCAGCCCGTGCACCTGCAGATTCTAGAGCCGGATATCTGTGTTTCGCGTTGTACCCAGGAATACGGTAATCCCTGTACCCGCTTCTGTCCGGCTAACGTGTATGAAATGGTCGAAAACGACGCCGGCGACGCCGAACTGCGGATCAACGCCGCCAACTGCGTGCACTGCAAAACCTGCGACATCAAAGATCCCTACCAGATCATCAACTGGGTCACGCCGGAAGGCGGGTCCGGGCCCAACTACACGAATCTCTAGCTAGCCCACTTTCATGGCCGACTTTCCGGGCCGAATTTAAAAGCGGAGTATCGCCACTCATGAAAATACTGGTCAGCGTCAAACGGGCGATCGACTACAACGTCCGCATACAGATTGCCCCCGACGGCTCGGGCGTGGTCAAGAACGGCGTCAAGCACAGCATGAATCCCTTTGACGAGATCGCCGTGGAACAGGCGATCCGCTGGAAGGAAGACGGTACCGCCACTGAGGTGGTGGCTGTTGCCATCGGCGACGATACGGTCGCCGAACAGCTGCGCACCGCCCTGGCCTTCGGCTGTGACCGGGCCATCCACGTCAAGACCGACGACGACGTCCAGCCGCTGACGGCGGCCCGCGTATTCCAGGCGTTGGCCGAGCGTGAGAGCCCGGATCTGTTTTTGATGGGCAAACAGGCCATCGACGACGACGCTAACCAGACCGGACAGATGACCGCGGCCAAGCTGGGCTGGCCGCAGGCCACCTTCGCCTCCAAAATCGAGCTGGGCGACGGCCGAGCCACGGTCACCCGCGAGGTCGATGCCGGCCTGGAGACTTTGTCGGTGGATCTGCCGGCGGTGGTGACCGTGGATCTGCGCCTGAACGAGCCGCGTTACCTCAAGCTGCCCAACATCATGAAGGCCAAGAAGAAGCCTATCGAGGACATGGCCTTCGACGAGCTGGGCGTTGCCGCCGCCGCGCCCATCGAAACCGTGACGACAAAGGCCCCGCCCAAGCGCGGCGGCGGCGTCATGGTCGACACCGTGGATGAACTGGTCGCCAAGCTGAAAGAAAAGAGCCTGATATGAGCCACAAGATTCTTGTCATCGCCGATCATCACGACGGCCAACTTCTGGACGCCACCGGGCGTGCGGTGACCTGCGCCGGCCAGCTGGGCGCCGACATCGACGTGCTCGTGCTGGCCCACGACGGCCAGGCCATTGCCGACGCCGCGGCTCGGTTGGCCGGGGTGGCCAGGGTGCATCTCGTCGACAACCCCGCCAACGAACACCCCATGGCGGCCACACTGGCTCCGCAGATCGTGGCGTTCGCAGCCGACGGCGGATATAGCCACGTACTGGGCCCCAACACCACCTTCGGCAAAGACTTGATGCCCCGCGTGGCCGCACTGGCCGACGTGCCCATGGTCACCGACGTTATGGCCGTACACGGGCCGTACGAGTTCGACCGGCCTATCTATGCCGGCAACGCTATTACGACCGTGCGCGCGCCCGAGGGCCAGCTGCTCGTGGCCTCGGTGCGCTGTGCGTCATACATCGCCGCAGCCGCCAACGGCCATGCCAGCGTCGCCCCGGCGACGACCGAGGCCGAGCTGCCCGACCATACTCGGTTCGTGAGCCTGGAACACGCCGAAAGCGACCGGCCCGACCTGCAGACCGCGTCCAAGGTCATCTCCGGCGGCCGCGGTGTCGGCAGCGAAGAGAACTTCCGTATCGTCTACGACTTCGCCGACAAAATCGGCGCAGCCGTCGGCGCTTCGCGCGCCGCGGTCGATGCCGGCTATGTGCCCAACGACATGCAGGTCGGCCAAACCGGCAAGATCATCTCGCCCGAGCTGTATATGTGTTTCGGCATCTCCGGCGCCATCCAGCATCTGGCCGGGATCAAGGACGCCGGCACCATCGTGGCCATCAACAAGGACCCGGAAGCGCCGATCTTCGAAATCGCAGATATCGGTCTCGTGGGCGATCTGTTCGAGATCATCCCGGCGCTCGATGCCGCGGTAAGCTAGTCCAGTGGCGCCCACCGCGTTCGAAAACGTGGCCGCCCTGGCCGAGCATATCGGCCAGGCTCTGGGCCACAGCGACTGGCTGAGCGTCGACCAGGCCCGCGTCACGGCGTTTGCCGAGGCCACCGAGGATCGACAATGGATCCACGTCGATGCCGCGCGCGCAGCGGCCGAGTCGCCCTTCGGCGCGCCGGTGGCCCACGGCTTTCTCACGCTGTCGCTGTTGCCATATCTCACGGCCGAGGTTTTCGACGTGGCGGGCGTGACCACCCGCGTGAACTACGGGCTGGACCGGCTACGCTTCATCGCCCCCGTGGTCGTGGGCTCGCGTATCCGCGCCGGCGTTACGCTCTCGGGCATCGACGATCGCGGCGACGGGCGACACCTTGTGCGCACGGCCGTGACCGTCGAGATCGAAGGCTCGGACAAGCTGGCGCTGCTGGCCGATAGCTTGACGTTGTATATCGAATGAGTAGTCGAGGGTTTGGTGCCGCGGTTGTTGGGCGTTTGAACTTTAAAAGCCCCGAACGCTCACGCGGCATTCTGAGCGCCGGTTTCGCGCTGCTGCGCGAGTCTCTTCTTTTGCTTGTCCAAAAGAAGAAACCAAGAAAAAGACACCCATCCTCGGCGCCGGCTTCGCCGGTGCACTCCGGTGCTCACGTCGAGGCGATGCGGTCAGGAACTCGCGCGGCTTTGGCCGCACTCAGACATGCTGACCGCACCGGCGCAGTGCG